>Ga0070730_10003077_pt1 | contig 15060 bp, 12 predicted proteins | sample Coa_R1_3_FD_66447 | JGI IMG/M metagenome (GOLD analysis project Ga0070730, IMG submission 66447) | Surface soil microbial communities from Centralia Pennsylvania, which are recovering from an underground coalmine fire - Coalmine... | ecosystem: Environmental > Terrestrial > Soil > Unclassified ...
GATTCACGACCACCCGAGTCACCCGCCGTCGCCGGGGTGCCCCGAGTGCGTTCCTGTCCAGGCCGCACTGAGCCGCATCGCACACGCCGTCTTGCCCGTCGGAGACCACGCGTCTTGGTACGATATACACGTCTCCAACGCCCTGCAGTTCGACCCGGCCCACGGCCGCCGCACCGAGATATCGGCGACCATCTCGATCCTGCATCGCGGGACGGTGGAACGCCCCCCCGACGAATGCGAGCGCGCATGCCTCGCGGAGATCCGAACGCGGCTCACCGCGCTCGGCGCTCAGCAGGGCCGCTGGGTGGAGCCAAGTGGGGCATCGAGGACCATCTCGTGAACGACGAGCGCTCGCTCCGGTCCTTCATGAGACCGGCTCTTGGCTTGCGACGGTGGCGACCCGCACGAGGGGCGCCTTGCCCAACGTGGTCCGCGGGATGTCGGTGACCCGCTCGACGAGGACGCGCACGGGCGCGGCCCCCGCGCCTGCGACGGCCGCGGACAGATCCCGCGCGAGCTGCGCGTCGTCGAAGGACTGCGGCGCGCCCGAATGCGCAGGTGCAGCCCGCCCGCAACGTCCTGCTCGACCTGCCGCGTACGATGCGAGCACGGTAGACCACTCCTCCTCGTCGTGAAGGAAAATGCCTGGCGTCCCGGTGCTGCCGGCCGTCGCCGCAACCCGGTAGCGCTCCAGGAAGCGATCGCCGGCGAAGCGCGCCTGCCTGTCGAATCTCGAGCTCCCGGCGCGTCCACGCGTCGTGTCGCGCGAGCTCCCTGCGCTTGTGAAGCAGCGTGACGAGGGTCCGGGCGTTCATGAGCCCTGGAGCTCCCAGACGAAGCGACACTCCTTCGCACCGTCCGCGATGCGATGGCGCGGCCCACCGCGATGGAAGAGCACACGGTCCGGCAGATACGAGTTGAATCCGGCGTTGTCGATCTGACAGACGACCGGCGTGATCTCGGGTACGCCGACCGCCGTCGTGAGCTCGTGGTAGAAACACCGCGTCACGCGGACCTCGAAGCGACGGTCGGAGCGTTCCACGACCTCGAGCGTGTTCCACCTGGTTGGTCCCGCCTTGTTGACCACGAGCTCCTGGTCGCACAGGTTCTCGAACGATCGTGGTCGCGCGACGGTCTCGTAGGCCAGGTTCCACTGCGCGACGCCGCCCGTGAGGACCGCAACGCGCATGACCTCGAACGCCTTCGTCTGGCCGATCCTCTTCTTCAGGTGGATGTAGACCCAGAGAGGAAGCGCCGCGAGCTCGACGAGCTCCGAGGGGAAGCGCGGGTCGATGCTCTTCTTGAAGCGCTGGACGGTCGCCGCACAACGCCACAGGAAGAGCCGTGGAAAACGCAGCTCTCTGCTCAGCAGATGAAGCAGGATGGGCTGGGTGACGGCGCGCAGATTGAAGTCGGTCGGCATGGGGACCTCTTCATGGTGTCCGAAGCCGTTGCAAGACTCGGTCGCAGCCCCATCACGTCGTTTCGTGTCGAAGGGCCGAAGGGTCCACGCATAGCGTGCGGCCGCGCGCAGTTCGTGCACCTCGCGGTAACGATGAGCTTCAGCTCGGTGTCGGTGGTGGCCGGCGCGCTGCGACCGCGACGCGTTTCGCTCTGAGACCGCCGCGGGCGCGGCGATTGCGCGTCCACGCAGAGACAGCGTGCCTTGCCCGGCCGCCGGCCGAAAGCTCGGCTCGGGTCGGAGGCACGCGCCGTGCTTTGGCGACGTGCAGGAGAACAAGACCATGCGCACGCTCGTAGCCATCACGGCCCTCGCGCTCCCCATCGCCGCCTGCGCCAGCACGCCCGGCGCGCAGCCCCACGACATGAGCGCGGCTCAGCACCAGGCCGAAGCGGCCGCGCACGATCGAGCCGCCGGCGTGCACGAGGCCCAGTACAACCCCGACTCGGTGGTGACGAGCGAGCACTGCGGTCGTGAAAACTTCTCCAAGGGAACCGGAGTGATCGAGGGCGCGTGCTGGACGTCGACGCGGAATCCGACGACCGAGCATCTCGAAGAAGCGACGAAGCACCAGAAGATGGCCGCCGACCATCGAGCCGCCTCGCAGGCGTTGCGCGATGCCGAGGCCCGTGCCTGCGTCGGCCTCTCCGACGACGACCGCGACACGAGCCCGTTCGCGCACCGGGAGGACATTTCGAGCGTCGAGCCTTTGACGGACAACGTCTCGTCAGGGAAGGGGCAGTACGCGCGCATGGCGGGCGCGGTCATCACCTTCCGCGCCGTCCCCGGGATGACGGCGCAATGGCTCCAGCGCGTGGTCGACTGCCACGTCGCCCGCAACGCGGCTCTCGGCCACGACGTACCCGAGATGCCCTACTGCCCCCTCGTGCCCAAGAACGTCGCCGCGCAGGTCACTGCCACGAGCGCGGGCTTCGCCGTCGCCGTGCGATCGGACGACGTGGACACCGCCAAGGAAGTGCTCCGGCGGGCGCGCACGCTCGCGCCGTGAGAGGTGAGCCATGGGATGCGCCTGCGCTGAGCTCCGCCACGATTGCCGCCTGGTCGTGCTGACGGGTGGACCGGGCGCCGGCAAGACGGCCGTGCTCGAGGTCGTACGGCGCGCCTTCTGCGAGCACATCCTCGTCCTCCCGGAGTCGGCGACGGTGCTCTTCGGCGGCGGCTTCCCCAGGCACGACACCGACGCCGGGCAGCGCGCCGCGCAGAACGCCATCTTTCACGTGCAGCGCTCGATGGAGACGATGAGCCGTGAAGAAGGGCGCGTCGCGGTCGCCCTGTGCGATCGCGGGACGCTCGACGGGCTAGCCTACTGGCCCGGCGGGATCGACGCCGCGTGCCGCGCGCTCGGGATTGCGCGCGAAGCGGAGCTCGCGCGGTACCAGGCCGTCATCCACCTGCGGACTCCTGCAGCCGACCGCGGCTACGATCACTCCAACCCGGTACGCCGCGAGTCGGCGGCCGAGGCGCTCGCGCTCGACGCGCGCGTTCTCGCCGCGTGGGACGGGCACCCGCACCGCGTCGTCATCGAGAGCGAAGGCGAGTTCCTCCACAAGATCGCCCACGCGGTCCAGGCGATCCGCGACCAGGTGCCTGAGTGCTGTCGCGCGCACGCCATCGCGGAGCTGGCGGAACCGGCGCAAGAAGCGGGCTGCGTCGCGGTGCCGGGAGCTTCCAGAGGGCGATCTGGAGCCGATCGCGGTCCTGGATGCGGCGCGGGACCTCTGCGAGGTGCGCACGGACGAAGTGGAGAACCTGATCGAGCTCGAGAGGGCCTGTCGGCTGGCGGTCAAGCCACCGCCCCCCCGCAGCGTCCCGGGCGTTCCGGCCCGCCGCGCGTGAGGGAGCCCTATGGGTAGAAGCAGTCGACCCGCTGCGTTCCGCGGCGCGTCGTCGTTCGGATGGTGCGCCCGACCGGCTCGTGTTCGAGCCAACGTCGCGGATGTTCGAGCAAACGCGTCACTCGCTCGCACGAACGTGGCTCCGGTTCGAATGAAAGTCACGTTCGTGTACGCAAACCTCGACGAGGTTCGAGCGAAATCCGCTCGAACCGAACCGAATGCGACATTCATCCGAGCGAAATCGGCTGAAGCCTCCGAGCACGCCGCTTTCGTAGATACGCGAGCCGCTTTCGCTCGCGTCCCAGTGGCTCTCGCATGGACGAGAGGCGCGTTCATCGCTACGCGAGCCGCGTCTTCCGACCACGATCTGAACAACGGGGACGAGGGTCAACCCTTGCGGGGTCGCGCGATGCCGAACGCGTCGAGCCGGGCGAGCAGCGTGCCCCGCGAGATGCCGAGGATCTCGGCAGCGCGCTTCTGGTTGCCGCCCGCCTCGGCCAGCGCGAGGACCACGCGCTCCTTCTCCACGGCCGCGATGTTCTCCTTCAGCGATTCGCGCGGCGGAGGCGGCGCTTCGCGCGCCTCGACGTCCACGCGCGCGCCCGGCCGCAGCCCCCGGGGGAGCTCCTCGGTCGTGATGGGGCGGCCCGGTTCCACGAGCAGGACCGCGCGCTCGACGACATTGCGCAGCTCGCGCACGTTGCCCGGCCATGCGTACGCGCGGAGCCACGCCTCCGCCTCGGCGTCGATCGCCGGGGGCGCGGCGCGCCCGGCGGCGCGGCTGGCTTCGACGACGAACGCGCGCGCCAGGGGGTCGATCTCGTCGCGGCGCTCGCGCAGCGGAGGCAGGGCGATCGTGACGCCGTTGAGGCGGAAATAGAGGTCCGTCCGGAACGTGCCGCGCGCGCACTCGGCCTCGAGATCGCGGTTCGTGGCGGCGACGAAGCGCACGTCGATGCGCCGGGGGCGCGTCGCGCCGACGCGGAGTACGGCGCGGTCCTCGAGGACGCGCAGCAGCTTGGCCTGGAGGTCCACGTGCAGCTCGGCCACCTCGTCGAGCAGGACCGTCCCTCCGTCGGCGGTCTCGAGGAGCCCGGGCTTGGCCGCGAGGGCGCCGCTGAACGCGCCGCGCTCGTACCCGAACCACTCGCTCTCGAGCAGCGACGGGGCGACGGCGGCGCAGTTGAGGCGCACGAGGGGCTTGGCCGCGCGCGGCGAGGCGAGATGGATCGCCTCGGCGACGACCTCCTTGCCGACGCCGGTCTCGCCCACGACGAGCACGCTGATCGTGCCGGGGGCCACGCGGTCGATGAGGCGGGCGACCTCGCGCATCGCGCCGCTGGTCCCGAACGTCGTCGGCGCGTCGGGCCGCCGCGGCCGGGGGTCCGCCTTTCCGCGTTGAACGACGACGACGGCGTCACCCAGCTCCATGGCCTCGCCTTCGTGCACCGGCGTCGCCGCGCCCCGGGCGACCGGCTTTCCGGCCACCCTCGTGCCGTTCGCGCTGCCGAGGTCGACGACCTCGATCGACGACGGGTGCACGCGCAGGCGGGCGTGCTGCCGCGACACGGATCGATGGTCGACGAAGACGTCCACCTCCTGGCCGCGGCCCAGCACGACCTCGCCGGTCGCCGGCAGCGCGTGCGTGACCACGCGCTCGCCGAGAACGACGCGGAGCAGTCGCGCGTCGCTCGACGCTCGATCGACGGCCTCGATCGTCTCCTCGTCGTGCGGCGTCTTCGGACGCGCCATCCTTCCGGGGAGGCTACCACGTGGTCGTCAGGCCGACGCCCGCGCGCCGCTCGCTCGCCCAGACGCCGACGACCGCGGAGCGGGCGGTCCCGCCGGTCCGCGACGAACGCAGGAGGAAGTAGACGCCCGTCGCCGCCGCGAGCGCGCCGGCCGCGAGGGTCACGTCGGCGACGAGGGCGTCCTGCCTGGCCTCGTGGTTGGCGTCGACGCCGTCCTGCGAGCACTGGTTGCCGGCGTTGCAGTTGCCTCGCGAGCGCCCCTCGGCGATGAACGCCGCGACGCCGAAGTACGTGCCGGCCGCCAGCGAGGCCAGCCCGGCGCCGGCGAGGGTGAAGCCGAGCACCCGCGTGCCCGACGACGTGGTGCGCGCCGGCGCGGCGGCCGGGGGCGACGCGGAGACCTCCGGGAGCTCGCCCGCGAACGCCGGGACCTCCACGACGACCGCCCCCGAGGTCGCCGTCACGGTCGCCTCCGTGTGCCAGGGCGGCAAGCCGGGGGCGCTCGCGCCGATCGTGTGCTTGCCGGGGTCGACGGGGACGCCGGCGAGCATCGCCGCGCGCTCGACCGGCTCGCCGTCGAGCGTGAGCGCGAGGCCGGCCGGGATCGACCGGGGAAGTCTCGCCGCGATGCGCGGGACGCGCGCCTCGAGCTGCTGGACGTGCGACTCGGCGAGCATCACGCGGTCGGACCGGTTGGCGCGCACGGCGAGCGACAGCGACTCGCGGTACTCGCGCAGCGCCGTTGCCGGCTTGCCGTTGTTCTCGTGGCAGAGCGCCATCGCGAGCAGCGTTCCCTCGCCGTGATCGAGCGAGTACGCCTCTTCGAGCATCGGGCACGCGGTCGCGAACTCGCTCTTCTCCATGAGCGCGCGCGCGCGTTGAAAGAGCGCCTCGGCGCGATCGGGCTCGCTCGCCGCCGCCGCGCGGGGGAGGCTCGCCACGAGCAGGGCGAGCCAGGCGAGCCGCGCGATGCGCTCAGTGATGATCATCGAGCGCCGAGCCACCGAAGTGGGTCGTCGGCGTCGCGGCGGGCCGCGGCGCGGAGGTACGGGCGGCGGGCGCCCATGCGCGCCTCGCCGGCGGCACGGGAGCCGCGGACGGCGCGGGCGGCGTGGCCGTCGCGGACGGCGGCGGAGCGACGGGGGCGGCCGAGGGCGAGGGCGAGCCGGGACCGGCCACGACGACCGAGGCGGACGGTGGCGCGACCGGCGTCGGGTCGGCCGCGGGCGGCGATGGCGACGCGGCGGCGGTAGGAGGAGCCGTCGCGGCGGCAGCGGCAGGCGGCCCGTGCTGCACGGCTCGCGTCAGCCCCACCGCGCCGATCGCGACGACCGCGATCCCGGCGGCGGCCGCCGCCCATACGACGCCGCCGCGCCGCGGCGCCGCCGTCGCGGCCGGTGCGTCGACGGGCTCGACGTCGCGCGCCGAGGGAGCCTCCGCTCCCGGCGGCGTCGCCCACTGCGGCTCGAGGACGCCGTCGCTCGCCGCGCGAAGGACGAGCGCCGCCGCGATGGATGCCCCGCGCGGCGAGGCGAACGGCGCGAGCTCGCGCGCGAGGGCCGCAACGCTCGGCACGCGCAGGTCGCGCTGCTTCGCGAGGCAGCGCAGGATCACCGCGCGGAGCCCCTCGGGCACGTGCGGCGCGCGCTCTTCGAGCGGGCGCGGTGGATCGGCGACGATCGCCGCGCAGGTGCTCGACGCGTTGACGCCCTCGAAGGGTGCGCCGTTGGTGAGGATCCGGTAGAGGACGACGCCGAGCGACCAGACGTCCGCGCGCGCGTCGACGTCGCGCGGATCGCGGATCTGCTCGGGGGACATGTACATCGGCGACCCGAGGACCGAGGTGGTGCGCGTGAGCTGCCCGTCGTCCTGCCCCTCGACCTGGAGCTTGGAGACGCCGAAGTCGAGCACCTTGACCGCGCGCTCGCCGTCGGCGCGCAGCGCGACGAAGAGGTTCGCGGGCTTGACGTCGCGGTGCACGATGCCCTTGGCGTGCGCCACCGACAGCCCCTCGCACGCCTCGATGACGTAGTCGACCGCCTCGGCGACGGGCAGCGGCCCTCGCATCTCCAGCTCGCGCCCGAGGTCGCGCCCGGCGAGGAGCTCCATCACCATGTAGGGCGCCCCGGCGTGCATCCCGTAGTCGACGACGCGAACGACGTGCTCGCTCTCCAGGCTGGCGATGATGCGGGCCTCGCGCGCGAACCGCGCGAACACGTCCGTGTGCACCAGCGTCGAGGCCGACACGAGCTTGATGGCCACCCGCTGCCCGAGCGCCTCGTGGCGGGCGGCGAGCACCACCCCCATTCCGCCGCTGCCGAGCACCTCCTCGACCAGGTAGCGATCGCCGATGCGGTCGCCGGGCGACGCGCTCGCTCGCCGGGTCCCCTCCCGCGCCGCACCGGCATCGCGAGCTCGCGCGGCGTTCACGGTGGTGGGCATGGGCGCACCCTGTCAGGAGGGTAGCATGGTACGCTCGGGGCACATGGGTCACGCGCAGCGCGCGGCCGCCGTCGCCCTGGTGTCGGCCGCCCTCGCGAGCTGCGAGCTCCTCGTCGGGATCCCCCAGGTCAGCCTCCTGCCCGACGGGGGGCTCGACGGGACGACGCCGGCGAGCGGCGACGGCGGAGCCGACGGCACCGACGAAGCAGACGCCGACGCGAGCGCCGTCGCCGACGCCTCGGGGGGGCCGTGCGGCCGCGTCGCCGCCGACGGCGCCGTGCGCGCGGGCCCCGACATGGTGCAGATCGACGCGGCGCTCGGCAGCTACTGCATCGACACGACCGAGGTCACCAATGCCCAGTTCAACGTGTACCTCGTGGCGTCGGGCGCCTTCATCGACACCCCCGGCGAGTGCGACGCCTCGGGCGCCCCGCCGGTCGCCGATCAGGACCCCACGCACCAGGACGTCGCCGTCGGAGCCCTCGGCGCGTGCCACGCGTGGTCGTACTGCCGCTGGGCCGGCAAGCGCCTCTGCGGCGTCATCCCGGACGGGGGCTCCGTCTACGCCGCCGCGCGCCCCGAGGACACCGAGTGGGTCTACGCGTGCATCAACGGCGCGTACGACTACGGGTTCCCCTACGGCGCGTCGTACGAGGCGGGGACGTGCAACGTCGACCAGCCCGACGGCGGTCCGCTGCCCGTGAAGACGAAGGCCGCGTGCCGCGGCGTCGCCGCGCCATTCGATCGGATCTACGACATGGTCGGCAACCGCTGGGAGTACGTGAACGACCTCGCAGGCAGCGGCGGCAACGTCTCGGCGCACGGGGGAGCGTGGTCGAGCCTCGCGTCGGGGATGACGGGCGCGGGCGGCGGGTGCGGCTACACGACCAACTTCCAGGGAGCGAACAACTTCGCCTTCGACGAGTCGGGCTTCCGGTGCTGCGCCGACCCGTGGCCGTGACGGGTCGACCGCGCCTCACGGGACGGCGGCCATCACCGCGGCCCACTGCTGGCGCAGGAACTCCTGGCCCACGCCGTTCGGATGGACGTCGCCCGACGGGATGAGGTCCGTGCGATTCATGAACGCCGTCCAGAGATCGGGGCCGCGCAGGATCGCCGGATACTTGGCGTAGAGTGCGTCGATCGCCGCGTTGATGATCGGACCGTTGGCCTGGACGCTGGACGAGTCCGACCAGGGCATGTGCGGCACGACCGGGACCTTGCCCGCCGCGAGGACGTGCTGCACCAGGGTCTCCATCTGGAAGGTGGCGCCCTGCGACACGTTGTCGTTCGTGCCGTACGCGAGCACGACGTAGCGGCCGGGGAAGCCCGCCATCGTGTCGTCGATCACCAACACGGCGGTCGACGTGTTCGTGCCGCCGATGGCCGCGTCGACGACGGCCGGCCGGCGGTCCGGGCGCGCAGCGTTCACGAGCTTCGGCAGGTCGTTCCAGGCATACGGCATCGTGATGTACGTGATCGAGTCACCCATGAAGAGCCACGCGTCGGACGCGCCGCCGGGCGTCGAGTACACGTCGACGTCGATGGACGGGGTGGGATCCGTCGCGCCGGTGATGCTCATCCGTACCCAGGCGGCGCCGTTCAAGGCGATGGGAGTCTCGACCGTGCCGCGCAGGTTGTGGGCGACGGCGGCGACCTGCGTCCAGCCCGTCGTGGGGGCGGCCGGCGTCCCGCCCGGCGCCGTGTTGATCTCGACCACGTAGTCGGTGGGCATGTCCGCGCCCGTCGGCGACGACGCGTTGACGTAGCCGCCGGCGTGGAGCGCGTTCCACACGACCAGCGCGCCCTGCCGCTCGGACGACGGAACACCGGACAGGTCGTACGCGATCCACGCGGGGAGCGCGCTCGGCGTCCACGACGTGAGCGGGTCGCCGTCGTTCGCCTTGTCGGGCGTGGATTGATAGCCCGCGCTGGACGAGGCGAACGCGGGCGCGCCGTGGCTGATCCACGGCATCGCGATGCTCGAGGGCGCTGCACCGGCGTCGGCGGAGGCAGGGCCGTCCCCCGGGCCGGCGTCCTCTGCGCCCCCGTCGCTCCCTCCTGCTGCGTCGGCCGTCGCGGCCGCGTCGGACCCGCCCGACGGGGCCGGCTGCGCGGGCGCGCTCGAGGCCGAGCAGCCCGACAGCGCCGCGGCGCACGAGAGCACGTGGATGGCTCGCTTCATGGTGTCTCCAGCGTGGGCGAAGGTCCGGGTCCCTGCAGCGCGCCGAGGAAGGCGACGAGATCCAACTGGTCCTGAGCGCCGAGCGTCAGCGGGGTGATCTCGCTCGTGCCCGGGTACCCGAACGCGTCGCCGCCGCGCGCGAAGAAGGCGACGACGTCGCGCAGCGTGGCGAGCTGCCCCGTGTGCATGAACGACGGCCGCCCGGCCGCGCAGCGAAGCGTCGGCGTCCGGAACGCGCCCGTGCTGGTCGCGTCGACGGTCGCGGGCAGCCGCCCGTCGTCTCCATCGCTGAAGGCGCCCTTGACGTTCAGCGGATCGGCGATCGCCGCGGCCAGCCCTGCGGCGGCGCCCGGATCGTCGGTGTCGATGAAGACGACCGCGACCGCGGTCGGCTGCAGGCCGACGTCGTGGAACTTCTGGTCGGACATGTACGGGCCCGCGTGGCACTTGGTGCACTGGCCGCGGCCGACGAAGAGCTGCGCGCCGCGCTGCTCGGATGCCGTGAGGGCGCCGGCATCGCCGTGAACCCACGCGTCGAAGCGGCTCGGCCCGCAGCCGAGCAGTCGCTCGTACGCGCCGAGGGCCTTGCCCATGTTGACCACGACCTGCGTCACAGCCGTCTGATCGGCCGGCGTCATGCCGTCGAACTCGGCGCCGTCGCCGGGCATCCCGTGGCGCGTCCCGTTGCAGGTCGGCGTGGGATCGACGGTCGACGGCTGGCACCCGGTGACGTCCGCGCCGAGGGGCGGGAACCGGGTCGGGTCACCGAGCGGCGGCATCGGACCGAAGACGGCCTCGTAGTCGGCGCGGTACAGGGCGTAGATCCGCTCGGCGGCGTAGAGGCGCGAGCTGTTCATCTCGACCGGCGACTCCAGCGGCCCGAACGGCTGGTTGTAGAGCGCGTCGTGGCGCCCGTCCCACATCAGGAGCTTCGCCTGGCCCACGTCGAGGAGCGACGGCGCCTTGCGCCGGCCCCAGCCCGCCGCGAGCGAGATCTGCTCGCCGAGCGAGCGGTCGTCGAGGTAGCCCGCCGAAGGCACGTGGCACCCTGCGCAGGACACCCGTCCCGTCTGTCCCTTCACGCCCAGCGTGGCGGGGCTCCCGTCGTCGTCGCCCTCGAGCAGCTTGCCCGAGAAGCCCGCCTCGAAGAAGAGCCGCTGCCCGAGGCGCGCGGCGCGCGGATCGTCGGCAAAGCGGTTGCTCGCGTCGGGCGGCGGCCCCGGAAGGGGCGATGGGGACAGCGCCGCGAGCGCCGCGAGCTCGGCCGGGGTGAGCTGCGGCGGCGCGTCGTTCCCGTCGTCGCCCGCGTCGCTGCCGTTTCCGCCGTCGCCCGCCGTCGCCGCGCCGTCGCCCGCGGTCGTCCCGGCGTCGCCGGGGCCGCCGGGCGCGCCGCGAGGGTCGCTGCCGCACCCGCCGCCGAGCGCGGCCAGCGCGGCGAGCGTCGCGGCCGCCGTCCAGGAGGCGCACGTGCTCATGGGGTGATGGGCGCGGCGCACGGCAGCCTCTTCTCGTCCCACGGCGGGGCGGGCACGCCGCTCGAGAACCCCAGGTTGTCGAAGTGCCGCCGCGTCTCGATCTGCATGTGATCGGCGTGGAAGGCGAGCGTCTGGTCGACCTGCGAGTGATAGAGCACGTCGCCCCAGGTGACGGTGACGTCGCCGGTCGGGACGCTCGCCGTGGGCAGGTCGGCGCAGGCGTACGGCTGGCCGTCGAGGAAGAGGTACGTGCGCGCGTTGGACGTGTAGACGTCGAACACGGCGCGGTGATCGACGCTCGCGTGCTCGCCGACCTCGTCGTTCGGCGCCAGGTGGTCGACGCCGCCGTCGGGCCCGGTCACGTGATAGAGGTCGTATTGCGGACACTGGTTATTTACGTCCCAGGTGCGCTTCTCGCAAATCTGGAGATTGAAATCGACCGGATATGCGGCCCACGCCGTCGTCTCGCCGCGCGGCTGGACGACAAGCGTGTGCCCCTGGGGCAGATTGTACTGGACCGGGGCGTCCTGATCGCTGATGAGGATCTGCGGATAGCGCCGCGCGGTGGAGTAGGCGTCCACCTCCGCGGTGACGTGGAGAAAGCTCGACCCGTCGACGTGCGCCTTCTGCCTGGCCGTCAGCCGGTACTTGCCGTTGGTGTCCCCGCCGACGTCGGCGTAGGTGACCCACCACTCGCCGGCGACCGCGCCGTACGCGAAGAGGCCGGCGCCGCCGGGCCGAAACTCGACGTCGATGAACATCTGGTCCCACGTGGGCGACTGCTGGCGCCACGTGGCGAAGCAGTTCCCGCCGGCGACGCCGCACGGGATTGTCGTGAAGGTCTCCGGCGTCGTGCCGGGCGCGAACGAGGCGAAGAAGTCCATCGCCGCATGCGCCCTGGGCGCGACGTTCACGAAGGAGCGCGCGATCGCCCTCGGCAGGGGCTGGCCGGCGCCCGTGTTGGCGGCGAGCTGCGCCGGGGTGGGCGCGTTCTCGACGCCGCCCTCGAACGCGGTCCCGTTCCACGTCCACGCCGGTCCGGCTTGCCCGTTGACGAAGACCTCCGTCGTCGCGGATGCGCCGCGCATGTCGTCGAGCGTCACGTACGGCTGGTGGAGCAGCGGCATCGAGCCGAAGACCGCCGTCGTCGCGGGGATCGACTGCGGCGACATGTGCCCCTGGAAGGGGCAGCCGTGGTCGAGCGCCTCGACGACGAGCGTCGTCGGCCCCGTGAGCCCCGTCCAGAGCAGCGACCAGAGGGGCTGGCGATCGCCCTGCGTGTAGATGCGCTGGAAGCGCTCCTTTCCGACGGCGAGCTCGTCGTGCGACCACCCGCACGCGTTGGCGTAGTAGACGCGCATCAGCGGCTGCGCGCCGGGCGCGGCGCTCGCGAGGACCGGGAACGCGGCGGTCTTCGACGGGTGCGCGGCGGCCTCCGGTCCGTCGGCGAAGTAGTACCGCTCGCGGTACTGCGTGCCCGCCTGCTTCTCGTCGAGGTAGACCTGCGTGGTCGTCGCGTCCGGCTGGGCGGGCACGTAGAAGGCGACGCCGTCGTCGCGCGCAGCGGCGGCGAGCAGCGTGGCGCGATCGGCGTCCGACGTCGTGTACCGCTTGGTGCGCGAGGCCTCCCAGCGCGCGAAATAGCAGCCGTTGTCGGCGTTCGCGTCCGGCTCGCCGAGGACGTACACCGGCACGAGCCCGGGCCCTGGCTGCGTGTGCACGTAGCCGAGCGTCGCGTCGGCCATCGTGCGCGCGTAGCCGCCGACCGTGTCTCCGTCGACGCGCGTGGTGACCCAGGAGCCCGTGTTGCCCGCGTCCTCGACGTTGGGGAACGGCGACTCGCGGTTGCCCGCGCAGCGGTAGACGGCGTCGTGCACCGTCACGAGCCCGTCGGCGGCGATGTTCACGTCGCCGTCGGCCGGAAGCGGATAGACGCGGTAGTCGAGCGCCCCGGCGAAGGGGTCGAAGGTGATGGAGACGCTGTCGTCGTCCTCGACGGCCACGACGTTCGCGAGCGCCGGCAGCGGCGGAAGCTTGCTGTCGGGCAGCGCGTCCGCCTGACCCACGATCCCGCCGCCGTCGCCGTCGGCCCCGTCGGCGGCCCCCGTCCCCACGTCCGCGCCGCCCTCGGACGCGCCGCCCGAGCCGGCGCCGGAGGTGCTCGCGCACGCGGCGGGGAAGGACGCCGCCGAGGCGGCGATCGCCGCGAGGACGGCCCAGGCGCGCGGACGCACGAGACGCGCGGTCACGGCATCACCACGCGCCAGACGCCGGCACCCAGGTTCGAGGAATAGAGCAGGTGGTGCACGCGGTCATACGCGAGGGTTCCGCCGTTCGACATCTGCGGAGAGCTCATCTGCGTCCAGTGCTGCCCGTCGGCCTCGGGCGAGGTCCAGAACGGCTCGTAGAGGTTGGTGCTCGGATCCCAGGGGAAGCCGCGGCTCGCGTACAGCGTGGTCCCGTTGCCGGTGAGCCCCAGCATCGTGTTGCCGCTGTTCGGCACGAGGTCCCACGCGACGCCGTCGGGGCTGCGCAGGATGCCGTTCGGCGTTGCCATGTAGAACGTGCCGTCGGTGGCCCGGTAGAGCGCGCCCGCCGCGTGGCCCTGCGTGACGTTCAGATCGGTCCAGTGCGCCCCGCTGTCCGCCGTGCGCCACAGGCCGTTGCTCTGGGAGCCGAACAGCCACGTCGCGCCGTCGTTCAGGAAGTAGATGGCCTGCCCCTCGCCTCCAGCCCATTGAGGCATGCCGTCGACCATGGTGAAGGTGCCGCCGCCGTCGAAGGTCTCGGCGAAGCACGCGGCCGAGTGCGGCGCCGCGCACTGCGCGTGGAACGACACGAGCAGGTGCTGCGTGTTCGTCGGGTCCATCGCGACGTGACCGACGAAGTTGTACTCGACCACCTTCGCGAGGCCGGGGTCCGCGGGGGGCCAGATGACCTGCCAGTCGACGCCGCCGTTCGTCGATTTGAACGCGCCCGACACGCCGTTGCCGTCGTACGTGCCGCCCTGGACGTACGTGTTGTATCCGCTGTTCGTGTAGAGCACGTCGGGATGCGATGGATCGACGAGGAACGTCCACTGGCGGCCGGTGTCGAGCGCCTGGCCGTTGGTGCCCGTGTTGACGTGCGTCCACGATCCGCCGCAATCGGTCGTCTTCCAGATCCCCTCGTTGCAGCTGCCCACGTAGACCATGCTCGGATCGAGCGGGTTCATGGCGAGCTCGCCTCCGTAGGGGCACGGGGCCACGCCGTGGAGCGGCGCGAGCGGAGGGGTGATCGGCTCCCACGTGCCCGACGCGGCCAGCGCGCTGCACGGGCCCGCGTCGATCGACGGCGCCTCCGGGAGCGCGTGCGCGTCCGTCGGCGACGGCCCGTCGCTTCCACCCTGGCTCCCACCGTCGCGCGCCGCGTCGACGGAGGCCGCCGCGTCCGGGGCGGACGCGTCGGAGGCGGCGCCCCCGTCGTCGCCGGCCGTCGCCCCGGGGCCGCTGCCGCCCTCCGAGCACGCGCCGATCATCATCGCCAGCAGCGCCGAATGGACTCCGAAGTTTCTCATCGAGCCTTCTTTCATTCCTGGACGAGTTGCCAGAGCCCTCCGCCCCAATTCGACGAATAAAGGACGTGATGGGCGCCGTCGTAGGCGAGGAAGACGCCGGAGCTGCCGCTCGCCCACGAGGTGGGCGTCGCGAGCGTCGTCCAGGTCGTCGGATCGGACTGCGGGGCGATCCAGAACGGGCTCCCCGTGCCGCGGCCGCTGAGGACGAGGTTCTTCTCCGTCGGCATCAGAACGGTCGCCTGCGGCGAGCCCGGCACGAGCGTCCACGTGGCGTTCCCGTTCGGCTGGCTCTCGAGCAGGCCCGGGCCCGCGTACGCGATCGCGGGGACGTAC
>Ga0070730_10003078_pt1 | contig 15058 bp, 18 predicted proteins | sample Coa_R1_3_FD_66447 | JGI IMG/M metagenome (GOLD analysis project Ga0070730, IMG submission 66447) | Surface soil microbial communities from Centralia Pennsylvania, which are recovering from an underground coalmine fire - Coalmine... | ecosystem: Environmental > Terrestrial > Soil > Unclassified ...
GGTTCGAGCCGTGGGTCTCCAAGAAGGCGCTCGCCCGGCATCTCGGCGTATCAACCCGCTGGCTCGAGATGCGCCAACACGATGGCCTGCCCTCGCAGCTCATGGGGGGCAGACGCCCCGCACCGACGAAAGCGGGCCCGATCGTCGCTCGCGCCGTGATGACCGTGATGCGAGCGATCTGAAGGAACGCGGGGCGTGATGGCGAACGCTCAGTCTGCGGCAGGCCGACGGCAGAACGGAGACGATCGTGAGCGACGGACAACTGCGGCGTTATTTCATCGGGCTGGTCAGTTTCGGCTTCGTCGCGTGCTGGGCCGCAGCTGGCCTGCTGGCAGCGCTCGGATCGCTCGCGGTCTGCGCTTTCGTGGTCGTCGGGCCTGAGCTCCTCTCGAAGCGGAGAGCATTGGGGATCCATCGCCCCATGGAACGCTCACCTCGCGAGATGCGCGCACGGTCTTTGCGCGACGACGATCATCGAGGCGATCTCCCGCTTGTGCCGGACGAGCCCTCCTTGATCATTGAACTCGGTGCGGGCGTCCGGTCAGAGGCCGCTTGGTAAGCCTTCGATCGCAGCGCGGTTCCCGGTGACGAGAGAGACCGCGCGCAACTCCTGACGCGAACGCGAGCCTACGGGACGCGAGCTGCCTCGTCCGCTGGGGTCCGTGCACGCGAGCGCCTAGGCTTGGGATCCGTAGTTTTGGCCGAAGCGTGCGTACTTTGCGCGGATGTCCCGCCGTTCGGAAGTCAATAGAACGGTCACCAGACCTCTGTCCGAGGTAGCCGATCCGAACGAGGGCCGCTTTGAGCGGCTCTCGCGGCAACTGAGGGGCTCTTCTTCAACACGTCAGGGAGTCCGTAAGCTTTTGAGGGAGATGGGCGACGAGCAGGTAAAGGCTCAGGTCACTCAGGTCGCGGGTCTTCCGTGTGTGATCGACGCGGAACCAACAGGCGACTGGGTCGTCACGCTCGCGTCGGTCACGATCGCTCGCAGTCGGGATTTGGCGCAAGCGATTGCGGACGCTGGCGGCGGGTTTGTGAGCAGAGCCGAAGCCGAGGAGGTTGCTGCGTCGGTGACGGCTCAGACTTGACCGCGTCATGCGCGGGCCGGTAGCTCAAGCGGTAGAGCCCTTCGTTCTTGACGAAGAAGATGCGGATCGAAACCTGCCCGGCCCACTTGACGGTGCTCAATTGAACCAGCGGGTTTCCGGACTGCACGATCGAGCGCGGCCGTCTCGGTAACGCCGGCTTGTTACGAGGCCAGACTTAGATGATCGCGGCGGTTGCGGAGGCGGAGGCGGCCGTCGCGTTCGAGCGTCGCATTGTTTGTCAGCGCGCTCGTTGTGCGTGAGGCGAACGAGATGTTCCAACGGTCGACTCGTCCTCGGTGCCACCACCCGAGCACGACGAGCGCTCGGGCTCCTTCGATGAACGTGAAGCGACAGTAGTCCGTGCGGAACGCGCGGTGGGATTTTCCGTTGCCCTCGCCCGCGAGGGTGTTGTGAGTGACGGCGAGTGAGACGAGGGAGCTCGAGTATGCGCCTACGGGTGGCCGGGATACGGCGTTCAATTCGTTCCAGTCGCGTGCGCACCGGCTTACTGTCGGCTCTAAATGCGTGGCGATTTGATGGTGTAGCGCAGCCAAGCCGCTCGGCGCTAAGGCGATCGCGATCACAAGTGGCAGCACCACGGGCAGCACGGCCCGAGCCGGCTTCGGGCGCCCGCTGACCGTCGAAAGCGTAAGGGCTCGCACCATTTCGATTGGTCCGCGCAGCATGAGATCGAACAGCCGCCGCATCAATCCCGGGATTGCAGCTCCCACACCGAGCGCAAAGGCGACAAGGTGTTCGCTCGAGAGGACGCTCACGTCAGGGCGAACGCTGTACGCGAACAGCCCGACTGCGACGCAGCTCGACGCGATCGAGAGCTTCCCGAGAGCACTTCGCCCGCGCCGACGCCACATCAGAGCTGCGATCGATCCCAGCCACGCAGCGCACACAGTCGAGACGCCGTAATCAGGCGATGCAACACTCGAATCGAAGGCGCCGACCACGAACCAACGGGCGACGCCGATGAACGCATACACGAGCATCGTTGCGAGCACTTGGCCGAGAAAGGCCGACCACCAGAACGTGCGCGTCCCACACAAGATCAGCGCGGACACAGCCAGCGCCGTGAAGGAAAGCAACGAAAGCGCCACGGGACGGTCGACGAGGACCGCGCTCGAAACAAGAAACCAAAGCTTTCCTTCGCGAACTCGGTCAGGGCTGGCCGCGAGCGCGCTCACCCAACCAGGACGCGCATTCGCCGCGATACTCACATTGACGACTGCGACCAGCCAGGTGATGGCAAGCAGCCGTCCGAGCGACCGTCTGGAGTGTCCCGCCGCCGAACGCACCACCGCCGACACTAACGCCCGTAGGTCCACGAGGGCAATCCAGAACGCGTTGGTTACCGCACCGAAGAACGACTTCGGTAAGTGCTAGCCGCCGAGCAGGGCGCGGATTCCCCCCACGCCGGTTGACGCAAGCACCTCGTAACGATGGAGCTCGAAAGGATCTCGCGCGTTCTGGTAGCTCCCGGGTCTCGTCGTGACAGCGAGGACGTAGCCGGCTCGGCGGACGAGCGGTAACACTCCCGCATCGACGGCGCCCGCGGGGTAGGCAAACCACTGGGCGGGATGGTGGAGGTGGCGCTCCAGCTCGCGGCGCGACACGATCAGCTCGTCGAGGGCATTGGCGGGAGTGAGCCCCGGCAGCTCGAGATGGTGCACGGTGTGCGACCCGATTTCGATACCGAGCCGTTCGAGCTCCGATAGCTCGGGCCAGGTGAGAAAGCTTGAGTCCGGCCCCGAGATGCGGCCTGTGATCACGTAGGCGGTTGCCGGCACGTGCAAGCGCGCGAGTACCGGAGCGGCGTTCCAGAGCACATCGCGGTAGCCGTCATCGAAGGTGATCATCACCGGCTTCGCGGGCAGCGGCCCGCCGAACTCGAGCGCCTGAAATAGCTGTTGCTGCGTGATCGCATGGAAGCCGTGCGCGACGATCCACTGCATCTCGTCGGCGAACGTCTTCGGGGCGACGGTAAGCGCACGGGTCATAGCCGGCGTCGACGCTTGAACGTGCCCCACCCGGTGGTACATGAGAATCGGCACGGCAACGCTCCGTCCCGGCAAAGGCACGGGCAGCGCGAGCCGGCCCGCCGGGTGCGCGATGGCTCGACCTCCATGCGTGATCGAGCTCCGGCGCGCGTCTGAGTTCCCTGTCGTCGAACCTTGACTACCGAGCATTACCGGCACGGCGATCGCTGCCGCAAGCCCAAGAAAGCCGACCAGAGCTACGAGGCGCCGCCGTCGCGCACGCTGCCGGCGGCGGACACGGGGCCTACCCTCTCGTGAAACCGACGTGCGCGTCACAACCGGCATTCTTCCCAACCGGCTGGATGACACGCGGAGGCGCCGGTGGAACCGGCACAACCGGTGGGATCTCGGGTTCGCCCGACCTGATGTCGAGCGGCCGTGCTTCCATGGAACTGATGGGCGTGTCGCTCGCTCCGTTCGTTCTGGCGCTCGCCGGGTTCATCCCGGTGAGCACCGGCCCTGCAGGCGGCGTGGTGTGGCAAGGGCGCATCCCGAACAGCATCGTCGCTTGGGATACCCGCCCGAGCGCCGTCTACCTGCCGCCGGGATTCACGGTCAATCAGCGCTACCCGGTCGTCTACCTGCTCCACGGCATGTCTGGTAGTCCTTCGAGTTTTTGGGATGGCCTGCAGCTCGCGAACGTGGCCGACACGTTGATCACTGCCGGTGCGCGACCGTTCATCGCCGTCATGCCGGTCGCGGGACCAGTCGTGCATCGCGGGCAAGGCGAATGGGCGGGCGTCTGGGAGAGCTACGTCGTCAAGGATGTCGTGCCGTGGGTTGACGCACACCTTCCAACTTTGCCCCGTGCGAGCGATCGTGCCCTTGAAGGTCTGAGTGCCGGCGGATTCGGCGCGATGGACATCGGCCTGCGCCACCCAGGCCTCTTCGGAACGCTTGGTTCCTGGGGTGGCTACTTCGCGCCGGTCTTTCGCGACGGTCCCTTCGTCCATATGGCCAAACGGCAGCTCAAGGCGCACGATCCGACCGTCCTTGTTCACCGCGAGGCGGTGGCGCTCCGCCGAGCCGGCGTGCGCTTCTACATCTCCTCCGATGGTGGCCATGGTGTTGTCCTCGGTCGCTGGTCGACAGCGTTTTCTGCCGAGCTTTCGAAGCTGGGTCTCCCGTACAAGCTCTGGCTCACTAATGACTCACACGGGTTCTGGCGCTCGACGTTGCCCTCCGCGCTTGCATACGCGGCAGCAGGATTCAAGACTCGAGCGCCAATAGGCTGAGCCGAGCTACACGCCAAGGGTTGAGCTCACCTGGACGGGACGCGCCGTCGCATCCGTGACTGCCGTCAGAAGTTGGGCGAGTTCTTCGACTCTGGCACGTCTCGACAGCGTCGCCTTCAGGTCGCCGGGCAAGGATGTGTCGGGGAGCCCTCCCTGCTTCCAGCGCTCGACAAGCGTCTCCAATGCGCCGCGTATCGCATCGACATCGTCGGGGTCGACGATGATGCCGGCCCCTGCTTCACGAATCAGCTCGGCCGCCGCGCCGTCCGGCGGTACAGCGGCGAGGATGGGCCGTCGCGCAGCGATGTACTCGTACAGCTTTCCGGAGGGGATGTCCTTGCCGCGCACGCCGATCTCGGGAAGCAGGAGAAGCAGCGCATCCGAATCGCGCTGCAACGCAAGCGACTGCCGGTGCGACAGGAACGGGTACAGCTCAAGCTTGTCGCCGAGCTCGAGTGCATGCGCCCAATCTCGGTCGGCGGCGCGGAAATCTCCGGCGAAGCGAGCGACGACGTCGAGGCCCGACTGGGCAAGCGCGGTGAGAAACGGCCGCGGTGAGCGCTGCCCGAAGAAGCTGCCGGTGTGCGTGATCCGGAAGCGCTCGGTCGGTTTGTAAGAGAGAAACTCGAACTCGTCGAAGTCAGCTCCGTTCGGAATCGTCGCCATGCGTCCGCGGGGGTTGAGCCGTTCCATCTCGGCGCAGATAGTGGGTGTCACTCCGACAATCGCAGCGGCTTCCCGAGCGACGAGCGCAGCGACATACGCGTGGGTGCGCTCCTTGATCCGCACGAGAGGTCGGTCGACACGTCGGTCCTCCTTGGCGACGATGGAGTCGCGCAGGTCCGCGATCCATGGAATGCCAAGCTTGCGACTGAGGATCGCCCCAATCAGATGCACAGAGCTCGGCGGCGAACTCGTCATCATCGCGTCGAAACCCTCGCGACGGGCAACGCGCAGTGCTGCCGGCACCGCCGTCAATGCCCAGGATGCGTTTTCGTCGGGCATAAGCAGCCGCCGCGGTGCAAGCGACGCACGCCGGGCAAGCCGGCGGACGCCGTCTAAGCCGTACAGCTCTTCGGCCGGCCTGCGGCCGCGCGGTCCGATGTAGGTGGAGCGATGCACGACGACTCCAACCGGAGCTTGGAGTTCCTCATCACGATGGATCCAGAGCGGATCCTCCGGGGTCAGTACGTGCGTCTCGATGCCGTACTCCGGGAGAAGCCGAGCGAACTTCAGTACTCGTTGCACCCCTCCCCCTCCGGCGGGCGGAAAGTAGAAGGAGATGATCAGGAGCTTCACGCCTAACGCCTTCCTTCAGGGTCCGGCTCGAGGTGTAGGGCTGCGCCGAAAGCAAAGCGATTAGCCAGGCGCTGAGGAAGGCCGGCGATTGCAGCACAACAGAGCGTTAACGCAGCAGGCCGGTGCTACTCGAAGCGTTAACACTCGAATTGGGTTCTTACGACGACGGCTAGCGTCTCGCGTGCTTGTGCCGGTGGCGCGGCGTCGACGGTCGCGCACGAAGCCGGACAGCAGCGCTCGCGGAGGCAGGCGAGACGTTGCCTGCGCTGTCGCGCGCCTCGAGCGCCAAGTGATGCAGTCCTTTTCGAACCGGCCGGCCGTTGATCTTGCCGTACCAATCTAGGGTTCCGGAGCGATGCGCGAAGCGGCCGACCACGGCGATCCGCCCATCGACGAGCAGAATCGGATAAGCGATCCCGTCGAGCACATAGTCGACACGGACGCGCTTTCCGATCGTGACCAGCGGGCGTTCGGCGCGGAATCGTTTGATCGTCGGCGCGACCGTGTCGAGTCGGATCACGTTCGGCAGCACGATTGTGCGGTGCTGCGAGAGTAATCGCACTCGAATCTTGTAATCGCCGTCTGCGCTGATCTCGCCTGTCTGATCTCGACCGAACCAGCGAAAGAAGACGAATCCGGCGCTGAAGTGGCGCCGCGCAAGGCGGCGCACAAGCCCACCGCCCGGATGGATGACTTCGACCTCCACGAGTCCACTGCGACGCAGGCGGAAGCTGAAAGTCGCCGTTTGCGTGTCACACCTACAGATCGGTGAAAACGTCTTTGACACGAGCGTTTCGAGAATCGGTGACGGCGTCAGTTTCAACCTCTCCGTGATCACGAATGCGGCCGCGGTCGCGATCATCAGCCCGGTCACCGTTGCGACGGCCACCCAGCGCTGGATACGTGCGCCAAAGGCTTTCATGCCGCCTTCAGTGCTCCGGTCGATCTTGGCAACGGAGCTTGTCATGCATTCCGCCACCGCTGGATAAAGGTATGCCAGCCAAGGACGGCGATGACGCCCAAAATTCCACCGATCAGCGTGGCTACGAACGTGCTGGCTCGCGTGGTCCTCGCGGTCACATGTTCAGTGCCTACCGCGGCCAGCAACTGTGGAGTCTCGACCTTGCTGGTTTCCGCGATGAGCTGGCTCGCCGTCGCTCGATCCGACTTGAGGTTTCGCAGCTGTACGAGGAGCAGCACTTTGTCGGCGGCGGAATACGCGCCACTGGCAAGGCTTGCCTGCACTCGCGCGATCTGGCGAGTGTCCGTCGCGAGGTGCGTTCGGTCTGTCTCAGCCTTCAAACGAGCATAGGACCCAAGGAAGTTGAGCGCTGTTAACGCCAACTCCTTGGTCGCGCATTGCGCCACCCTCCGTTGCGTCGAGAGCACGCTAAGTGTGACGTGTGGATTCTGGTGGTTCGGCAGCGCACTGCCCTCGACCTGCAACGTCGAGATCCCGTGACTGAAACGCGCTGCTGTCGTTTTGCACGCACGAGCAACACGCTCGTCGATCGCGAGCGAATGCACGATCTGATTGAGCGTGCTCGGGTTGGTCTGAAGGTTTTGGAGGGCAATCTCGCCACTGCCGCCGAACGGTTGACCGAGATAGAGAGATGCTGTCCCGACGTAGGTTTGGCCATGGCCGACCGCAACTGAAAAGCCAGCGATTGCACCGAAGACAACCCCGAGGGCGACGACCCACCAGCTCGCACCGAGAAGTCGGAGATAACGTCCAACGTCAACCTCCTCGAGAGCCTCGGGATCGAAATAACGCTGCGCCCTAGGTGTAGAAGGCATGCGCGGCGACTTTACCCAGCGCCCCGCCGGCGAGCTTGTGCAGGCCGGGCCTTCGCTGATCCTTAACGTCTCCGGCTACGCTCGCACGGAGGCAAGCACACTCGCGGCGGTTAGGCTTGGCCCGATCGCCGTAGTTGTCGGCCGCCGCATTCGTTGGAAACCACCACGCGGGCACGCTGATCTCGCTCTATCTACTCGCCCAGCGGACATTCTGAGGCTTCGACGGACTAATCGATCTCAGCCTCGACATGCAAAGCGTCCGCGGCGCCGTCGCGCGCTGTTTCGACCTCATCGACACACCCATCTCACTCAGCAGAACAAGGAGCTGACCGAACAGGCCGCCGACCTGACTATGCAGATTCACACGCTTCACCAAGAGACACGTCAGGTAGGCGCGGTCAGGCGGTCTCCTTACCGACTTCCGTGTGGTTCGGATAGTGCCTCCGGCATACCGGGTGGCCGTGAACGGGGTGCGGATGCCATGAGAGCCGCCAGCATCGATGTATGTGGCAGTTGTGCGTTCTCCACCACACGGCCACCAGGCCGAGGAGTGTGAGTTCGCCGATGTCCGACCCGAGCCCGCTCCAGAACTGGTATCCGCGGCCAGAGAGGACATGCACGAAGTACGTGTAGAACCACTGTGGCATTTCAAACCTCGGTAGGCCCGCCGACGCTCTCGCCCAATCGCAAGCCTACTGTCTGTTGATCCGAGGGTCCGTCGGCTTCTCGGAGACGAGCCGGCCCGATCCAAGATTTACGAGCTCGTACAGGCCTACTCGTGCATGCGAGGCGGTCGAGGCGCTGCTCGGCGCACGCCTGCCGCGATCACGAGAGAGATTGCTGCGAGACCGAGGAGAACGAGCGCGATCCGGCGGCCATGGTGGAGGGCCGCGAGGGTGCCGACACCGAGACCGAACAGAAGCACTGCGGCGGCGATCCAAAACCCGAGATAGCCCTTCCAGCGCTCGGTCACAGCAACCGGGTGGTGTAGAGGAGCATCGCGAGGAAGGCGATCAGGCTCAAGAAGAACGGCCCCCACTCCCGCACCATTCCGGCGAGCACCTTTGCGGACACACGCGACTCCGTTGTCGCGCGAATGCGATTGGGGCTCGTACTCACCCTCGTCAATGGACGGTAGCGAAGGCGAGCGTGTACGCGGCGTTCGTCTTCGCTTGGAGGGCGATCTCGAGGTAGTACCAACCTGTTCGGATCGCGTGGTAATGGAGGCGTTTGGTGGGGAGTGTTCCTGTGGCAGCGATCAGACGTTCACGCAGGAGCGCCGGTGCCGCCACCGGGACGTGCGCTGTGCCAGGCCTCCACAAGGCGAGCGTCACGCCGCCGGACTGTGCTGTGAGGCGCACCCAGAGCTGTTCGCCGCGGTCGAGGTGGACGCGATAGACGTCGAGTGGGTTCTCCCAGTAGTCGAGGTCGGCGGTGAGCGTTGCCTGGGGTGCGGTGAGCAGGCGCGCTTGGTAACCGGCGTCGTTTGTCGGCTCGTACATGCTGGCCTGCGGAATCGGTCCGCTGAGCGCGGCCACTGCTTTGCCCACGTCGAGCGTTCCCCAGCCGGTGAGAGGATCGCGACCTAACGCGCACGCGCTGCACCCCGTGCGAGGGTTGGCGTCGTCGGTCGTGCGCTCAAGCAGCCATGCGACCTGGTCGGGCGTGAGTTGCGGCTCAGCCGAGAGCAGCAGCGCCGCGGCAGCTGAGACCTGTGGCGCCGCAAACGACGTCCCCTCCGCGGGTTGATAGTCGGATGGGCCACAGTCCGAGTAGCCCTGATCGAAACACGTAGGAGTGAGCGCAGTTAGGCTCCGGGGAAACGCCGAGACGATCTCGCTTCCGGGTGCGGCGAGCTCGTTGAACCTCGGATCGCGGTTCGACCAGTCCGGCACCGAACCATCCGGCGCGATTGCACTGACCCCGATGACGTGCGGCAGCGCCGCCGGCCAACTCGCATACGTCCACGGCTCTGAAGGCGCCTCATCGCCGTTACCGACCGCTGCGACGACAACGACCCTGTGCCCGATCGCGTACCGAACTGCAGCTGCTTCGACTGGCGAGTAGGTGTCGCTTGCCGGGTGGTTCGGATCGCGGAGGCCGCCGAGGCTGAGGTTGATTACCCGCGCACCGTTCTCGACCGCCCAATAGATAGCGCGTGCTTCGGCGCTGAGACTGATCGAGCCGGTGTCGTCGGTGATCTTCGCGATCAGCAGCTGAACCGGCGAAGGGCGGGTCGTGTTCGCTGCGGCTGCCGTGGCGAGCGCGACGATCTCGCCCGCCACAAACGTTCCATGTCCGTTGCTGTCGGTGAGCGGGTCATCACCGACGAAACTCCGTGCCGCGGCGATCGAGGCTGCGATCGCGGGATGGCCGCCGTCGACGCCGGAGTCGAGCACAGCGACCCGCACCTGCGTAAGCGATGCGGGCAACTCGCTCTGCGCCGCAGCTGCGTGATCCTGAGCCAGATACCAATCACCCGAGACCGGACTGGCTGTTGCGACCGAGCTCATCCAGCCGAGGAAGATGAAGAGCACCGCGAGAGGCAGTCGCCCCATGCATAACCAGCTCGGGCGTCCGGCGCTGTTTTCAACACGGTTCATCTAGTTCTCTCTAGCATGCGTGACCGCTCATGAGCATCCGGTTCTCGCCGGCAGGCGGCGATCGGAGACCGATCGCAGCATCTCGCCTCGCCGGGATCGCCCGCTTGGCAGCGCTTGTGGCAGTCGTGATCGCGGTCGCGGTGGCCCTCGCCTTGACGATCGGTGGCCAGGGACCAAGGCACGAGTTCATCCGCTACCTCGCTGCTGTGCAGGCGCTTGCCCTGAGCTCAGACGGCGTCGGCGCTGCGCTTGGAAACACAATTGAGACGACAGTCGCGAAGCGCGCTGCACTCGTGTCGACGTTGCAAGGTGACGCTGCCCAGGAACAGCGCTCCTTCGATCAGGCGCAGCTTCTCCGACCGCCGGGTCCGTTGCTAACCGTTCACGCCGAGATCGTGGATGTACTCGAGTTGCGCACGCAGGGCCTCGTCGGCCTCGGCAATGCGATCGCGACCGACGCCTCAAAGCACAGCGTGGACCGTGCCACTGTCGCGGCGCTCCTTGCGCAAGCACAGGTGCTCGCTGCGAGTGATGTCGTGTGGGAACAGCTCTACCGGTTGCCCGCCGCGGAGGTGCTGCGAGCACAGCGAGTAACTGGTCTGACGGTGCCGGCGTCGCGGTTCGTGGCGAGTCCTGCCGCGCTCGCCGCGCCGGCGTTCGTACGACTGCTGCAGCGCCTCAACGGCGTTACCCCGAGCACTGCCGTTGCGCCGATTCTCAAGCTTGGCAGCACCGGAGCGGCAGTCAAGGCCTGGCAGCAGATGCTCGCCCGCTGGTTTCGAACGCAGTCCAACGCAGCAACGCTGCCGACCAGCGGCGTCTATGACTCGCAGACTGAGGCGGCCACAAGGGCAGTGCAACAAGCGGCAGGCGTGACGGTCGATGGGACGGTTGGCCCCGCAACCCGGCTGGCTCTTACGCGGTTGCTCACGACCGGCCATTGACGATCCGTTACCGGTGTGCAGGGGAGCAGCCACGCGGCATTCCTTCTTCTTCAGTTAGGGCTCGTTAAGGGTGTGGCAGTGAACGGAGGGGAAGGCGGAGCGCTCGTCGATGTCGAGTGGATCGCCGCACATGGCGGTGATCAGGAGTTCGACTGATTGAGGTCGACGTCAGTCGGGCTGCGTACGACGAGGGTCACATCCCGGGCGCCGTGTTACGCCGGACACGCATGACCGCGTTCCACGACGAGCCGGCCATCGACATATGGATGGAGCATTTATGGAGCCCAGCGGGCGCAACCGGTGGCAACCGGTGGCAAATGGGACACGTCGGAAGCCGCTCAAACAGGCCGACCCGCAAACGGTGGCAACCCACGGCAACCGTTTCGCAGCGCATGGCAAGGAGGGGGTCGAGGGTTCGAGTCCGTCAGAGGGCTCTGCAAAAACCCGGCTCACGGGGTTTTTGCGTGCAGAGCGACTTGCTCTTTGTCGTGCCTGCGGTGGGTACGGAGCCGTTTTTGGAGCTTTCGAGCACGCGAGTCGACCGCATCACAGACGACGTGGGACTTGTCACGACGCGCGGTCGAGGCGCGCCGCCTCATTGCCCGTTGAGCGTGCCGGCGATCGCGGCATGTCCGTGGACGGCGACTATCAGGCGATACCGACTTGGTGTTCCGATCAATCTCGGAAGAAGTTGTCTATCCCCACCTGAGAGTGTGGCGCAGCCCTGCGCTTGTGTGTGCGTGATGCGTGTGGGGAGGACGACTCGCTCGCTGACGGCGACGCGCCGCTCAACCATCAGAACAGCCGGTCCATTTGGGAGCGCCTCCGTCCAGACCCGCCAGCAGAGCTCGTGGTGGGGGCGATCGATCCGAAGCGAGCCTGCGCCTCCTGCGCCTCGGCCTCCTGGCCAAACGGCGGTGAGTGTTGCGCTGCGCATGTAGCCGGCCTCAGCCGACGCCAGGGTTCCCAACTGAGCCGCGGTCACAGCGGCGAGTATGAGCAAGAGCCGAGGCCGCGTTGAGCCAAACCAGCCAGCAGCCGGGGAGAGTAGGCCAAGTTGCGCAGCCAGTACCAGCAGCGCCAGCGCGACGAATAGGGACGCGTGTTGCAAAGCGAGGGTGTCCGACTTGATCCAGATCGCGAGCAGCCAGGCCGGCCCCAGCCGTGGCCAGCGCAGGGCGAGGGGCACGGCGAGCAAGAGAAAGTAGTGGCCCCAGACGATCGGACAGACAAGGAAGGAGGCTGCGAGCGCCAGCCGGAAGACAAGCTGATCGTCGGAGCGTCTCGCGTACGCGACACCCAGCAGCGCCGCAGCTGCTGTCCAGGCGAGCCCGATTGCTGTCGTCGATGCGAACCCGAAGCCAACGAGCAGCGAGATAAGCGAGTAGCTGAACGTCTGCTCATACCCGGCGAGCGTCTGCAGAAGCGCAGGGTAGGAAAGCATCGTCGATACCCCCAGCGGCAGCCAAGCGAGCAAGCACATGACGACCGATAACGCTGTCGCCAGTGCGGCGGCGCGAAAGCGTCGGGTGCACACCAGCCAGAGCAGAAGCGGTGCGAGAAAGACCTTCGACAGTACGACCGCCGCCGCGAGCACTGCGGCAGGGGCGACGTGATCGCGGTATCGCCAAAGCAAAGCGAGCAGCAGCAGGAGGAGGGGATTGAGCGTCCCGAGGCGAAGGCTGTGCTCGGCAGGCGACGTCAACATCAGCGCGCCGAAGCAGCGCCAATCGCGAACCCCCAGCACCAAGAGCGCGAGCGCAATCGCCACAACAGACAGGACCACCCACAGCGCGAGGGCGGCGGCATAGGGCAGGAGCGCCAGCGGCGCGAACAGGAGGGCGGTGGGGGCCGGGTAGACGAAGTTCTGCTTGTCGGCAAGCGCGGCGAGTGAGTCATTCGGGTAAGGGGATGCGCCGTGGAGGTAGGCGCGCGCCCCGTCATAGAAGGCTCGGAAGTCCCAGCCGACCCCGTGCTGAAGCATGAGCCGCGTCGTCAGGAGCGCAGGCAGAAACGCAAAGAGCACCACAGAGACCGCCGACACGACCAAAGAGGGCACGCGAGCGACCCGGATGTCCCGGCCGCGGATGGCGAGGTCGCCGGCGCTCACCGCATAGCTCGGCCGGGCCTCATCAGTCCCCGAACATAGGAAGGAGACCTGCAGTTGATCAAGACCGAAACACGCGCCCAACAAACGCTTAATGAGCGCAGTCACCGGCCCGAACGATTGTTAGCCAGTCGCCCCGTATTGCTAGGTGAGGAGAGCGAGTATCTGTTTCGTAACGATCGTCGTCTGCGCCAGTGTTCGGGAATGTCACCCGAGGCCGGGGCGCCGCGCGAAGACCACAAACTCTCGGCCGGGACGGTCGGCGGCATCGCGCACCTCATCCACGACGTATCCATGCGCAATCAGCGCTTCCTCGACCTCGTCGCGCTCGCGGAATCGCAGGGTCGAGTCGGACGTGAGAACGTCACCGTAAGGAGAGACATAGGTCCATCGAAAGCTCACAAGCGGTCCGCGGATCTGCAATAGATCGACCCACTTCTCGAGCGGGCCGACGCCGACGATCTCCGTGACATGACGCGAGGCCGCTCGATTCCATTCCAGCCACGCTTGTCGCGCCGGAATACGCGTCTCGAAAACGAAGTGGCCACCACCCGGCCTAAGCGTCTCGTGGATACCGAGCAGGGCCGCATGTCAGTCGGCGTCGTCAGCGATCGCCTGAGCAACGTTCCCGGTCATCGTTGCGAGGTCGACCGAAGCGGCGGCAGACGGGTCGCGTCGCCATGGATCCACTGGACGCGTCGCGCCGAGCCTGGCCCGCGCCATGTCGAGCGACGCGCGAGCGGGGTCGATCGCAGTAACCCAATGGCCGCGCTCCGTCAACAGCAGCGCTAGCGTTCCCGTCCCGCAGCCGACACGGAGCAGGTTGCTGAGGAAGGCGCCGCGGCTGTTGCCGACGAAGCGACGCTCGCCGGCAATGCCTCACTGCTCCCCGATCAGCGCGTCGGCGCCCTGACGCAAATCTTCGAGGAGTACAAGCCGGATGCGACCCGGAGAGCGTTGAGCGCGTCGTCCACGAGATCGATGCGGTGGTCAACGGAGTTCGCTTCGCCGGCTGGCAGGCGAGCCGCGAGGGCGACCGCGTCGTCAAAATTCGAGATTCGCAAAGCCTTCAAGAAGTACGGCCTCGAACCCACCGGCGAGCTCTTCGATCGCGCATACGCCTACGTCGCCGAGCGCTATTGATGGTCGAAATACGGTTGAGATGCGCCCCGGATGTAAAATGAGCGAGTCTCCACAGGAGATTCGAACGGGCATGTGAAGGAGCACTTCAGAAAGACGGATTCCGGTAGCGCGATTGGGTAGCACGCTCATCGCAGCCTCCCTGCAATTCGCAGCCTTTTCGCAGCAATCGAACCACTCACCCCGATTTCAATGCCCGTGACTGAACTCGTCGAGCGCTGGCAGCTCGAGCTCGGCGAGCCGTATGCGCCGGGCGCCGCCGGTTACGCCGTGCGCGCGACGCTGCCCGACGGAACGCCCGCGGTGTTGAAGATCTCGCATCCTCACCGCGAAGCGGAGCAGGAAGCGGACGCACTGGAACGCTGGGACGGCGACGGCGCCGTGCGGCTGCTCGGGCGGGACGACGCGCGCCAGGCGATGCTGCTCGAGCGCTGCGATCCGGGCACGTTCCTGTCGGAGTCACCCGATGCGCTCGACGTGCTGATCGGATTGCTGCCGCGGCTCTGGAAGACCGCGGACGGATTCCACACGCTCGCCGACGAAGCGGCGTGGTGGGCCGAGTATCTTCCGCGCGAGTGCACCGACCGCTCGTTGCTCGAGCCGGCGCTGCACTACATCCGCGAGCTCGCGCCGACGCAGGGCGAGCAGGTGCTCGTGCACCAGGACCTGCACGGCGAGAACGTGCTCGCGGCGGGGCGCGAGCCGTGGCTCGTCATCGACCCGAAGCCGCTCTCCGCGGAGCGCGAGTTCGCCGCGGCACCGATCGTGCGCTCGCTCGAGCTCGGCCGCTCGAAAGC
>Ga0070730_10003079_pt1 | contig 15058 bp, 11 predicted proteins | sample Coa_R1_3_FD_66447 | JGI IMG/M metagenome (GOLD analysis project Ga0070730, IMG submission 66447) | Surface soil microbial communities from Centralia Pennsylvania, which are recovering from an underground coalmine fire - Coalmine... | ecosystem: Environmental > Terrestrial > Soil > Unclassified ...
GTAAGCGAAGAGCTGATAGAACTCTTTCTGCTTGATCGGATCGTACTTGTGGTCGTGGCATCGCGCGCAGCCGACCGTGAGACCGAGCCACACCGTCGAAGTCGTCTCGGCGCGATCGGCGACGTACTCGACTCGAAACTCTTCGGGGACAATGCCGCCTTCCGCGCTGGTGCGGTGGTTTCGATGGAAAGCCGTCGCGATACGCTGGTCGAGCGTGGGATTGGGGAGCAGATCACCGGCAATCTGGTCGATGGTGAACTCATCGAAGGGCATGTTGCGATCGAACGCGTGGATGACCCAGTCCCGCCAGCGCCACATTTCACGGACACCGTCGGTTTGATAACCGTTGGTGTCGCCGTAGCGCGCCGCTTCCATCCAGCGGAAGGCCATGCGCTCGGCGTATCGCGGCGAAGCAAGCAGCCGGTCGACAACTTTCTCGTAAGCGCCGGGTGATTGGTCGTTTAGGAAAGCCTGCACCTCCGCCGGAGTGGGCGGCAGACCCGTCAGATCCAGCGTGACGCGCCGGATCAACGTGCGGCGGTCGGTCTCCGGAGAATGCTGCAGTCCCTCGCGCTCCAGCCGTTCGAGCACAAAGGCGTCGACCGGATTGCGGACCCAATCTTTGTCACGCACTTCCGGAAGCCGCGGCGTCTTCGGCGCAATGAACGACCAGTGACGTTCCCATGGCGCGCCCTGTTCAATCCAGCGGCGAATCAGGCCGATTTCGCGATCCGTCAACTTGTCGCGGTTCATGTAGGCTGGCGGCATGCGCTGCGCGACGTCGTTCGAAGCTACACGCCGGTAGACTTCGCTCTGTTCCGGGGCACCCGCTACGATCGCCTTGCGGCCTTTGCTGAGGTCGATCTTCGCCCCGTCCTCAGTATCAAATCGCAATTTGCTCTTGCGATTCGCCGCGTCGGGCCCGTGGCAGGTGTAGCACTTATCGGAGAAGATGGGACGGATGTCGCGGTTAAACTGGACCGCGGCATCTTCGGATCTTACGCTAGGGAGGAGTAGCAACGAGGCGAACGCGGCGGCAAGGCGGAAATCGATCATGGTTTCGACAGGAACCTTGCCCAGTGTACTCCCACGGGCCTTGCGTTGGCGTGATCGCACGGGCGGACGCCAGGCGTTATGCCATCATCCAGCGCCGCCTTTTCGTATCATGTGTACGGGAGAAATTATGAGCACAAGCAGGCGTCATTTTTTGAAGTCCACTGCCGCAGCAGGGATCATGGCCGCGCAGAAGGTCTCAGCCAACGACCGTCTCCAGATCGCCCTCATCGGCGCGGGCGGCATGGGGTCGGGCGACACGCGCTATCAATTGGGTTTCCCGGGCGTCGCGCTGGTTGCGGTCTGCGACATTTATGACGGCCGCCTGGCGCGTGCCAAGGAAGTCTGGGGCAATCACCTGTTCACGACGCGCGATTACCGCGAAGTGCTGGCGCGCAAAGATGTTGACGCAGTGATCATCGCGACGCCCGACCACTGGCATTCGCGCATCACCACTGCCGGGCTCGACGCGGGCAAGGACGTGTACTGCGAAAAGCCGATGGTGCACTTCGTCGAAGAGGGCAAGGACGTGATCAATGCACAGCAGCGCACCGGGAAAATTCTTCAAGTGGGCAGCCAGTACGTCAGCTCGCTGGTGTATCAAAAGGCGCGGGAGCTGTTGCAGGCGGGCGCCATCGGCCAGCTCAACATGGTCGAGGCGTGGCTGGATCGCAACACTGCCATCGGCGCTTGGCAATATTCCATTCCACCGGACGCATCACCGGTCAACATCGACTGGGACCGCTTCCTCGGCAACGCGCCGAAGGTGCCGTTCGAGCCCGTGCGCCTTTTCCGCTGGCGCAATTATCGCGATTACGGCACTGGTGTCGCGGGCGACCTGTTCGTGCACCTGCTGAGCGGGCTCCATTATGCGACGCGTTCCACCGGCCCAACGCGCGTGATGGCCACCGGCGGCCTGCGCTATTGGAAGGACGGACGCGATGTGCCCGATGTGATGATGGCGCTGCTTGATTACCCCAAGACCGAAACCCATCCGGATTTCACGCTTGCCCTGCGCGTCAATTTCAAGAGTGGAGTGGCCGAGGAACAATTCGGCTTTCGCTTCGTCGGCAGCGAAGGCGTCATGCACACGAGCCCCGCCGGTGTGGCCGTCAGTACCGTTCCGCCCGAGACCGAGCCCGGCTACACGATTGGCACGTTTACGAAAGCGACGCAGGACCAGTTTCTCGCCGACTACCGCAAGAAATATCCGAAGACCAACGCCACGGCCGATGCCATGCGACCGCAAAAGGAAGATAAATTCGTGACGCCCGAAGATCACGACGCGCATCGCGAACACCATCGAGCCTTCCTCGAGTCCGTGAGGCAGCGCAAGCCGTCGATCGAAGACGGCGTGTTCGGCCTTCGCGCCGCAGGTCCCGCGCTGCTGACTAACAGAGCTTACTTCGATAAGCGCATCTGCAACTGGGATCCGCAAAGCATGACGGCGTCGTAGGAAGCTAATCCCAGGCTCGATTCCGGCGCCGTGTTTATAAGTGGTACAACCAGACCATGCGGCGAATTTGTCGGCCGCTCAAACCGCTCCACACGAAGGCAAGGTACTCGAGGCGAAACTGGGTCTGACGCTTGAAGCGCATTCGCGACACCGGCGCCATGGTCGGCCTGTCCTGCCACAATCCGCTGGAAGTGGAATAGGCAAAGGCTGGGATGTCGATTACTTCATGACCGGCCTCCATTACATGATTCGCCCGCGCGCCGAGTTCGAAAAGATACTGGGCTAGGTGCCGCTGGGCGAAATCTATCTTCCCTCCGACCCGCCGCGCATGATGGAAATCACTCGCAAGGCGAAGAAGCCTTGCCTGACAGACAAAGTGCTCGCCGCCGGACGGACAGTGAATTCGCCCGAGCAGGTGAAAGAGCGGATGGGCGTGGCACTGAACGGCATCAAGCCGACCGATGCTATCATCGTCGGCCTTTACCAGCGATTCAACGATCAGATCGGCCAGACGGCTGATTTCGTGCGCGAGATATTGACGAGTTAAGAGACATCGCCGTCGCGCGCTATCTCGACGCGGCGCCGCTATGCTACGCTGCCCCCTGAATGGCTCCGTGGTCCCCAGGCTCTTGGCGCTCGAAACCGGCAGCGCAACAGGTGACGTATGCCTCAGAAGCCGCGCTGTCGAAAACCGTCGGCCAGCTTTCCAGCCTGCCGCCGCTGGTCACTTCGTGGGAGGTCGAGTCTCTCAAGAGCCAGCTCGCCGAAGCGGCACAAGGCAAACGGTTCCTGTTACAGGGCGGCGATTGCGCCGAGCAGTTTGACGATTGTACGGCCAGTACCATCACCAACAAGCTAAAAATCCTGCTGCAGATGAGCCTGGTGCTGGTACAAGGCAGCGGCAAGCCTGTGATTCGTGTGGGACGTTTCGCCGGCCAATACGCCAAGCCCCGTTCGGAGGACGTCGAAACACGGAATGGCGCCACCCTTCCGAGCTATCGAGGAGATCTGGTAAACCGCGCAGGATTCTCCGAAGGCGAGCGCACGCCCGACCCTCAGCTTCTGCTGCGCGCCTACGAGCGTTCGGCGCTCACGCTCAATTTCATCCGCTCGCTTGTCAAGGGCGGCTTCGCGGACCTGCACCATCCGGAGTACTGGGATCTCGATTTCGCGCGGCACTCGCCGCTCGCCGGGGAATATCACGCTATGGCGCACCGCGTTGTCGAAGCGCTCAAGTTTATGGAGAACGTCGGCGGCGTGCGCGCCGGGGAAACCGGATGGGTCGATTTCTTTACCAGCCACGAGGGCCTGCACCTGGTTTATGAGGAAGCGCAGACGCGCCAGGCACCTCGCCGTGATGGCTGGTACAACCTTTCCACTCACTTTCCTTGGATTGGTGCGCGAACCGCCGATCCCGCCGGAGCACACGCAGAATATTTCCGCGGCATTTCCAACCCCGTCGGCGTGAAAATTGGTCCGGACGTGACGCCCGAGCGTCTGATCCCGTTGCTCGATATCCTGCACCCGGATGATGAACCCGGGCGCCTTACGTTGATTCACCGTTTCGGCCACGCGCGTATCGGCGATTGCCTGCCCCGCATGATCGAGGCAATACGCTCCACCGGAAAGACCGTGCTGTGGTGCTGCGATCCCATGCACGGCAACACACGCCATACCGTTGATGGCATCAAGACGCGACACTTCGACGACATCCTGCGCGAGCTCGAACAGGCTTTCTCCATCCACCGCGCGTCCGACAGCAATCTAGGCGGCGTGCACTTCGAGCTGACCGGAGACGACGTCACGGAATGTCTAGGGGGCGCCCGCAACCTGAGCGATGCCGACCTGAAGCGCGATTACCGCTCCGAAGTCGACCCGCGCCTGAATTACGAGCAGTCGCTCGAGATGGCCATGCTGATCGCGCGCATGCTCCGCCCGGATGTGGCATCGCCCGATCCAGTGGCCGCGGAGTAAGCAGGCTCGCGTCGGCTGTTGTTAGTCTGCGGGACGTGGATGGCGACAACTACCAGCTCGCATGAAATGGCTGAGAAAATCGCGCCAGGGCCATAGTGTGATTTCGGTGCTGGAGACCGGAGCCTTCACGCTCCTAACACTTCGAGTGCCGCGTTGGAGGAGGTCACTGCCTGGTACGCCGCTTCGACGGTCTGCATGCGTTGGTCACAGTGCTCGCGGAGTGCAGGGGCGACGCTCGCCATTTTGGCGGATTCGGGCCGCGTCGCATGGTAACGCTCGGTAGCCCGCTGAGTGTTGCGGAGTTGCATCTCCAGTTCCCGCAACCGTCGCTGGGCACCAACCTTCTTACGTTCGCGAAGGACTGCCGCGATGCGTTCTGCCAACGTGTCTTCTTGCTGTTGCGTCATAACTGCAGTAGTCGGTTCCATTTGTGAGTCGGTCTCCGGAGTTATTCGGTCGAAAGTTCTCCAACCGGCGCAAGCCGGCGGCTGTGTCGGGTATTGCAAGAGTAAGTCCAATACTAAGTGCATGATCTGGTTGAGGGATGCTGTCAAAAGTTAATGTCGGATTAGCGCCATTTGACCAGCGTGTTGATCTGAGGGTGTGGCATTAGACCCAGCGATAAACATAAGGCGTGTGCGTGGTCACAGAAACGCCTGCAACAGCCGTTTCTGCACGTTCTTCAAACTCGAGTGCGCGGTATCCAACTCGGAAACTTTTTCACGCAGCTCGCGCAGTAGGTTACTTCGCTCAATGCCGTTCTGGATGATCAGCAGCAACTGCGCATTCTCCCAAGGCTTCTCCACATACTGATACAGTCCCACCTCGTTGATGGCCTGGATGGCGCTCTGCTTATCGGCGTGGCCGGTCAGCAGCACGCGGCTGGCTTCCGGCTGGATTTGCTTGGCGCGCGCGAGGAACTGGATGCCGCTCATCCGCGGCATCAGGTAGTCGGAAACGGCGATATCCACCAGATGGCTCTCCATATGCTTCACCGCCTGCTCGGGTTCGGTGAAACCGTGTATCTCGAATTCGGTCTCGAGCTCCAGATAGGCTCTCACGCTCGTGATCACCATCTCTTCGTCGTCGACTATGACTACTCTGGCCTTCTGATTCGTGCTCAATCGCGCCCTCCCGAACTCTAGCCTGCCGCCTTCTTTTTCTGCTCAACCGGAATGCGAATGTGGAATGTGGTTCCCACGCCCACTTCGCTCTCAAAATCGATGGACCCGCCGTGCGTCTCTTCGACGATCCTTTTGGACAGCGAAAGCCCCAGCCCCGTTCCCACACCGACGGGCTTGGTGGTGAAGCCGCCGGCAAAAACCTTGGACCGGTCGTCGGGCTTAATGCCGCTCCCGGTGTCCGCGATGGAGATATGGACCGCACCGCCTTCGACGCGCGTCCGCACTGTAATCTTCCCCGGCCCCTCGATCGACTGCCCGGCGTTCACCAGAATATTCAAAAACACCTGATTCAACATGCTGGCGTGGCATTCGACCGGCGGCAACTCGCCAAAATCCGTCTCGATCTCTACGCGGCCTTTGAACTGTCCGTGCGTCAGTTTCAACGTGCTCGCGATCTGCTGGTTCAGATCCGCCTTGCGCAGATCGGCGCTGTCCACGCGCACGAAAGTCTTCAATCCGCGTACCACCTCAGAAATACGCTCGCAGGCAATTTTGTCGATCGCCGCTAGGGAGAGGCATGTCTCCACCTGGCGGCCGGCCTTTTCGAGCGCCGTGCGATCTCCCGAGGCCAGCGCGTTCTTCAGCATTTCAAGCGACCGGATGATGACCTGGTTGTTCGAAACAATTGAGCCGATTGGGCTGTTGATTTCATGCACGATACCGGCGAGCAGACGGCCCAGTTCCGCCATCTTGTGCTCTTCCGCCAGTTGCGCGGTCAGCTTTTCGGCCTTGGCTCGCAGGGACGTCAGCTCGTTAGCCGCTCCCGCCGGGTCCGGCTGGCTCATGGACACCCACCCTCCCGCGTGTGTTGGAGCCGCGCGCTCATTGCCCAACTAGTTTACGGAAACGCTTGACCAGCGTGGAAAAAATGGCGGCTGTGATTTCGACATTGTCGGACAGCAGGTCGTAGAAATCATCGCGGCCGATGCGCAGCAGGCGCGTATCTTCCACCGTCTTGGCGGTCACCGGCATGGGATCGTCGTCGAACAGCGCCCAAGCGCCCAGCACATCGTTCTGTTTGGCCGTGTGCAGCACTTCGCCGTCGCGGCTCAGCTCGACGGCGCCATCCACCACCACCAGCAGGGCGTCCATCGGTACGGAGGGATCGAAGACCACTTTGTTCGGCGGGTGCTTCACTTCCCGTGCAATCGAAGCGATGCGCGAGAGCTGCTCCGGCGTCAGGTTCTTCAGCAGCTCCACGCCTTCGAGCGCAATCACTTTTTCGACGATGTTCAGTCCCGCCATGGTTCAGCCCTCAGGCCGCCAGCGCCGCCGACGCCGACCGCGCCACTTCCGCCACGTCCGGACCTGTGTTCTCGCCCGCCTGCTGGATGTCGGGCGCGAGCCGGCGCATGCCCAGTTCCCCCGCCGCCGCCATCGCGCAAGCTACCAGCCAGGGATCGCCGGAACGAATCAGATCGCGGATCGCTGTCTCCGCCGTTTTCACCGGAATACCGAACAAGTGCCGCCCCGTCTCGATTACGTGGCTAGGCGCATCCAGCAACGGCAGCAAGACGCGCTTCAAGTCACGCTCCAGCACGTTATCCAGAAACTCGAGCGCCGCTGCGTGGTGCTCGCCGATCGACTCGCAAACGCCCAGATACGCCGCGTAGATCTCACGCGGCGGATAGCGCAGCCCCAGCAGGCGGAAAAGGCGTTCGAGCGTCTGGCGCAGCCGCTCGTCGATAGTGCGCGCCAGCAGGGTGGCAGCTCGCGACCCGTCCTGCCCGGCTCGAAATGGCCCAAGCGCGGCGTTCAACTCGCAATACTGGCGCGCCTCCTGGTGAATCTGCACCGCCACCAGTTCGTCAGCATAGTCAAGCTGCGGTGCCGATTCACGCAGCCGGTTGAGCGCCCGGAGCGCCGCGTGGCGGATAGTCGCGTTCGGGTTATACAGAGCGGTGAGCAGAATATCCGCGCTCCGCTGATGCACGATCAATCGCAGGACCCGCGGAATCTCTTTGCGCATGGCGAGCGGGGCGGCGTTGTCCGCCAGAAGATCCCCCAGCGTGCCGGAGATCGCCGGACCATAAGCGGCCAGCGCCTCGATAGCCACGCCGCGGAGACGAACATCATTCAGCCGCTGTACCATGGCGTAGACATAACCGCGATTGCGCAAGGCGCCGGCTGCCCGGCATGCCGCCGCCACCACGCGCGCGTCCGCGTCCTCCAACAACCTGTGCAGCGTTTCAATGCCTTCGTCGCCGCTTACCGCGATGGCACGCGCAGCCAGGGCGCGTCTTCGGAAATCGGCATCTCGCGCAGCCCCCGTGATCCAGTCACGCGTGATCACGTCCGTCGCCAGCTCATGCCGCACCAGCACTGCGTCCATCGCCCCGTCCCAAATTGCGGGATCGCGAAGTTCCAGAAATTCGCACAACAGGCGCGGCGCTTCGGAGGAAACCGTCAACGCATAGCTGACAGCCGCCCGCACTGCCGGCGCCCCTTCGCTAGAATGCGGGCGATACGCTTCGGCGAGCGCGCGATCCAGCAGAGCCCCGCTATTTTGAGCCCGCGCCAGCTCGAAAACTTTCGCGCGCAACTCTACCGCCGGGCTCTCGGCCAACTTGATCAACAGGGGATGCAGATCGAAAGCCTGCGTCTCGGCCAGCAGCCCCAGCGCATACGTTGCCTGCCGCGGATTCTCGCCGAGCGCCGTCTGCTCGAGCAGCGCCAGTGTTGCGGGATCGTCTACGCTCAAGCGCGCGCCGCCAATGTCGAGGCGCCGCGAGGCCAGCCGCCGGCGCAGCGTTGCCACATATTCGCGGCTCGCCCGCGCGGCCAGCAAAATCCAGAGCAGAGAAAATCCGATGGTCACCAGCGAAATGTACTTCGGCGCCAGCGCCAACACGGTCGTGCACAGCACCAGAATCATGCCGCCCAGCCCGCGTCCCATGCGATCGACAAAAATATCCACGAACGCTTTCGTCCGGTTCTTCAGGTCGGTGGGCAGCGGCAGGTACAGCAGCTCCATTCCTGTGCGGTTCAGCGTATAGCGGGTCGCCGCTTCAGTCAACCGCAGGCCGGCGCTCGACTGCACACCGGGCAGAAAGAACGTTGCCAGCGCTGTCACGCTAATTGTGATGGGCATGATCTGCAACGTCCCGCCAACGCCGAACCAGCGCACTACCGCCGCAGTCAAAAAGAATTGCAGCGAGAACGTCACCAGGTTGAGCCACAGGCCGTAGAAGTTGCCCAGAAACGCGGTAAGCTGCGTCTTGCTGTGATAGGCCAGTTTGGCCATGGCGTTGAACTGGTATTCAATCGTGACATCGACGATGAACGTCAAAATAATGATGCCCGTGATCACTTGCAAATGCTGGTGATGCGCCAGCGCCCGCACAATGTCGCGAAATTCAAATTCCGCCTCATCACTATCGGCCGCGCGCGCGCCCGCCAGTGTCACGCCCTTCAGGCGCGTCACCGCCCAGAATGCGCCATAGGCCAGCAGTACCATGGCTGCGCTCGCCAGGAGCAGATTTTGCGGGCCGATGATCTTCACGGTCTGCGCTGTAAACGTGCCGCCGAACGCGGCGCCGATCACCGCGCCCATGCCGAGCAACCCATACAAGCGCTTCGCCTGCCGGGAATCGAACACATTCGCCGCCACCAGCCACCCCTGCGACACCAGCACCACACTGAACAGGCTGACAAACACATTGAAGAGATAGAGCACCCAGTCAAGCCCGAGCCCGATCAGCCACCAGATGCCCACCAGGCACGCCGCGGTCAGCGCCGTCGACCAGCCCACCGCCACCTTGAGCGATGACTTCACCGCCAGCTTGGTGTAGAGGTAGGCTAGGATTCCGCCGCCCACGGCGATCAGAATGTAAAGGTACGGCAGCTTATCGATATCGAACTGATTGAGAAATAGCGCGCGGGAGACTGGCTTGAGAATGTAGTAGGCGAACAGCACGAACATCAAGTACAGCGCCATGAAGATGGTGCGCAGATACTCGCCCGCCCGGACGTCGAAGAAGCCTTTCCATAGCCTTCGAAACATGAATCCCGTTACTGTTGCCTAGGTAGCTTACCACACCTCTTTTTTTGTCCCCCGCCGAACCCGAGCGCGCTACAGTATGGCTATGGATTTGCGCCGCATCCGGGGATTTCTGTTGCCCAGCGCAAACGGCGATGACGGCCGCTTCCAGGACGAAATGCGCCGGCTCCATCATTTGGGGCTGCGGGCAATTGGCGGCACAGAGATCGCCGTCGCAGCGTTCGTCTTCATCGCCCAGCGAATCACGGATGTTGCGTTAGCCGGGCATTCCGGCGCCATGAGCGGGCTGACCGCTGGCCGCGCATGGCAGGCGGCCCTGGTGATTCTGGTCGGCTTGGCCACGCTTGCCGTGGCACGAACCAGTCCGGGCCGGAAACACGCTGCCGCGCTGCTCTGTTTTTCCGCCTGGCTTTCGTCGGCTGTACTCATCGCCGCGTCGCTTTTTCTTACGCCGCATGCTTCCGACGAATACATTTCCGTGCATATCACTACTGTGATGCTGGCCGCCATAACAGTGGCGCCTTTACGTCCACTCGAAACCTTCTTGCTGGGCCTCTCCATTTGGCTCTCGTATCTGGCTGCTTTCCTGGCGGGCGTTCTGTGGAACCTTCTCGACAGGAACGCCTGGGACCCGTCGCATCTCGCATTCCTGCTGATGCTCACGCTGCTGAGCACTGGACTCGCCGCGGTTCTTTATGCGCAGCGCACCGCTAACGATCGCGCCGTCGAGGATCGCCTGCGCCTGGCGCAGGATTTGTCCACCGCGCCGCTGCGCGCCCTCCTCTCGGAAAATGCTATCTCCGTAGGCAAGCTCGCCGCCGCTCTGACCCACGAGCTGAATACACCGCTCGGCGCGCTCAAAAGCGCGATCGACACCATGGTGGTGCTGGCCGCCAAGCAGGCCACCGCGCCGCCAGAAGCGCAGGCGCGGCTGGTCGCCATGCAATCCGAGCTGCGGCACTCCGTGAACAACTGCATGGAGCGCCTCAAAAATGTGATCGCCCGTCTGCAGCGCTTTATCGACCTGCATCACACTGAGCGCCAGGCAGCGAATTTGAACGAAATGCTCGGCGACGTGGCCGTGCTGCTGAAGCCGTCACTCGATGACAAGGTGCAGCTCGAATTCGATCTCCAGCCGCTGCCACCTCTCAACTGCCGCCCGCAGCAGATCAGCAGCGTCCTTTCCAGTCTGCTGAGCAACGCCATCAACGCGCTCGACGCCGACGGCCGTATTACCGTCTCGACGCGGAAGATGGATTCGCTCGTCCGCGTGAGAATTCAGGATAACGGCCGAGGAATGGACGATGCCGAACTGGAAACGATTTTCGATCCGGGATTCAAAGTCACCGCGGGCCGCGTTTCAACCGGAAACTGGAGCCTCTTCAGCTCGCGTCAGATCGTGTTCGAGCACGGCGGCGAGATTCAGATTTCGAGTGAACCCGGTAAGGGTACAACCGTGGACGTCCTGCTGCCGATTTGATCCTCATTGCCGCGGAGGCATATCGTAAAGCACCGCGCCTTCGCCCTTCTCTTTCACTGCTTTTTCGAAATACTTCACAATGATGTCCCGCCGCGCCAGGATCGCCTTGATCTCACCTTTGGTCAAGAAAGGCAGCAGTTGTTCTTCCATCGTATTTTGATCCAATTTCCGCATGCTGGACAGGAGCTGGCGGTCGCACATCACCAGGTTCTTCTCATTGAGCAACTTCGTTTGCAGGCGGAATGCACGCGTGTGGTCGATCATCCACATACGCCACTGCTTATCGATAACCAGGTTGCCCAGATTCCGATCGGTGTTGTAGATCAATTGGTCGAAAACACGCACCACGTACATCTGTTTGTTCCAGTCATCCTGATTGGGCGGTTCGATGCCTTGCTTCTTTCGATCCACGTCGTCGAACAGCTTGTCATCCACCCACCACGTAACCGCGCTGGTCTTGCCTCCGACTTTCCGTACGACGGAAACAGGGATCATGTTCAGGTCCATGATCTTGTCGAGGCGGTACGCGGCAATGTTGTACTTGTAGCTGTCTTTGAAATTCAGCTCGGTGCCGCGCGCCGACGTGAAGCTGTTGTTCTGCACGTCGATGCTTTGGATGTGCGCCTCATGCTGCAGTTTGCCGTCGGAAAGCATGGCTTTCTCGGAATTGGTCACCCCCTGACCAATCGCCTTTCGTTGCAGAATTTCGGCGTTCAGCAGAAACTGCTCCATCTCGGCGCGCGAGCGGTGCGGGGCCGGTTCCTCAGCCAGCGTGAGTTGCCAACTGGCGGCCGCCAGCAGCAGCACAGGAGAAAAGTAGCGCAGTTTGTTGGATAGCATAGCGAATCTCATTTGGCGTTCCATTGTATGCGCGCGCCCGGCGGAATTCAATCTTTACTTCGATTTTGAAGGCGCTTGCCCAGTCAGGCGCAGTTCGACCGGCAGCGGTATGGGCTTGCCGTTCTGGTCCCGAATTCTCATCGCCTCGTAGGAAATCGGCGTGATCGACATGGTTTCGCCCCGGATCTCGACCAGCAGAAAGTGGTTTTGCCCGGTCCAGCCGGCGATGTGGGCCCTTTCCATGTTGGCAATCACGCTGGCAGGGCGCAGTTCCGCGCCGGCGCCGCTGATCACATAGCGGATGCCTCCGGTTGCCTGATCCTGGGTGCTGAACTGGAAATTATGCTCGTGGCCATTGAATACCACTTTCACTCCGGAGCGCTGGAACAACTCTGTAAAATGCCTGAGATCATCCAGGCTTGCTGGATGGCCGGGCCCAGCGTTGAACGGAGGATGGTGAAAGTAGGGGATCTTCCAGCGCGCTTGCGACCGTGGCAGCGCATTCACCAGCCAGCGGAACTGTTCGCCATTGCGTGCATAGGCAGGCTGCGGCCCTCCACTCTCCGTGTTGCTGGTTGAATCGAGAGCGAAAAAATCCGCCAGCTCGCCGAACGAAAATGTGTACCAGCGCGCCGGTTTGTTCTGAGGGAAGAAGAAATTATCCAGGTAGACGGCAAGATCGGCGCGATTTTCGCTCTCGTTGCCGTCGTGATTGCCCGGCGAAGGATAAAAGGGAATTTCAGCCAGCAGGCGCTCATAGGGCCGGAAGAATTTGCTTTCCCAATGCTTGTCTTCATCGCCCGACCACAGCGCGAGCGGACCTATTCTCATGCTTGCGTAAATATTGTCACCCGTTGTGATCACAAACCGAACCGGATTTTCGGAATTGCGCCGTCGCTCGAATTCGGCACGCATCACATCGGCAATCTTGTATTGCATGGGCTCGCCCGTTCCAAAATCGCCAATCACAAAAAAGGCAAGATGATCCGCTCGCGCCGGGTAAGTGCGGATTTTGCCTTCGCCGATCTTTTTGTTATTAACCTCCACTCGATAGGAATACGCGGTGTTCGGATCGAGACCATCGATGACCGCCCAGTTTTGATCTGTCTGCTGCGTTCGGCTTCCGATCGTGACCAGTGCGTGTCCATGGGATTTCGATGCGCGGCCAATCGTATTCCCGGATGAATCTGTCGTTCCCCAGGCAATCAGGGCGGATGCCGTACCGATCTGGCCGACATAGGTGTAGAACTTTTGTGCTCCGAGCACAGCAGGCAGGAGCCAAGCTGTGAGTAGCATTTGGCCAATTCGTCGACGAGGAATCATGCAATAAAATTCGCCATCAGCACGAGATTCAACCAATGAAAATTGCATGCTAGTCGCCTGCTCGCAAGTGTCCACCATAACCCGAATCCACTTCGTAGAGGAAACGCAAGCGAAATCGCGGGCCTTGGCGTTAGGACAATCAACTCTCTTATTCTTTATTGCCCGGTGTCTATTGGCGTTTGACATCCCCAAATGTCTCGGTTATATTCTGTTAACATACTGATTATTATTGGTTTGTCCGTGGCCAGGCACAGCGATTTCGGCTGGAGGGGTTCCTACCCGGAGTCTCGGTTCACTCCCTGTTTTACGACATATCGCGCGATCAGTGTTTCCGCGAACCATTAAGAACTCAGTGACTCCGGAGATTGGCAATGGCCGTCGATCACAAAAGCGGGAACGTGGAGCCGCCCGTGCAGATCAATACGGAGGAGTACGAACACCTCCTCGACGACTACAGCCACTTCGTACCCCCATCTGAGGGGGAGATCCTGGAAGGCCGCGTACTCAAGGTTACGGCTACAGAGGTCATTGTAGATTTTGGGTACAAGTCCGAAGGCCTGGTCCCGATCGAACAATTTCGCGAACCGGGCGGCGAAATTCGCGTACAGCCTGGCGATGTGATCGACGTGATGATCGATCATGGACCGGAGGTCGAAGGTTACATCCTTTTGTCGCACGAGAAAGCCGCGCGCCTGAGAGTCTGGGAGAATCTGGACAAAGCTTTCCAGGAACAACTTATTATTTCGGGACGTGTTCTCGGTCGCGTAAAGGGCGGGCTCTCGGTGGATGTCGGCATCAGGGGTTTCATGCCTGGCTCACAGGTCGACCCAAGGCCGGTCCGCAACCTCGAGAGTTTCGCTGGTCAGGATATTCCCGTCAAGATCATCAAACTCAACCGACGGCGCGGAAATGTCGTGGTTTCGCGCAAACTGGCGGTCGAGCAGGAAGCCACCGAACGCAAGACCGTCACGCTGGAGCATCTGCAGGAAGGCAGCGTAGTCACCGGCGTGGTGAAGAATCTGACGGAATACGGCGCGTTCATCGACCTGGGCGGCATTGACGGCCTCTTGCACGTCACCGACATGTCCTACGGGCGCGTAGCGCATCCGTCTGAAGTGGTCCATCCGGGCGACGAAGTCACCGTCAAGGTGCTGAAATTCGACAAGGCCCGCGAACGCGTGTCACTGGGAATGAAGCAGATGGCGCCGGACCCGTGGGAGGGCGTGGCGCAACGTTACACGGTGAATCAGCGAGTGGTCGGTCGCATCGTGAACGTCACCGATTATGGCGCCTTCGTCGAGTTAGAACCGGGCGTCGAAGGGTTAATCCATGTCACCGAAATGACGTGGTCACGCCGCATGAAACACCCGGCGAAAGTGGTCAGCCCCGGTGATCAGGTGGAAGCCGTGGTTCTCGAAGTACATGCCAAGGACCGCCGTATCTCGCTCGGGTTGAAACAACTCGAGCCGAATCCCTGGACGACTATTGAGGATCGTTACAGCGTCGGCTCGGTGGTTGAGGGCCGCGTCCGCAATATGACCGACTTCGGCGCCTTCATTGAAATCGAAGAAGGCATCGACGGCCTGGTGCACGTTTCCGATCTTTCGTGGACCAAACGCGTTAAGCATCCCTCCGAAGTTTTGCGGAAGGGCCAAATCGTGCAAGCCGTGATCCTGGCGATCGATGCCAAGTCGCATCGGCTCTCGTTGGGGATCAAGCAGTTGCAGCCGGATGCCTGGGAGCGGTAT
>Ga0070730_10003081_pt1 | contig 15051 bp, 15 predicted proteins | sample Coa_R1_3_FD_66447 | JGI IMG/M metagenome (GOLD analysis project Ga0070730, IMG submission 66447) | Surface soil microbial communities from Centralia Pennsylvania, which are recovering from an underground coalmine fire - Coalmine... | ecosystem: Environmental > Terrestrial > Soil > Unclassified ...
AACTACGTCAACGCATCCTTCGGCCACGCGCCGCACACCATCCACGTCCTCGCCGAAGGTGGCATCGGCAACATCGACCTCACCGTCGAACCGTGATTTGCGGCGGTTGATTGGCCCACAACTCGAGTCAGCGTTTTAAGTGGAGGCAGGCGTACTTTTTCTGTGCATCGAAATTCTGTCGAAAATGTCGGCGAGGTTCCCGCTGGATATATCTGAAACATTTACGCCGTAGATGGAGCGAATTTTCTCGGTCAAACGGTCGTTCGTTTCATCCCCATGAAAGTCCCAGAGACTCGATTTGTCGGAAATCCACGCCCACTCCATCTCAAGCACACGTCTAACAAAATCTTCAGCGAGCGCCGTGTGCTGACTGACTCGCTCGTTCGCGGCAAACGCAATCGGAACATTTGTGCCGGGTCGCGGCAGGCCCGGCTTTGTGGCTTTATATCGCGCAAAGTTTGTGCGAAGCGCTTCAATCGCTTCCGGTCGTGAATTCGCGCTTCCCGATATTCCCGGCCAATTGATTATGTCGGCCGTCCATGGAAATAGTTTTAGGCGAGATGTTTGCGAAGGTTCATCCGTCGGAAAGAACCGAATGCGTATTGGATAGTCGTCCAGGGTCCATTCACGTTTAAAGAAGGAAGCGAAAAACATCCAGGCTGCCCGGATTTGCCACGCCATGTTTCTCAGCTTACCCACGATCTTTACCTCGTACACGTTTCGCATTCCCAATGCGCCATTTTAACAAAACAAAACCCGCACCTGCTCGCGTGTATCCATTTGCTCCAAATTTTTCCGCGCCGTATACTTTAAAGTTTAGACAGCGCTCTCTGAGCCCGCTGTCTGAGCTTACCCTTGGCCACAAACGAACTCATCTCCGCCAACCCGTCCGCCGCCCTCTCCGACTCGGAATCTCTCCGCGTCCGCGGCGCCCGCACGCACAATCTCAAATCCGTCAGCGTCGATATTCCCCACAACGAAATCACCGTCGTCACCGGCGTCAGCGGCTCCGGCAAATCTTCTCTCGCCTTTGACACCATTTACGCCGAAGGCCAGCGCCGCTACGTCGAATCTCTTTCCGCCTACGCCCGCCAGTTCCTTGAGCGCATGGAAAAGCCCGACGTCGACGACATTTCCGGCATCGCGCCCGCCGTCGCCATTCGCCAGAAAAACACCACGCGCAACCCGCGCTCCACCGTCGCCACCGCCACCGAAATTTACGATTACCTTCGTCTCCTCTACGCGCGTTGCGGCCAGACCTTCTGCATCAAATGCGGCGCCGAAGTAAAGCGCGATTCACCCGACGAAATCGCCGACCGCGTCCTCTCTCGGGCCGCCGGCCAGCGTTTTTATATTCTCTACGAACTCGTCATCGCGCAGCCGCAAGCGCCCGCTCCGTCCAAGCGCCCGCCAAAGAAAAAACTCCCCGAACTTCCGAAAGACGTCTTGCGCGCCACGCTTCTCGATCTCCAGCGCCGCGGTTTTAATCGCCTTGTGCAAGCCGGCAAAGTCCACGAATTTTCCTCGCCGGAAACTTTGCTCGACGTCGATTTCTCGAAGCCCGTCCACGTTCTCGTCGATCGCCTCTCCGTCAGCGCCGAATCCCGTTCGCGCCTCATCGACGGCATCGAAATCTGTTACCGCGAATCCCGCAGCGAAGCCATTCTCGAATTTCTTCCCGACGCCACATCTCCCGCGCCCTCTCGCCTCGTCTTCAACGAACGCTTCGAATGTAAGAACGACGGCACCGTCTACCAGGTCCCCGAGCCGCGTCTTTTCTCCTTCAACAATCCGTACGGTGCCTGCCCGCGCTGCCAGGGCTTCGGCAACACCATCGATTTCGATCTCAACCTCGTCGTCCCCGATCCCAGCAAATCGCTCGACGATGGCGCGATCGAGCCTTGGACCAAGCCCCGCTTCCGCACCCTCGTCGTCGAACTGAAAAAATGGGCGCGCGCGCGCGGCATTCCCACCAATGTCCCCTGGCGCCAACTCACCGCCGAGCAGCGCCGCCTCGTCCTCGAAGGCGATCCCGAAAACGATTTCGACGGCGTCAAAGGTTTCTTCGCCTGGCTCGAACGCAAAAAATACAAACTCCACGTCCGCGTTTTCCTGAGCCGCTATCGCGGTTACGCCACTTGTCCCGATTGCGGCGGCACGCGCCTCCGCGCCGAAGCCCGCGCCGTCCGCGTCGCCGGCAAACCCATCACCGAAGTCTGCAAACTCACCGTAAAAGAAGCCCGCGTCTTTTTCTCCACTCTCGAACTCACCGACGCGCAAAAAACCATCGCCGACAAAGTTCTCGAAGAAGTTCGCACCCGCCTCCAATTCCTCGATGAAGTCGGCCTCGACTACCTCGCTCTCGATCGCCTCACCTCCACGCTCTCCGGCGGCGAATCGCAGCGCATCCAGCTCGCCACTTCGCTTGGCTCGCATCTCGTCGGCGCGCTTTACGTTCTCGATGAACCCAGCATCGGCCTTCACCCGCGCGACACGCAGCGCCTCATCGACATCCTCAAATCCCTGCGCGACCTCGGCAACACCGTCCTCGTCGTCGAACACGATCCCGACACCATCCAGGCCGCCGGCCACATCATCGATCTCGGTCCCGGCGCCGGCGAACTCGGCGGCAAACTCCTTTTCGCCGGCACGTACGCCGACATGCTCCACGACCCGAAATCCCTCACCGGAAAATATCTCAGCGGCGAACTCCGCATTCCCGTTCCCAACGTTCGCCACAAGCCCGCCGGAAAATTTCTCCGCATCTTCGGCGCCGCCATGCACAATCTTAAAAACGTCGACCTCATGATTCCGCTGAACACTTTCACCGTCGTCACCGGCGTCAGCGGTTCCGGCAAATCCACGCTCGTTCACGACGTTCTCTTCCGCGCCCTCGCCGCAAAAAAGAACAACGCCAGCGAAAAAGAATTCTGCGATCGTCTCGAAGGCGACCATCTCGTCAAGGAAGTCGTCATCGTCGATCAATCGCCCATCGGCCGCACGCCGCGTTCGAATCCCGCCACGTACATGAAAGCCTTCGACTCCATCCGCGAAGTTTTCGCCGACACGCCCGACTCCAGGCGCCGCGGCTACACCGCCGGCCATTTTTCCTTCAACGTTCCCGGCGGCCGCTGCGAAACTTGCCAGGGCGACGGCACCGTCACCGTCGAAATGCAATTCCTCGCCGACGTCGAGCTCATCTGCGAAGAATGCCGCGGCACGCGTTACAAATCCGCCGTCCTCGAAGTCCACTATCACGGCAAAAGCGTCCACGACGTTCTGCAAATGACCGTTCGCGAAGCCCTCGCTTTTTTCGTCAACGTTCCCAAAGTCACTTCAAAACTAAAAGTCCTCAACGAAATCGGTCTCGGCTATCTTCGCCTCGGCCAATCCGGCACCACTCTTTCCGGCGGCGAAGCTCAGCGCCTCAAACTCGCTTCGCACCTCACGCGCACGGAAAACGCCGGCGTCCTCTACATCCTCGACGAGCCCACCACCGGCCTCCATTTCGACGACATCGCCAAACTTCTGGCCGCCTTTCGCAAGCTTCTCGAATCCGGCGCCTCGCTTCTCGTCATCGAACACAATCTCGACGTCATCAAATCCGCCGATTGGCTCATCGACCTCGGCCCCGAAGGCGGCGATCAAGGCGGCAAAATTGTCGCGACCGGCACGCCCGAGCAAGTCGCCCGCAACGCGCAATCTCACACCGGCCGCTACCTCGCCAAACTTCTCGCCGCAAACGGCAAGGCCGGCCCGCCAAATGGGCGGGCAAAGCCTCCCGCAAACGCCGCATCCAACGGAGAAGAGTCTTCCGCTAAACTTTCTAACGGGAAGCCGAGTTCGCCCGCGAAACCATGAAGCGCCTCTTCTGCCTCGTACTTTTCATCGCATCATTTGCGGCCGCCGCGCCGCTCGTCGCGCAATCTCCCGCCTCCAAACCCGCCGCAAAACCTCCCGCGCAAGGCACGCGCCGCGTCGTCGGCAATCCGCTCAACGATCTTCTCGAACAAGCCCGCGCCGCCATCGAACGCAACGATTTCGAAGCGGCTCTCGCGCCGCTCCAAAAATTCCTCGCCGAAAAAGACGATTTCGCTTACGCCCACTTTCAACTAGCCTACGTTTACACCGCACTCCAGCAGCCCAAAGACGCCCGCGCCGAATACGAAAAAGCCGTCGCCCTCGATCCAAAAATGTCCGAAGCGCAGCTCAATCTCGGCATTCTTTTGCTCGAATCCGATCCCGCCGCCGCCGTCGCTCCTCTCACAAAAGCCGTCGAACTTCTTCCCACGCAAACTCGGCCGCGCTTTCTTCTCGGCGCCGCCGAAGAACGTTCCGGCGATTTCAAATCCGCCGCACAATCTTTCGAATCGGCCCTCGCCCTCGATCCGAAAGATCTCGACACAACCCTTCACCTCGCCCAGCTTTATTACAACCAAAAGCGCCCCGCCGACGCCGAAGCAAAATTCCGCGCCGCGCTCGCGCTCCAGCCCGATCTTCCCGCCGCGCTTCTCGGCCTCGCGCAGAGTCTCGACATTCAAAAAAAGCCCGAAGCCGCCGAAGCCTATCAAAACTATCTAAAATCGCAGCCCAACGATCCCGCCGCAAAAGAACGCCTCGCCCGTGCTCTCGTTTCGCAAAATCAATTCGAAGCCGCCGAAGCGCTCCTTGACCCCGCCGGGCCCGGCGCCGCTCCGACACTCGAATCCCTGAAACTCCGCGCCGATATCCAAATCGGCCGGAAAAAATGGGACGCCGCAGCCCTCACCCTCAAGCAGGCGACGGCCCTCGCCCCGCAAGACGCCAAGCTTCACGGCGGTCTCGGCCGCGTGTACATGCAGCTCCACGATTACCAAAACGCCGAAGTCGAACTCAAGAACGCCATCCGCATCGAGCAAAACAATCTTATTTATTGGAAAGATCTCAGCGCCACGTTTTATCTGGCAGGGAATTATCCCGGCACTCTTTCCGTCCAGGACGCCATTGCCAAAGTGGAAACGCCCAACGCCGCCACTTGGTTCGTCCGCGCACTCTGCTACGATAATTTGCAGCAGACTCAGCCCGCCCTCGACGCGTACCAGAAATTTCTGGCGCTCGTCGACCGGGCCAAAAATCCGGACCAGGTTTGGCAGGCGCAGCAGCGCAGCATCGTCCTGAAAAAGGTCCTGGAGAAGAAAAAGTAATGGCGATGTTTGAATTTCGTCGGCCGTGTCGCAAAAAGTCGATATTCAAATTGCGCCACATTTAGACAAAAGAGGTAACGGTCATGGGGACCGCGGCTCAAGCGCTCGCCTTCGCTCTTTCATTGCTCCTCTCGTTCACGCCCGCGCGCACCGTTTCCTCCGGTGAAACGCTCGAAGAGCTGCAGCGTCGCTTCGACAATGAAGCCGACGGCGTCGGCAAAGCCAAAATGCTCCGCAAGCTGGGCGATGCGCAATTCGTGCGCGAACGGGAAGCCGTAAAAGCCGGCGATTTTTCCACCGCCGCTCTCATCATGGAAAAATATCGCGACAACGTTCGCGCCGCCCTCGAAGCCGTAAAGAAAGCTCACCCCGACGGCGAACGCAATCCCGCCGGCTACAAACAGCTCGAATTCCATATCGAGAGCGGCCTACGCGAAGTGCAGGATCTTCTTTCCGCCGCGCCGGAGCCGTACTTGCCTCCGCTTGAAATCGTCAAAGCCGATCTCGTCGCGCTCGACAAGGAAACCCTTCATCGCCTCTTTCCGCGCCGTCCCGGCGAAAAGCCTTTGCCGCCCAAGCCGGCCGCCGATCCTCCGCCGCCTCTCACTCCGCCAAGTCAGGAGAAACAACCATGAAAACCGTCCGCCGCTTTTCTCTTGCCGTACTTCTCATTTTTCTTTGCGCCGCCGCCCCCGCGCAAACCGTCAAAAAAGACTATCTCTCCGACTACGAAGCCGACAAAATCCGCGACGCGGAAACGCCCAACGAACGCATCAAACTCTTCATCCAGTTCGCCGACGAGCGCCTCAAAAAATTCCAATACGAACTCGATCATCCCGCCGCTTCGCGCCACTCCGAAATGCTCAATTACCTCATGAACTCTTACATCGGCTGCGTCGACGACGCCACCGACCTCATCCAGGAAGGCATTGAAAAGCAGCAAAACGTTCGCGCCGGCGTCGACCTCGTCTCCACCAAGGCCAGGGAATTTCTGGAAACGCTCAAGAAAATTTCTGCTGACGCCAAGGAAATCGATATTTATAAATTGAACCTGGACGACGCCATCGAAGGTACGCAGGACGCCATCAATGACGCCGAGAAAGCGAAAAAGAGCGTTGCTCCTCCGCCCACTCGCCGCAAAAACTAGCAGCGCAGCCGCTCTTGGCGGCGCCGCGACGTTGCAGAATCCACCGCTTTCGCCGGAGCTTTGCGAAGTCAGCCCACCCGTCGATTCGATTTTGCCGGAGCGCTCAATCCGGAAACCGGAGAAAGCGAAAACCAACGCGCCGCGCCTCACGAAACAATCTGACCGCCTTTTTCCCGGCGGCGCCGCTCTCTTCCAAAGAATGTTCACGCGCCTCGGCTGCGAAGGCCGTCCGCCGCGCTTCCACGTCGAGTTCTATCCTTACACCAATCTCGTTCTCACCATTCGCCGCCGCGAAGAAGCCGTCTTTGTCCGCTTTTCCGATCTCCTGCGCCAATGCGCTTTGCCCGTGCTCGAAGGCGCCGCCGCGCTCCTTCTTGCGCGCATCTATCGCCGCCGCGCTCCGAAAGTTCTCGTCCAGCCCTATCTCGATTACGCGCGCTCGCAGCGCACTCGCCAGCGCATTCAGCGCATGCGCCGTTCTCGCGTCCGCCCCGCCGCCACCAATCCGCAAGGCCTGCACTTCGATCTCGCTCCCCTGTTCGAATCCCTCAATCAAAAATTTTTCCGCGGCACGCTCTCTCGTCCTCATCTCGGCTGGAGCACTCGCGGCTGGCGCCGCCAGTTCGGTTGTTACGATCCCGGTCCCAATCAAATTCTTCTCAATCGCCGCATGGATCATCCGCTCGTCCCGCAATTCGTCGTCGAATACGTCCTCTACCACGAAATGCTCCACGTCAAACATCCCACGCGCCGCGCAGGCTGCTCCCTCATCTCTCATTCCCGCGAATTCCGCGCCGAAGAAAAACTTTTCCCCCAATTCGACCGCGCCCGCCGCTTCCTCGACCGCCTCGCTCGCTAACAACGTTGCTGCCGCAGGAATTCGGACAGTCAGAAATGACGGCGCAACGCATTGGGTTAGGTCCCAAGATCGCTTCGCTTGTATTCTCATTCCGGAAAAGTTCTTCAATCCGTCAAGCGAGATTCTTTCGGTCGGGAGACCGCAGCCGCAATAACAGAACGCCTTCGTGAGTTCCCGGCGCAAATTTTCGCAAGTCGGAAAAATCAAGATCCTGCGTAATCAGAAATCTCGATTCGTTTTGCGTCGCGAGCCACACGTCATCGTCCCGTCGGCCCGCTAGCCCTTCTTCGGTTAGCGTATGCACGTCGTGACCAAGTCCCCTCAACACCGGCGCAATTTGTTGAGGCAGATTCTCGTCGAGCTTAATCTTCATCGAATGTGAGGCAGTTCGGGTACGGGCAAATCCTCTTCAGCCGAAGCCGCTGCAAACGCTACCGCCGCTTGGATGTCTTCAGTTTTCAATGTCGGGAAGTCAGTCAGAATCTCTTCAGCGGAATCACCCGCCGCCAGGCTGGCAAGCACTGTGCGCAGTGTCACACGCGTGCCTTTGAATATCGCTTCGCCGCCGCAAATTCGATTATCTCGGACAATGCGCGTTCCATAATATCTTCGAGCGTCTGCAATGTTGCCCATCTCTTCGCTCCGGAACTAACCAGCCTATCCTACCACCTCAAGCACTGTGCGCGAGGAATGGAACATTTACGTGCCCAACTCCTGCAACTCCGGCAAGCCTATGCCTTCTTCTTTCCAACTTCCGCCTGCAGCTTCTCAATCTTCTTCTGCACTTTCTCTTTGTCTTCCGCGTGCGGATACAACTCCAAATACCGTTTGTACGATTTGATCGCGTCCCGCTTCATTCCTTTTTTCTCTTGCGCTTCTCCCAAATGCAGAAAGGGAACCGCATAACCCGGTTTCGCCTCAATCGCATCTTGAAACCGGTCCATCGCCGCGTCAATCTTCCCAATCCGCATGTAATACTGCCCAACTTCCAAATCCTTTTCCGCGCGCAGCGGATCCCATTTCGGCTGATCCTCGGCATTCTTCGTCGCCGCATCCGTCTGCTTGTTCGCTTTTGGCTTCGCCGGCTCGTCGGACGATTGCGCACCGGCAACCAAGCTCGAACAGCAAACCAGCGCAGCCATCAGCCATATCCGCAGTGTTGCTTCGATCCGCATCGCTCCCTCATTCCTTTCGGATTCACTCTAGCACGACGTAAGTTGTCTGCCTGCCACCGCATATCACGCGGATTGCCGGTCCCGTAACGCGCGCCTGTGTTCCCACCGCATCGTCCCCATTCCGATCACCAACCGACTGCATTCTTCCGCCGCCACGTCTGCTCCGCTACCGTATTCACCGCATCGCCGCGGTCCGCTGCCGCCGCCGCCCCTCGCTTGCTTTGATCAGTTCGTTCAAGTCCGCCGCCGGCCGTATCTCAATCGGCCCAAGTCCATGCGTAAAGCCTGGCAGTTCCGATACAATCTGAATGGCGTGATTCAGGTCTCGCGCTTCAAGCATCGAAATTCCGCCGAGCTGTTCCTTGGTTTCCGCATAGGGCCCGTCGGTCGTCGCCACTTTGCCATTTTTCCAGCGCAGCGTCACCGCCGTTTCCGCGGGCTGAAGCGCCATTTCGCCGGCAAGGTGTCCATTGGCGCGCAGATGGTCGTTGTGTTCAAAGCATTCGTCGACGACCGCGTTTCGTTCGTCCTCGGTCATCCCTTCGAATTTTCCCGGCTCGATGTATCCCAAACAAATGTATTTCATGGTTCTTCCCGCCTACACATCCGTCACAGCTTCGCGACATGCAGCTTCATCCACGCGGGCACAGTGCGCCCGGTGAAAGCCAGAAAGCAGCCGGCTCGCCTGCCATCGGTTCTTTCCCGTCCGCTTCCTTGCTTCAGTCGGCCGACGGCACGAAAAAGATCTCTCGCAGCTCGACCTGTCCTCGAGTGGCTGCGACGCCTTTCCGCGCCCACCCCACCGCCTCCTCCATGTCAGCGCATTCCAATATGTAAAGTCCGCCGATGTGTTCCTTCGTCTCTAGGTACGGCCCGTCCGTCACAAGCACTTTGCCGTCGCTCTGCGGCCGCAGCGACTTCGCCGCCCCCAGGCCGCAAGCGAGTTTCAGTATTCCGGCGTCCTCCATCTCTTTGTTGAACGCGTGGATCGCGCGGCCCATCTCTTCCGTCACGCTGGACGGGTCAAAGTCGTCGGGCATGTAACCAGCAACCAGATATTGCGGCATCGTCTTCTCCTTTTTCACTGCACTTGTAGGGGCACGATAGATCGTGCCTCTTCGGTCTCTTCGGCTCTACACAGCATTTCAAACTTTGCGGCCCTTGCCCCGGCAAAACAGCCTTGCGCGCTGCATCGTCATTCCATAGTCGTCGCGCACAGCAAAAATCGACGGCCGAGGCGAACTATTTTTATTTCAATTCGTCTTTTTCACTTCAATTCCGCGATCCGCCGGGCCAAAAATCGGCGGTCCGGCTCCTGCTGCGCCAGGGCCAGCGCCTTCTCATACGAAGCACGCGCCTCCGCTCTCCGCCCAAGTCTGCGGCACAGGTCCGCCCGCGCCGAGTGCGCCAGGTGATAGCCGGAAAGCTGCTCGCGCATCAGCAACTCATCGATAAGACGAAGCCCCTGCTCCAGTCCTTCGCACATCGCAACCGCCACCGCGCGGTTCAGCTCCACCACCGGCGACGGCTGCATCCGCAGCAACTGGTCGTAGAGCAGCGTAATCTGGCGCCAGTCCGTCGACGCCACCGAGGAACTTTCGGCATGAACGGCCGCAATCGCCGCTTGCAAAGTGTACGCACCAAAGCGGCGCGATCGCAGCGCGCTTTCGGTCAGCGCGATGCCTTCGGCGATCTGCTCCTTGTTCCACCGCGACCGATCCTGCTGCTCCAGCAAAATCAAATCTCCGTCGCCCGAGGTTCGGGCGGCCCGGCGAGACTCGTGCAGCAGCATCAACCCCACCAGGCCCATCACTTCGGGCTCCGGAAGCAGGCCGAGCAGCAATCTGCCCAGGCGAATCGCTTCGCGGCTCAGTTCCGCGCCCGTCGTTTCCGCCGAATATCCCTCGTTGAAAATCAGATAGACAACCAGAAGCACCGCTCCCAGCCGATCCGGCAATTCCTGCGATGCCGGCACTTGGTACGGAATCGCCTTGTCGCGAATCACCGCCTTCGCGCGCACAATTCGTTGCGCCAGCGTCGCCGGCGGCACCAGAAATGCCCGCGCAATCTCCTCCGTCGTCAATCCGCAAATCTCGCGCAGCGTCAGCGCAACTTGCCCTTCCGCAGGCAGCGCGGGATGGCAACAGGTGAAGATGAGCCGCAGCCGATCGTCTTCGATCTCTGCGTCATCCATCTCCTCGAAGCGGAGCGAAGCTTCGTTGCCGCGCGCTTCCGTGTAGAGCGCAAAATCTTTCTGCGTCTCGCCGTCAAAGCGTGCGCGCCGCCGCATTTTATCGATCGCCTTGAATCGTCCCGTGGAGATCAGCCAGGGCCGCGGCTTCTCCGGTATTCCCGTACGCGGCCAGGATTCCAGTGCGGCGGCAAACGCCTCATGCATCGCTTCTTCGGCCACATCCAGGTCGCCAAGCAGGCGCACCAGCGTCGCCAATACCCGGCCCGATTCCGCTCGGTAAAGCGTCTCAATGGTCTGGCTGAGTGATTCGGGCACAGGCGGCATCCACGCCAAACTAACAAACGAAGTGGTCCGGCACAACTGCGCCCGCTCTTCCCAGCCGCGGCCCCAATAAGCGTTCTCGTAGCCTCCGCTCAATCTTTGGGCCACAATTCAAAAAATACGTGACTTGCCGTCCGAAATGTCCTAGTTTCGCCCACAATTCAAAAATACCGTGGCTCCGACCGCAACGTCCTCGTTCTAGGCACAATTGAAAAAATACCTGTCATCCCGACCGGAGTGAATTGGCCTGCCGTTGGCCAATTCACGGAGCGGAGGGACCTTGGCTCGATCGCTCCCCGCCTCTCGCCACTGAGATCGCCGCGCAACAATCATGCCTCGCCACTCCCACCAGGCCATTGGCAGTACGTCCCGCAAGCACAAAGTTGGTGTTCTCACCTAAAACCTATAACCTAAAACTTAGAACGGCATCACCCATGGACCCCAAAGAACAAGCCGCCCAGCTTCCCGAAAGTCCCGGCGTCTATCTCTTCAAAGACGCGGACGGCCGCGTCATTTACGTCGGCAAAGCGCGCGCCCTCCGCAATCGCGTCCGCTCCTATTTCGTCGAATCGCGCTGGATGGACGCCAAAACCGGTTCGCTCGCCCACGAAATCGCCGGCCTCGAAACCATCGTCGTCGCCAACGAGCGCGAAGCCCTCGCCCTCGAAAACAATCTCATCAAGCGATACCACCCGAAATTCAACATCATGCTTCGGGACGACAAGACCTATCCCTACATCAAATTCACCGCCGCCGAAAAATTTCCTCGCGTCTATTTCACGCGCCGAATCATAAAAGACGGCTCGCTCTACTTCGGCCCGTATTTCCCCTCAAGCCTCGCCCGCCGCATTCTCCATTTCGTCCACAAACGTTTCCTCGTCCCGTCTTGCACCGTCGATCTCACGCGTCCTCATCCGCGGCCTTGCCTGCAATATCACATTCATCGTTGCCTCGGTCCCTGCGTTCCCGGACTCACCACCGCCGAGCGTTACGCCGAAGCCGCTCACGACGTTCGTCTCTTCCTCGATGGCCGCCGCCACGACCTCGTCAAAAGCCTCGAGCAGCGCATGGCCGCCGCCGCCGAAACAGAACTCTACGAACAAGCCGCCGCCTATCGCGATCTTCTTCGCACCCTCGTGGACATCGAAGAGCGCCAGCGCATCGCGTCCGCGCAAGGCGACGATACCGACGTCCTCGCTTATTTTGCCGAACCGCCGCTCGTCGCCGCGAATCTTTTTCACTTGCGCGCCGGCCGCGTCGTCGATCGCCGCGAATTTTATTGGGAAGATCTCGAAACATTCAGTCCCGCCGAATTTGTCCCCGCACTTTTAAAGCAGCTTTATCTCGATGCCGAATATTTGCCCAAGGCAATTCACGTCCCCGAGGAATTTGAAGACAGGGAAGTGCTCGAAGAACTTCTTTCCGAACGCGCCGGCCGCAAAGTCGAAATCTTCACGCCGCAACGCGGCTCCAAAAAAGCTATTCTCGACCTCGTAAAAAGCAACGCCGAACATTCTTTCACGCAGCGCTTCCGCGTCCTCAAACCCAATTCGAAAGCCATCGCCGAAGCCCTGCAAAATTCCTTGAATCTTCCCGAAGAGCCGGCCCGCATCGAGAGCTTCGATATTTCCCACATGCAGGGAACCGACACCGTCGCCTCGATGGTCGTCTGGGAAAAAGGCCGCATGAAAAAATCCGACTATAGAAAATTTATTATTCGCGGAGAAGAACGCGCCGAAGTTTTGCGCGTCGCGGTCGAGCCCTGGCAAAACGACGATTTCGCCAGCATGCGCGAAGCCGTCTCGCGCCGCTACCGCCGCTTGCAGGAAGAAAAAAAATCGCTGCCCGGTTTGATTCTCATCGATGGCGGCATCGGCCAGCTTCACGCCGCCGCCGAAGCGCTCGACTCATTGCAGATCATCAATCAGCCGCTCGCCAGCATCGCCAAAAAAGAAGAAATTCTCTACGTCTACGGCCAGGAAAATGAACCGGTCGTTCTCGACCGCCACTCGCCGGTCCTTCATCTCATCCAGCAAATTCGCGACGAAACGCACCGCTTCGCCGTAACTTTTCACCGCCTGCGCCGCGGCAAACGCCAGACTACCTCCGCGCTGCTTGAGATTCCCGGCGTCGGGCCGAAGACCACCGAGCGGCTGCTGCGCGAGTTTGGAAGCGTCGCCAACGTGCGCCGCGCCGGCCTGGAGCGGCTCAGCGAAATCGTTTCGCGCAAAAGTGCGGAGCGGGTGCTGGCGCACCTGGAGAAAGGGGAATCGCCGGATAACCGCACTTCCGGCTAGATAGCGGTTAGGGCGTATTGCGCGGTTCCTTTTCGCTGTGCTACGTTGTCTGCAGAAGCAGAGTGGTTCCGAGCTGGACTAGCCGCAGCCAAGCAGTTACTGGGAGGTATTTATGGCGGACAATGTTGGATCCAAGGTAACGTATTTTCTCGTCGGTCTGGGCGTCGGCGCCCTCGTGGGAATTCTGTTCGCGCCAAAATCGGGCGAAGAAACGCGCGAATTTTTGTCTAAAAAAGCGGATGAAGGCAAGGACTACGCGCAGCGCAAGGCCCGCGAACTGCGCGAACGAGCGGACGATTTGATCGAGCGCGGCAAGGACGTGGCGTCGCGGCAGAAGGAATCGATTTCGGCGGCCGTGGAAGGCGCGCGCGAAGCGTACCGCCGCGAAGCCGCGAAGTCGTAAAGTTTTTGCTCGGCAAGCGGGTCTCGCTCCGCGAGCGGAGCGAATGGGGCGTGCATGCAAAACTGGCTGGGAATCGCGGTCGTCGTCGTGCTGGTGGTGCAGGTGTCGATTCTGATCGCGCTGTTTTTGCAGACGCGGCGCACGATGAAGCAGGTGGAAGATTCCGTCTCCGACTTGAATCGCAAGGTCGGCCCGATTCTGACGCGCGTGCAGATTCTGCTGGACGACACGCAGCCGAAAATTTCCACGATGGTGAACGACGCCGCGCACATTGTTTATCTTGCGCGCGGGCAAGCGCAAAAAGTGGATCGCGTTTTCACCGATGCGACGGACCGTTTGCGTGGGCAGCTGGTTCGCGCGGACCGGATTCTGACCGGCACGCTGGAAGCGGTGGAAGAAGCGGGCTCGCAGTTCAAACATAGTTTCTGGCGGCCGATGCAGAAGGCTTCCGCGCTGGTGCAGGGAATCAAAGTTGGCATCGATCTGCTGCGCGCGCGCCGCTCGCCTTCCTCGCGCCGCGACGAACCGCTCGAACAAGAAGAAGAACTTTTTATCTGAGCAGGATCGGTTTTAGGTTCCAAATTTCAAGTCGTAAGGGAAAACAAGAACCTGGGATTTTCGCAGCGACTCCGCTTTTCGTTCTGACTCCCGTATTCGCTTCTGTTTTTTTCCTTTCTTGAGTTTCCTCGACGTCGTTTGCCTTATTCGATTTTCAATCTGTTTGCCGAATCCAGCCGCCGCCGAGGACGACCTCGCCGTCGTAGAAAACGGCGGCCTGGCCGGGTGTGACGGCGCGCTGCGGAACGTCGAAAGTAATGCGCGTCGCATCGCCTTCGAGCGCTTCGATGGTTGCGAAAGCGGGTTCGTGTTTGTGGCGAATTTTTACGCCGGCGCGGCGCGGCGATTCTGGCGCGGCAATGGAAACCCAGTTTGTGCCCGTGACTATAAAGGAAGTGGTGCGGAGCGATTCATCGTCGCCGACGACGACGCGATTTTTTTGCGGATCGATCGAGAGAACGTAAAGCGGTTTGCCGGCGGCAAAGCCAAGGCCTTTGCGCTGGCCAATGGTGAAATTGTGCACGCCGGAGTGGCGGCCGACGATGGCGCCGTCTTCGGTGACGATTTCGCCTTCCGCTTGATTGAGTGCGATGCCGCTTTCGCGCGTGTAAGCCTGAATGAATTGCACGTAATTGCCGGTGGGAACGAAGCAGAGTTCCATGCTTTCCGGTTTTTCGGCGACGGGAAGTTTTACGCGGCGAGCGACGCCGCGCACTTCTTCTTTTGTTAATTCGCCGAGCGGAAATTCGCTCATGGAAAGCTGATCTTGCGTGAGGCCCCAAAGAAAATACGACTGGTCTTTTGTTTCGTCGAGCGCGCGGAGGAGTTGCCAGCGCCGTGCGGAATCGTCGCGGCGGATGCGCGCGTAGTGGCCGGTGGCGAGACGCGCGGCGCCGATCTGGCGCGCCATGCGG
>Ga0070730_10003082_pt1 | contig 15051 bp, 11 predicted proteins | sample Coa_R1_3_FD_66447 | JGI IMG/M metagenome (GOLD analysis project Ga0070730, IMG submission 66447) | Surface soil microbial communities from Centralia Pennsylvania, which are recovering from an underground coalmine fire - Coalmine... | ecosystem: Environmental > Terrestrial > Soil > Unclassified ...
GTAGAGGCCCAATCCCCCAGGATGCCGGCCAGGAGAATGACGAAGAGCAGGCCCGGGAAGGCGAACATGACATCAGTGAAACGGGCCAGCACTTGATCGAGCCAGCCCCCATAGTAGCCTGCCAGCACTCCGAGGGTTACGCCCAACCCGATGTCCACTATCTCTACTAGCAGCGCCACCAGTATTGAAACCAGCACTCCCTGCATTAAGCGTGCAAGCAGATCGCGGCCAATGCTATCGGTGCCCAGCCAGTACTGAGCCGAAGGTCCCTCATTGAGCCGATCGAGCTCCTGATGGGCAAAATTGTGATATTGATCGGGACCCACCGTGCCATTGAGTGTGCTCTGGTAGGAGCCACCAATATGTTGATAGATGGATGGGCCAACAATGGCCAGCAGGACAAAGAAGAGAATCACTCCCAGGCTGATCATCGCTCGAATGTCTCGTCTCAAATGCCGCAAGGACTCCTGCAGGGGTGTAGCTGATTTTCTAGCAACCCCAGGTCCTTTCTCTGGCAACATATCTTCACTGACAGGCAATTCTGGAGGGGAGAGGTATGGTTGAGGGAGTTCTGGGTGTTCTGCCAATTCTGGAAAGGCAGCATCCCTCTGGTTTTCTGTCTGGTCCATATCAGCCTCCTATGCTGCCTTAATGCGCGGATCAACAACAGTGTACAGGATATCAGAAATCAAATTGCCCATTACCACCGCGCAGGCCAGCAGGACTGTTGTGGCTTGAATAACCGGATAGTCGCGTGTCTGGACCGAAGCGATGGTTATATACCCGATACCAGAAATATTGAAGACATTTTCAATGAAGAAGGCGCCAACCACCAGAAAGCCGATGGAGACTCCCAGAGCGGTGATTATCGGGATCATAGCATTGCGCAGCGCATGGCGATAGATCACGATATTCTCAATGAGCCCTTTGGCGCGGGCGGTGCGGATATAATCCTTGCGTAAGATCTCCAGCGTGCTGGTGCGCGTCAGGCGAGCGAAAAATGCGATCCCAATCGCCGCATAGACCAGGATAGGTATGAGCTTGAACTGGATATCTGACCAACTATAGTGCCAGGGCGTTCCCCAGCCAGAGACGGGCCATTGGAATCCGGCGTTGAGATGTAGCCAGACAATAACGACCTGAAGCAAGACGCCAAAGACAAAGGAGGGAATTGCGTAGAGTACCAGAGCGATACTCATGTTGGTTGTATCGATCCAGCTACCGGCTCTGAGGGCGGAAACAACGCCCATCGGGATGCCGATCAGGAGCTGGATCAAGAGTCCCCAAAATCCCAATTCGAGGGAGGTCGGAACCCCATCTTTGAGAATATCCCAGACGGCGCGGCCCTGCACCTCGAAAGAGAGACCGAAATCAAAGCGCATCAGGTGGGCCAGGAAGTTGAAATACTGCTGGTACCAGGGAAGGTCAAGCCCGTAAACGTGCTTAAGCTGCACATAGGTAATTGGATTAAAGTGTGGTCCCAATAAGCCGCGAATGGGATCACCAGGGGCAAGATAGCCCATAATGAAGGTGATAAACGTCACGCAGATGAGGACGAATACCAGACCTATCAGCCTTTTCAATAAGAATAGAAACATTGTACGTCCCTTTACTCCCCCTTGCCAGATTACGGCCTGGAGTTTCTCAGCTTTACAAGGATAGGGATGGCTATCAAGGGCTAACCATCCCTGGAACGGCTGGCTGTATGACCGCCTTAGCTTTCCTAATAGAGGCACACAGCCAGTCGTGAACGCTATTACTTCATTAATGAGCGGCGATATAGACAACGCCCCAGTCATCCGGCGGGGTCAGGTCAGAAGAGTTGAATACCCGTCCGATGACATATGACTTGAGCACGCGGGAACGGGCCAACTGATAAATGGGTAGCCAGGCTACATCGTTTACCAGAACCTGTTCCGCCTGCTGGTAGGCTTTAATACGGGCTGCCGGGTCTTTCATAGTGTCGGCCTGTGTCATAAGCTGCTGCATCTGAACCTGTTGAGCAGCGTCTGATGAGCTATTCTGTCCAATATTGGTAGAGTTATTAGGAGAGCCCTTGCTGAATTGCAGGGTGAGGAAGTCTTGCGGATCGGGATAGTCGTCTCCCCAGCCGGAATCGAACATTTGCAAAGATCCGTTGCCAACTGTCTGCGGCTCCTCCAGACTCAACTTCTCGAAATCTTCGGGAAGGGCTTTGACACTGATGCCCAGTACGGTTTGCCACTGCTGGACGGCTGCGGCAATCTCATTGGCTCCCTCGGTTGAGCCCGATTGGTATTTAATGCTGATAGGAGGTAGTGCGGCGACATTGGCATAGCCGGCTTCTTGTAGGCCCTGCTGGAGCAACTGCCTGGCCATATTGGGATTGCCCCTGGTGCTAGTCGTACCATCTGGTCCCTTTAAATCAGGATCATACCCCGGCATGCCTTGCGGCACAATATGGTTGGTTGGGATTTCAACATCATGCCAGGCAGCCTTGACAATGGCATCTTTGTTGAGTGCCAGCTCAAACGCCTGACGGATATGAATGTTATCGAAGGGCTTGGAGAGGAAGTTCATGCCGTAGTAAAAGATCGAGAGGATCGGTATCTTATGGTATTCTGGACTGGTTCTCACCCTATCCAGTTCCGCTGATGGAACCGGAGACTGGTCCAACTGCCCATTCTGGTAGTCTTTGTATTCAGTATCGGAATCCTTCACAAAAGTGAAGATGACCTTCTGCAACTGAGGCTTAGGGCCGTAATAGTTGGGGTTTGGCACAAAGACAATGCGCTGGCCGTGTGTAAATTCCTGTACCATGAAGGGGCCATCTCCACCGCCCTCGGTCAGATGGTCCGTCCATTTAATATCCCCATACTTATCGATCAGGGATTTTTCCACCACATAGGAGGTGGAGTAGGTCAGCGTGTCTAAAAAGTAAGCGGAGGGTGCATTGGCGACGATGACTACGGTGTTATCATCCGGTGTCATCAAGCTATCACCAATGATGGTTTTGACCTTGCCGCCCAGCAGCTTGTTGGAGTCTTTGATCAGGCCCAGGTAACTGGGCGAGGCTGGCGAGTTGAGCCTGGGTTGGAGCGCTCGGTCGATGCTATAGACCACATCTTTTGAGGTCAGAGGCGTACCATCACTGAACTTGAGTCCGGGTTTGAGGTGGAAGGTCCAGGTTATACCATCTGACGCGACACTCCAGGAGGAAGCCATTTGAGAATGGATCTGATTGTTATCGTCCAGATAGATCAAGCCTGTAAAGGCCATGAGAATAGCGTCCAGGGAAGTCTGCGTAGTGGCCTGCGCTGGATCGAAGGTTCCAAGATCTGCGATGCTCCCCTCAGGAAAATTGAAGACTTGTTTGTCTGCAGTTGCCTTCTGAGGGGCGCTTGAGGTAGAGGGCGCTGTCGGGCCTGCTCCCTGGCCCGTTCCACAGGCGGCCATGAAGACCATCATTAAGCCTACCAGCCCCGATAGGATGACATTTCGACTTCTTTGCATGGGTCATTTCTCCTCGATACATGACTAAAGTATTTCTGCATTTGATACATTTAAAATAGAAAAACTCTGATCTCTCGTTTGGAAAGAGTCTCTCCGAAGCGTTCTTCCTTCCATCATTCCGGGGCAGGATCAATTTTTAATGCTCACCAGGTATAGAAACTTTCCAGGCCATATGCTCCCAATGCCAGGGAAAGCTCGCCTCCGTGGTGAATCTCATGTTCAAGGACGTGCCAGACAATCCACTGCCGGGTGTGCGCAGGCGCTTCTTCTAACCCTCGATCCCGTAGCCATGCCTGGTGGGAGGCAGGGGGTGAAAAAAGCTGCTCCAGATCAGCGGAAGTCCAGCGGTCCAGGGCGCAGGAGATCACGTGCCAGCTCTTCTCAAACATGGCGACCAGGGAAGCTGCCTTGTACACGGCTGGCTCGTCATTGTCCTCGCCATCGTACCAATCGAGGTCGGGATCTCCTTCACCCATCCACAGGTGGAACCAGTTGAAGCGCGCACCGATCATATGGTCGAGAAGCTCACCTATCGAGCGGTAATGTGCTGTGGCAGGGAGGGCAAGTTGTTCGGAGGAAAGCGATGCGATCGTTTTGACAAGGGCCTGCTGGTAGTTCTCCCAACCGGGTTTGTAAAACGTGACGAGGGGAGATGTCTGTTCTGTCATGTCTGTCTGCTCCTTGCTTGCAATGATGTGCTCTCATGAGCGGGAGTGTGAGTATCACAGCAGAGAGCAGGAGCCAAACCTTCTTCGATACACATAGTGCAGTGTGTTCCTCCCTGGCCTTTCGACTTTCGTGAGATGTGATGTCTCTTCGATCATCTCCGTATAGAAGTATAGAGCACACCATGGTGCGATTGCTGCAGCATTTTGAAGCAGGACAGACGTGTTCTGAAAGACTCACGGAAGGAGACCCGATCGATGACCTTGACCGATGACGACGCATCCTTTGGGGCGCTTGTGAAAACCTTGCGCCTTCGCCGGCATCGTACCCAGCAGCAACTGGCTGATGCCCTTGGGGTGCATCGCAGTACCGTGTTCCGCTGGGAGCAGGGGACCTATCTCCCAGAAAACAAAGCACAGGTCCTGGAACTGACACGCGTTCTCTCGCTCGATGATCAGGATGCCCGTCATTTGCTCGAAGCCAGTCTTACGGCGCTCGCACCATACTGGTCAGTCCCCTTGCCACGCAATCCCTACTTCACCGGGCGCGAGGAGATCCTTGAGACGCTGCACACCCAGCTTGGTGTTGATCAGGCAGTCGCGCTCACCCAATCCTCGGCCCTGCATGGACTGGGCGGCATCGGCAAGACGCAGATTGCTCTGGAATACGCCTATCGCCACGCACTCGAATATTGTGCAGTGTTCTGGATTGCCGCAGAGACTGAGAAGCAAGCCATCACCAGCTTGCTGCACGTCGGCAATGTGCTTCACTTGCCCGAATGTGAGGAGAAAGACGTGCCTCGGGTGATCGCCGCAGTCCAACGTTGGCTCAGTGCACATGGACAATGGCTGCTGATTTGGGACAATGTGCAAGATCTGGAGGTGCTCCATCGCTTTCTGCCAGCCAGACGTGAAGGCTCGATGCTCCTCACGACGCGCCGCCTCGCGCTGGGCACACTGGCACGAGGGTTGGATCTGGCACCGATGGAGAGACAGGAAGGGGTGCTATTGCTGCTGCGTCGTGCCAAAGTGCTTGATCCCCAGGCCAACGATGAGCAGGTCTATCAGTTTGCTGCGCGTGCGTCTGCCCACTATCAGGCAGCCGTGGAGCTGGTAGACGCGCTGGGGGGGCTCCCACTGGCGCTGGATCAAGCGGGAGCCTATCTGGAAGAGACGCGCTGCGGGCTGCCAACGTATGTGGAACTTTTTCGGAACCGGCGCGCGATCCTGCTGAAGCTTCGGGGCAAGGGATCAGACGCGCATCCAGCCCCCGTTTCTACTACGATCCACCTTTCGGTCACTGCGACGGCCAGGCTTCACCCCGCCGTGTGGGATCTGCTGCACGTCTGTGCGCTGCTCTCGGCGGATGCTATTCCTGAAGAACTGTTTTGCCAGGGCGGCAAGTATCTAGGAACACCGCTTCAGGCCATCTGCTCTGACCCGCTGGAGTGGGATCGCCTGGTGAGCGTGGCGTGTTCGTATTCGCTGCTCTCCCGGCAACCCGAAGAACAGACGCTCTCGATGCACCGACTCGTGCAGGCCGTTCTCCTGGATTCCATGACGCAGGGGGAGCGGGAGATCTGGGTCAGGCGGGCCATAGAGGCGCTCGATGCAGTATTCCCCGCAGAAATCTTTTATAGGGCGACTGATCTCTGGAAGCAGGGTGAACGATTCCTCTCGCACGCGCTGCTGTGCCTGCACCAGGCTGGGAAGGCTTCAAGCTCTCTCGTGCTGGCCTCCCTTGCCCACAAGGTGGCTGGATATCTGGGTGATCATGGACGATATCCAGAAGCGGACCCGCTCTTTCGGCGTGCCTTGTCCATTCGAGAGCAGGCTCTAGGTCCTGACCATCCCATAGTAGCACACACGCTTCACGACCTGGCCAACCTCTCCCGAGCGCAGGGAAAGTACCAGGAAGCGGACCTGCTCTATCAGCGTGCCTTGTCCATTCGAGAGCAGGCACTGGGTCCTGATCATCCCCTGGTGGCAACGACCCTCACCAACCTGGCCATCCTCTCCTGGAAACGGGGGAAATATGAACAAGTGGAAGCGCTGGCTCAGCGCTCGTTGTCCATCGCTGAGCCAGCGCTGGGTCCTGACCATCCTGATGTGGCGCACACGCTCAACCTTCTGGGCGTCATCTCCGTAGAGCAGGGAAAGTACTGGGAAGCGGACCTGCTCTTTCAGCGTGCGCTGTCTATTTGGGAACAAGCTCTGGGTCCTACCCATCACCTGGTGGCAATAGTCCTCGACAACCTGGCAACGATCTGTGAGATACAAGACCAGAATGAACAAGCGGATTCGCTCTTTCGGCGTGCGCTGTCTATTTTTGAGCAGGCTCTGGGCCCTGACCATCCTATAGTAGCTCAAGTGCTCTGTGATCTGGCCAACCTCTACCGAAAGCAGAGGAGAGGCGAGCAGGCTCAGTTGTGCTATGAGCGCGCCCTCCATATTCGAGAAAGCCGCCTGGGCCAATTTCATCCTGAGACGGCGGAAACACTCTATGATCTGGCTGTGCTCTGGCAGAAGCAGGACCACCTGAGCGAGGCCCTCGCCCTTGCTGAACGCGCTCTCACCATCCACGTGCAAGCGCTGGGAAACGCTCACCCCAAAACCGTAGCCTGCCAGGCGCTCTACGCTCAGTTGGTCCAAGAACAAGAATGGGCGGGGAAAGAAGGGGCGCATTCCGCGCAGCGGGGAGAAGAGCCTGCAAACGGTTCGAGGGAAGGAAGCGTTGTGGAACGAGCCATCCTCTCTGCTCAATCCGCTGCCACTACTTCTGCGTGCGAGCACGATCCGTTGCAGGAGTTTCTGGATGCGTGCTGTGAACTCCATCCCCTGGTCTGGTGCCGGATTAGCGAGCTGTGGCACACCTATGTCCAGTGGACTGCCTCTGCCCAAAGACGGGTCCCGCTTTCCCGGCGTGCCTTTGCCGCACATCTCAAAGCACGCGGGTGCCAGGTTGACCGTACAAACACGACTCGCATTTGGCGCGGAATACAACTGGTGAAGACGCATCCGTGACACAAGTGACAACAGTGACAAAACGGTGAGCGGTCCTGAAGAGCCTTTTTCACGCCATGAGCCGTTTTGATGAGGAAGCATGGTTTTGTAAAGCAACTTCACTTCAAGTTGAAATATTACTGATCGCCCCCTTTGGGGGAATGATTTCCAAAGGTAGTGAAGCCTGCGCGCTATTTCCTGTGAAACGCATACAACATGCCGCTATTGGTGCCAACATAGACCATGCCGTTAGCCACCACTGGCGAGGAACCGATAGCGCTGCCTGTAGTGGCAGTCCACAGGGGCGAACAAACTGTCTGATCACAGCCATTAGCCTTGAGGGCATACAGTTTGCCTTTACCAGAAGCCACATACACCACACCGTTAGCCACCGTTGGTGAGGAGAAGGTCAGATCAGTAGCAGCGGTCCACAGGGGCGAGCAGGTCGGCTGACCACAGCCATCGGCCTTGAAGGCATACAGTTTGTCATCACCAGCGTCAACATAGACCACACCGTTGGCTACCGCTGGCGAGGCGAGGATAACTCCGCTAATAGTGGTGGTCCACAGGGGCGAGCAGGTTACCTGACCGCAGCCATCGGCCTTGAAGGCATACAGCTTGCTATATGCTTGATAGTGACTCCCACTGAGAAGAGAACCTAGACTTTTCCCACTTTGACTGTCCCCTCTTTGGGAATTCGCTGTCTGCACCTGGCCATCACCAGAGCTCACATAGACCACGCCTTTAGCCACTACTGGCGGGGAGGCGATCGCGTCGGCAGTAGCAGCGGTCCACAGAGGCGAGCAGGTTACCTGACCGCAGCCATTGGCCTTGAAGGCATAGAGCTTACTATCACCAGAACTCACATAGATCACGCCGTTGGCTACCGCCGGCGAAGAGAAGCTCGCTTTGCTCGCTGTGGCAGTCCACAGGGGTGAGCAGATCGGCTGACCGCAGCTATTGGCCTTGAACGCATACAATTTGTTATCACCAGAACTCACATAGATCACGCCGTTGTCCACCACTGGCGATGAGTTTGTTCTGCCAGTGCGGGCACTCCACAGGGGCGAGCAGGTTACCTGACCGCAGCCATCGGCCCTGAAGGCATACAGCTTGCCATCGTTAGGATGTACGTAGGCTGAATTCACGTAGGCCACACCGTTGAGCACCGCAGGTGAGGAGGAGATCGAGCCATCAGTAGCAGCGGTCCACAGGGGCGGGCACGTTGACTGATCGCAGCCATCGGCCTTGAAGGCATAGAGCTTACCATCACTCGTACCTGCATAAATCACGCCGTTCGCTACCGCAGGCGATGAAGAGATAGCTCTATTGGTCGTAGCAGTCCATGCCTGGACCAACAGAGCAACCGTCGTTGGTGAAAGCTCAGTCTCGTAGGGGTTGAAACCGCTATGCTGAGCATCGAAGCCGAATTGGATCCCGTTCTTCATGACGAACTGGTCATAGGCTGAAGGCGCCAGGAGATACCATGTTGCCCAGATTCCACCGCCGCCCATCAGTACGATCAATGCCAGGACCAGGCCCCATCTTCCTGGGAGACGTATGCATGCAGGAAGATGAGGCATGATTGTCTTCAAAGGCAGAGGCTTCTTTCCCTGTGCCGTGGGCCTGGGAACTCGTGTGGTAACTCTCCCATCCTTAGAAAAGTGAGTGGCTGCAGGAGATTCCTCAATCGGCAGAGGAGCAGGTGCAGAAGCCACGGTCTCTGCAAGAGGATCGTTCCTGGTCTGGGTAACCATGCTCTGCTGAAGAGGATTATGACTGTTGGTGGTTGTGGATAATGTGGTCATTGATTGTCCGCAGGAGCCACAGAATGCCATCCCCTCTGGTTCCTGGCTCCCGCAATGGATGCAAAAAGGCATACTCGTCACTCCTCTCATTGCGTATTATTCAGGCGATATTCCTATTTTTCGTCTTGCTTAGAGGAGCCTGATGCAGAAGCTTGTTGCACTCCAGCCATATTTCCAACAACTGATTGCTGATCTCCTGCTAATCCTGGTGACGATGGTGTTGGCGGGGCGGAAACGCTTGTACCTGTTTGCGTCATCTCTTGTTTCCCGCATTTATTGCAAAACGCAAAGTCTTCGGAATTTTCTGCTCCACAATAGCGACAATATTTGCTCTTCTTTTTCTTGTCCTCTCGTTTCTGACGGCGCTGTTCCAACATCCACGGGAACGAAACCCCTGTGAAAACGGCCCCAAAGACTCCTGTGACAGCGGTGCTCACCGAGAGTTGTCCTACATCTATAAATGGCTTATTCACTTCAATAGCTACAGGTGATTCCCAAAGTTGTCGTAATATATTCGTTCCCCCACCTTTGCCGGTCGGTGCCCATTGAAGTGCGATGCCGACATTGAGCACTTGCCACCCGGTTGATTTGGGGAAGATATTCCAGTCCCATTCAAGAAGAGGCTGATCAGTCGATCTCTCTACTGGTCCCATCAATTGAGTATCAAATGATGTCGTCACCACATATGCGGAAGCGGTGGATAGTTTATAGCCGTTTCCAAATATATTGCTGATCAGGCATGCACTCTGATCTCCCTGACAACTCATTTCTGCTTCCGCTGCCAGGGTACTGGGGCTGACACTGGTTGCCCCACGATCACTCACATTCCCTATGGGAGTAGGTGTTGTGGGAGGAGAAGGTGGCTCAGATGGGAATGGTTCCCTAACCACTGTAAGGACAACCGAAATGCTCTCTGAGTCATTGATATCCATGTGCCTGGGCCACTCATACTCAACTACCAGGTCGTCTGCGATTGAACTCTCACTAATTCGAACAGCCCTCTTCCGGGTTACACGAGGAACTGCCACACCACACACCTCATCACAAACTGGTTGGAAGAGAGGTATCTTTCCTGATGCATTGACGGGAGCCTGTAAAAGCGGAATGAGAATGAAAAGACTGCCGAAGCTGAATACGAGAAAAACGAGGCCGATAGAGAGGAGGAATCTATTTATCATACGTGTTTCCTTGATTATCCGCTTGCGAAAAGTCTCGATAGAGCTAAAATTCTCGATCCTTAATACCATCTTCACGAGCTAATACGCTGTATTCATTCTGGATTTCCTCTCCTTGCAACGTTGACCTCACATGTTCTCAACATTTGCGTCTTGTAGACAGACAGCCGGGTGGGCGCGGAGCGGCGCAGTCGTCGGGCTATCGCATACAGATGCGGGTCACCGCTCCCACAAACATCTACGCCCGTGATGAGCCTTTGGATCTCCCACCCGGAATTTCCCTATAATAGGATGCTGCTTGATTGGTGGATTTAACTCTCTGCTGGCTGCCCATAGGCGACATAGAGGTTACCGAAGGTGCGATACTGCTCGCATTCGTTGAGCGTCTCCTCGATAAGCTGGTCATATTCCTGTAGAGTGAGGGCGGTTGCCGCCATAATAGGCGCCCTCATGGCCTGTGCTATGGCGTGGAGATTTGTTCTGGCCATCATACCTATGCGGCCTCCCCAGCGTCCAATGGGGATAGCGTAAGTACGTGTGATGACATTGTGTACTCTGGCTGCCTGTAATAGCTGCCCAATTTTCTGAGGGAGAAGGACATCGATCCCACGCATCCGGCAAATCTCGGCGACCCAGGTGAGGAGCTGGGTTGTTTTGGGGCCCCGATTGTGCGTAATGATATCGGTCTCTGTGAGTTCGATCCAGCCGTTGGGGTGGGTCACGCGCACCATGTCATTTAAGATAGCCGGCCAGTTGAGAGCTGGAAGAGCAACGGCCATTAGACGCTGATGGACATAATCGAAGCTCTTATTTGGGAGTGGGAGACCGTTGAGCACATTGCATTGTTGAAAGGTACAGGTGGGTGGAAAGATGCTGTTTGTTTCCTGCGGTGTGGGGATAACGAGATCCAGGCCAACAATCCAGGCGTTGGGAAATTCGGTTGCCATCTCCAACATCCAACGTCCGGTGCCGCAGCCAATATCAAGCATGCGCGTGGGCTGTGTGATAGGGGCGAGATAGTTGCCTTTTAAGACTGAACGATAGATATAATGCTGAAAATCCAGTCTACTGATCTCTTGTAAATCTTTGGGCAACATATAGGGCACATCGAGCATATGACGGCGCCCCTCGACCCATTCAAAGCCTGGCTCATGGGAGTGTGTTTGTTGTGGGTCACGCTCATTTACATCCATGCTCCAGGTGGCGCAGGCTCTCCCACGGTTCATCTGGGGGAGGAAGCGCCGCTCTCCTTTCTGAGACAGCCCAAGATTGGCTTTTGTACTATCAAAAAGCCCTGGGTGGGACGCGCTACTCGGACCAATTTGCGTGGGGTGACCTCGGCTACTTTCTTCCCAGTCGTCACGTCTTTGATGATGAAGGCTCCCTTTTCTCGCCTTCCCGCAATGTAGCCTCTAACCCCTTGAACCTGGACCACTTCGTAGAGTTTGAACCCCCGCACTTTCCTTGATGCCCAACATTTGTGCTCGCTATGGAGCCCATTGAAGCGCTGATACTGGCCTCGCGGCAGGCAACGGATGCGATAGACAGTCTCCAACGGCCTTATTCTCTCACCCATCTCGCAGGTAATTGCTACTGCATCGTTGGTGTGGGACTTGGGTAAGTCGAGGGCCTGGATGCGTTGATACTTGGTTTGGTAGCCATAACGCACCTGGACCTGAGCCCTGCCGAACTGCTGCAGCAGCAGCGAGACCAGACGCGTTTTGAGGGCAGACACGTGGGCGGCATCCCGCAACGGAAGAAGAGCTTGTGCCTGGATCTCTGGAAAGCCAAACTCAGAGGCCGTCTGGTTGCTTTTGCATTGGTTGCACGATTGGCAGGCCAGGGTGAGATTGTCTACACGATCTGAGCCGCCTCTCGCTTTTGGCACAATATGTTCGATTTGGAGGGCTGTCTCTTTTTCCCCGCAATACACACATGTCCTCTGCCATTTCTCCAGGAGATATTCACGGACCTGATACCCAAACAAACTTCCTTGTTGGTAAGAGATCCCTGTGATTTCAGGATCGCGCATTTTTTGCAGGTCGAAGCTGGCGATTTCCACGTTGACTTGGCGAACAGGAAGAAGCGAAGCCGCGAAATGAATCGCTTTGAGCGTGGCAGCCAACTTCGAGGAGACCGAAGGAGGCAGCCAGCCAAGGGGTCTGCGCCGATTGGCGAAGCGGGGTGCTCGGTACCTCGTTTTGCGGCTGCGACGCACTCTGCGATAGGTGCGTCTCTGGGTTAGTTTCTCGCTGATATCGGTTCGCAACTGCACTTCTGCCTGCAAGAGGGTTTCCTGATTGGCAGTAGCAGCCAAGCCCACGGTCTTGGAGCCGGTATCAACGCCAACGGTGATCGATGGTGTATAGCTGGTCGTCAGATCACGTAATTGAATGGTAAACGGCTCCCGGCGTACCACACGAGCACGCTTTGCCTTGAGCCAGATGCGCGCACGCCTGGGTGTGGTTGGCATCAAGGGCTTTCCTGTTAGTGATAACACAAAGACCTTCATCAGGTAAGGCTCCTTTCGGAGTACAAACGACCCCCTCGACGCTGATAGCACTCGGTACTTTCCTCTGATCACTGTTCCTGACCGCAGTCCTTTAAACCAGAGGTTGGAGGGCCAGGAACTGGGGCAGCATTCCTGGGTCCGAACGGAAACGCTCAGTGCTATCGCTCATCTTTTCTCCACCAGCTACGACGCTCGTTTGCTCGGCGCAACTGGCTCCAAGATGCCGTCTGGTCAATCCGGCCTGTCAGCAGCGAACCACTGACAAGCCTCCAGTCTCAGACTGGAGGTCATTGACGCTCACTGTTACTGGCACCCTTTGCATGTTTTTTGCTATTTCCTCTAAAAATTGTAAGGATTGTCTGCTCGTCTGTCAAGCTTTTTCTGGTGTAGATAAATATTTTTAATGCTTTCTTTATAATTGACATATCTCATTGCCAGAAATTTCCTGTTATGCATTTTTCTGCTAGCTATCCTCTGCTTGTTTTTCTGGCTCAACCACTGTAAGATATATCTAATACGGTTATATCGAGAACAGTTATATACAGAGAAGGAATAGAAGCATGACGCATCTCTATTTAATCCGGCATGGTCAGATGGACGGAATCAAGCCGGGCATCAATGGTTCTGTCGTCCCAAATTCTGGCTTATCGCCGATGGGTATTGCGCAGGCGGAAGCGCTGCGCGATCGCCTGGCGGTCTCAGGCGAGATCCGTGCTGATGTCTTGATCTCCAGCCCGCTGCGACGCGCTAAAGAGACGGCTGATATGATTGCTCCCGCATTGGGATTGCCGGTGCTGGTGGATGATGAGATGCAGGAGTTCAACCTGGGGTCGACGGAAGGCTTGACTCTTGGAGAGATTACAGAGCGATTTGGCTTCTTTGAGCCGGATAAGGAGCCATTTCGGCGGGTGTGTCCGGATGGGGATAGCGTGGCCGAGTTCAGGGTACGTGCATGGCGCGGGATCGATCGCATCTTGCGTGAATATGATGGTAAGACTATAGTTATTGTCTGCCATGGTGGGATAATCGAAGTGGTTTTTATGTATATCCTGGATTTACCTATGTTGAAGCAAGTGCCGCTTATCCTTGGTACCTATAATACTGCTATTACTCACCTGCATAAAGATTACCGCAACGATTATGGACGGCGAGAGTTACACTGGTTTCTAAAACAGTATAATGATTATGCTCACCTGCGAGATCTTGAGGCGAAGGTATAGTAGAGAATGCCAAAAGTCCTGCCGATTTTATACGCTTGCTTTTGTATATGAGGCTATCATAGCGCTAGGTTTGGTTGTACAATAGGTCAGAACGTAACTGTAATTCTTCAGCGGGGAAGGTTAAAGATGGATTTCAATACACTCAGCAATATTGTCATTATAGGACTCGCCATTATCGTCATCTATCGTCTGGTCGTGATGAATGTGTTGCCGCTGCCAGTGGAGGAGAGGAAGCAGGCGTTGGTACGCATGTGGCCGAGATTGCTCTTGATTGTTGTGATTGTGCTGCTGGTCGTTTTCTCGCAGCAGATTTTCTCGATCAATCTCAATATATTTCACCCGCAGAAATAAGCCAGCACATGTGATGGATGAAGCTGGCTGGATAGTTCTGCCGTATTGAAAGGTAATGGATATCTATGACCTCGTACCAGGTGCTGCTCTTTGACCTGGATGGGACGCTGACCGATTCCGGGCCGGGCATCACCAAGTCTGTGCAGTATGCTCTGGCCCAATTTGGAATTATTGAACCTGATCTTGCCGTCCTGGCCCCCTTTGTTGGTCCCCCATTAACCGATTCGTTTCAGAACCGCTATGGGTTTGATGAGGCTCAGGCTCAACAGGCACTACAATTGTACCGGGAACATTTTGCGGGTGGTGGGATGTATGATAATGCGGTCTATCCTGGGATACCGGAACTGCTAGAAACGCTTGCTGGTCAGGGGAAGCGACTGATGATAGCCACATCCAAGCCAACCTATTTCGCAGAACCCATCCTGGCGCACTTCCAGCTGGATCGCTATTTTGAGCGGATTGCGGGCAGCAGTCTGGAGGGGAAGTTGTCAGAAAAGGCAGAAGTGATCGCCTCCCTGCTCGCTGAATATCCTGAGATCGACAGACGTAAAGTTGTGATGATAGGGGATCGGAAGCATGATATTATCGGCGCTCGCGACAATGGCATTGATTCCATCGCCGTGAATTATGGCTATGCCGTGCCAGGTGAATTACAGGCTGCCGCACCTACATATCTGGTACATACAGTGCAGGAGCTAGGGCAGTTGCTGTGCAGTGCGACGGCTTTATAAGGTAGTTCCGTCCCCCTGACTCCCGTATTCTGAATGGATGAGGTAATGGCCCACGAGGCCATTACCTCATCCATAGTGTTTTTAGGGATTGATG
>Ga0070730_10003083_pt1 | contig 15050 bp, 14 predicted proteins | sample Coa_R1_3_FD_66447 | JGI IMG/M metagenome (GOLD analysis project Ga0070730, IMG submission 66447) | Surface soil microbial communities from Centralia Pennsylvania, which are recovering from an underground coalmine fire - Coalmine... | ecosystem: Environmental > Terrestrial > Soil > Unclassified ...
AACAGCCCGCCGGCTAACCAGAAAGCTTCTTCCTTAATCGTAACGAAAGCGCCACACGCCCACGACGAAGAACACAGCCGCGAACCCCAGCAGGACCCCGGCCTGCGGCAGCACGCCGGCCAGGCCGGCGCCGCGCAGCAGCAGGTTGTTGAGACCCTGCATGGCCCAGGCGGTGGGCAGCAAATAGGCCGCGGTGCGCGCCGCTGCCGGGAACAGCTCCAGCGGATACCAGCAGCCGCCCAACAGCGCCATGGACATGCCCAGCGCCATGCTGGCGCCATTGGCCTGACTCTCGCTGCGCATGAAGGTGCCCAGCATGGTGCCCAGCGCCACCGACGCCAGCCCAAAGCTAATCAACAGCACGGCCAACCCGGCCGGCGATGAGCCCCACTGCAACCCCAGCAGCAGCGCCCCGACGACGACCAGCAGCAGCATTTGCAGCAGGGCCAGCGCCAGCTGGCCGCTGAGAGTGCCCAGCAAGTAAACCGCCCGGCTGACCGGGGTGGTGAACAGGCGGCGCAGGGTGCCCGTGCTGCGCTCGTAAGCGAACATCGCCGAGGTGGCCAGCAGGGGAATGAAGACCCAGGTGATGAGCTGCCCGGCCGAGGCCTGGGCGTTGCCATTGAAGGTGTTGGCGGCCGCGGCGGCCGGCTGGGTGACGCTCACCCGGCTGGGCGCGGACGCGAACGCCGCTCTAGCGGCGGCCAGGCCGGCCTCGAAATAGGCCTGCCGGGCAGCCGGGCTGGCGAAGGGCTGGATGGCCTCGGCCTGCGCAGTGCTGGCGCTGGCGGCGGCCAGGGCCTGGCTCACCTGCCCGGCAGCCAGATCAATGGCGCGTTGAGCGGCCAGGGCGTTGAGGTTGTTGGGCAGGGTGCGCAAATCCAGGCTGGCCGGGTGCCCAGCCGCCAGCGCCGCGCCGAAGCCGGCGGGCACGGTGAGCCAGGCGGGCGTGCTGTTTTTGGCGAACATCGCCGCGGCCTGGGTTGGGCTGTCGACGACAGCGTGAATGGCGCTGGACTGGCCGAGTGTTCGCAGCAGCTCGGCCGACAGGGGCGTCTGATCCTGATCGACCACCAGCACCGGCACGCGATTGTCGCTCTGGCCTATTTTGGATAGCCCGCCGCTGAGCACCAACGTGAACACCACCGGCAGGATGATAAAGAACAGCAGCTCGGAGCGGCTGGAGAAGCGGATAAGCGTGTCTTTCCAGGCAATGGCGATGATTTGGCGCATATGAAGATTCCTATCAATGCAATCCGGCTGTAGGGGCGTTCAATCCCAAAGGGACGCTTCGCGGTTGAACGGCCCTACCAAAACGATATGGCTGTAGGGGCGTTCAATTGAACGCCCCTACGAAATTGCGGCGGCGAAACAACATCGTCGCGGCCGCAAACAACGCCGCGGCCATGACCAGCAAAGCCGCCAGGCCGGGTGTGATGGCCGCCAGCGCGCCCCCGCGGGCGAGCGTGGTAAAGGCGTCCAGGCCCCAGGCGTTGGGGCTGATGTGGGCCAGGCTTTGCAGCCAGCCAGGGAAGGTGCTCAGCGGAATAAACGCGCCGCTGAGCATGCCGAACACCAGCATCAGCGCCGAGCCGACGCTGGCCACCTGGGCCGGGGTGCGAGCGAAGGCGGCCAGCAGCGTGCCCCAGCCAGTGGCGGCGGCGCTCACGACCACGATCAGCACGGCCACGGCCAGCGGGTCGCCCCACTTCAAATGGAATAGCAGGCTGCTGCCGGCGACCAGGACGCTGACTTGGGCCACGCCGGTGAGCAGCATGCCAAACAGCTTGCCGGCCAGCACCTGCGCGGCGCCAGTAGGCGTGGTGAGCAGGCGCGGCAGGGTGCCCTCGGCGCGCTCGGCCAGCAGGCTGCGCCCGCCATAGCTGACGGTGTACATCAGGAACATCAGCGCCATGCCTGGCGCGAAGATGGCCAGCGCATCCACCTGCGGCGCCTGGCTGGCGCCGGCCTGGTCGGCGCGCTGGATGGTGATGAGCGGCGCGCTGGGGGCGGCCAAGGACTGCCCGGCCAAGGAGGCTTCTAGGCCGGCCACCTGCTGCGGCGTGACCAGCGCGTTGGCCAGCAACTGCCGGATGGTCACCTGGCCGCTGACGCGGCTGGTTTCCACCTGGCTCATAAAGCGGTTAACGATGCTTTCAATCACGGCGGCGCTCACCGACCGGGCCGGGTCGGCATACACCTCGACAGAGACGGCCGCGCCCGTCTGGCCGGTGGCCGCATCCGGGAGGATGCTGGCCGACAGGCCGGCGGGGATGATGACGGCCGCGGTGGTCTTATCGGCCTCCACCTGTTGGCGCGCGGCGGCGATATCGGCGCTGGTGGTGGGGGTTACCAGGCCGGCCAGATCGGTAGAGCTGAACACGCCCACCAGCGCCTGCCCCACGGGGCCCACGTCCTGGTTGACGATGGTCACGGGGATATCGCTCAGGCCCGAGCTGCTGGCGCCGCCTGCGGAGAACCGGCCGCTGACAAACCCCAGTCCTAGCGTGAGCACAAATGGCGCGGCCAGCATGAGCAGCAGCGCCGTCCGGTCGCGGACGATCAGGGTGAAGTCTTTCCAGCCGATAACCAGTATTTTCTTCATGAGTCGCTTACTCCCAAAACTTTTTCGTCAACGGACCCAGCACCTGGGGTGTTGGGCAGGTGTGAAACGGATATAACGGATAGCATTCACACGTTGACGAATCTTTTCCTAGTCTCGTAGGGCTCGCCCCGTCAGGTGCAGGAACACCGCTTCCAGGTTGGGCTCGCGGATGTTGACGTTGGTGATGCGCGTGCCGTGGCTGTTGGCGAGCGTGATCAGCTCGGGCAGGGCGGCGTTGCCGTCGCGCGCCAAAAGGCGCAGGGTGCCGTTCTCGCGGCTGGCCTGGCTCACGCCCTTGACCCCATTCAGCGCCCGCAGCAGCTCGGGCGGCGGGCCGTCGGCGCCCACCTGCAGCTCGACGACATCCTCTTCGCCCACCAGCCGCGTCAGCTCGTCGAGCGTGCCCAGGGCCATGAGCTTGCCGTGATCGATGATGCCGATGCGGTTGCTCAGCTCCTGGGCCTCTTCCATGTAATGGGTGGTGTAAAGCACGGTCATGCCCTGGGCGTTGAGCTGCTTGATCATGTCGAGGATGTTGCGGCGGCTCTGCGGGTCGATGCCGACAGTGGGCTCGTCCATGAATAGCAGCTTGGGACGGTGCAGCAGCCCGGCGGCGATGTTGATGCGCCGCTGCATGCCGCCCGAGTAAGTCTCGATACGGTCCTTGGCCCGGTCGCGCAGGCCCACCAGGTCGAGCACTTCGTCCACGCGCCGCCCCAGCTCGGCCCCGCCCAGTCCATACATCTGGCCCCAAAACAACAGGTTCTCGCGGGCTGAGAGCACGCGGTACAGGGCGATCTCCTGTGGCACGACGCCGATAACGCGCTTGACCGCCCCCGGCTCGCGGCGGATGGAGTGCCCGTCGACGGTGGCGTCGCCGCTGGTGGGGGGCAGCAAGCACGACAGCATGGAGATGGTGGTGGTTTTGCCGGCTCCGTTGGGTCCCAGCAGGCTGAAGACTTCGCCGCGCTGAATTCCAAAGCTGATGCCCTGCACGGCGGGCTGGGCGCCATAGGATTTGTGCAGGTCGTCGGCGCTGAGAATGAAATCGGACACGGAAACCTCCTGGGAATGGCGCCGGCCGGCGGTTTTCGCCGGGGCATGGATTACTATAGCCGGGAGGGCCTTCCGGCGGAGGTGCCGGAGGTCACGCGACGGGTCATGCTCTTCAAAATGACTATCACAATCTATTCAATTCGCCCAAACGCGTAATGGCCCAGGCTCTCCAACGACGATCAACGGAATTTTGAAAAGAAACATGCGTCAGGGGCAGTCGATTTCATCGACTGCCCCTGACGCATGTTTCTTTTGATTGCCAGGCCTTACAGCAGCCCCAGCTCGCGCGCGCGGTTGACGGCGTGCAGCCGGCCGCTGACCCCCAGCTTGCCGAAGATGCTGGTGACGTGGTTCTTGACCGTGCCCTCGGCCAGGAACAGCCGGCCGGCTATATCCTTGTTGCTGGCGCCCTCGGCCACCAGGCGCAGAATTTCAATCTCGCGCTCAGTCAGCGGTTCGGCTAACTTGTTGGCCTCGGCCGGGCCGGCTCCTTCGGCCGGCGGCTGCTGGCTGAGGCGGGTGAACTCGGCCACCAGCTTGGCGGTGACCGAGGTCTGCAAGAACGACTCGCCGCGGGCGGCAGCCTGGATGGCCTCGACGAGCCGGGCCGAGGGCGCGTCCTTGAGCAGATAGCCTACGGCGCCGGCCCGCAGCCCCTCGAACACATACTCGTCGTCGTCAAAGGTGGTCAGCAAAATCACGCGACAGGCCGGCTGCTCCGCGTGCAGCCGGCGCGTGGCCGCCACCCCGTCCAGCACCGGCATCTGCACATCCATCAGGACCACATCCGGCTGTGTGGCCGCCGCGATCTGCAGCGCCTCTTCGCCGTTGCCGGCCTCGCCCACCACTTCCAGGCCGGCGTGCACCGAGAGCAGGGTATGGAGGCCCTCTCTAAACAAGGCCTGGTCGTCGGCCAAGAGGATGCGAATCGTCATGAGAGGCTTAGTCAATGGTAATTGGTAATTAGCAATTGGTCATTGAGCTCAATCACCAATTGCTAATTACCAATTACGTTTTTACCCCGGTACTTGAACGTCTACGCTAAATCCTTCACCTGGGCTGGAGTGAACGACAAACTGTCCGCCCACCAACTGCACGCGCTCGCGCAGGCCCAGCAGGCCAAAGCCGCCGCCGGTCTCGGCCGCGCCGATGCCGTTATCCACGATCACCAGGCACACGCGATCGGTGGCGGCATAGTCTAGCGTCAGGTCGGCGCGCGAGGCGCGGGCGTGCTTGCGCACGTTGGTCAGGGCTTCCTGAGTGACGCGGTAAAGGGTCAGTTCGGCCTGGGGCGGCAGCGGGCGCGCCTGGCCGCGCACAGCCAGCTTGGTGACAATGCCGGCGGCCTGGCTTTCCTCCACCAGGTCGGCCACGGCCTCGGGCAAGGGCCGGCCGCTGACGGGGTCGGCCCGCAGCGCAGCCACCGAGCGGCGCACATCCGCCAGGCCCTCCTGGGCCAGCGACTGGGCTTTGCCAAGGGCGGCCTTGGCTCGCTCGGGGTCGGCCGGCACCAGCAGCTCGGCCGCTTCAAGCTGCACGTTGATGACGGTGAGATAGTGGCCCAGGCTGTCGTGGATCTCGCGCGCCAGCCGGTTGCGCTCTTTCGCGGTGGCCAGCTCTTCCACCTGGGCGGCATATTCGCGCAGCTTCTGATTCGCGGCGCGCAGCTCGGCCGCCAGCCGCTCCACCTCGGCCCGCGCTTCGCGCTCGCTGAGCGCAAAATAGGTGAAGACGCTCACGAACAGGATGCCGGCGGCCACGGCCGGGCTGTTGCTCAAAGCTGACAGCCAGCCATACAAGGCGGCGTTGATCGCCACGAAGGTGGCAAACAAGATCATCCATATCACCACCGCCTGCCGGCGAGGCAGCAGCTCGAGGGCGTTACTGGCCAAGGGGAAGATGATCAGGCTCATAAAGCCGCTGAGCCGGCTGAGATACAGGATGGCGGCGGTCAGCGGCAGTTGGACCGCAAAATAGAGGCGGATCGGCCAGCGTCCGTGGTCGGGGTCGAGGCGAGGCAGAGCCAGCAGGCCAATCACCAAATAGGCCAGGCCAAACAGATAGAGCAGCAGCGCTCCTGGGCCCTGCAGCGGGTTGTCGCGGACAGCCAGCTCGGATGAATAAGCCGCCACCACCGTGACCAGGAAGGTCAGGCGCCCGGCGTTGTGCGCAAGGAAGCGGCGAAGTGAGCCCGTCATGCAGGGCTATTGTAGCCGGAGGAGAGTTTTCGTGAAACGAAGCCGGGCGGGCAGCAAAGCTGCCCGCCCGGCTTCGTTTCACGAACCAAAACTTTTAGAACGCCAGCGGCAGGGCGTTCATGGTCAAGTGGAGCCAGTTGGTGTTGGTGAGCACCGAGCAGGCCAGCGCGGCAAAGATGAGCAGCAGGATCACCCCACAGCCGCAGCCGGTGCACGAGTGCCGGCGGCCAAAGCCAAAGCGCCGCTCAGCCGCGCCAAACAGCCAATCGAGCGCCAACAACTCCAACAAGCCAGCCAGACAACCTTGACGACGACCCATTTCAGCCTCCAATCGGTTTGCTGCTATGTGTTACGCGGCCCGGGGCCGGCGGTTGCGCCGGGTAGAGGTCATTTATTCCCCAAATGGGTATCGCCGGCACTGCGTGCCGGCGATACCCATTTGGGGGCACTTGACGGCGCGGTGTCTGAGGCGGGCATCCTACTTCGGCTTATAATCCTTCGAACCACCATCCGCCTATGACCGACACACTCGAGACCATTCGAAGCCTGAACCAGCAGGCGTGGGCCCTTTGCAAAAAGGACAGCGCCACGGCGATTGAACTGGCCCGGCAGGCCCAAGGCCTCATCGCGCAGTGCGCCCAGGCCGAGCCCAAGGATGAATTTGAGAGCTTGAAAACCCAGACCTATTGCCTGGATGTGCTGAGCAAGCCGCAGGAGGCACTCATGATTGGCGCTCGGGCCAATCGCCTGGCCGAACAAATCGGCGATAAATATCTGATCGGCTCCATTCAAAGCATCTTGGGGCGAATTCATTGGCATATCGAAGACTTTGCGGCCTCGATGGATTATTACCTGAACGCGCTGAAACTAGTCCAAGGTGAAAATCATCCTGAGCTAGAAATATCCCTGATTAATGGCCTGGGGCTGGTGCAGTATGGGCTGGAAAATTACACTGAATCGCTGGGTTATTTCAAGACCTGCCTCGAGAAAGCGAGCGCCGACGATCTCACCGGCCGAGCGGATGCCAATAACAATATCGCTTATGTCCTGCACATGTTGGGGCGTGACCTGGAGGCCCTGGAGTATGGCCTGGCGGCGCTGTTTCTATTCGAGCAGCTGGGCACCTCGGTGGGAAAATTGGAAACCTTGCAGTCATTGGGAGCCATCCAACTGGCCCTGGGGAATTATGACCAGGCCATGGCCTATTTGGAGCAAGGCCTGGCCTTGGCGCGCCAGAACAACAGCCAGATTCTGGAAATCAGTTATGTGATCGAGATCAGCCGCATCCACCAGGTGCGCGGCCAACTGGACACGGCCGAAGGAGAGATTACGCTGGCCCTACAGACGGCCGAGCGCATCAACTCACTCACCAATATCTCGCTGCTCCACGAGCGGCTGGTGGAGATCTATAAAGCACACGGGGATTACGCAGCGGCCCTGGTGCACTTCGAAGCCTTCCACGCCACGTATCGGAAAATCTTTAACGACCGATCCGACCGGCGGATCAAGAACCTCGAAATCACCCACCAGGTGGAGATCAGCCGCCAGCAGGCCGATCTTTACCGCGAGCTGGCCAGCACCGACTACCTGACGCACCTGGTTAACCGCCGGCGTTTTTTGGAAATCGCGGAGACGGAATTCCAGCGGGTGAAAATCGAACCGGGCCCGCTGGCGATCATCCTGCTGGATGTCGACCACTTCAAGCGGGTTAATGATACCTATGGGCATCAGGCAGGGGATGAGGTGCTGGCCAGCGTTGGAACTCGGATCAAGAAATCCTTGCGCCAGGGGGATGTGGCCGCCCGCTACGGCGGCGAAGAATTTGTGGTTTTGGTGATAGGTTCCGCTGCCGATCAGTGCCTGCGCATTGCCGAGCGGATTCGCCAGGCGGTGTCCCAACAACCCGTCCAGCTTGACGCGCTGACGATCCAGGTGACCATCAGTCTGGGCCTGGCATGCCTCAATCCGGAGCTTGGACTGCCCCTGGATGACCTGATTGCTTGCGCCGACCGGGCGCTGTATCAGGCCAAACAGCGCGGCCGGAACCGGGTGGTTGTTTGGACACACAAAGAATAAGGGCTCACGCCCCTGGGCGTGAGCCCTTATTCTTTGTGTACTGACGGCTGTCAGCCTGTGAGTCAGGCCGGCACGGCCTCCTCAGCCGGCGCGAACGACAGGTGAGCGCCGTCGAAGTCCACCCGGATAGTCTGGCCTTCGTGGAACTCGCCCTGCAGGATCTTGAGCGCCAGCGGGTCTTGCAGCTCATGCTGGATGGCGCGCTTGAGTGGCCGAGCGCCATAGGTCGGGTCCCAGCCCTCACGGGCCAGGTATTCCTTGGCCGGCTCGGTGATATCCAGGTACAGGCGCCGCTCGGCCAGCAGCTTGCGCACCCGGTCGAGCTGGATGTCGACGATCTGCTTCAGATGCTCCATGGCCAGCGAGTGGAAGACGATGATCTCGTCGATGCGGTTGAGGAACTCGGGGCGGAAGTGCTGGCGCAGCACCTCCAGCACTCCTTCGCGCTGCGCGCTTGGGTCGCGCGGCACGGCGCCCTGGGCGTTGGCCCAAATTTCGCTGCCCAGGTTGCTGGTCATGATGATGACGGTGTTCTTGAAATCCACCGTGCGGCCCTGGCCGTCGGTCAGGCGGCCATCGTCCAACAGCTGCAGCAGGACGTTGAACACCTCGGGGTGGGCTTTCTCGATCTCGTCGAACAGCACCACGCTGTAGGGCTTGCGGCGCACGGCCTCGGTGAGCTGGCCGCCCTCCTCATAGCCCACGTAGCCGGGCGGCGCGCCCACCAGCCGCGACACGGTGTGCTTTTCCTGGTACTCGCTCATGTCGATGCGGATCATGGCCTGGTCGCTGTCGAACAGGAACTCGGCCAGGGCGCGGGCCAGCTCGGTCTTGCCCACGCCGGTGGGGCCCAGGAAGATGAATGAGCCCAGCGGGCGGTTGGGGTCCTGCAGGCCCGAGCGGGCGCGGCGCATAGCGTTGGCGATGGAACGCACGGCCTCTTCCTGGCCCACCACGCGCCGGTGCAGCCGCTCTTCCATGTGTAATAACTTTTCCACTTCGCCTTCCATCAGCCGCGAGACAGGGATGCCCGTCCACTTGCCGACGATGTGGGCAATGTCTTCGGCGTCGACTTCTTCTTTTAGCAGCCGCTCGCCGGCCTGGGCCAGCTTGAGCTTGGCCTCGCGCTCGGCCAACTGGCGCTCCAGGTCGCGCAGGGTGCCGTAGCGCAGGCGGGCCGCCGCTTCCAGGTTGGCCTGGCGCTCGGCCTGCTCGATCTGGGTCTTGGTCTGCTCGATCTTTTCCTTGATGCCCTGCAGCTCGCTGATGGCCTGCTTTTCGGCGGTCCAGCGCGCGCGCAGGGCCTGCGATTCTTCCTTGGCGTCGGCCAGCTCTTTTTCGATTTTGGCCAGCCGCTCCTGGCTGGCCTTGTCGCGCTCGCGCTTGAGCGCTTCGCGCTCGATCTCCATCTGCATGATGCGCCGGTCGATCTCGTCCAGCGCCTGCGGCTTGGAGGTGATCTCCATGCGCAGCCGCGAGGCGGCCTCGTCGATCAGATCGATGGCCTTGTCGGGCAGGCGCCGGTCGGTGATGTAGCGCGCGGACAGGGTGGCGGCGGCGATGACGGCCGAGTCTTGAATGCGCACGCCGTGATGCACCTCGTAGCGCTCCTTCAGGCCGCGCAGGATGGAGATGGTGTCTTCCACGCTCGGCTCTTCCACCAGCACCGGCTGGAAGCGCCGCTCGAGCGCGGCATCTTTCTCGATGTGCTTGCGATATTCGTCCAGCGTGGTGGCGCCGATCATATGCAGCTCGCCGCGGGCCAGCATGGGCTTGAGCATGTTGCCGGCATCCATGGCGCCTTCGGCCGCGCCCGCGCCCACCACGGTGTGCAGCTCGTCCACGAACAAGATAACTTCGCCCGCGGCATCGGTGACTTCCTTGAGCACGGCCTTGAGCCGCTCCTCAAACTCGCCGCGGAACTTGGCGCCGGCCACCAGCGCGCCCATGTCCAGCGCCACCAGGCGCTTGTTCTTCAGGCCTTCGGGCACATCGCCATTGACGATACGCTGGGCCAGGCCTTCCACGATGGCCGTCTTGCCCACGCCGGGGTCGCCCACCAGGGCCGGGTTGTTCTTGGTGCGGCGCGAGAGCACCTGGATGACGCGCCGGATCTCTTCGTCGCGGCCGATGACCGGGTCCAGCTTGCCCTGCCGGGCCACCTGGGTGAGGTCGCGGCCATACTTTTCCAGCGCGGCGTAGGTGCCTTCAGGGTTCTGGGAGGTGACGCGCTGCGAGCCGCGGATGGTGCTGAGCGCCTTGAGCATGGCGTCGCGGGTGAGGCCCTTGCCAGCCGAGAAGTTGCGCAGGGCGCCCTCCAGCGCCAGCAGGATGTGCTCGGTGGAGACGTATTCGTCGTGCATGTTCTTGGCTTCGCGCTCGGCGGCCGTCAGCGCGTCGTTGGCCGCGCGTGAGAGCGACACCTGGCTGTTGCTGCCGTGCACCTTGGGCCGGGCGGCCAGGGCAGCCTCCACCTGGCCGGCCAGCGTGTTCAGGTCGCCCAGGCGGGCCACCACCTGGGGCGCCACGCCCTCCGGCTGGCGCAACAGGGCCAGCAGCAGGTGCTCGGGCTCGATCTGGGTATGGCTGTAGTCGCCCGCCAGCCGTTGGGCTTCGAGCACGGCTTCCTGGGCCTTTTGGGTAAATTTGTCGAGATTCATAGGGTTTTTCACTTTCGGGGGCTAAGCGGGATGAAGAGTTAGCCCAGGACAATAATAAGTAAAGAATATCAGATTTATGTAGGTTCGGGGAAAAGCGGTACGCGGATTTCGCGGATCGCGCGGATGGGGGGGGAACGTTTTCCAAGAATTGATGGCACGGCCACAAAGTGGCCGTGCCATCAATTCTTGGGTCTACTTCTTCTTTTATCCGTGTGATCCGCGTAATCCGCGTACAAAATCTTCCTGTTAATACAACTCAGACTTGTCGTTATCAACCCTCTAACGCCGCTCGCCTATGCTGTGGGCACGTTCGATCAACCGGAAACGACCATCCAAACCACACGAGGTATTGAAGCCATGTACACTTATTATCGCCCGTTCCGTCTGTCGCAAGCTGTGAGCCGCCTGTTCGATGAGTCGATCGTTAACCCGCAACTGCTCAGCCCGGAGGCCGCGGCCCTGCGGCTGGACATCGTCGGCAGTGGTGACGAGTACGTCATCAGCGCCGCCGTGCCCGGTCTGCGCGCCGAGGATCTGAGCCTGGAAGTCTTGGGTGACACCGTCACCATCCGCGGTGAGCTGCCCGCGACCGAGCAGAAGGAAGGCGTTGAAGTCCTGCTGCACGAGCGCCGCTCTGGCAAGTTTGCCCGCAGCGTCACCCTGCCGGCCGAAGTGGACGGCGCCAAGGCCGAAGCCGCTATCGAGAATGGCGTGCTGACCCTGCGCCTGCCCAAGGCCGAAACGGCCAAGCCGAAGACGATCAAGATCAGCGCCAAGTAATACGATCGATTTTCCCCGATTTTGAATAGCGCCGGCACGTTGTGCCGGCGCTATTCAAAATCGGGATTAAGCCGGATCATAAAAGCCCGCCGCTCCAATTGGAGCGGCGGGCTTTTTGTTTCAGTCGCTGAAAGTGGACGGCAGTTGGCCGGTGTGTTTGAGCAGGTCCTTGAACACGTTCACCTGCGCCATGTGCTCGCGCTTGTGGCCGTAATACTGGTAGACGATATAGTCGTCCAGGCTGTATTCCAGGCCATACCAGGGGATGGCGCCGGCCTGGCGGATAACATCGGCCGGGATGCGGGCGATGAGCCCCATGCTTTTGGCGTGCTGGGCCTGGTACTCGTCGTAAACTTGCTGGGGCGAGTGGTCCTTGCGCGCCGCCACCTGGTCGTCGTTGAACTTGCCGTGATCGGCGGCCAGTTGCTCCATGTGCGGGGTTGGGCCGCCGCCCAGAAAGGTTTGGAGCGACTCGTTGAGCACCCATTCAAACGAGGTGAGATGGGAGATGATGTCTTTGGTGGACCACCAGCCGCAGACGTTCTCGGTATTCCAGTGTTGCATGGGCAGGTCCACCAGGTTGCGCAGCACAAAATCATGGCCGTAATGCAGGACGTCGCTGGCGTTCATGGTAAGTTCCTTTCAAGACGCGTGGGTGATGGCCAGAGTCTAGCCGAGGGGGAGCGGAAGCGCAATTATTTCTTGATCCGCGCCACAGCGCCCTGGCTCATGCTGACCAGCTCTTGCGGCGTGAGCTTAAAAACCGCGTTGGGCGTGCCGGCCGCCGCCCACAGGCTATCGTAGGCCAGGAGGTCTTCGTCAATGAAGGTGGGCATGGGCTCCAGGTGGCCCACCGGCGACACGCCGCCGATGGCGAAGCCGGTGCGCGCCCGCACAAAGCCGGCGTCGGCTTTGGCCAGGGGCTCGCCCAGCAGCGCGGCCACGGCGGCCTCGTCCACCTTGTTGCCGCCGGAGGCCAGCACCAGGATAGCGCGATCGCTGTTGGCGCCGCGGAAGATGAGCGATTTGACGATCTGGCCCACGCCGCAGCCCACGGCTGTGGCGGCTTCGGCTGCGGTGCGCGTGCTCTGCGGCAGCTCCACCACGGCCAGGGTGAAGCCCAACCGCGCCAGCGCATCTTGCACGTGCTGGGCGGAGGTGGATAATGTCGGGCCAGCGGCGCCGGCCGAAGGTGGCGTGGGCGTGGTGTCAGCGGGGGGCATGGTCTTTTTGTGTTTGCTCCAATAGCGTTCGAATTTCTCGATTTGCCAGCGAATATACCAGATTTGCGGGTCGGCCACGGCGCGTTTCTCACGGATCAGGCGCATCGCCTCGCGCGCCGTGTAGCCCTGCGCAATGAGGATGGCGGCGGCCATGGCCACGCTGCGATGCCGGCCGCGCTGGCAGTGCACCAGCACCCGCCGCCCCTGGCCGACCACGGCCAGCGCTGCCACCGCGCCCTGCTCCAGGATGGAGAGGCGGATGGGGGTGAGAAAAAAGTCGTAGGTGCGCAGCCAGAGCGAGCTAAAGGGCGGCGTGGCATAGACCGGGTGCGGGCGCAGCTCGCCGCGCATGTTAATAATCAGACCGATGTTGAGCGCGCCCAATTCCGCTGCGTGCGCCGCGTCGGGCTGCGAGCCGACGTAGAGGTCAGGAGTGATGAGGGAGATATCCATCGTCGTTCCGAAATCAACGGCCTCTCATTCCGCATCCAAAGCGCGGTCCCAGGCAAACGCTCCATCGACCGTGTTCCCGGGCGCAAACAGGCCCTGGAAGCGGCGCAGGGCTTTTGCCTTGCTGGCCTCATCCAGCCCTGGCATCCGATAGACCCGCTCGCCGTACTCGCCGATATCCTGGAGCGCCCATTCGCACCAATAATAAGCCATCGCCACGGGATCGATTTGGGTGGCGCCATAACCCTGCCAGAAGAGATGGACATGCGTGTCCGCGATCGGGCCGGGCTGCGAGCCGGCCACAAACTTAAGATCGCGCTCCTTGGGCGCCAGCAAGGGAGTGTCCCAATCCACGATCCACAGCCGATTGTCCCGGTCGAGCATCACGTTGTTCGTGTGAATGTCCGTGTGGCACAGGACGAATTCGAGCGGTTGGTCTTGCAGACGCCGGCCCAATTCTCCCGCGCGTTGGAGCAGCCAGTGGATGGCGGTGTGCCTGGTCTTCCAAAACGCGGCCAGCTCTTTTTCGATCGGGCTTTCAAACGGGCCGGCGTCGAGCACGGCCTGCACCTCAGCCACCACGCGGCCAAATTTGGGAACAAAGCTCTCGCGCTCCACCTGGCCCGCCAGCGCGGCGGCGATCGCCGGGGCGTGGATGCGCTTCAGCCCAATGCCCAGCTCGATCCATTGACGATCCGACAGCCCGGCGGCCATGCCGGTGCGGCCGTCGATGAACGGATAAAGAAACAGGACAAAATCGCCCACGGGCTGCCAGAGCTCGAGCGTGCGCGCTGGCAGCGGCGCGAGGACTTGCGCGAGGCCCTGGTCACTCAGATAGCGCGGTACCGCCAGGCTGGGCAGGTAGACCGGGCCGCGCTTGAGCTTGGCAAAATAGGCCCTCCCATCCACAGCGCTGACGCGATAAACCCAGGCGTTCGTGTCGTTGCCGATGGGCAGAAACTCGATGCCCGCCACCGGCACGCCATAGCACTCGCGCAGACAAGCTCCTATGGCTTCATCCGACAGGTCGGGCCGTTCGAGCATGCATCCTCGCTAACGAAGTCTGAATGGTGAGCGCGAATGGCTCGTATCTATGCCGTGGACAGGCATGACCGTTAAGGGTGAAGTGAATCTCTTATTCATCCGTCAGCTACACCGGCCCCAGTGCTCGATGCTGGGGTCACCCTTCATCCTTTACGTGAGCGGCTTCTTGCTCGGCATGCCCGCCCGGCGCGGATACGCTGCCGGCGTGGGCGCGATCTTTCTTATGATGACCAGGTAGCGTTTATCGTCCAGGCCGGGCAGTTCGATGGGCACAATCTGTTCCACTTCTCCGCCCAGTTTGCGCAGGGCGCCGGCAGCGGCCTGGGCTTCGGCAGGGGCACCGGGGCCCTTTTGGGCCAGGGCGTGCCCGCCCAGGCGGGCCAGGGGTAATAAGTATTCGGCCAGCACCGGCATCTCGGCCACCGCCCGCGCCAGCGCCCAATCATAGCGCTCGCGATGCGCCGGGTCCTGCCCCAACTCTTCGGCGCGGGCCTTGAGCACGGTGACATCCGTCAGGCCTAGCTTGTCCACTACCCCCTGGCAGAAGTCCGCTTTCTTGCCGGTGGCCTCCACCAGGGTCAGCGCCAGCTCGGAACGCACAATCTTGAGCGGCAGACCGGGAAAGCCAGCGCCGGTGCCCACGTCCACCACGCGGGCCGGGCTGCTGCCGGGCGGCAGCACGGCCAGGAGGGAGAGCGAATCCAGGAAATGTTTGATTTGGATGCCCGCGTCATCGGTGATGCCGGTCAGGTTGAACTCCTGGTTCCGGCGCACCAGCTCGTCCGCGTAGATTTGAAAAGCCGCGATCTGCGGCGATGTGAGCTGAAGGTTGAGGAGTTTGCGCGCGCCCGCGGCCAGAAGTTCCACGGGGGGATTATACACAGGGCGTGAAGCGGAAGGCGCAAAGTATGTTTATTACACTCGCCCCAAATTGTCTCGCTGCTCATGACATCTTAGC
>Ga0070730_10003084_pt1 | contig 15048 bp, 6 predicted proteins | sample Coa_R1_3_FD_66447 | JGI IMG/M metagenome (GOLD analysis project Ga0070730, IMG submission 66447) | Surface soil microbial communities from Centralia Pennsylvania, which are recovering from an underground coalmine fire - Coalmine... | ecosystem: Environmental > Terrestrial > Soil > Unclassified ...
GGCAGCACGACAATGAAAGACTTCAGGAGCACAATGGCCTCGCGCAGGCAGGTGTTGAGGTCATAGTGAGCGTCGTCCAAAGCCCGCCAATCAACCGAAGGAACGGCGGAACTGCCCGTGGCAAGTCCGGAAGCAACCTCAGCAAGGTTTTTTCGGATGCTGAGGACCATCTCTTCGAGCGTATCGATTTTATGAAGAAACTGCGAACGCTGGGTGAACAGCACGCGGCTCAAGAGGTCACTCATGCGCGCAGTACGTTGCTCTCGCCATCCTCGAAAATTGGCGGCCTCGAGAGGTACCGTGTTTGGAATAATGCCAAAGTGCCTGGCATGCTCGCCCAGGACGCGCAATAGACACTCTATGGGAAGCGCCAATCGCGCGCCCACGGCTGGAATAATCACTACAGCCCGGCAAGACTGCTCCAATTTGCCGATGCGCCGCAGCTCCAGAACTTCGTTGAGTGAGACGCTGAAGATGCCGTAATGGGTTTCGAGCTGCCGCACGCAATCATCGAAGGCCGCAGCCTTGGGTGGCGGTAGCCAACTGCTCCAGTCCTCTTGGACGGACGAACGTCGGGAAGGATGGGCTGGGGGGCAAAACCGCACTAGGGCCTCCTAAGTCGGGGGAGTATACCAAATTACGTACTGGGCTCGGGAAGGATTTATTAATAAAAGCTAATGCCGTCTATTCGACCTTTCGTCGCCGTCGTTAACGCGGAAGATTCGCCTGAGTTGACGCCGATGTCCGACCGGAAGAACCGGCAGCTTGACATTGAAAACAGTGACCTTACGCCGGCCCGTTTCCCGGCGGGGCCGGCGAGCGCGGGGGCTGCCGTAGGGGTATCAACTGGCAGGGCTGGCGGGGGTCTATGTTGTAACTGCCGCGTTCTTGCCCTGCGGAGGCGCGGGCCGCTATACTCGCCTGCACTAATGGAAAGGATTTTCCATTGCAATTCGAGCCGCGCGATCAATTCGAGCAGCGTCAGAAAAAACTGGGTCAAATCCAAGCGCTGGGTTTTCCAGCGTACCCGCATGAATTCCGCTGGACCGACGCTGTTGCGGATCTGGCGACCCAATTTGCCGCTACCCCGGGGGCAGACCTGGAGGCTAACCGCCGGGAGATTCGGGTTGCCGGGCGCATCGTTTCCCTGCGACTGATGGGTAAGGCTGGGTTCGCGCACCTGCAGGGGGCCGGAAAGCGCCTCCAGATTTACGTTAAAAAGGACGTGGTAGGTGAACGCGGGTTCCAACTTTTTCAGTTGCTGGACCTTGGGGATTGGGTCGGTGTGCGCGGACATTTGTTTCGCACCAAGACCAACGAGCTTTCCATCTGGGTGGAGGAGATTTTTTTCCTGTCAAAAGCGTTGTTGCCGCTACCGGAGAAGTGGCACGGCTTGAGCGACGTGGAGCTGCGCTACCGGCAGCGCTACCTGGATTTAATCGCCAACGAAAAATCGCGGGAAATATTCGTCACGCGGGCGCGCATCATTCAGGAATTGCGGCGGTTTTTCGACGCGCGCGGTTATATCGAGGTAGAAACACCGATGATGCATCCGCTCCCGGGTGGAGCGGCGGCCCGGCCTTTTGTGACCCATCACAATACACTGGACCTCGATCTGTACTTGCGCATCGCTCCGGAGCTGTACCTGAAGAGATTAACGGTGGGCGGTTTTGATCGCGTATATGAGATCAACCGCAACTTCCGCAACGAAGGGATTTCCACACAGCACAATCCCGAATTCACGATGCTGGAGTTTTATGAGGCTTACAGCAATTACCGCGACCTGATGGATATGAACGAGCAACTTTTCGCCGAACTGGCGCGAAAGATTATCGGATCCACCAGCGTGCGCTACGGGGATGTGGAACTGGACTTTTCCAAATTTGCCCGGTTCTCGATGCGCGAGGCCATCGTGAAATATTGGCCGGAAGCCGCGGGCAACGCTCCGACGATTGCCGAGCTGGCGGCTCCGGGAGGTTCGCGGGAGGCCGCCGGGCGTTACAACATCTGGGCCAAGAACACGGGAGCGCCGTACGCCGCCTCCAAGAAAGCTTTGAGCGATGGCGAGTGGACCGGTCTCTTGTTTGAGACCATGGCCGAAGATAAGCTCGTGCAACCAACGATTCTGTATGAATTCCCGACCGATATTTCCCCCTTATCGAAGCAAAAACCGGACGATCCGAGCGTTACGGAACGCTTTGAAATCTATGTGGCGGGCATGGAGATCGCCAACGGCTTTTCCGAGTTGAATGATCCGTTGGAACAGGAGCGGCGCTTTCGGGCGCAAGTAGCGCAGGGCGGGGAGGAAGTCCCGAAGCAGGTCGATTGGGACTATGTACGAGCGCTTTGCCATGGCATGCCGCCCACGGCAGGAGAGGGGATCGGCATCGATCGTTTGACGATGCTGTTCACCGACTCGCCATCCATCCGCGATGTCATCTTGTTCCCGCAATTGCGTCCGGAGATAGCGTCAAATCCGGAACAAGGCGCGAATCTCTGACGAGCCTATGAAATTTGAATGGTTCGTAGCACGACGGTACCTGCGGTCGCCGTACCGCCCGGCGGTGCTGCGGCTGGTGACCGCATTTTCCGTGATTGGGGTGGCCGCCGGCGTCGCCACGCTGGTTATTGCACTGGCCATGAACACCGGATTTCGCGAGACGCTGCAGGATCGCCTGCTGGGCGTTACCGCGCACGTATCGCTCACCAAGCCGGGGGGCAGCGGCATTCGCGACTATGATGCGCTGGCGCAGAAACTTTCCGCGATTCCCGGAGTGCGCTCCATCACACCGGCGGTGTACCAAACGGTGTTGCTGACTTTTGCCGGCGAGGCTCGCGGCGTGGTTTCCAAAGGAATCGATTTGCAGCGCGAGCGGCGCAGCGACGAAGCGCTGCAACGCATCCTTGCCGGAAACCTGGATTTCTCGCGCGATGCCGACGGCATCGATGGCGTGGTCATCGGAAAGCAACTGGCGCAGGAGTGGAAGCTCTCCCCGGGCAGCTATGTAACGCTAACCAGCCCGCAAGGCCGGCTGACCCCGTTTGGCATGCTGCCGCGAAGCCGGCGCTTCCGGGTAGCGGCTGTTTTTGACTCCGGCTTTTACGATTACGACGAAAATTGGTGCTTCTTGAGCCTTCCCGCGGCGCAAGCCCTGTCCGGAGTCGGGGACCGCGCCAGCGTGCTGGAATTTCGACTGCATCATCCGGAACAGGCCGAGGAGATCGCGCGGAAATCAGAACAGGCAGCGGGCCCGGGTTTCGCCGCGACCACCTGGATGGAGGAAAATCGCGCGCTGTTCCGCGCTTTACGGCTGGAGAAGCTAGTGACCGCAATTTTCATCGGGCTCATTACTTTTGTGGCCGGCCTAAATATTCTGGTGGTGTTGTCCATGACGGTGACTGACAAGGCTCGCGATGTGGCCGTGCTGATGTCGATGGGCGCTCGCCGCCAGCAGATCCGTAGTGTTTTTCTTTGGCAGGGCATGGCGATAGGAGCGACCGGCACGCTGGCGGGCTTGTGCCTGGGCTACGCGTTCGCCTGGACCGCGGGGACATGGCACCTCATACCGCTCGACCCGCAGGTGTATGCCGTGCCGTATGTTCCGTTTCATCCCGGCGTGCTGGACGGCGTTTGGATAGCGGTGGTGTCCATGGGCATTTCGCTGGGAGCCACGCTGTTGCCGGCGCGGGCCGCGGCGCGTCTGCTGCCGGTCGAGATCCTGCGTTTTGAGTGAAGGAGAATCGTGGAGAAGGGCGTGAATTTTACCTCAGAAGAACGTTTTTCCTGCGGAGACACGGCTTTGGTGCGCGATTTGCTCCTAACTTCCGTGTGTGGGCGTGCAATCGCGTTCGAGGCCAGGTGTCTGCCTCGAGCGGAAAGCAGCTCAGCTTAAACAGTTGAAATAAAAGCAATTAAACGCTTAACGAAGTGCCCGTTTTGGGCCGGTCTTGCTTCCGGGCAAGATTGCGCCATAAATGGGAAGCAGTTGGGTCACCGGAAGGCTTTGCCGGCGGGGTCAAGGCACTGGAATTGCAGTTGTTGCATCTAAATAAGTGGGCATGAGGCGGGAGATGCGGCTCCGGGCGGGGCGCCGGAGCGGACGCGGATGAATTCAGAATCGAATCCGGGGCTGGACCCAGCGGCGGGAAGCACCGCGGCCTTGCTGGACGCGCAGATTATGCTGGAGGCGCGCGGTTTACGAAAAATTTACGGCATCGGTGCGCGGTCTTTGACCGTTTTGACCGATGCCAATTTAATTTTGCGGCGGGGAGAGATGGTGGCGATCGTTGCGCCGTCCGGAGCGGGCAAAAGCACGCTGCTGCACCTGCTGGCCGCGCTAGACACGCCAACGAGCGGTGCAGTATACTTCGACTCCAAGCCCATTGAAACGAATCAAGACACCACGGTTGCCGAGTTTAGAAATCGCGCCGTGGCATTTTTGTGGCAGCGGCATCAGTTGTTGCCGGACTTTACTGCCACGGAAAATGTAGCCATGCCGCTGCTGCTGCGAGGCGAGGCTTTTTCTCCCTCGATGGCGACAGCGCGCAAATGGCTGGCGGAAGTCGGTCTGGAACAGCGGACCGAGCACCGCGCAGGGGAGCTTTCGGGCGGGGAACAGCAGCGCGTCGCGATTGCCCGGGCGCTGGTGATCCGGCCCGCGGTGCTGTTGGCTGATGAACCGACCGGAGACTTGGACGAGCAGAATGCTTGGGCCGTGTTCGGGTTATTACAGGAGTTGCATCGCGCACATCAGCTGACGTCGCTGATTGCCACGCACAATCTGGCGCTGGCAGCACGTTGCGACCGGGTTTTGACTTTGGAGCACGGAGTTCTGCGTACTCGCGCGGTTGCGGCCGCGGCGACAGGGGCCCCGGGGGAGAAGCGAGCTAATCGTGTTTGAACGGTATACAGAGAAGGCGCGACGCGTAATTTTCTTTGCCAGGTACGAGGCCAGCCAGTATGGCAGCCCGTACATCGAGACCGAGCATCTGTTGCTGGGCTTGATGCGCGAGGACAAGGCTTTGGCCAACCGCTTCCTGCGCCAGCAGGGCTCCATCGAGTCGATACGCAAGGAAATTGAAGCGCGCATCACCATCCGCGAGCGCATTTCCACCTCGGTGGAGGTGCCGCTGAGCGCGGAATGCAAACGCATTCTGAATATGGCGGGCGAAGAAGCCGAACGCCTGGGTGTGAAGCATGTGGGCACCGAGCACCTGCTGCTGGGAATTCTTCGCGAAGAAAAGTGTTTTGGCGCGGAGATTTTGATGGAGCGCGGGTTGCGGCTTTCCACTTTGCGCGAGGAATTGGCGCGCACTTCCGGGGAAAAGACCACCGCCGCGCGTCCAAAAGAGACCTCGCTGCTGGCCGAATTCAGCCGGGATTTGACGCAGGCGGCCTCCGAAGGTTCGCTGGATCCGCTGGTTGGGCGCGAGGGCGAGGTGGAACGCGTCATTCAGATTCTGTGCCGCCGCACGAAAAATAATCCGGTGCTTATTGGGGAGCCCGGGGTGGGCAAAACCGCCATCGTGGAGGGCCTGGCCCAGCGTATTTCGGATGGCGACGTGCCGCCCTTCCTGGCGGACAAGCGCATCCTTTCTCTGGATCTGTCCCTGATTGTCGCGGGGACAAAGTATCGCGGTCAATTCGAAGAGCGGTTGAAGACCATCATGAAAGAGTTGATGGAGAGCCAGAACGCCATCGTTTTTATCGACGAGTTGCACACCCTGGTGGGAGCGGGTTCGGCGGAAGGCTCCTTGGATGCCGCCAACATCTTGAAGCCGGCGCTGTCCCGCGGAGAAATCCAATGCATCGGCGCGACGACGCCGGGCGAATATCGCAAGTCGGTGGAGAAGGATCGTTCGCTGGAGCGGCGCTTTCAATCGGTGAAGGTGCCTGCGCCCAATGAAGAAGAAGCCGTCCAGGTGATCACCGGCGTACGCGAACGGTATGAAAAGTTTCACGCCGTCAGTTATACGGACGATGCCCTGCGCTACTCCGTTTATCTTTCGAATCGCTACATCCCCGACCGCTTCCTGCCGGACAAGGCCATCGACTTGATCGACGAAGCCGGCGCGCGCGTCAAGCTGCGCCAGGCCAGCGTGCCGGAAGAAGTAGGCGAAGTGCAGAAGCGCGTGAAGTTCATTACCCATCGGATGGAAAGCGCCATCGCCGCCCACGAATTCGAGAAAGCGCGTTTCTACTCCGAAGAAGAGCGCAAGGAAAAAGAAAATCTGCGGGGGCTGCGCGAGCGCTACAAGCTGGACGACGCCTCGACGGGTATCGTGACGCGCGAGGACATCGAAGAGGTGGTGTCCCGCTGGACCGGCATCGCGGTTACTTCCATTAAGGAAGACGAGCAGCAGAAACTGCTGCGCATCGAGCCTGAGCTGCACAAGCGCGTCATCAGCCAGGACAAGGCCATCACCGCTCTGGCCCGCGCTATTCGCCGCAGCCGCGCCGGTCTCAAGTCTCCCGCGCGTCCTGTCGGCTGCTTCTTCTTCCTAGGGCCCACCGGCGTGGGCAAGACGGAAGTGGCCCGCCGCCTGGCGGAATTTCTGTTTGGTTCGGAGAAGTCGCTGGTTCGCTTCGATATGTCCGAATTCATGGAGAAGCACTCGGTATCGAAGCTCATCGGCGCCCCTCCAGGATATGTGGGCTACGAAGAAGGCGGTCAATTGACCGAGCGCGTTCGCCGCACTCCTTATTCCGTGATTCTGCTGGACGAAATCGAGAAGGCCCATCCCGATGTCTTCAATATCCTGCTGCAAGTTTTTGAAGACGGGCAGTTGACCGACGGCCTGGGCAACACCGTTGATTTTCGCAACACCATCATCATCATGACCTCCAATCTCGGAGCCCGCCATCTACAAAAGCGCACTTCCATCGGCTTCCAGTCCGGCGCCGATGAAGCCGGGCTCAAGAGCATGGAAGACCTGGTGATGAACGAAGTAAAGCGGGCGTTCAATCCGGAGTTTCTCAACCGGCTGGACGAAGTCATCATCTTCAACCCGCTCGGCGACGACGACCTGCTGCGCATTATCGATTTGCTTGTGGGCCAAATGAACGATACGCTCATCCACCGGCAAGTTCAGATTGTCGTATCGCCGGAAGCACGCCAGTGGATCCTCGAAAAAACGTGCGCGGACCGCAGTTACGGGGCGCGTCCTTTGCGGCGGGCTTTGCAGAAGTATGTGGAAGACCCGTTGTCTGAGGCGCTCATTCAGGGTGGCATCCAAAGGCCAGCGACATTGCAGATTTATGTCGCGGGGGAAGGTCTTTCGTTCCGTCCTGTCGGTGAGGCAACCCCGGTCGTCCACTAGGGAATCTGACACCAACATGTGTGGCCCCGGTGTGTTCGGGGTAAACGCACGGCCGGCCCACACCGGGTTCGGCGGGAGAAGAACATCTTGGGTTTGGGGGCGCGGCCTTGACCACCTCGGTGGCCGCTCACACAAGAATTCCTTTGTCGTTTGGGGTTATGCGCGTCGGGCTCTCAGCTGCGTTGCTGGTGTTACTATTCGCATCTGTCTTGGCCGCCGCGCCTGGCAACTCCCACGCGGCTGCATCGCCGTCTTCGTTTTCCTTCTCTTTAGATTCAGATCATTCGGCAAAGGTTACGCCTTCCGGCCCCGGCAGCTCTGCCCCATCCTTCCAGAATCCCCCGCCAGCACAGCCCGGAGCGGTGATCGACAGCATCCGTTTCCTTGGCAACCGCCGGGTGCGCAGCGACACCCTGAAAGCGCGCATCTTCAGCCGCGATGGCGACCCCTACAACGAAGAGACTTTGCGCCGCGACTTCCAGGCACTGTGGAACACGCAATTTTTTGAGGATGTGCAACTTCGCGTAGAAGACTCGCCCGCCGGCCCCGGCCACAAAATTGTGATCTTTGAGGTCAAGGAGCGGCCGGTCATTCGCCGCATTCGCTACGACGGTATTCACTCCGTGTCCGAATCCGACATTCTCGATCGCTTCAAGGAACGCAAGGTTGGCCTCACGGTGGAAAGCCAGTTTGATCCCACCCGCATCAAGAAAGCCGAAGTCGTGCTGAAGGAGTTGCTCGGCGAACACGGCCGCCAGTTCGCGAAAGTTACCCCGCAATACGAGCGCATCGCCGCCAGTAACGCGGTCATCCTGGTCTTTAAAGTGGAAGAAGGGCCCAAGGTCAAGGTCGGCCGCATCAGTTTCACCGGAAATCACGCGTTCAGCAGCCGCAAACTGGTTCGCGCCATGCGCCACGACCGCCCCTATGCCATTCCCCTGTATTTCGCCGAGATTCCGGTTCTCAGCAAAACCTACGACCGCGAAAAGCTCAACGAAGATCTGGAAGTCGGAGTCCGCGGCCTTTACCAGGACAACGGTTACTTCAAGGTGGTCGTCAATGCGCCGGTTCTGGAGAATATCGACACCCAGGGTTACCGTCTCGGCGTTCCCCTCACCGGCCGCACTCACGGCAAAGCCGTCAACATCACTATCGCGGTCGAAGAAGGCGACCGCTACCGGATGGGCACCCTCAAAATCGTCAGCGCCGATCCGGACAAAGCGCTTTCCCTCAAGGTCGACGCTCTCAAGGGCATTTTCCCCTTGCACGAGGGCGACATTTTTTCGACCGCCAAGATCCGCAAAGCGCTGGAGGATTACACCAAGGCCTACGGCCAGTATGGTTTCATCGATTTCACCGCCGAACCGCAGACCGACATCGATGAAGCCGCCAAGCGCATCGATATCACCATGCGCTTCACCGAAGAGAAGCAATACTACGTTCGGCGCATCGACTTCGTCGGCAACACCACCACCCGCGACAAAGTCATCCGCCGTGAATTGCTCCTCGATGAAGGACAATTGTTCAACAAGCGCGCCTGGGAAGTCAGCATTTTGCGGCTCAACCAGCTGGATTATTTCGACCGCATTGAAGAAGACAAGGCTGTCGAGATCAAGCGCAATCAAAAAGAGGGCACGGTCGATCTGACCCTGAAGCTAAAAGAGAAGGGCAAACAGTCCATCGGCTTGCAAGGCGGGGTGAGCGGCTTCGCCGGGACCTTCATCGGCCTTACCTATCAGACCAACAACTTCCTCGGCCTCGGCGAAAACCTCACGTTCTCCGCGCAGGTCGGCGACATTCAGCGCAGCTTCATGTTCAGCTTCACCGAGCCGTATTTGTTTGACCGGCCCATCTCCACCGGTTTTTCCCTGTTCTCCAGCCGCTACAGTTTTGACCAGGCCCGCCAGGAAGCCCTGCTCCTGGGCCAACAGGTCAGCATCAATCCGCAATTCGTTCAAAACTACAACCAGGATAGCGATGGTTTCACCCTGTTCGCCAGTTATCCGCTCAAGAAATTGTCTTTCGCGCGCCTCGGGGTTACTTATGGTCTCACCCGCACCACCATCACCCCTTTTAACGATGCTTCCCGTTTCCTTTTCGAGGATATCCAGTTCCGCAGCGTTGCCGGCCCCAGCGCGCTCAATGGCATTGTCTCCAGCACGGTGACTCCCACCATCACCTACAACACCGTGGACAATCCCACCAATCCGCGTAGCGGCAAAAGCTACTTCTATTCCCTGGGCTTCACGGGCGGGCCCCTGGGCGGCAACGTCAATACCGTCACCAACGTGTTTGATTGGAAGTATTTTCGTCCGATTCAAAAGCGCCGCAACGTTCTGGGCTTACATGCCACCGGCGCTTACACCACCGGCTTTGCCGGGAAGGAAGTTCCGCCATTTAGCCGCTTTTACATGGGCGGCGAAAACGATATACGCGGCTACGATATCCGCTCCATTTCTCCGGTTACTTTCATTCCCCAAGCCTCGTCGCAGTTTATCTCCTTTCGCGATCCGACCGCGGGTGGCGCCCTCCGCTCTTTCAGCATTCCGGTGTTGACCTACGTGGCCACTTTGCCCGGTGGCGACGTGCAAGCCGCGGGAAACATCGAATATCGCATTCCCATCGTTGGGCCGGTTACCGCCGCGCTGTTCTTTGATGGCGGCACCGATGGCATAGCCCGCCCCAGCGCCATCAAGCTCGATCCCACTGGTTTCAGCACTCTCCTTCAACAATTTCCGCTGGCCAACGTGCGCCAGCAGCTTTCCATCGCGCCGAACACCAATTTCCGCCTGCGGGGTTCTACGGGCATCGAGTTCGTGGTGCAATTGCCCATTGTGCAGGCCCCCTTTCGCGTCTATTACGCGTATAACGTGCACCGCCTGTATCAGCAAATTGTGGCCCCGACGCCGTATATCGATCCCAACGAGCTTAGTTTTCTGAAGAACGCGTTCAACGGAATTGACCCGACCATTTTTCCGCTGCAGATCCAGCCGCAGTTGAACAATATTATTAATAATCCAGGGCGGCTCGAATACTTCGAGCCCAGGACGACCTTCCGTTTCACGGTTAGCCGGACTTTTTAGTGAAGCGCGAATTTTCAATTTTGGGCGGTTGGCAATCGATGCCGGGCGGCATTGCCGGAGATTCGCGCCGGCGCATGGCGCGCCGTTATGTTGGGGAGGCAAGAGGAATGAAGTCGAGAAGGATTTTGTGCAGCGTTGCGCTGGTCATCGCCATAGCGAGCCTGTCGATGGCCGGCTGCGGCGGCGGCGGCAACACCGCCAACGTGGTCACCGTGACGGTTACGTCCTCCATTGGGACAACGATTATCCTTGGCCAGGCCGCCACCCTCACCGCCACGGTTACCGGCGGAACCGGCAGCAATACCAATGTTAATTGGCAGCCCTGCCAGTTCACCACCACCCCCACCGCCACTTCCGGTACTACCCCCACTCCCTCGAAACCTGCGGCCTGCCCCACCGACGGCAGTCTCGGCGTTCTCTCGAATCAGGAAGCCACCGGCACCGCCACGTATACGGCCCCCACCAAAGTTCCCGATCAGACTAAATTTCCCGGACTGCAGATCGTCATCACCGCTCAGTCTCAGCAAGACACTAGCAAGACGGGCAGCATCAACCTGGTTTTGGACTCTGGTATCGGCGTCACCCTCACGCCCGTTACCGCGACGGTGCCTACCAATGAGCAGCAACAATTCGCTGTCGTTCTGACCAATGACCTTCAGAGCCAGGGTGTAACCTTTCTGCTTACTCAATCTACGCCCACTGCCACGATCACCGTACCCAATCTGGCCACCTGCAGCCCGGCTTGCGGCTCCATCGCCCCCAGTGGGACAAACGGCGCGATCTATACCGCTCCAGCTTCGATCCCCACCGCATCTACCCCTGCGGGCGCCAGCACCACGCCCGCCAATGTCACTATCGTAGCCACCGCCAAGGGCGATAACACCCGCTTCGCGACCGGTACCATCACCATCATTCAAGGCGGTCCCATCACCTTCAATGGTATTTCTCCTACCATCGCTCCTCAGGGTGGCGTGCTGTGGGACGTCTATCTCAACGCCCCGAATATTTCTTCCGCTTCTATCATCACGCTCACGGATCAGAATGGCGGCACCAAATCCTTCACCTCGGCTTCCGGGCAGGTCAAGGTCATTTTTCCCATTCCGACCGGGACCACCGTAAATCCTCCGTCCAGTGGCGCGCGCCTGCGCTTGCTGGAGAATGATCTGGGAGCCGTAAATACTGCTAATCCAACCGCGCCTCTTACCTATACCTTCTCTGTCACCGATCCCGGCCAGCCGGTAACGCAAACGCCGGGAGGACAATTCACCCTCACCTTGATGCCGGTGCGTCCGACGGTGGTCGCTTCTTCCCCGACCGGCGTCGTACAGGGAGCATCCGCCGACGAGTTTCCGCTCACCATTGATGGCGGTTACTTCGGCCCCCATGGGACGTTCGCTAATGTCCTTTTTCAAGGGAACCAGATTCCGCAAGGTTCTTCGTCCAATGCGCGCCGTCTTTCGACGGTTTTCCCCAGTAGCGCCATCGGACCTCCGGGCCTCTATCCCCTGTCCGTATCGCGAACCGCAACTCCGCTGCCCAATCCCAACAATCCAGCGGTGTCCACCATTTCCGTTTTCCCGGATTATTCGGGAGGGCCTCCGGCAACGCCTCCGCAATCCGCCGCCATTGCCGCCGGCACCAATCCCAGCGCGATCGATATCGATACCGTGCTGGGTATTGCGGTTGTTGCCGAAACCGGTTCCAATGCCGTGCAGTTTTACAGTATTGGCAGCGGCACCCTCTCCGCTCTTGGCGGTCCAGTCGCTGTGGGACAGATTCCGACCGGGGTCTCGGTCAACCCCACCAATCACTCGGTGGCTGTAGTGAACTACGGAAGCCAGAGCGTTTCAATTCTTCCCATTCCGGGGGCGCCGAATCCGGTGGCCCCGGCAACCGTCGATATTTCGGGAGCTTTGCAGGGGCAAGTTTCACCAGCACCGCTTCCTTATGCGATCGGAGTCGACCCGGACACCAATCTTGCCCTTGTGGCGTACTCTTCCACGTCCATTTCCTCCATTGCCAACCTTGGCTTTATCTTGAATCTCAACCACGGCGCCAACGCTCCCTTTGGCTGCCTGGCTAATTCCGGGCAAACTCCGCCTTGCCTCCTCTCGCAAGTCACGCTCAACACCGGCGCTTACCCCCAAATTGCCATGGCCCCGCACGGTCATGTGGCGTATGTGGCACCCGGCGGTTCCGGTGTGGTCAACGGTGTGGACGTAACCAAACCTTCTACCTCCGTGGCGATCAGCACTCTTTCGGTTACGGCCGGGATCGTTACCGTGACCACCACCGGCAACCTCACCGGTCTCGTTCCCGGGCTTCCCGCGACGGTTCTCATCGCCGGTGTGCCCGCGCCCAATACCAGCGGCAACCCCACCAGCGTCAATTTCAATGGCGTGTACTCCATCGGAATTGCGAGCAATAACTCGTTCAGCTACTCCTTGAATACTACCGCCAGCGGTACAGCCAATGGCGGAACCGTCTTCTACGGCAGCCCCAATGTGGTTTTCGGCGGCGTTTCCTCCACGACACAGGGCATCTCCATCAATCCGGTATCCCAGACAGCGGCTCTTGCCGACGCCAACGCCACCGGCACCAACGGGCCAGAGATCGACATTCTGAATCAGCTGGATCAGTCGGTTTCGTCGATCAGCTTTTTTTCCGCCTGCACCGCGTTCACGGTTAGCTGCACCAATGCGCCAGAGTTGCTGCACACTACCGGAATCGCCTGGCAGCCGTACACCAATTCCATCGTCACATTTAATCCCGATCAGCAAGTGGTCTCCATCTCCGATCCGGTGACGCGAAAGAGATACGCCATCGTTCCGGTGAACGGTCCCAGCAATGCCACGCTGAGCGTTCAGAACGGCACCACCGGATCGCTTCGGCTATGGGGCGGCGTCGCTGTCGATCCCGCTACCAATCAGGCTATCGTGGTTGAATCTGGCGGTACCTCCAGTCCGGGGCAATTGGAGCTCATCAACCTGGGCACCTTCAAATCCACCGAAATCATGCAGGTAGTGGTGCCCAGCCCCACTCCCGGCCCCGGCATTATCGGCGGCATCCCCAACGCTCTTGTGCCCCAAGGTACGCTCACTTCCGCGAGTGATTTGGCTGGGGTGCAGATTTTCGGCTCCGGCTTCGTAGCTGGCGCGGAAGTACGTTTGGATGGCACGCCACTTCCGTCCGGCAACGTGCAGGTGGTCGGTCCCAGGGAAATCGACGCTACCATTCCGGCCGCGTTCCTTTCAGCACCGCATGACTTCGCTCTCGACGTTATCAGTGGCGGCGTGCAGTCCAACGCTACGGATTTCATCGTCATAAAAACCGTGGACATGAGCGCGACTTGCACCAGCGGACCGGCAACACCCAGTTCTGTGGCGATTACCGATCAACTTGCCGAAGGGCCGTTCTCGCCGATGGCGGTGGTCACCAACAGCGGCTGTAACAGTATTTCGACCATCGACATCAACCCGGTTAGCGCAACATTCGGCTCCGTTATGCACACTATTCCGATCGGTACCACGCCTCAGGGCATAGCCATTAGTTCGCATCTGGGGATGGCCGTGATTGCTAACAATGGCGCAGGTACAGCTTCCGTTGTGAACCTGTTGACCAATGCCGAGGCGGTTCCGGACGTGGCGGTAGGAACGAGTCCCATCGGAGTCGCCGTAAATGAATCCACCGGCGTCGCGCTGGTGGCCAATTTTGGCTCCAACTCCGTGTCCGAGATCAACCTCGGCCTTTTGTTCGGATCCTCTCCTCCGACATCTCTTACCGCCGCCACCATCGGTGGTGTGCAGGAGCCCATCGCCGTGGCGATCGATCCCGATCGCGGCACCAACAATCAGGGACTTGCCGTGGTTACCGGACTGCAACTCCTTTCGGGTTCCTCTCCGGTCGGCGCTCTTTATCCGGTGGATATTGGCTTGGCTAGTCCGGCGCTGAGCACTACGATTTCCATTGGAAGCGTCAGTTCGTCTCCCACCGGAATCGTATTCAATCCCGCGGTATCCACGGGAACCTCCAATCCCGGCCTGTTTTATGTCAACTCGAGCGGCGCCAACATCCTCTCGTCGTTCAATCCGGACAACGGCGCGCCTACGCAGACCACCGTCGGAATCAATCCGACGGCGTTGGCCGTCAATCCGCAGACTGGCGCGATTCTGACGTCCAACTTTGCAGGGAAATCGGCATCCGTGGTGGACACCGTCTCCAGCCCCATAAAGACGGCGCAGACCCTGGGCCTGCCGGGCTCGGCGCAGTTCGGCGTGGCTATAGACTCGTTCACCAATCTGGCTGTGATCGTGGATCAGGCTAATAATCGGGTGCTGCTGTTCCCGATGCCAAAGTGAAGTAATTTGGCGCGTGGGCCGCGGTAGCGCAACGCGGCGGGACAATTTGGGAAAATCCCGTGAATTGGCGCTTTCTATTGCGGGGTCGTTAGGGGTCAGCTATACTGCAAAATTTGTGTGACAGCCGTGGAACCTGCCGTGGAGCCGGCAACGCCGCCTCCCTGGCGCTCCGTTGCGATTTTCGGTCGGTTTGAGAGTTGGGTTTCGAGAAATAAAATTTACAGGTTTTTCGGAAAGAAGGAGAATAAAGTGAATTTCAGAATGATGACCCGGTCGGGGTCGCTAAG
>Ga0070730_10003085_pt1 | contig 15048 bp, 13 predicted proteins | sample Coa_R1_3_FD_66447 | JGI IMG/M metagenome (GOLD analysis project Ga0070730, IMG submission 66447) | Surface soil microbial communities from Centralia Pennsylvania, which are recovering from an underground coalmine fire - Coalmine... | ecosystem: Environmental > Terrestrial > Soil > Unclassified ...
CGGACCTCACTAAAGGGACTCGCAAGTAGTCGGGCGATCTGAGTTTCAAGCGTGCGCGCATTTACGATCTGGCCCAGAGAAGTATTGGTGGCCAGGGGCAGCAGGTAACGGGAATTATCGAATGCCCGCGCGCGCAGAGTCCGGGTATAAGCATCCTCCGCCATGCTGTCCGGCCGCGGCACCTGCGCAGTGTAATAGCGCAGCATCTCTTCGGTGAGCACGCCGTACTCGGCAAAGAGAAAATCGATAGTGGCACAGTAGGTGCTTCGCAGATTTGTGGCCGCGCCGAAATCGGGAATGTAATATCCGCTCTTTTTGAAATTCTGGTAGCGCGTGGAGCGCTCCTGGCCGTCCCATCGTTGCTCGTCCACGAGCACGATTGCGGCAAGAATCGAGAGCCGTTCAACGGCAAACGCCAGATGCGCGAGGTCGGCGATGGAGCGGTGCCCGTACTGAAAATAAAAAGTGTTCAGGAACTGCTCAGCCTTCTGCTCGCTGATCTCCCGCAGTGATTCCTTCATGGACAACGCCGACCGCGAATATTTCGCCATGGCGTAGGCCTGCACTTCAGGATCCACGCCGTGTACGGCAAAGACATTCACCGCTGGATCGGAGACCGCACTATGCGCGTCCGAGGCCGATGTTTTGGGGGGCACTGAATCAGACATGAAACTGCGATTTTACAGCAGCCGGAATGTCGTCAGCACACACCGGCTGCTCTCGAAGATGGAAGCACTGCAGCAATAAACACCAAAACTCTATTCAAACGTATCAATTTGCGCCCGCTGCAGGCGATCGGAGTAATCGATGTACACCGATTTCCACTGAGTATAAAAATCAATAGCGCCGATTCCACCCTCGCGATGTCCGTTGCCCGTGGCCTTGGTTCCGCCAAAGGGCAAATGCACTTCAGCTCCGATGGTGGGAGCATTGATATAGGTAATGCCGGCGTAAATATCGCGCATGGCCTCAAAAGCGCGGTTGACGTCATGCGTGTAGATGGACGAGGAGAGGCCGTAGGGAATGCCATTGGCAAACTCCACCGCTTGTTCGAAGCCGTCACAGGGAATCACGCTCACGACAGGCCCAAAAATTTCTTCCTGCGCAATACGCATTTTGGCGTCCACGTCCGTAAAGATCGTAGGCGAGAAGAACCAGCCATGATCGTAATCCGGTCCGGCTAGGCGGTGCCCGCCCAGTTTCAGTTTTGCGCCTTCGTTCTTTCCAATCGCGGCATATTTCTCCGAAGTTTCCACCTGCTGCTGGTTGATTTGCGGCCCCATGTCCACGCTTTCATCAAGGCCATTGCCGACCTTCAGGCGCTTCGCCCGCTCCACCAGCTTGTCCACAAACTCACGATAAACGCCGCGCTGTACGATCACGCGGCTGGCGGCGGTGCAACGCTGTCCGGCAGTGCCGAAAGCGCCCCAGAGCACCCCTTCAAGCGCGAGATCGAGATTGGCATCGTCCATAACGATAATGGCGTTTTTGCCGCCCATCTCCAGCGAGCATGGTTTAAACGAGCGGGCGGCAACTTCGCCCACAATGCGTCCAACCTCGCTCGATCCGGTAAACGAAACCGCCTGCACTCCGGCGTGCTCCACCAGCGGCGCTCCTGCTTCCGGGCCAAAACCGGTAACAATGTTCACCACGCCTTTGGGCAAGCCTGCTTCCACCAGCGCGCTGACCAGATTGAAAGTGGAAAGCGGAGTGTCTTCCGCGGGCTTGATCACGCAGGTATTGCCGCAAACCAGAGCGGGCAGCAGCTTCCACGACGGAATAGCCATAGGAAAGTTCCATGGCGCAATCATTCCGCAAACACCAACGGGCATGCGCACCGCCATGGCGAATTTGCTGGGCAGTTCCGATGGCACGGTCACGCCGAAGAGGCGGCGCCCTTCACCCGCCATGTAATACGCGGTATCAATGGCTTCCTGTACGTCTCCCCGCGTTTCTTTGAGCACTTTGCCCATTTCGCGGGTCATTTGCCGGGCATATTCTTCCTTGTTCCGCAGCAGAATCTCTGCCGCGCGATAGACGATCTCCGCTCTTTTGGGAGCGGGCACCAGACGCCAGCGTTCAAAGGCACACTTGGCGGCGGAGACGGCTGCTTCCACGTCGCGCGGTCCGGAGCGCTGAAAAACGCCAACCACTTCACGGCCATCCGCTGGATTAAGGTTTTCGAAAGTTTGCCCGCTGGAAGATGCGCACCATTCGCCGTCTATAAGGTTTTTATAAGTTTTGACCGGCATTTAAGGTCCCTTTCCTGAAAATCATGACCCATCATCGTACAGGATTGAGCAGATCGAGGGAATGGCTCGTGCAGAACTAACCAGCTGCAAGCACACTTTTGGTACCGGAAAATATTACATGGTTCCAAAAAGAGAATAATTTTTTTCAGAGAACACGGAATTTTCTTTGGAATACACTGTTCTTAGTGCATTCTTCTTAGTTACATTTTTTATGAGGCACCCCCTACTCAACTAACGTTCGAAAAAGGAAGAAAGGGAAGGTGTTGTTCGATATGTCGATCCTGCTAGCCGACGATGACGTAAACCTTGCCACGTTTTTATCCAAGTCACTGGAGTCGGAGGGGTTCTCGGTCCACACTGCGCTCGATGAAGAGTCAGTCATGTCCGAACTCAGCCGGCAGAATTATAAACTCATCATTCTCGATCTCAACTTTGGTGCGACTGACGGTTTAAAGCTGCTGGAAAAGCTGCGGCTGGAAGGTCTTTCCACTCCGGTGCTCGTACTGAGCGCCCGGAACAAAGTCTCCGACCGCATTCAGTCACTCAATTTGGGCGCTGATGATTATGTAACCAAACCATTCTCGTTTCAGGAACTTGCGGCGCGCGCCAATGCTCTGCTGCGCCGAAAAGCCGATCCTGCGCTGAATGTGCTGCGCGTGGAAAACCTGGAACTCGACCCCGCGCTGCGCAAAGTAACCCGCAATCAGCGCGACGTCAAACTCAGTCCCAAGGAATTTGAACTTCTTCACCTGCTCATGCGACGCTCGGGAGACACCGTGACTCGCCAGGAGCTGTTGCGGCAGTCATGGGGGCTGGAAGGGGAAAGTGACAGCAACCTGGTGGATGTATATGTAAATTATCTGCGCCGGAAAATCGACGTGGAAGGGGAAGAGAAACTGATCTTCACGGTCCGCGGGGCCGGGTACCGTTTGGGCCGTCCCGCGCCCACGGCTTTGGCAACATCCGATACAGGAAACCAGAGCCGCGATCTTGGGCGTGGCGGACAGACTTCTGGCCAGTCCTACTCTGCTGCCGCCGAGGCAATGGTGGTACAGCAAACGCCTCTGCGGGCTTTGATAGGCTCTCTGGCCCATGACCTGGCCCAGCCGCTTACCAGCGTGCGCTGCTTCCTGGAAGTTGTTGGTATGCGCGGCAGCGCGGGAACTTCGCAATCGCTGGACGTCAAGAACATTGAGCAACAGGCCGACCGCGCCATTGGCCTCACGAAAACCATTTCTTCGCTGGTGCGCGAAGTTTCCATGCCCACGGGCCCCTGGATTTCTCTGGATACCCTGGTGGACGACGTTTTGAGCGATTTCAGCATTCTGGTCAACTCCGGACTGATTACCACAGAGCGCCGGATCGAACCCGGAGTGCAGGTAACCAGCAGCCCGGTACTGCGCCAGCTCGAAGTGCTGTTCATTGGCAAACTGGTGGCCCAGAACACGAAGCCGCTGGTGATCACCTTCGCGGCACAGGTACAGGGAAATCGCTGCAGCCTCGATCTGAAATGGCGCGCAGCCGAGCCCGGCGCAGCGGTGCAGGATGCACGCGCCGTTCTGGTGAAAGAACTGGTCCATATTCAGGAAATGGTATTTTCCATCGGGGGCGAATTGTCCCTGGCGGAAGGTACCGGACAAATCTCCCTGAAATTGCCCGCCGCGCCCCAGGCGGGCCGGTCAGACACCCCACACTAAACCGTGTGATGGGGGAATACGCGCAGGCGCTATTCTCCCATCACCATTACCAGCACTCGTTTGGAGCGCTGGCCATCAAATTCGGCATAGAATACCCGCTGCCACGTGCCCAGCAACAACCGCCCGCCTGTAACCGGCACAACGACCTGGTGATGCACGAGAATCGCCTTCAGATGAGAGTCGCCGTTGTCTTCGCCCGTCTGATGATGGAGATAATCCTGGCGAAAGGGAGCCAGCGTCTCCAGCCACTGGTCAATATCTGAAATCAGGCCTTCTTCATTGTCATTCACGTACACACCGGCGGTGATATGCATGGCGGAGACCAGGACCATCCCATTCGTGACTCCGCTCTCGCGGACGATCTTTTCCACCTGCGGAGTAATGTGAACATATTCGCGGTGCTGTTTGGTGTGGAACGTGAGATATTCGGTGTGAAACTTCACTTTCGCCCTTTCCATCCGGTTCGGCCAGCAGATATGAATTTGACCGTGGCGCCCATCGAACACCAGCATGACTCCGCCTGGCATCCAAATATACATGGGGCAATCATCCGTGACCGCTGTCGCACTGATTCCCTCTCGCGCAACTCTGCCTGCTCTGCGCGAAACCGCTGCCGGCTGCAGGGCATGTGATCTGTGGAAGCTGGGAACACAGACGGTTTTTGGCGAAGGCAATCCGCATGCGCGCATCATGATGGTCGGTGAGCAGCCTGGCGACAAGGAAGATCGGAGGGGGAGGCCATTCGTGGGACCTGCAGGCAATATCCTGGATAAGGCGCTGGCTGCGGCGGGAATCGACCGCAATGAAGTGTATGTCACCAATATCGTCAAGCATTTCAAGTGGCAGCCTCGTGGCAAACGGCGCATTCATAAAAAACCAAATGCCATGGAGATCAGGGCCTGCCTTCCCTGGCTGGAGGCCGAGATTCGAGTGGTGAAGCCGGAAGTGATTGTGTTGCTCGGCGCGACCGCGGCCCAGGGAATCCTCGGGCACGAGTTTCGCGTGAGCCGGCACCGGGGAGAGTGGCTGCAGACCGACCTTGCCGCTCATGTGATGGCAACCATGCATCCGTCATCTATTCTGCGCGCGCCGGATGACGATTCCCGTGGCGAGCAGATGCGCCGTTTTACGCAAGACCTCAGGAAAATTAGCCGCGAACGCATTACAAGGCTCAGAGCAGCATGAGCGTCGGCGTGGCCGGTACAAGCGGGCTGGGATTTCTCTCAGCCCGCAAAGAAATCAGGCGGCTACTTCTTTGCCCGACCTTGTGGTCACCTGTGACGGCTTGCCTTTGTTGATTTTGATTTGTCTGGGTTTCGCTTCTTCGCGTTTGGGAATGGCGATGGTGAGCAGACCATTATCGAAATTGGCCTGGACTTTTTCCTGATCCACCACTACGGGCAGAGTGAAGGAACGGGTAAAGCGTCCGTATCCGCGCTCGATGCGGTGGACGTTTTGTTTCTTTTCATCCAGCTCGATACGGCGTTCGCCGCTGATGGTTAAAACATTGTTTTCGAGGCGAATCTCCACATCGTTTTCGTTCACGCCAGGCAGTTCCGCCTGCACGACAATGTTCTGGTCGTCTTCAAGGACATCGACAGGAGGAATAAAGTTCTCGGTCATGAACTGATGCCGCGATTCGCCGCGTCCGGTCCACGGAGTCATGCCAAAGCTTTGATTAAACAACTGGTTCACCCGTTCCTGCAGTGTGCCCAGATCGGAAAATGGGTCCCAGCGAGTAAGATTAGCCATACTTTTTCTCCTTGCAAATAAGTTTGTGTTTTGTCTGGTGCGAAGCGGGCCGAAACGGCGCCCGAACTCCGGGTAATTTGAAGATGTAAGACCGGGGCTTGGGATTCCCGGTTGCTGTTTTCTTCCAGGCTGTTTGTCTATGCCGTTTTGCGACTACCCTTCTTCTTCATGGTGTGAACTTTTGCGCCGTATCCGGTTTTTGAGCTTCGCCCGGAACCGCTTCCGGTGCTGAAACTCTCGGTAACCGTAACGGACGTATTCAGATTTCTCTCTGGAGTGCTCATCGACTGACCAGCACTGGCGCCATGCGTGTGCTGCCGCTGATCCGTCGGGATGGGCATCTCTATGATGTTGGTTCCGCCATGCGGATTTGGACTTGCGTCCGCCTGGCTGAGACCAACGACGGCTTCTCTCCGTTTACTGCCAGGTTTACGCGGCATAACCTTGTCTCCAACAAAAGCTACAATGCCAGAAATCCAGTTCTGGTTGGGGGAAAATCGAAAGCACATTTGTGGATTTCTTTACATGTGAGACAAGTACGAACAACAGGTGAGGCGGTACAAGCAAATAGAGTTCAGCAGGCCAGGCAGCAGGTAAAAATCTTACTTCTGCTCCGAAACTCCTTCCCGGCGCCGTTTGGCCCAGCCTTCTTTGACAGTCTGGTGGGCACGGCCGAAAGCCAGGGAATCGGCGGGAACATCCTGTGTAATCGCAGAACCGGCTGCGGTATATGCACCCTGGCCTACGCGGACGGGAGCCACCAGAGTAGCATTGCTGCCGATGAAAGCGCCGTCCTCAATCGTGGTCACGTGTTTATGCAACCCGTCATAATTGCAGGTGATCGTTCCCGCTCCCACGTTGACGCCCGCACCAATTTCAGCATCACCCAGGTAGGCCAGATGATTGGCTTTGGAGCCCTTGCCCAGTTTGGTCTTTTTGGTCTCCACAAAGTTGCCGACGTGCGCCCCCTCGCCGATCTCGCTTCCCGGACGCAGATGGGAATAGGGGCCAAGCACTGCCTGAGACGCGACATAAGCATGATCGATGATGCAGCCTGGACGGATCTGCACCCCCTGCCCAATCTGCGAACTGGAAATGATGGTGTAAGAGCGGATGCGGCAATCAGTGCCGATTTTTGTTGGGCCAAGAATCTGTACGAAAGGCTCAATGATCGTATCGGGAGCGATTTCAACTTCAGCATCGATAACACAGGTTTCCGGCTGGTAGATGGTCACGCCGGAAGCCATCAGCTCGCTGCACTTCCGCCGGCGCAAATCTGAATCCAGAGATGCCAGCTCAGCCAGAGTGTTGGCGCCCAGTATCTCTTCTGCATCGCGGGCTTTCATGGCCAGCACCGGCTTTTTTGCCTTGACCAGATGCGCCGCCATGTCTGTGAGATAAAACTCTCCCTGAGCATTGCGCGTGGAAAGCCGGTCAATGTGGGCCAGCAGCGGAGCCGTGGCAAAGGCATAGATACCGGAATTAATCTCCCTCACCCGCTGCTGCGGGCGCGTGAGATCTTTTTGCTCCACAATGGCTTTTACCCGGTCTCCCGAAGCGCGAATCATGCGTCCGTAACCGAACGGATCTGCCGGTTCGGCGGTAAGAATGGTCATGGCAGCTTTACGGCCCAGGTGAAAATCGCGCAGCGCGGCAAGAGTTTCGGGCCGGATGAGTGGCACATCGCCGGAGAGCACCAGGACATGATCGAATTGCTGTACCTGGCTGCGAGCGCACAGAATCGCATGGCCGGTGCCGAGTTGCTCTGCCTGCAGGACAAACTGAACGCCCATGGACTCCACGGCAGCGCGCACCCGTTCAGCCTCATGGCCAATCACCACGTAAATATCGTGCGCGGGAACGATCTGCCGTGCGGCCTCAATCACATGCGCCAGCATGGGCCGGCCGCCTACTTCGTGCAGCACTTTGGGGCGTTTGGACTTGAGCCGGGTTCCTTTTCCGGCTGCCATAATCACAATGGCCAGCCTCGGGGAAGCTGATGCTTCCTTCATCGGCATATAGTTATCTCGCGTGGCTTTTTTGCGCATGCGATATTCATCTTAACGCGAGACGGGAATTCGCGAGGATGGCCGGCTGCTGATTTCCGCCAAGCGAAGAATTTCCTGGCAGAGCCGGTCCGTGGCGTGGCGGGCGAAGTGGTTTTCTTCCACAAAATCGCCGGCAATGCATTTTACGCCCAGAGCTTTGATGGCTGCCTGGTCGCATTCCACCTGATGCGCCAGCTCTTCAGCATACTGTGCCTTCATCTGGGCCGACACCGAACCGGAGTTGACCAGCGCATAATCGAAGATGGGGCGTTTGGCATGGGCGTACAGCGCCTGAATGTGCTGCGAGGCCGTCATACTTAAACTTTCATTGGCCTCCGTCATCAGATTGCAGATAAAGATCTTCACCGCGCGCGATGCGGCAATCGCCTCCGGAATGCCGCGCACCAGAAGATTCGGGACCAGGCTGGTGAAGATCGAACCTGGGCCAATGGTGATGATGTCGGCATCGGCCAGAGCCAGCAGGGTTTGCGGTAACGGCTCGGCGTCCGGCGGGACCATGAGCAGTTCCACAATGCGCCTTTCACTGGCGGTGATCTTCGTTTCCCCGGTGACGCAGGAGCCATCATCCATAATGGCCTGAAGTTCCACATTGGAAGAGGTCGCGGGCAGAATCAGGCCGCGCGTGGCCAGAATCTCCGAGGCGCGCTTCACCGCTTCGGCAAAATCTCCGGTCACCGCGGTCAGCGCAGCCAAAAACAGATTGCCAAAGCTGTGGTTTTCGAGATCGCCAGGGCTGGTAAAACGATACTGAAAAAGCCGCGAGATCAGGCTCTCGTCTTCAGAGACAGCAACCAGGCAGTTGCGAATGTCGCCCGGCGGCAGCATATTCAGTTCGCGGCGCAGGCGGCCGCTGGAACCGCCGTCATCACTCACCGTTACCACGGCCGTAAGTTCGGAAATAAAAGTGGCCGTGCCGGGCGTTCCGCCGGGGAGAATGGTGTAGTGCTTCAGTCCTTTCAGCAAAGTTGAAAGTCCGGTGCCGCCGCCGATTGCCACCACGCGAATTCCGTGGCGCGGCTGCGCTGTCTCCGTTCCCGGCTGCAAAGAGTCCTTCAAGGCTTTTTCAGTACATGGCCAGCGGGAGGAACATCGCTGGGCTCGGGATACAGCAGTTCGGTAAAACGCGGATCGTCCGCCATATTCTGGAAATCCGAATCATTGCGCGCCTGGAACCGGTTGTGCGGATTCAGACGGATTGCCTCTGTCAGATGCTTTAACGAGCTTTCCACCTGCCCCGTGAGGCAATCGACCACCGACAATCCGTAGTACGCAAAGTCGGCTTTGGAGTTTTGCTTCAGAATTTTTTCCATGTGGCCGCGCGCCTGATCGTACTGCCCCACATTCATCAGCGAGACTGCGTAATCAAAATGCTCTTCCTGGCTCTTAAACGAAGTACTGCTGTTCGCCAGGTGCTGATTGCACATATTTAGATGCACACGCGCGCGCTCCGCCATTTCTCGGGAACCGGTGGCAACGATCTTCTCAAGAAACCCTTTTGCCTTCTCGTATTTATGCTCCTGCATGGACTTGAGAGCTGTCTCGTAATTTTGCACAGCCTGTGTAAATTGCGGATCCTGCTTGAAAGTGGGAGCTGGCTGTGTAGGTAGAGACTTTTTTCCCGGCATTGTTTCCTGTCCGCTAACCTGCTTTATTTTCTTTGGTTTAGCAGTTGAATGCTTGACACTTACTGCCACTTTTTTTTTCATTCAGTTGTGTCCTCGCAGCCTGCAAAGTAATAGCGGCAGATCAGAGCCTGTGGAAATCGAAGACCGTTTATCCCTAAAGAACATTGGGGCTGCATAGGGGCAGCCCTTTTATACGCAGAAATAAAGACTGCGTCAACTGCACCATTTAGGGTGCAAATACAGGCTTATAATACCGGATCCGGATTCTGGAGGTCCATTGACTTGTAGTCGCCGCGTACGATTCCATCGCGAATCATCTTTGCGGTCCAGCCTTTTTTCGACATTTTGTATGTGTACAGCGCCTCCGCCATGCACGTTCCGCAGTTGGCCCCATGCGTTGATTCAAAACAGGAGCGCAGGCTGGTGTGGCCATGTGAGCGATCGCAATGGCAGTAGCAGGGCATTTGGTACATCACACGCCCCATTTTGGCTGCCGCGCGGTACGACGCGATTTGCGCCGGATATGTCATTCCCTCCTCGGCCAGCTCTTTTTCCGTGAGAACGGGCTGCAGTTTTTCGGCACTCACCGGAGGAGCGGCATGGAAGGCGGGCATTACTTCCTGCTGCGCGAAGGGCAGACCAACCGCCACCGCGCAAACAACAGCACACAAAACGAATCTGCGTTTCATGGGGATTTATTTTACTCCAGACCACACACGCAGGGAAAACCGCGGCAAGGACAAAATTGTTTCGTATAATCTATCTCTAAAGAGAGCCAGTACTAAAAAATGGAACCAGCACCCGGCTTAAATCCTGCTCCAGTCCCTTCGCACTCTCCTGTACAGGAGGGAAAGGACCGCTGGCTGGTTATCCACTTCTGGATTCGCGACATACTGGTTTCTATCTTTGTCTCCTTCTTCATCATTTTGTTCGTGTATCAGCCGGTACGAGTGGATGGCGGCAGCATGGAGCCGGGGCTCGAGGACCAGGAGCGCATTTTCATCAACAAGCTGGTCTATCGCTTTGGCAGCATTGAGCACGGCGATATCATTGTTTTTCATTATCCTCGTGACCTGCGCAAGAGCTTCATCAAGCGGGTGATTGGGCTGCCAGGAGACCGCATTCGTATCTATCACGGACACGTCTATCGCAACGGCCTGCTGCTGCAGGAGCCATATGTCCCCGAAGATTACGCAGACGAGTATTCATCCCCGGAAACAGTGATTCCGGCGCACAGTTACTTTGTGCTGGGAGACCACCGCTCGATGTCGAAGGACAGCCGTGATTTTGGCCCGGTACAACGCGAGTACATTTACGGAAAGGCCGTATTCGGCTACTGGCCCATGGATCGCCTGGGCGTGCTGCACTAAAAATTAAAAAATTTACATCTTCTGGTAGTCTTTATCCCTTGTGAGGCAGCATCTTCCGCGTCATAGATGATAGAATCTATAAAATCTACCCACTGGGAGTGCAGATGAACGCAATCCTTGCGCTGGAAGATGGCAGAATCTTCAGGGGCAAAGGCCACGGAGCAAAAGGCGAGTGTCAGGGCGAGGTCGTATTTAATACCTCCCTCACTGGTTATCAGGAAATCTTTACCGATCCCTCTTACTCCGGCCAAATTGTAGTCCTTACCAATCCTCAAATTGGGAATTACGGCACCAATCCCGAAGATGACGAAGCTGGGCATCCATACATTGAAGGCCTGGTGGTGCGGGAGTTCTCGCCCATCAGTTCAAACTGGCGCTCCGAGCAGGTCACGGACGAGTATCTCGAAAAGTTCAAAATCCCTGTGATTTCGGACCTCGATACCCGAGCCCTGGTCCGGCACCTGCGCACCAAAGGCGTAATGCGGGGTGTCATTTCCACGCTGGAAACCGATCCGGAAAAGCTCGTCGTCAAAGCGCGCTCCTTTCCCAAAATGGACGGCACTGATCTGGCAAAAAAGGTCACCACGCAGCAGCGCTATCAGTGGACCAGAGGCACAGGTCTCCATCTCGCGGAAACCCAGGAACAGCCGCAGCGCCACGTGGTGGCGTATGACTTTGGCATCAAGCAGAACATTCTGCGGATGCTGGTGGACCATGGCTGCAGCGTGACCGTGGTTCCGGCAACCACCAGCGCGGAGGACGTGCTCTCGCTTCGTCCGGACGGAGTATTTCTCTCGAATGGTCCGGGGGACCCCGAGCCATGCTCCTATGCGTACCAAAACATCCGCAAGCTGCTGGGCAAAACCCCGATTTTTGGCATCTGCCTCGGGCACCAGTTGATCGGGTTGGCGCTCGGAGCCAAAACCTACAAGCTTCGCTTTGGCCACCACGGCGGCAACCATCCGGTAAAGCAAATCGAGACCGGCAAGATCGAAATCACGGCGCACAATCACAACTTTGCCGTGGATGCTGACTCACTGAAGGAATCGGAGATCATCAAAACGCACATCGACCTGAACGACAACACACTCGAAGGACTGCGCCACCGCAGCCTGCCGCTCTTCAGTGTCCAGTATCACCCGGAAGCTGCGCCTGGACCGCACGATTCACACTATCTGTTTCAGGATTTTGTAAAACTGATGGATGAGTGCAAAACAAAGTAGCAGTTTTTCAGTGCGCCCCTTAAAAAACCGGGCCGCAAAAACTTATTGCGACCCGGGCATAAATACATAGTTGCGGAGAGAGCGCAGTGATTCGCGGGACACACATGCCGGATTCGGCACAAAAAGAGGCCATGAAGTGGTGCGCACTTACGCGCCTGCGCCTGGCTTTTTTGTCCATACTGGCTCTGAGCATTGCTTTTTCCGCGGCAGCCCAAAGCAACACGCAGCAGACGCAGGCCAGCACCGATCCTGCCGCCAGCCAAACCGATAAGAACCCCAAAGAAACGAAAAAGCAACAGCCCGAAGAGCCGGAAAGACTTTTCGCCCGGGCCTGCGGCCTTGATTTTGACAAGGCCTCATCAAATTCATTCATTTTTTCGCTGGCCGGGGGCTGGCGCCCCTATATTCAGGCCCGCCCGCCGGAAACGGAAGATGACCAGTCGCTGTACACAGTCCGTTTTGACGACTCGGCCCGGCACTACGTTCATAGTTTCACTTCCTCCGGAGATTTTGATATCTACCAGGACGATTGCTTCCGTGAATCCGGCAAGCTCGAGTTCTTTCACTTTGAACTCCGCACGTCGTGGGGCTGGGGCTATGAAGAGCTGAGAAAGTACAATCCTGCGGGCAAAAACCTCGAGACTTCCACCCGATTTTTCAATACCGAAGACGAAAAGACCATCGCACAGCCCGGCAATGCCAAAGAGGCAGCCGCCGCGATGAAACCCAGTATTCACATGGATTTTAATTCCATGCCGTTTATCGCCATATACAACGAGCCATAGAACATGCCACGCAGAAAAGACATTTCAAAAATCCTCATCATAGGCTCCGGGCCAATCGTGATTGGCCAGTCAGCGGAGTTCGACTACTCCGGCACCCAGGCCTGCAAGGCCCTCAAGGCAGAAGGCTACGAGGTGGTGCTGTGCAATTCCAACCCCGCGACCATCATGACCGATCCCGAGATGGCCGACCGCACCTACGTTGAGCCGATCACGCGCGCCTATCTCGAAGAGATCATCCGGCGCGAGGCCGCTCTTTTGCAGTCTTCCGGCATGGGCGGCAAGTTCGCGCTGCTGCCCACGGTGGGCGGGCAGACGGCCCTCAACATGGCGGTAGAGCTGGCCGATTCCGGCGTGCTCGAAAAATACGGCGTGGAATTGATTGGCGCGCAGCTGGACGCGATCAAGAAAGCCGAAGACCGTCTGCTGTTCAAGGACGCCATGATCCGCATTGGCCTGGAGGTCCCGAAATCGGCGCTGGTCAACAATCTGAAAGACGGCATGGATTTTTCGGCCAAAGCCGGCTTCCCTGTCATTCTTCGCCCCTCATTCACGCTGGGCGGCTCGGGCGGCGGCATCGCTTTCAATCGCGAGGAATTGCTGGAGATTCTGGCGCGCGGCCTCGACCTTTCGCCGGTCCATGAAGTTCTGATTGAAGAATCGGTCCTGGGATGGAAAGAGTACGAGCTGGAGGTGATGCGCGATCTTGCCGATAACGTCATCATCATCTGCTCCATTGAGAACTTCGATCCCATGGGCGTGCACACCGGCGACTCCATCACCGTGGCCCCGGCCCAGACGCTCACCGACCGCGAGTACCAGATCATGCGCGATGCCGCTATCCGGGTGATTCGTGAAATTGGCGTGGAGACGGGCGGATCCAATATTCAGTTCGGCGTGGATCCCAGGAACGGCCGCATGGTGGTGATTGAGATGAATCCCCGCGTCTCGCGCTCTTCGGCGCTGGCGTCCAAAGCCACGGGCTTCCCGATCGCGAAAATCGCGGCCAAACTCGCCGTCGGCTACACCCTCGACGAGATTCCCAATGACATTACTCTGAAAACTCCGGCCTGCTTCGAACCCACCATCGACTATGTGGTGGCAAAGATTCCGAAATGGCAGTTCGAGAAATTTCCCGGTACGAACGAAAATCTTGGCCCGCAGATGAAATCCGTGGGCGAAGCCATGGCCATGGGGCGCACTTTCAAAGAGGCCCTGTTGAAGGGCATCCGCTCTCTGGAAACGGGAAAGAAGACCGGCGCGGAGAAAATCGAGCCTCGCATTCTCACCCAGCGCCTGGTCACTCCGCATCCCGAACGCCTTTCGTACCTGCGCTACGCCCTGGAACAGGGCATGACGGTGAAAGAGCTGAACAAAATTACCGGCATCGATCCCTGGTTTCTCTATCAGCTCCAGCAAACCGTCGATATGCAGTCACAGCTGGGCAAACTCTCGGTCGACTCGATTTCCAGAGATGTCCTGTATGAGGCCAAGCGCATGGGAATTTCCGACGAGCGGCTGGCTCTGTGCCTGAAGACCAGCACCGCAAATGTACGCGACCTGCGGAATCGGCACGGTGTAAAGCCGGTTTATAAGCTGGTGGATACCTGCGCGGCGGAGTTTGAAAGCTACACGCCTTATCTCTACTCCACCTATGAGGAAGAAGATGAGGCACCGCCCACGGCCAAAAAGAAGATCATGATTCTGGGCAGCGGCCCCAACCGCATCGGCCAGGGCATTGAATTTGATTACTGCTGCTGCCATGCCGCTTTTGCCCTGCGTGAGGACGGCTATGAAACCATCATGGTCAACTGCAATCCAGAGACGGTTTCAACGGATTACGACACCAGCGACCGCCTCTATTTTGAACCGCTGACCTTTGAAGATGTTATGGGCGTGTACGAGCACGAGGCGCAGGGCGGAGCGCCGATTGGCGTAATTGTGCAGTTTGGCGGCCAGACGCCGCTCAATCTTGCGCTGCCTCTCACCGCCGCCGGAGTCACGGTGATTGGCACTTCACCGGAATCAATCGATCTGGCCGAAGACCGCAAGCGTTTTGGAAAATTACTGGATGAACTGAACATCCCGCAGCCTCCGGGCGCCATTGCCACCAGCGTGGAAGAGGCCCTGGCCGGAGCGCGTCGCGTGGAGTATCCCGTTCTGGTGCGGCCTTCCTATGTTTTGGGCGGACGCGCCATGGTGATCGCCTACAACGACGAGAGCATCATCCGCTACATGAAAGAAGCCGTGGAGTATTCGCAGGAGCGCCCTGTACTGA
>Ga0070730_10003086_pt1 | contig 15046 bp, 11 predicted proteins | sample Coa_R1_3_FD_66447 | JGI IMG/M metagenome (GOLD analysis project Ga0070730, IMG submission 66447) | Surface soil microbial communities from Centralia Pennsylvania, which are recovering from an underground coalmine fire - Coalmine... | ecosystem: Environmental > Terrestrial > Soil > Unclassified ...
CCGTGTGATACGGCTCGCGGTTCGTCTTGCACGCGTTCTGACTTGCTAGCTTGAGTCCGCCATCCGAATCCCCGCATCTACACTGCCAGAGTGAGCTGCGGGAAAACCAACTCTCACTCCGATCCGAATAGAAGGAGCGAACCGTGGAAGACAGGCCCATCCGCATCGTAGTCATCAACGGCAGCGTCCGGCCCGGCAACTACACCAGCATGGCATCGGCATATGTCGTGGACGAGCTCCGAAAACATCCGAAAGTGTCGGTGGAAGTAATCGATCCCGCCGTCTTGAACCTTCCCTTTCCCGGAACCGATCCGCACTCCGCGGCCACCAAGAAACTGCAGGAAACCGTCCGCGCGGCAACCGGCGTGATCCTGGCCACACCCGAATACCACGGCAGCTTCAGCAGCGTGATGAAACTCGTGATCGAGAACCTCGGCTTCCCCTCCGTGCTCGCCGGGAAGCCGGTGGCGTTACTCGGCGTCGCTGCCGGTTCGATCGGCGCCATCAAGTCGCTCGAACAACTGCGCGGCGTGGTTTCGCACATCGGCGCTTTCGTGCTGCCGCTTCCTATTTCCATTGCTAACGTACAGAAAGTTTTCAACAGCGAAGGCCGCATCCTGGAACCTCCAGTCGAGAAAATGGTCCGCCAGGTGGCCACCAATTTGATGGCCTACATCGAAAAACATCTGTGCCCCGCCGTGACGCTGGAACGTCTGCTCCGCGAAGGCGCGCCCGCCACTCCGGACGTCGTCACCATCTGATTCGCGCGCGCCTCACGATAAGATAAGTCGATCCATGAGTCCGTCTGCCATCTGGCGCAAGCTGTTCGACGTGCGCAAAGGCGAAGCCGCGCGCACGCTGTTCATGTCGCTCTACCTGTTGTGCGTCATGGTGGCGTATTACATCCTCAAGCCGGTTTCGGCGGCGATGTTCCTGAACAAATTCAATATCGACAAACTGCCGTACCTGTACATCCTAATCGCCGGCGGCGGCGGCGCGCTGGCGTATCTATACACGCGCGTGGCGCTGCGCTCGTCGCTCACCGTCGCCGTCACCTGGACCATGCTGATTTCCGTCGTCTGCCTGATTGCGCTCTGGTGGCTGATCGGACTGAATCTTCCGTGGATGCTGTATGTCTTCAACGTGTGGGTGAGCCTGTTCAGTATCACGCTGTTCTCGCAGGGCTGGCTGGTGGCGGCGAACGTTTTCGATTCGCGCGAAGCCAAGCGGCTCTACGGGCTGCTCGGTCTCGGAGCCGTTGTGGGCGCGGCCGCCGGTAGCGCGGTGACCACGTTCACGGTCAAGATCGTGGGCACGCAGAACCTCATCCTGGCGTGCGCGGTGATGGTGCTGCTGGCATTCGCCGCTTTCCTCGGCGCGGTACGGCAGCGCGGTGAACCGCTCATTCGCGCGCGCGGGGCCGATGCGGAAAAGCTCGAATTTTCGGCGCGCGATATCTTCTCCGCCGTAGCGCGCTACCGCCATCTGCAGGTGATCGTCGCCATTATCCTGCTGACCTTCATCGTCGATGAGCTGGTGGATTTTCAGTTCCAGGCCATGGCGAAGCAGCGTTTTCACGGCGACCAGCTCACCGCGTTCTTCGGCGGCTTTTACGTCTATCTCAACCTGATTTCGCTCGTGCTGCAGCTATTCTTCACGGCATGGGTGGTCCGCCATGTCGGCGTCGGCGGCACGCTGCAGATCATGCCCGTCTCGATCACTGTCGCATCGCTCGCGGCAGTGGCCGTCCCTGGTCTGGTGTCGGCGGTGCTTCTGCGCTTTTCCGAAGCCGTCAACCGCTACACGTTCAACCGCACCGGCATGGAGCTGCTCTTTCTGCCGTTGCCGTCCGGCCTGAAAAATCGCACCAAAGCGTTCGTGGATATCTTTGTCGACCGCTTCGGGCGCGGCATTGCCGGCATTTTGCTCGCCGCCATGCTGTGGGCCGGGTTGCGCGACATGCGCATCGTGGCCATCCTGACTCTGGTATTCACCGGCACGTGGATTCTGCTGGCTCGCATCGCGCAGCGCGAGTACACGGGCATCGTGCGCAGCCGCATCGAGCGGCGGCGGCTCGAGCTTGAGGATGCGCGCCTGACGGTCGGCGACCCGGCAACGTTGCGGTTGCTGGAGCAGACGGTGGAGTGCACGAATGCGCGCCAGGCATGTTACGCGCTTTCCATGTTGGCCGAAGCGCCCGGATACGATCTCGAGCCGCTGCTGCGCCGGCTCTCGGCGAGTCCGCTTCTCGAAGTGCGCGCCAAGGTTTACGACGTCGCGAGCGCCGCGGGATCGGTGGAATTGCTGGCGGCCGCGCTGGCCGAAATTCACGCGCCCGAATCGCAAACGGTGAAGCCGGCGGTGGCGTATGTTCTCGCCGTCTCTCCCGAATCTGCGCAACGCGCTGTTCAGTTTTTGAACCATGTGAACGCCACGGTGGTGGATGCCGTCATCGAAGCTTTGCGCGACAAGCGCGAACTCGCCCGCGATGTTTTAGCGCCGTCGTGGATCGCAACTGCCGCCACGGATGCCGACTCAGAGCGGCGAAGGATGGCTGCCTGCGCCATGGCTGTGCGCTGCGAGGAGACAGCCGAATTGCCACGGCTGCTGGAAGATTCCGACCGGCGTGTAGTGGCTGCGGCCTGCCGGGCGGCGGGACAGGTGGGCAGCCGCGCGTCACTCGACCGGATTGTGCGCAAGCTGGACGATGCCGCGCTGCGCAGCATCGTGATCGAATCGCTGACCGCTTACGGCGCGCGCATTTGCGGCGCGCTCGGCGATTGTATGGCGGATGAGTCGCTACCTGTGGGCGTCCGCCGCCAGATTCCTCGCGTGCTGAAACTCATCCGCGATCAGCGCAGCGTGGATGTTCTGCTGAAGGCTCTGGCGCGGCCGGAGCTTTCCATCCGTGGCGCCGTCTTGCGCGCCTTGAGCCATTTGCGCGAGACCGCGCCGCGCCTCGACTACGGCGAGTCTTTCGTGACCGAGCAGATCCTGCATGAAGCGCGCCACTACTTCGAACTCTACTCGGCGCTCGAGCCATTCCGTCATCACAAGAGCACACCGACGGCGACCGGGCTGCTCACGCGCGCTCTCGAAGAAAGGCTGCAGCAGACCATCGAGCGCCTCTTTCACCTGCTGGGATTGCGCTATCCTCCGGAGGATATGCACGCGGCTTATCTGGCGGTGCGGCAGCGGCGGAAGGACCAGTTTCTGGCCGCGCTCGATTTTCTCGATACTGTGCTCGAGCGCCCACTCAAACGCGTGCTGCTCCCGCTGCTCGATGGCTCGGAAGGGCTCGCCGAGCGGGGCCGCGATCTTTTCGGAGTCGAGATCCGCGATGCGGAAGCCGCGGTGCGCGACCTGATCCGTTCAACCGATCCGTGGCTCGCCGCTTGCGCCATGTCCGCGGCCGCGGAACAAAAGTTCTACCGGCTGGCCCCGGACATCGCGGCCGCGGAGGAGCACGCCGGAATGGAAGTGCAGCATGTGGCGCGCTCCGCCAGAGTGGCGCTGCGCGCGTAGAAGACGCAGCCGACCCCAACGTTTCAACGCAAATGCGCCAGCGTGCAACTCCCCAACCGGTCCACGCCGAACAACGGTCCTTTCATCTCCATCTCCGGCAGGTGTAGCAGGTAGAGATTCCATGCCTTTTCGGCACCCGCGATCGGACCGGACGTCCGGATTTCGAATTGATTCCCGTCAGACTGGAACGTAATTACGTGATTGCGAATGGCACCCGCCTTTTGGAACATATAGCCCTCCCGCGGAGCGAGTGAAAGAATGTACATCCCCTGGTGCGGAAGTCCTAGCACATCGTAGAGCCTGTGTCTATGTGCCAACCGATCGTGCGGCCCTGGAACTCTTTCCCGTTGACGAATACCTGGAACGGCACCTTGATCGATACGGGCCCGTCATCGATGGTGAATTCCTGCGGCACCAGGTTCGGATTGGCGGGCGCGATGTCGCGATCCACACCCTGTGCGAACGCCACGGCGACTAACGCCGCCATCGGAAGAGCGCTGTGCGGCAATTTCCACATACTGCTCCTTTCCCGGAGCTAATTGTACGCTCGCGTCACCCCCGGGGAAAGCGTCCTTATGGTGTTGGCCTTAATCCTTGCTGAGAATCTTGGCGCCGAGCGCGCCGCCGGCCATGCAGGTGAGCGTCAAGACGACGAACATCTCGACCAGAGAGCGGAGGATAGCGGCGGGATTCTGCAGGACCTTGACAGCCTCATCCACGCGGCTTTGCTGAACGGCGAAATCCTTGAGTCCATTTTTCAGCGCTTCGATTCCGCCCGCCTGCTGAATGGCCAGCATCAAAAACGTGAATAGCAGGCTAAGCAGCGCACAACTCAACAGGCCGGTGATCCAGCCCATGCGCGCGCCGCCGCGGACATTCAGCCGCTGGCCCGTGCGCCGTTTGTAGATCCAGACGGAAAAATATCCCGCGCCCAGCCACCACAGGACGGACATGTATTGCACCACCGGGATCATCATGGTGAGGCAGACGAGAGCCGCGGCGAGCAGGCCGACGCGCAGCGCAATGGGATTTTGAAAACCAAGAGGAGCGGGTGCGGGGGCCGCCAGCAGCGGAGCGGGGATCGCGAAAGTCGCTGGCTGCTCGGCCAGCATGCGCGCCTCCGGCTCGTCGCGCTGCGGCTTTCCGCATTTGTGACAGAAACGAGCGTCGGGCGGCAGCACTGCGCCGCAGGTGCAGGACTCGGGCATCGGGTGAAGAGACTTTACTGATTCTAGTTTGACGCAGGCTCGCCCACGGACGCAAGCCCGATGCGGGTTCTGCCATCCTGCTCATGGAGGGAGACGATGCGCTTGTAGCCGTCTTCGGTGAACTCCATCTGCAGGTTGCCGCGCCGCGATTTGCTGATCATCCAGTGCGGCAGCTCGCGATGATAGAACTCCTTCACCTTGTCGATGGAATCATCGGTCGAGTATTCGGCGCCCATAACGGTGAACTCTTTGTGAGTGGAATCGGAGTCGAACTCGAAACTCGCGCCGCCGCCGTGCTCATCCTCGCGGACCGCGCCGGGATAGACGGGCACACCGATCAACTTGGGATCGAGTTTCTCATGGGCCTTCACGCGCATGGAGCCAATTGGCGTATCGATCTTGACGGTTTCGCCATGCGCACCCCTGGTTTTTTCCACGTGGATGTTCTCGGCGAAATAGATGCCGGCCATGAAGACACCCAGCACGGCCAGCGCCGCCAGAATCAAAACGGCCACCAATACACCGGCCAGCACCCCGCCCGTTTGCGAATGGTTTCGCTTCATGTGTTTCCCTTTCTGAATGCTACGAAAGGAGCCTCCAAAAAGTTCCTGAAAAACCCGCCCAAAGGCTCACCGGAACCTCACTTTTACATCCGGTTTGTTCTCCAGGTGTACCGTGTCCACGAAGCGCACGCGCGCCGGCGTGAGCGTCATGACGATGGACTGCGTGCGCGTGCCGTCGCCAAAAAAGCGGACGCCTTTCAACAGATTGCCATCGGTGACACCGCTGGCGGCAAAGACAATCTGGCGGCCGGGCGCGAGTTCCTGCGTTGCGTAAATCTTCTTCGCATCGCGAATGCCCATGGCGTGCATACGCTCGCGCTGCTGATCGTCTTTGACGACCAACCGTCCGAGTATTTCGCCATTCAGGCAGCGAAGCGCCGCGGCGGTGAGCACGCCTTCGGGCGCCCCGCCGGAGCCCATCACCGCGTGCACGCCCGTACCCGCGACCGCTGCCGCGATTCCCGCCGAGAGATCGCCGTCGCTGATCAGACGGATGCGCGCACCCGCTTCGCGGATATCGGCGATCAGCTTTTGATGCCGCGGGCGGTCGAGCACGACCACCACCAGATCATCTACACCGCGTTGCAGCCGGCGCGCGATCGACTTCAAATTATGTTTCACCGGCGCGTCGAGATCGACCGCGCCTTTCGCCGCCGGGCCGACGATGATCTTTTCCATGTAGCAATCGGGCGCGTGCAGCAGGCCGCCGCGTTCCGCCGCCGCCAGTACGGTGATCGCGCCGCCTGCGCCGGTTGAACAGAGATTGGTGCCCTCCAGCGGATCGACCGCGATATCCACGGTCAGCGCCCCGGCCTGATCTTTCGCCGAGCCGAGCTTTTCACCGATGTAGAGCATGGGCGCTTTGTCGCGCTCACCCTCGCCGATCACAATGGTGCCGTCGATCGCGATGGTATCGAGGCAGCGCCGCATGCTCTCGACCGCCGCCTGATCGGCGGTGTGCGGATCGCCCATGCCCATGGTGCGCGCCGACGCGATGGCCGCATCTTCCACCACGCGCAAGACCTCGAGCGAGAGGTCGAACATGCCAGATTTTCTCCTCATGGACGATAGCACAATTGAGTTGGAGGGAAGGGGATTGTGAGCCGTGTCCTGACGCTGCCAGATTTTCGTGGCTCAAGTGCGGCGGTTCGCCGGATTCAGGGGCAGTTGGCGGAACGAAGCCAATTTGCGGCGGAAGTGGTTGATCTGGCGCGGGACATGGCGGTTCGGAAGCCGAGGCGGACTGGAGGTCTTGCAGGACTTTGAGGGTGCGGAGGAACAAGCGGTTGGTGGCATCGATGCGGCGGTGGAGGCGGGAGAAGGGGTCGAGGGCGTCCTGATAGGCGTGGCCGAGCGGGGAGCGGTGCTGGATCTGGGCGTCGAGAAATTCGGCTTGGGTGAGATTTTTGTCGAGGCAATCGATTTGGTAGTTCCAGAGCTGGGCCTCGATGCGGCGGAGGCGGCGCTGAATCCATTCGGTGGAGACGAGGGTGTCGACGAGCGAGAGCTGGACAGGATCGGCGGGGCGGTAGTGATCGTGGAATTGCGCCGTGAGGGCTTCGAGATCGGCGGGATTTTCGCCGGGGATGATGTGCGACCAGGCGTCGATGCCGGATTTTAGGGCGTTGAGGGAAGAGCGGGCTTTGCCTTCGGGAGTCTTCGGGCCGGTGGATTTTTGGGCGTTCAGGCGGTTGGCGTTGATTTGGGCTTCAGTGGGCATGTCAGCCAAGAGCTAGCACGAGGGCGATGGCTGCGAAGGCGGAGGGGAGCGGATGTTGTTGAGGGGAGGAGGAGTGGGAATTTCGCCGAGGCGTGAACGAATAGGAAGCTGCGTCATGGAAGCGCATGAAGGCTCAGTCGCCATCGACAAACGATAAACTTGGTGCATGATCGTGTGGCTGATGCTGTGGATGGCCGCCGGCGCGGCAGGCGACTCCAGTGCAGCGGCCCGCGCGTCTCTCGGCAGCGGCAACCAGCTTATGCAGGCGGAGCGTTACGCGGAAGCGGCGGATGAATTTCAGAAAGCATTGCGCGACGATCGCAGCCTGACGCAGGCGCGCGATCAACTGGCTATTTGCTATTTCGAGCTGCGGGATTACGCACACGCACGGGCATTGCTGGAGCAAATGCTTCTGGATAAGCGCTCCGCCGGCGTGGCGGCATACTACTTGGGCCGGATCGATCTCATGGAACGGGATTTCGATTCGGCGGTCCGGCGGTTTCGATCCGTCCCGCGTGAGCATCCGGTGCGGGATGAGCTGTATTACCTGGGCGCGGCATATTTCAAACAGGAAAAATACGGGGAGAGCGTCCGGGCTCTGAAACAGGCCGCCGCACAAAACCCGCGCGACTCACGCGTCCACCAGCTGCTGGCGCGCGCGTACCAGAAATCAGGCCAGGCGACGGCGGCGGAAAAGGAATTCGCTGAAACCCGGCAGCTGCACGATTACTATCTGGAGGGTTCGGCGGCTATCGCGCGATGCCGGGCTTTACTGGCGCAAGACAATCCGGAAGGGGCATGGGCCATGTGCGGGCCGCTCACGGAAACCGACGATGTGGATAAGATCGCTGCCATCGGGATGCTGTTCGGCGAGGCTAAGCAGTTCGCACCCGCGCTCGAAGCGTGGCAGAAGGCGGTAGCGCTCGATCCGGATTCTGCGGAGATCCAGTACAACTTCGCGCTCACCTGTTTTCATCTTAAGGACATGCAGCGGGCCCGGGAGCACGCGGCGGAAGCCGTCCGCCAGCGGCCGGATTTCGTGGAAGCGAATATCCTTTACGGCACGATTCTCTACATGGGCGCTGAAGACGGCGAGGCGTTGAGAGTGCTGAGCCATGCGCACGATTTGAAGCCTGACGATGACCCGGTGCGGCGCCTGCTTGCAGAGGAACTTGTTATTTCCGCCGATCGGCACATGCGCAATCAGGAATGGCCGCAGGTTGTCGCGTTGCTCGAAAAGGCCGCGGTGCTTCGGCCGGATTCGCCGCAGATTTCCCAGAAACTGGCGGAGGCGCGGCAGCGACTTGTAAAGACTCGTTAATTGCGTTCAGCAAGATTGACATTTCCACTTATCCTCATATACGATTCCATCCAATCAATGCTTCAAGCTAGTGCTCTGCGCGTCTGGCAACGCCTGACTAATGGAGGGAACACCATGAAACACCAAATTCGTGTGACTGCGGCCGCCGCAATACTGTTTGGCCGCCAGGGCACCGCCGGAGCCGGCCGCGCATTACGGCTCTCGGGTGGTTGGGTGCAGGCCCTTGCAATAGTTCTCGTTATGGTGGTTGCGTGCATGGTTGCAACAGCCGCCATCGACCGCGGAAACATTCAAGGCACGGTGGCCGACGAGCAGAACGCCGTGATTCCGGGCGCCAAGGTTGTGGTTAAAAATCTTGACACAAATGTTGAAATGGCGCTGACGACGAACAACTCGGGCGTCTACCAGGCTACTGAACTTGTGCCCGGACGATACTCGGTGCACGTGGAGGCGCGCGGTTTCAGTCCGGTCGAGGTAACGAACGTCCGGGTGGCGGCAAACTCGACCGTCACGACCGACGTGCAGATGAAGCTGGGTACGACGTCGCAAACGGTGAGCGTGAGCGCGGAGGCGCCGGTTGTGGAAGACACGCCCTCGAATTTCACGACGGCGTCGCTCGATACGCGCGCGATCAGCGACCTGCCACTGGTGGGACGCGATATCCAGACGCTGGTTCAACTCGTTCCGGGCATTACGCAGTCGTCCGGGCCGTCGGGCTCGGTCTTCGGATTTAACAGCCAGTTTGGCGGATTTCCCGATCCGCTCCACCTGGTTGGCTCCACGGTGAGCGCCAACGGCAGCCAGGGAGGGGCGAACGCCTGGTATCTGGACGGCAGTCTGAACGCGGCGCTGGGAGCCGAAAACGCCGTGGTGGTTCCCTCGCAGGATGCGGTGGAGGAGTTCAACGTCGTCAACAACGGGCTGGCGCCAGAGTGGGGCCGGACCAGCGGGGCCATCTTTAATACGGTGTTGAAGTCGGGAAGCAACAGGATTCACGGCGACACCTACGAATTTAATCGCAACTCCACTTTCAGCGCCACCAATCCATTCGCACGGCGCGATGCAACCGGGCGGCCGTTTCTGCAGCCGCGCGTCAATTTCAATAATTTTGGCGGTACACTCGGTGGGCCCGTGGTTCTGCCGAAAGTCTATAACGGCAGGAACCGCACCTTCTTTTTCGTGTCGTATGAAGCTTCGCTGCTGCACGAGACGATTGGGCGCATCTTGACGGTCCCGATCGGCCAGGAGCGATTCGGCGATTTCCGGGGCGATCCGCGCCTTGCGGCGAACTGCGATCCGGCTCATGGCGTCACCAATTGCATCTATGATCCTTACTCGACGACGGGTCCGGATAAGAACGGGTTGTACCATCGCACGCCGTTTCCGACGCCGCAGATTCCGCAGTCGCGCATCGATCCACTGGCCGCATTCTATGCGTCTTCCTACCCCGCGCCGAATTATGTCGACCCGCTGCAGCAGGGAACAGGCGGTTGCGGCATCTTTTGCAATAACTTTATCGGGAGCGCGCGCAGCAGCCAGACCACGCACAACGTTTCGGTGAAATTGGACCATTCATTTTCTGAGAGCGAGAAGTTCTTCTTCGAGTGGCTCTACAATCCGACCGACTACACGAATTTGCAGTATCCGTGGAACGGGCCGACTGCCCAGACGCAAACCGGAGTTGCCGCCGCGCAGCCTTATCAGACCAGAAACCAGATTGCGGCGATTGGGTTGACCTCCAGTATTACGCCGACGCTGGTCAATGAAGCGCGGTTCATGTTCAGCCGCCAGGCTCAGGTAGCCACGCCGAATCCCGACAGCGTGGTGGGGAACAACGAGGTGCTGCAGCACGTACAGGGTAAGAACTTCCTTCTGTTCGCGCCGTATCAAATTGTGCCGGACATCAGCATCGGAGGTATTGGAGGATTCGGCCCGCAGCAGTGGCAGAATGCCGTTCAGGGTGTGCAGGCGTACACGTTCATCGACAACGTTACCAAAATCATCGGCCGCCACACCATCAAAGCCGGCATGATGTGGCGTCGAGACAACAACTGGAACATCGCCGCATGGGGATACGGTCTGGGTTTCGGCGGCGGGCTCACCAATGATCCGGTCAGCGGCCAGGGCGGCAGTATCGGTCTGGCGCAATTCCTGCTTGGAGCCGTGGACGCCGGCTCCGGAACGGGCAACTATCACGCTCCCTGGCAGTCGAACGACTACTGGGGCACTTACGTCCAGGATACCTGGCGGGTCACCAACAACCTTTCGGTGACATACGGGGTGCGCTGGGACTTTTTCGGCTGGTTTTATGAGCGCTACAACGACGTAGCCAATTTTGATTTCGGCATTCCCAACCCGGACCTGCCCTCAACCCGTGGTGGCATCGTGTACTTCGGCACACCTAGTCATCCAGGCCGTACCGTGTTTCCTTCGCACAAGGACAGCCTGGGGCCGCGCCTCAGCTTTGCCTGGAAGCCTTTCAATGACTCAAAGACGGTAATTCGCGGCGGTATGGGCCTGATCTACAGCAACGCCATCAGCGTGGCGATGGGCACGCAGGTGAATTCAGTTAGCGCTCCCGGATTTGCCCAGTACGTGGCGTACCAGGACACGGTGGACTTCAGCGGCCAACATCCGGCATTCAACTTGACCGACGGCGCGCCGGCTTCTTACATCGCAAACTTCCCCTCGCCGACAACCGCGAAACAGAAAAATCTGCAGTTCCTGGGTTCGGGCGCGGGCGGAGGGTTTCTCAACGGCAGCCGGGATCCATACGTCGTGCAGTGGAGTTTCAATATCCAGCGCGAGTTGCCGGGCAACATGAATCTTACAGTAGGTTACGTGGGCACTCATGGGCTGCACCTCTACGGCGACGGGTATCGGAATTACGATTACGTTCCGACGGCCACCCGGCTGCAGTTGCGCAATCACATCAACGATAAATTCCCAACGGATCCGAGTATCGGCGCACTTTACGGATGCGGAACTTCTTGCCCCGGCTACTTAGTGCTGACGCCATATCCGCAGTACACGAGCGTTCCGATCAATACCAACCCCGATGGATTCAGCCGCTACAACTCGCTACAAGTCAAGGCACAGAAGCGGTACGCCAGCGGGCTCGATTTCATTCTTGCTTATAGCTTCCAGAAGACGATTACCAGCGCCAATACGGGCAGCCTTCTGGGTAACACGGCGACGCCGACGACACTGGGGAGAAATGTCGGGCGGATATCCTTCGTGCCCGGAGCCAGTTCGGGCGGGACGCCAGACCGCTCGGGTGGCGCCGCCGCGGAGAACCCGGACAACCGCATCCTCTACCGGGCGCTGTCGCCGGACGATATTCCGCACGTCCTGAACATCGCGGCAAGTTACGAGTTGCCCGTTGGCCCAGGCAAACAATTCCTGAACGCGGGCGGTTTGGCCGGCAAGATCCTTGGCGGATGGAAGCTTACGCAGAACTGGAATGCCCAGAGTGGCGTGCCCATGCTGATCAGCGCGCCCTGCAACGCCGTGAGCTGCCGTCCCAACCTCATCGGCGATCCGAGCCAGGGCCGCAGTGGACTGAGCCGCCAGCAGCTCGAAAACCAGTGGTTCAATCCTGCCGCCTTTACCGCTCCGTTCGGATCAGACCCGGCGGTAATCAAGAGCATCAGCAACGGAACGGCGGATTTCAACACCCTGGACCAATGGTGGCAATTTGGCACCATCGGCTCGCGCTCTCCGTTTACACGGACGCCCGGATTCTGGAACGTTGACACTTCGCTTGCGAAAGATATTCAGTTCGGCGAAACACGGCGCCTGCAGTTCCGGTGGGATCTGTACAACGCTCTCAATCATCAGAATCTGGGTGTGCCAAACAACAACTGGTGTCTGCCGCCGAACCCGGACGGATCGACTGACGCCATCCACATTTTCGGATGCCAATTCGGTAAGATCACCAACGTCCAGACCGATCCGCGGTCCATGCAATTCGGGCTTAAGTTCTCCTGGTAGCGGCCAGATTACGAACGCTCCGGGGGCGTCTGATAGGGCACTTCCCTATCGATCCTCGATCATTGGTAGAATATCTGCGTTTCGTTGTTGGGTGTCCTGGCTCCAGCGGGAGGGCGGTGGATGACGAAGACGCTCGGATTCGCACTGGTGATGGTGTGCTGCGTCATGATTGCGCCAGCACAGCAGCCCAGCGCGGACGTCAGTTATTTTCGCGAGATTCGGCCCATCATTCAACGCAGCTGCCAGGGCTGCCATCAGCCGGCGATGAAATACGGCGGACTCGATCTGACACGCTTTGAGAGCTTTGCGGCAGGCGGGGGCAAAGGCCCGGCGTTCAAGCCCGGTGCGCCACAAGAAAGCATTGTGGTCGCATATTTGAAAGGCGACCGTAAGCCGCAAATGCCGTTTGGTTCGCCGCCGCTTCCCGACGATCAGATCGAACTGTTCCGCCGATGGATCGCCGGGGGCGCGAAGGACGACACGCCGCCTGAAGCGCGCGAAACATCGTCTCTGGATAAGCCGCCTGTGTACCACTTGCCGCCGGTGATCACCGCGCTGGCGTATTCGCCGGATGGAACGCTGCTGGCTGTTTCGGGGTATCGGGAGGTGCTGCTGCACAAGACCGACGGCTCTGGAATCGAGGCGCGCCTGGTGGGTCTTTCGGATCGCATTCAATCGCTGCAATTTTCGCGCGACGGCAAACTCCTGGTTGCGGCGGGAGGCACGCCGGCGCGGTTTGGAGAAGTGGAGCTGTGGGATGTCGCGGCGCGAAAGCTGAAGCACTCGGTCACGCTGACCAACGAAACGGTTTTCGGGGCTTCGCTCTCGCCCGATGCGTCGCGCGTGGCGGTGGGCTGCGCGGATAACACGGTGCGGGTGGTCGACACGGCCGCGGGCAAGGAAACGCTGAAGATCACCAATCACGAAAACTGGGTACTGGGCACGGTTTTCGGCGTCGACGGCAAGCGGCTGGTTTCGGTGGGCCGCGACCAGGCCGCTAAACTAACCGATGCCTCGAACGGGCAGTTCATCGAGAACATCAATGCGTTCCGTGGTGAATTGGCGGCGGTCGCCCGGCATCCGTCTCGCGACGTCATCCTGATCGGTGGAGCCGAACGGGTACCCTATCTTTACACCATGGACCGCGCGGCGTCGATGAAAATCGCGGACGATTCAACGCTGATTCGCAAGTTCGAGATGCAGGACGGGGCGATCTTTGCGGTGGCGTTCTCGCCCGATGGCAGCCGCATAGCCGTGGCAGGCGCGGCTGACGACGTGCCCATCTATCAAACCGAAACCGGTGAGCGCACCGCGACGTGCAAAGGGCACAAAGGAACTTACGCGGTGGCATTCAGCCCGGACGGCGAGCAGTTGGCTACCGGAGGCTTCGACGGCAAAGTGCGGATCTGCGAAGTGAAATCCGGCAAGCTGGTGCGCGATTTTGTGCCCGTTCCGGTGGAAACGCAAATGGCGTCGGCGAGGTGAGAGATATGTGGAGAGTTGTCGCGCTGCTGGTTTCCGTCTCATGCGCGGCTTTCGCGGCTGCGCCTCCAATGTTAACCGGCCTGGAACCGCGCGGTGCGCAGCGTGGGAAATCATTCACCTTGATGATCGAAGGCAAAAATCTAGCCGAAGGCGGGCAAGTGCTTTCGACTCTGCCGGCGGCTTTCACGCCGCTGACTCCGCCGCAGGAAAACATGGCTGCCGGACGCAAGCTGCCATTTCTTGTCGAGCTCAAAGCCGACGCCGCCATCGGCACTTACCCGATTCGTGTGCAGACGCCGGACGGCATTTCGAATGTTCTGCTGTTCACAGTGGGAGCATTTCCCGAAGTGACGGAAGCGGAGTCGAAGCCGGAATCGCCCGAGCATATTAACGACTCGATCGAGACGGCGGAGCGCATCGAAGCGCCAGTCATCGTGAATGGCACGCTGCGCGGGCCCGACCGCGACTACTACCGCATTCGTGCCAAACAAGGCGAGCGCCTGGTGTTCGAGGTAGAAGCGCGGCGCCTGGGTTCGGCGATCGATCCGGTACTGCGCATTGTTGACGCTGAGGGCAAGCAGATAGCACGCAGCGATGACGCACCGGCGCTCGGCGTGGACTCCCGGGTGGAGGTCACTTTTCCGCGGGACGGAGATTACTACGCGCTGGTGCACGATGCGCGTCTCAGCCGCCAGTCGCAGAACTTTTACCGGCTCAAGGTGGGCAATTTCGCGTATGCCGACGCAATTTTTCCGCTTGGCTGGAAACGCGGGGAAAAGGTAGATGTGGAGTTGTTCGGGGGCAGTTTTTCACCTTCAGGGAAAACTACGGCCGATCTGTCAGGAGTCAATCCCAAGCTGGAGTTTACGCGCGTCAGCGTGCCGGGCGCCTCGGGCAGTCTGCCGTTTCTTTTTGTCGTTGGCGATCTGCCTGAAAAGCTGGAGCCCGCGCATGGCGCGAATGAGGCGGTTGCACTGGAATCGGGCACGGTCATGAACGGGCGCATTTCGAAGAGCGGCGAAGTGGACCGCTACAAGCTTGTGGTTTCGCCAGGCGACCACTGGAATCTGGAATTGCGCGCGCGCGGACTGGGCACATCGCTTCTGGATGGTGTGCTGACTATTTACGACGGCAAGGGCAAGAAGCAGGCGTCTGCCGGCGATAAGCCGCCGAAGGAAGACGTGTTCTCGCTGCTCTCGGCGGGCCGCACGAGTTCCGATCCCTGGCTCGA
>Ga0070730_10003087_pt1 | contig 15046 bp, 11 predicted proteins | sample Coa_R1_3_FD_66447 | JGI IMG/M metagenome (GOLD analysis project Ga0070730, IMG submission 66447) | Surface soil microbial communities from Centralia Pennsylvania, which are recovering from an underground coalmine fire - Coalmine... | ecosystem: Environmental > Terrestrial > Soil > Unclassified ...
GCGTTCGCTGCCGGAGAGGAAGTTCTGCTCTCCAGTAATCGTCGCAATTCTCTGATAGCGTTTGTCAATCAGATAGCGGGTAGCATCATAGGCCGCCTGGTAATCATCAATGGTTATGCTGTCTAGGATCTGCTCGGTCAGGTGGCCAATATAGACTGCAGGAACACGGACTTCTTGCAGCTTATCCTCGGCCTTGGCGAATGATTCGCCGGCAATAATGGCGCCAGCAAAGCGGTTGGTTGACAACTGCCCGAGATAGTTCTTCACGTGATGCTGCGATGATCCCGCTGGCACGTCAGTGTTGTAAATTAACAAATCAAAATCTTGTTTGGCGACTTCTTCCTGGATAACCTTGATCAGCTGCGGAAACCAGGGATTGCAGATATCTGGAATCATCATGGCAATCTGGTAGCTTTTCCCACTCCGCAGACTTTTAGCCAACGCGTTGGGACGATAACCCAATTCCTCCACGGCTTGCATGACCTTTTGGCGTACGTCGGCCGTGACCCGGTCTGGCCGATTGAGCGCATGCGAAACGGTGGTTATGGAAAACCCCGATCGCTTGGCTACCTCCCGGATGCTAGCCATAAGGTGTGTTCCGACAAGGGTTACAAACAAAGGGTATCATTATTTGTCACAAAACGTTTTGCAAAACGTTTTACTCTGCTCTATACTAGTGTGAACTGTGCTTCCTGTCAAATCAAACTGGCCTTCACCAACAAAAGGATCAACAACAATGAACCTGTTCTACAAACCCAAGCCCGGTGTCATTGGGGACTGCATCCCGTTCTTCTCGAATGGCCGATACCATGTCTTCTACCTGCGTGACAATCGCGACGCCGATTCCTACGATATTGGTTCCGATTGGCAGCATATCTCGACCACGGACTTCGTCCACTTTGAGGACCATGGCGTGGCACTTCCCAAGGGAACCATCACTGAGCAGGATCACACCGTAGCCACCGGTTGTGCCTATACGGACGACCAGGGCCAGCATCATATTTTCTACACGGGCATCAACCCGTACTTTCGTAACGAGCATCAGCGCGAGCAGGTGTTGTTGCATGCCACCAGTGACGATCTGGTCCATTGGACCAAGGTCCGAGGTCAGGCGTGGTATGCCGACGAGTCCATGTACGAACTGCATGACTGGCGGGATCCCTTCGTCTTCAAACACCCCGTCAGCGGCCGCTACATGATGCTGGTTGCGGCACGGCTGAAGGAAGGACCCAAAAACAGGCGGGGCTGCACCGGCCTGCTGACCAGTGATGACTTGACACACTGGACTGTCGAGAAACCCTTTTACGCACCTGGTCGCTACCATGGACACGAGTGCCCCGATTGGTTCAAGATGGGCAGCCACTACTACTTGGTCTTTTCGGAGTACACCACGCGAACCGCAACCCGATACGTGATGAGCCAAACGCCGGACGGGCCGTGGGTTGCGCCCGACGAGAACCAATTCGACAACCGCGCCTTTTACGCGGCCAAAACAGCTTCGGACGGGTCTCGCCGGTTCTTGTTTGGCTGGAATCCCACCAAAGTGGGAGACGTCGATAACGGCGATTGGCAGTGGGGCGGCTGCCTGACCGTACATGAAATAATCCAGGGTGAGGATGGGACACTCTCGGTACGCATGCCGCCTGAAGTAGACCATGCTTTCGGCACGCCAGCTACCGTTCGTCTTGAGCGCACCGAACCGGGTTGGGATCTTCAGGGTGATACGCGTGGGGCCGACGTGCCCAACGGCTACAGCATGGCGTTGAGTGAGCAGATGCCTGAAACTTATCTTTTGGAAGGCGAGCTCACATTTGGGCGCGAGGCAGGTACCGCTGGAATCCTCCTGCGAGTAGACGAACAAGGCGATACCGGATATTTCCTCCGGTTCAACCGAGCTGGACAGCGCCTTGAGTTCGGCAAGATGGGCGGATACCGTAATTGGTATGTCGATCATATGCCAGAACTCGACCGGCCGCTCCATTTCAGTGCGGGCCAGGCGCTGCGCTTCAAGGTCCTGGTCGACAAAACGGCTGTTGTTGCCTATGTGAACGACCAAATCGCGCTCAGCGGACGAATGTACTCCAATCCATTCGGCCGGTGTGGGCTTTTTGCTGACGGGGCGGTAGTCAACATCAGCTCATTTCAAGCGCGGGCGCTAAAACTTTAAGTCTCTACTAAGCGCCCATTTCTGAGACGGTCGCGACAGGAAAGCCTGTTGGCTGAGCTCCCACTGGCCCCGTTGGGTAAGAACCGCTACTAGAATAAACGATCTGTATTGACATCTGGCCCAATTCGGTTATTATACTTATACGTATCACTGAAACGTATAAGTAGATGCAAGTTGAGGGATCTTCATGACAAGACAAGCACCGTCGCGAAGCCCAAGCATCACAATGAAGGATGTCGCGAAGCGCGCTGGAGTCTCCCAAGCCACGGTGTCTTATGTCATTAACAATTCCGCTGGACAGAACATTCCACATGAGACACGCGAACGTGTCTTAAGCGCGGTGCGCCAGTTGGGCTACCGGCCCAATAGTGCCGCCCGCAACATGCGCACGCAACGCTCAAACTTCGTTGGTTTCATCACCGATGAGATTGCGACAACTCCCTTCGCTGGCGCGATCATCAAGGGAGCGCAAGACGCTGCTCGCTCCCACGGCTGCATTCTGCTGCTGGTCAATACCGAGGGCGCGCCAGATATCGAGAACGCGGCCATCGAGTCCATGCTCGAGCACCGCGTGGCCGGCATCGCCTATGCCACGATGTACCACCGCTCGATCATCCCCCCTGCGAACCTGGCCGAAGTGCCAGCGGTGTTGCTCGATTGCTTCAGCGAGGATCGATCGATCGCCTCCGTCGTCCCGGATGAGGTGGGTGGCGGCCGGACAGCCACTGAGATTCTGCTAAATAGAGGGCACCGGCGCATTGGCTTCATCAACGATATCGACCCCATTCCAGCGACGTTTGGCCGGCTACGCGGCTACCAGGAGGCACTCGCGGCGCACGGTGTCGCCTTCGACCCAAAACTGGTAACGGTTGCCCGGAGCGACTCGCACGGCGGATACGACGGTACCCTCGCTTTGTTGCAGCAGCCCGACCGGCCCACTGCCCTATTTTGTTTCAACGACCGCGTGGCGATGGGCGCTTACGACGCTCTGCGCAAGCACGAGCTATCCATACCGGACGATATGGCCGTGATCGGTTTTGACAACCAGGAGATCATCGCGGCCGCGCTCCACCCTGGGCTTTCGACGATGCAGCTGCCCCATTACCAAATGGGCCAGTGGGCCATCAACTACTTGTTGGACACAAAAGTGGCAGGCGGGCCCGCCGTTCACAAAGTCCTGGATTGTCCATACGTCGAGCGCGAATCGGTCTAGAAGTTGCCGATTAGTAGGACTCATGTCCAGCCGTGGGCCAATACTTCGCTTGGAACCCAGGCACAGTCTACCAGGACAAGCCTGGATGAACGACGCTTACCACCCCAGTCTGGCCGCCTCGTGTGCCGATGATGCATCGTGGCCGATCATGATTCGATTGTTGGGCAATTTTCGCCTGTTGCACGCCGGCGAGCCGGTGCCGGTGCGGGCCGGTGGCCGAACTGAAGCGCTTCTGGCTCACCTGGCCCTCCAATATGGCCGGCGTGTTCCTCGCGAGCAGCTCGTCCAGATGCTCTGGCCAGCCAGCGATCTGGCCCATGCGCTCCACTCGCTCAATACTACGGTCTACACCCTGCATAAACTCCTCGGCCCGGCGCTGCAAGGCGCCGCGCCCATCATTCACGAGGAAGGCTTTTATCGTCTAAACGTCGAGGCCGGGATCGGCGTGGACGTGGCCTGCTTTGATTACCTGGTCCACGCTGGTGATCAGCACGCGCGGGCCGGCGACCATGCCTCTGCTCTCATCGCTTACCAGCGGGCGGCGGAACTGTATCGCGGCGATCTGAGCGTCGCGTCAGGAACGCAGATCGTCATCGAACGCGAGCGCCTGCGCGCCGCATTTCTGACCTTACTGACGAAGCTGGCCGATCACGAGTATCACGCGGCGGACTACAGCGCCTGTTTGGAATATCTCTGGCGGCTCCTGGCCCGTGATCCCTGTCGCGAAGATGCCCATCGCCTGGTCATGCGCTGCTATGTGCGGCGAGGCGAACGGGCAGCTGCGTTGCGCCACTACCAGCTGTGTGTAGACATCCTGCAATCCGATTGCGGTGTGGCGCCGGAGCCTGCCACCGTTGAATTACTTGAACAGATCCGTAGTCAGCCGGAAAGCATTTGATGGAGACTTGTGGCAGGCGTGATGTGATCGTGAGGGCTGCGTGAGGCTCGCCTGAGGGCGGCGCTTTACGATGATGATGGTCCAAATAGTCCTGTTTATAAGGTCAAGCAATGCCACCCGCAGCAGTCGACGAGGTCCTGGCAAATAAACGCTATGTCACGCTGATCCTGCGGCTGATGCTAAATCACGACGGACAGCTGATCCAGGGTGAGCTGGTTGACACAACCGATACCGTCCTGGGCCGGTTTGTCGGTGTGGCTGGCTTGAACCAGGCCGTTCAGGACTGGCTCACCGGGCACGAGCATGCTGAGGAAGACGGGCGCGGCCGCTAGGAGTTTGTCCCCATGACGGAACAAGTAAAACCCAATCCGTTGGGTTCCGAGCTGGTCTCGGAAGATCAGCGAGGACACACGCGTCGATCCGGCATCTTGGGGTTTGTCAGCGATGAAATTGGAATTACGCCGTATGCCGGAAAAATCTATGAGGGCGCTCAAGATGCGGCCTGGAAGCAAGGCAAGATCTTGATCATGGCCGACACCAAGAATGATCCCCAATTGCAGGCAGCGGCGTTCGACATGCTGATGGACAGGCAGGTCGAAGGCATCATTTACGGGACGATGTATCACCGGGCTGTGACCCCACCCGACTTGCTGAGGACTATTCCGTCAGTATTGCTCGATTGTTTTGTCGCCGATCACTCGCTGCCTTCCGTTGTCCCAGACGAGGTCGGTGGCGCGTACAAGGCCACCAGCGTGCTATTGGAAAAAGGTCATCGCCGGGTGGGTTTTGCGAACAATCAAGATCCGATCCCTGCCACACCCGCGCGCCTGCATGGTTATGTGGCCGCCCTGGCTGCGCATGGTGTCCCTTTTGACCCGGCGCTGGTCGTCTCGGATAGCTCCGACTCCGATGGCGGCTACCGTTGCGCGCAAAAACTGATGCAGTTACCCAACCGGCCGACCGCCCTGTTTTGTTTCAACGACCGCATGGCAATGGGCGCGTATTACGCCCTGCGCGAGCTCAACCTCTCCATACCGAAAGACGTCGCGGTGATTGGTTTCGACAACCAGGAAATCATTGCCGCCCATCTCAACCCTGCCCTTTCCACTATGGAATTACCCCATTATCAGATGGGTCAATGGGCCATCAACTACCTGCTGGAACACATTGGCCGTGAGGCTGACGCTCAGCCGATTCAACACGCCATCGAATGCCCCTACATTGAGCGGGCATCCATTTAGCGCGGATCGAGCAACGAGCAGGTGCGGGCTCAACCATTAATGGGGCGGACGCAGCGAAAAGGAGGACATGGCTCTACTCGAATAAGCAAGTTGGTTTTGCCCATGATTGACACTGCAATAAGAGCTGGCCATACGCCCGATCTGGCGCCGATCGCCATTGTCTTCATAACTGGAGGAGCAGCATGCAAATGAAGAAGTTGTCCCGCAGAGATTTCTTGCGCGTCTCAGCCATCAGTGGGGCTGGTTTCGTAATCGCGGCCTGCAGTCAGGCCACACCCACCGCGCCGCCCGCCGGCACTCAGCCGCCTGGGGCAGCAACCGCAACTGGCGTGGCCCCGGCAGCCACATCGGCCGGAGCCAAATCAGCCCGGGGCTTCATTGAACCGCCCTTCCTGGCCGACCGGGTTGCTTCTGGCAAGCTCCCGCCGATTGACCAACGTCTGCCGGATCAAACTTTTGTCGTGGGGTCGGGCGTTCTGATCGATCCACAGTACGGCCCCTGGCAGAATGGCCAGTATGGCGGCGAAATCGACATCGCCCCAACTTTCGGCTCGGGCTTCCTAAATATCGCGCAAAGCAGCACGATCTTGCGCTCGCCAAGCCAGTCCACCAAGGCCTCCTTGCCCAACGTGGTCAGCGCTTTTTCGAATTCCGCTGACTACACGAACTACAAGTTCACCCTCCGCAAGGGCCTGAAATGGTCAGATGGGCAGCCCGTGACCACCGAGGATATCCGTTTCGTATTTGAGGATCTGTATCAAGACAAGGACGTGCAGCGCCCCTGGCCGGCCGAGCTCTTAACGCAAGGCAACGGCTCGCTAGGGCCGGCCGCGCTGAAAATCGTCGACGACTACAACTTTGAGCTCACGTTCAGCCAACCCTACGGCAACTTCATCGCCGCGCTCAACTCGTGGATCCCGAGCTACGACATTCTCATGACGCCGGCCCACTACATTAAGCAGTTCCACGCCAAGTACGCCAAGCCAGATGAGCTGGCTGCGCTCCTGAAGACGGCCAACGAAACCAGTTGGGTAAAACTGCTCAATTCGAAGGACGTGGCCCATTGGGATTGCGGTGAGCTGCGTGCGCTCGGCAAGCCCGTGTTGAACGCCTATGTGCTCACCCAGGCCACCGACACGCGCCGTGTCTTCGAGCGCAATCCGTTTTTCTGGCATGTCGACTCAGATGGGCGCCAGTTGCCCTACATCGACACGGTGGTCAACAACATCTCGATCGATGACAAGGCGCAGCTCAACGCCGTCATGGCTGGCAAAGTCAATCTGGTGGGCGGCAATACGATCGCGCTCAGCGATATGCCGGTCATCGTGGGCAATGCCGCGAAGTTCAACAAACGGGTCTTTACGACCGGTTCGTTCAACAACCCCATTCTGCTGTTTCTTAACCACGACTATGAGTATGACAAAGCGAACAGCGTCTGGCAGAAATTGATCTCCGACCCCGACCACCGCTTCGGGCAGGCGATCGCCGCGTCGATGGACCCGAATGAGGTCAATACCTCAGTCTATTTTGGCAAGTATGGCAAGCCCTTTGCGAATGCCACGGGGCCCGACCTGGCCAAGGCCAACTCGCTGCTCGATGCCTTGGGCCTCGACAAGAAAGGCCCCGATGGACTGCGCCTCGGCACCGATGGCCAGCCGTTCATCTTCCGCATCACCAACTCGAACCAGGCCTCCGACTTTACCCCTGTCGCCGAGTTGCTCAAGGCCCAAATCCAGAAGTCTGGCCTGCATGTCGAGATCGAAGTCGTTGACACCAACTTGTGGGGCCAGCGCCTGACCGCCAATCAGATCTCGGCTTCAATCCATTGGAATGACGGACCGGGCTGGGTTGGCGGTATCTCAGAAGATTACCTGCCCGAACACAAGGGCCCCTGGTCGCCGCTGACCTACCTGTATTTCACCTCCAATGGCAAGCAAGGCCGCAAGCCGCCGGCGTATATCCAGCAGTTCTACGACCTTTACACCGCTCACAAGCAGTACCCGCCCGAGTCGGACAAAGGCGCGGCGATCTTCAAGCAGATGTTGGACTGGATGTACGGCAACTACGTCATGATTCCAACGGTTGGGCCGCAGGTCAAACCCGCCCTGGTCGACGCAAAGCTGCAGAACGTTCCGAACGACGGCTCTCCGTTTGATTTGGATGTCTACATCAACGTCGAGGGCTTTTGGTTTGCCAATGCTTAACGCCGCCTGACTGGACGGGGCCCGGTCCGCGCCGCGGACTGGGCCCCCAGGCGGTCGCATCCGCCACGGACCCTGGTCTTGTCTGTTTATTCGCCGGCCAACGCTAGCCAGAGGGCATGATCATGTCACGTTTCATATTGCGCCGCGTCGCAATTCTTATCCCCCTGTTGGTCCTCGTATCGGTCGTGGCTTTCGTCGTCATACAACTGCCTGGCGGCGGATTCGTGGACAGCTACATACGCGCCCTGCAACTGCAGGGGGGAAGTGTGAATGAGGCCCAGAAGCAGGCGCTCATCCGACAGTATGGCTTGGATAAGCCCGTGCTGGTGCAATACTTTATTTGGATTTCCAAGATCATCCTCCACGGCGATTTCGGCAATTCATTCAAGTTTCAGCGGCCGGTCGTCGACCTGTTGAAGGAGCGCGTTCCACGCACCATGGCGCTTTCCATTACGTCCATTATCCTCACTTGGATCATCGCCCTGCCAATTGGAATTCTTTCTGCTCTGAAGAAATACTCCTTCTGGGACTATTTTTTCACCTTTCTGAGCTTCTTGGGTTTGTCGATACCCCCTTTCCTGTTCGCCCTGGTGCTCCTATATATCGTCTTTGTCAAAACCGGCTATTTGGCCACGGGGCTGTTCTCGCCCGCCTATGAAAATGCGCCCTGGTCTTTGGCCAAGTTCGCCGACCTGATGCAAAACGTTTGGCTGCCGCTGCTGGTCTTGTCCGTGACCAGCACGGCGGGCATCATACGCATCATGCGCGCTTCGCTGCTCGACGAGTTAAAAAAGCAGTATGTCACCACCGCCCGGGCCAAGGGTCTGCCCGAATGGCGAGTCATCCTGCAATATCCGATTCGCATCGCCATCAATCCGCTCATCAGCACCATTGGGTGGCTGCTGCCAGCGGTGGTGGGCGGCGAGCTGGTCGTTTCGAAAGTATTGAATTTGCCGACCGTTGGGCCCATGATGCTGGATGCCACATTGGGGCAAGACATGTACCTGGCCGGTGGCTTCGTGCTGATCTTGTGCACGCTGACCATTGTCGGTACGTTGATCTCCGATATTCTCCTGGCGTGGGCTGATCCTCGCATTCGCCTGGAGTAGGCCGACTCAACGGAGCACACACCCATGGAAACAACCCTCCCGCCCAAGGCAGCAGAAGCGTCGGACAGCTATGTGAATCGCAGGTCGGGCGAGCTGCTCAAGCGCTACCGCGGCACTCGCGCCCGTCGCCAGGAAATGGCCGAGCATCTGCTGGAAGCATCGCAATATGAGCTGATGCTCGTCAAGTTCAGGAAACATAAACTCGCGGTGGTCAGCTTTTATCTGCTGGTCGCGCTGTACCTGATCGCTATCTTCGCCAATTTCGTGGCCCCCTATGACCCGCTGACACGTTTTGACAAACTGCTCTTTGCCAGTCCAACGCAGATCCACATCCGTGACGCGGCCGCGAACTTCCACCTTCCGTTTGTTTACGCTCGGACCAGTAAGCTGGATGAGAAGACGTTCACGTACAAGTTTGTCGAGGACACGACCCAGATATTTCCACTCCGCTTATTCGCAAAAGGTGAGCCCTACATGTTGTGGGGATTGATCCCCGCCGACGTGCATCTGATCGGTACGGACTCCCAGCAGCCGCTGCTGCTGATGGGCAGCGACCAGCTCGGGCGCGACCTGTTCTCACGGATCGTGTTTGGTTCGCGGGTGTCGCTGTTCATTGGTTTGGTGGGTGTGTTTATCAGTTTTTTCTTGGGCATCCTGCTCGGCGGCATCTCTGGGTATTTCGGCGGCGTCGTGGATCTGCTGATCCAGCGGTTAATTGAGTTCATCATCAGCATTCCGCAAATTCCGTTGTGGATGGGTCTGTCGGCCGCTATCCCGCGCGAATGGACTGGCATCCAGAAATTCTTCGCCATCATCGTCATCCTGTCGCTGGTCGGGTGGACCGGACTGGCCCGCGTCGTGCGCGGGAAAATCATCTCGCTGCGCGAGGAGGACTACGTCACGGCCGCCAAGATATCTTCGGCCAGCGACCTGGCGATAATTTTCAGACACTTGCTGCCCGGTTTTACCAGCTACCTCATCGTCCACATCACCATTGCAATCCCAGGCATGATCCTGGGCGAGACAACTCTAAGCTTCTTAGGGCTAGGGATCAACCCGCCCGATGTGAGCTGGGGCTCGCTGCTTCAACAGGCGCAGGACGTAACGGTCATCGGCTATTACCCGTGGCTGCTGCTGCCGGTGGCCGCTATTATCCTGGCCGTCATCCTTTACAACTTTTTGGGTGATGGCCTGCGTGACGCGGCCGACCCCTACACGCGCTGAACCCATCAGAGCCGGCCAGTATCCAACAATAGCGCCATGAAGGGTTTTTCATGCTCAAGCGACTTGCGCTCTTCTTACTCATTTTTCTGCTCTTGGGTTGCCGCTCAGTGAGTCGTTCGCAGGCTACTTCCACGCCCATGAAAAGTCCTGTGGCCCCACTCGCTGAAACTGGTCCCACGGGCACGCCGGAGCCGACGCAAGCGTCAAGGACTCCGCAAGATTACTTGGCGACTTCGGTTGCGAGGAACGAGCCTGAGTACCCTCTTTCCACGGCGGACCGCTATCAACAGGTATTTCGTCCCCAGTACCATTTTTCGGCTGTCAAGGGCTGGCTAGGCGACCCGGATGGGATGGTCCGCTTCAATGGCATCTACCAGTTATTCTGGTGGGGTCATGCCGAATCAAAGGACCTGGTGCACTGGAACGAGCGCATTCAGCCGATGATAGGCGATGATGGCTCCTTTGCTTACTATTCAGGCTCGGTCGTCGTAGACAAACAGAACAGCAGTGGCCTGGCGGTGAACCCCAATCAGCCGCCTATGATTGCCTTGTACACCATGCATGACAGGGCCTCGGGCAAAGAGACACAGGGCCTATCGGTTAGCTATGATTACAAGAGCTTCGTTTATTTCGATCAGAACCCGGTTTTAGCTTCCGACCAGTCAGCGTTCCGCGACCCGCAGGTGTTTTATTACGCGGCGACCGGCCGCTGGATCATGATCATCGCGCTTTCGGATGATCGCAAAGTCAGCTTCTACTCGTCCAAGGATCTCAAGCATTGGGACCATCTGAGTGATTTCGGCCCAGTTGGGGCGCAGTCGCAGGTGTGGGAGGTACCCGATCTCTTCCAGTTAAGCGTGGACGGCAACCCCAATAACAAAAAATGGGTGCTGCTGTGCGGCATGGGGCCCAACCGTGAGCAGTATTTCATCGGCGACTTTGACGGCACGAAATTCACGCTTGATCCGGCCTCAAATGGCTATTTGCTGCGCGGCGAGGGGTTGCCGGGCCAGGTGTTTGGTGACTTTGAAAACGGCCTGCCGAACGGCTGGACGGTGGAAGGCGATAAGATTGCCATCGGACCTGGCAACAATCTCGGGAGTTATCACGTCTCCGGGTTTGTGGGCTCCAAGTTTCTAAGCACCTATACCCCCGAAACGACAACCGGCGATCGGGGTAAAGTGACGATAACTTCGCCGGCGTTTACTATCAGTCAGGCCTTCATCAATTTCTTGATCTCAGGCGGAAACTATCCCGACCACGCCGCGATGAACTTGCTCGTCGACGGCCTCGTTGTGCGCTCGGCAACCGGCGAGGGCACCGATACTATGAAATGGACAGTCTGGGACGTTTCCGAATTCAAGGGCAAGCAAGCACAGATTCAGATTTTCGACGACAAGACGGTCGCCGATTTCGGACACATCAACGTCGACCAAATCATGTTCGCGGATACCCCGGCGTTGATCGGGCAGGAGCACGCCAACTGGCTCGACTTTGGCGCCGATTACTACGCGGTGCGCACCTATCGTGATTACGATAATGTCGAAAATCGGGTGGTGACCATGGGCTGGTTGGGGAATTGGGAATATGCCAACGATGTCCCCACTTTCGGGGGCCAGGGAGAATTGGCGCTCCCGCGTGAGATTGGCTTGCAGTCGTATGCCGGCGGGCTGCACATCGTCCAGCGGCCCATCCCCGCGTTGGAGACGCTGCGTAAGATCCCAGTACAAATCGAACAGCGGGCCGTAAACGGGGTCGTACCGCTGTCTGAGTTCAAAGCCACCACCAACACCTATGAGATCGACGCGACTTTTGTCATCACCGACCCCGGGGCGCGGTTTGGCATCACGACGACCGTCAGTGGCAGCTACGGGGTGAGCATAGGGTATGACGCGCGTACGTCCACCCTGTTTCTCGACCGCATGAACTCCGAGAACGCCGGCTTCAACGCCCACTTTGCCAAGTATCTGACCGCTCCCCTGGCAGCTCAAGATGGGAAGATCAGGCTGCATATCTTCGTCGACCAATCTTCGATTGAGGTGTTCGCCAACGACGGCCTTGTGACGATGTCCGCGCTCATGTTCCCAAACCCCGACAGCCTGGGCATCGATTTGTTTGGGGAGAACGGCGGGGCCAACCTGCTGAGTCTAACGGCGTGGCCATTGGATTCCATTTGGGGAATGCCTGCGAAGTGAACAATCGTACGACGCAGCACGTGCAGTGAAGGGTGCGCAACTATGAATCGACTAGAGCTCCACGATCTCAAAACTTACTTCTTCCTCGACGAAGGCATTGTGAAGGCAGTGGACGGTGTCGATCTCACCCTGGGCGACGGAGAGACGATTGGCGTCATTGGCGAATCAGGCTGCGGGAAAAGCGTGATGGGACAGTCGATCATGCGTCTGATCGTGCAGCCGGGCGAGATTGTTAAAGGAACGGCGCTGCTGCACCGCAAAGATGGCACCCAGATGGATATCTTCGCCCTGGAGCCCAACTCGCCCGCGCTGCGCTCTATCCGCGGGAATGAAATCGCGATGATCTTCCAGGAGCCAATGACCGCCTTTTCGCCGGTCTATACCATCGGCCAACAGATCAGCGAGATGGTGGCGCTGCACACCAAAGTCGAGCCATCCAAAATACGCGACCACGTCGTGGGCCTGCTCAATCGGGTGGGCATCTCCAATCCCAGCCAGCGCTTTGACGAGTATCCACATCAGCTTTCTGGCGGCATGCGCCAGCGCGCCATGATCGCTATGGCCCTCAGCTGCAGCCCAAAGATTATTTTGGCCGATGAGCCGACCACCGCGCTGGACGTGACCATCCAGGCCCAAATCCTTGACCTCTTGAAACAGCTTCAGCGCGAAGAGGGCATGTCGGTCATCTTTGTCACCCACAACATGGCCGTGATTGCTGAAACGGTCGAGCGCGTTTATGTGATGTATCTGGGCCAGGTGGTGGAAAGTACCACGACGCAAGACCTGTTTGCCAATCCGCTGCACCCCTATACCCAGAAACTGCTGCGCTCCATTCCCAAGCCTGGCCAGCGCGTTGACCGGCTAGAGGTGATCAAGGGCACCGTGCCCACCCCAATTGACATGCCCCTGCAGTGCGGTTTTGCATCCCGCTGCCCGAGCATGATGGCTGGCCTGTGCGACAAAAAGATGCCGGCGCTGGTCGAGATAGAGCCGGGGCATTTTGCGCGCTGCTTCCTGCACAGTCAAGAAACGGAGCCACAAGATGAGTGGACCAACATCTAGCCCGAGCGCGGACCGGCGCATACTGGCAGTTCAAGGCCTGACCAAGTTCTTTGATATCAAACAGGGCTTGATGGGGCGCGTGGCGGGCCAGGTGCACGCGGTGGACAATGTGGACCTGTATGTCAATGCGGGCGAGACGTTGTCGATCGTCGGTGAATCGGGGTCAGGGAAAACTACCCTGGGGCGCTGCATCGTGCGGGCCATTGAGCCGACCCGCGGGCAGGTGCAGTTACGGGTGGACGATCAGTGGGTTGACCTGACCAAGCTAAAAGGCGCACAGCTACGGGCGGCCAGGCGCCATTTCCATATGATCTTCCAGGACCCCTATTCCTCGCTCGACCCGCGCATGACCGTTCTGGACATTGTCAAGGAACCCCTGGTCTATAACAAGCTGGCCCAGGGCAAAGAGGTGCGCCGGATCGTCATTGAGACTCTCAAGCTGGTGGGGCTGGAAGAACGCCACTTGCGCCGCTACCCGCACGCGTTTAGCGGTGGACAGCGCCAACGGATTGGAATCGCGCGATCGCTGGTGTGTCACCCTCAGCTGATTGTGTGTGATGAGTCAGTATCTGCGCTCGACGTGTCGATCCAGGCCCAGATCCTCAACTTGTTGAAAGATCTGCAGCATGATCTTCACCTGTCCTATATCTTTATCGCCCATGACCTGGCCGTCGTGGAGCACATCTCCGACCGGGTGGCGGTCATGTACGTCGGCAAGCTCGTCGAATCGGCTAAGTCAGACGAGGTATTCGCGCATCCCCGCCACCCTTATACCGAGGCCTTGCTGTCATCGGTGCCGCAGCCAGACCCGAACCGCAAGTCAGCGCGGATGATTCTGGAAGGCGAAGTCGCCAACCCGGCCCATCCGCCAAGTGGTTGTTACTTCCACCCGCGCTGTCCCTATGCGACCGAAAAATGCAAAAACGAAACACCACAATGGCGTGAGATTTCGCCCGAGCATTTTGTCGCTTGCCATCATGCGGACCAACTTCAACTGAAGGGGATGCTATAGGCGCGGGTTCAAACCTGCAGTTGGGCCGGCATAACTGACCAGCATCGTCCCATTGCAAGGCTGAACTAAGCCATGGCACGCTAACGACCGGGCTGGGAGGTCGGAAGGGCCGTCCGTAGCCGATCACGGTCACTTAGAGTGGTGCCATTTGACCGCCTGACGACTTGCCCGATGTTCCAGGCCGATGCCGTTCAAGCGGCGGGCTGACTCTTGGGTGCAGGCTGTTTCTGGCGATTTGGGGAAAGCAAACGTGAACGAAATCTTTTACAGACCACGAGACGCCGCCGTCGGCGACGTGATTCCCTATTATGCGAACGGTGAGTTCAAGCTGTTTTATTTGCATATTTGGCGCGTACCCGAAGAAATGCGGGGTGAGCGCGGCTGGTATTTACTCGGGACAAACGATTTTGTCCATTACCGCGAGGACGGGCCATGCAAAATACAGGGGGGCACCGGTTCAGTGCTGGAGGCGGGCGGCCTGTACCACATGTTTTATTGCAAATTTCCACACGGCCGGCAGATCGTGTGCCACGCCACCAGCACCGACCTCGCGCACTGGGACAAGTACCCCGAGGAAGATTTTGGACCTGATATCACATTCTATGAGGCCAGCGATTGGCGCGATCCCTTGGTGTTCTGGAATGAAGAGGAGGGCCTGTATTGGATGCTGATCGCTGCGCGGGCCAGGAGCCAATTTAACCGCTCCGGCTGTGTGGGATTA
>Ga0070730_10003088_pt1 | contig 15045 bp, 11 predicted proteins | sample Coa_R1_3_FD_66447 | JGI IMG/M metagenome (GOLD analysis project Ga0070730, IMG submission 66447) | Surface soil microbial communities from Centralia Pennsylvania, which are recovering from an underground coalmine fire - Coalmine... | ecosystem: Environmental > Terrestrial > Soil > Unclassified ...
TGTATTCTTCCGCTGAGATTGAGCCGTGCAGGCGGTTATTTTCCAGTTGGAAAAGTTCTTCTTTGAGGGCGTCCAGCAGGGGACCCCTGCTTGTGGTCTTGCCCCGTGCGGAAGCAACATTCCTTGTCATCTTCCAGATACTGAATCCGCCTGCTGCCAAAACGATGGCGATAGCGGAGAGCAGGAGCCAGAATTCTCTTTTAGGTTGATCATTGGGTAGATCTGGAGCAGCGGGTGCAGGATGGGGATTGCCAGCGGCGACAGGTGGTGAAGAGGGAACTGGCGCTGGCGGCACGGCATTCGATTGTATCGGAGGAGATGAAGCAGCGCCGGCTCCAGCGACTACAAATGCCGGCACATCTTTTGTTACGGGTCCATTGGTGGCATAGATCAGGACGCCGTTCGCGGACCCAGGAGCCTTGAAGGTTCCGGGGCGTGACGCGTTAAGTGACATTGAGGGAGGAACCGAGACGGCGAAATTCTTGATTGGATAGGCGAGCTTGAGGTGAAAAGTGGTAGGCCCTTCATAAGGAAGATGGTAGGTAAATCGATAGATGGTGACGCCCGGACGCAAAGGAAAGTCGACGTTGTAGCGGCCTTTTTGTCCTCTTACCGGAGCGGGAGCGACCTTGATCCAATCGGTGTTCTCGGTCCTGACGTCGAGTGTATCCAAAGCAGCCTTGGTGGGCAGGGAAATCTCAAAATTGCTCGCTCCCGACTGCGTTACCGGAGGAGCGGAGGCGTTGGTGATGGCATAAACCTCTGTGACCTTCAATGTCTTTCCCGCAGTCTCCATTTGCGCAATTCCCATGTTCCCGCTTAAGCCTGGAATCTTGGTGACAGAGTCAAAGACTCTAACCTCCAAAGGATGTGTTCCGGTCATGCTCTGATCGTAGTTCACTCCCTGGTGTAAGACGCGAACCACATGGAGGACCTTGGCGTCCGTTGCATTCAAGGCAAAAGCACCCTGGGTGTCTGTTTTGGTTCGGGCCTCCTCCTGCATGCCGTCCAGACGTAACAGGATGACCTCATCGCCAACGACTGGCTGGCCGGTCGTCTGGTTGCGGACCGTGCCGGCAATCGTGTCTGCTGCAAACGCGATGATTGGCACAGACAGGAAACAAGCAATCAAAGCCGAGCATCGAATCAATGAATAGGTTGACATAAATGAATCGACCGAATTACTGATGCATGCTCAGTAGTTTCGGCGATTATTGCAGTTTTGGCAATTTTGTCATTCTTGAATAATCATGCCCCTGCCACCCAAATTCTTTTGGCTGCGGAGAGGCCCAGCCGTACTGGTTGGTCTGCAATCAGCAGGGTCACTGTGCTGTCATAGTTCTGCGACTGAATGCTCACGTGTGTGCCGGGACGAATGCCTTGTTGGTCAAGAAACTCCAATAGCTTCCGGTCGCGCTCGTAGACGCTGTTGATCCGGTACTTCTTTTTGGCCTGGGCCTCATTGAGCAGGCAAAGCCCGCGCTTGCGACGCTCGGCGTCGCTGAGCAGGCTGAAACTGTTGCCGTGAGGGCAGGTATCGTTGTCCCCCAGTTTCTCAACCAGTTTCTTTTCAAATGCCGGAGACACTGCATGTTCCAGGCGCTCGGCCTCATCGTGAACAGCGTACCAAGGCATGCCGAATATCTCGATGAGCATACGTTCGATAAGGTGATGGCGAAAAATGGTGCGTTGGGCAATCTCGCGTCCCTGATCGGTCAATCGAACGCCACCGTCTTTGGCGACCCGCAACAAACCGTCTTTGGCCAGACGCCTGACTGCTGCGGTCACGGCCGGACGGGTGACCGAGAGAACTTGTGCCAGGGTGGCGGGAATGGCCGCTTCTCCCTCCGCTTCAGCCTGTGCAATGGCCTTTAGATAGTCTTCTTTAGAAATTGTAATCATGCGCGTTGCCAAGGTGCGGAATCCGCAGATTTATCCATGAGCAGAACAGTAGTCTATCCGCTGTTGAACACATAGTATACCATATAAGTTAACCTTAGTTAACTTCGCTTGTCGCACATCCATTTTAGGAGGCCAAACAACAAGTCGAAAAAGTCAAACTCTTGATTTAACCCAGCACTGACGTGCTCAAGAATTACCCCCTGACCGGGCTTCAGTAAGCTGAATCCGCGTGGTATCCGCGTAATCCGCGGTAGGCCTTTGGGTTGCGGCTCTGCCGCGCCGTAGTTTGTGGTTCTCTTTGTGCCTTCATGGTTAGTGTTTACTTTGGCTCTGAGTTTTTGGCAAAGCCGGGGGTAGGAAAAACCTGCGGGACAAACGGACGGAAATGTGCGAGAACAAGCTATGAATGCGCTACGATGCTGTTGACAAGCGAATTGGTGAGGTCTATCCTTTTCCGACCCAGACCCTGGCTGCGGCAGGCAAACCAAGACGGACGGTGTTCGGCCCAATCGAGAGCGTGATGGTATCGTCGTAATTGCGCGCTTGAACGGACAAACTTGTCCCTGGACGGATGCTTTCCTGCTCAAAGAATTCCAGCAACTTGCGATCGCGCTCGTAGACGCTTGCGACCCGATACTTCTTGCCCTCCTGGGCTTCGCTTAACAGGGTCAGGCCATGCTTGCGGCGTTCAGAGTCGCTGCGCATCGTAAGGCCGTTGCCGTGTGGGCATACATCTTTCTGGCCGAGCTTTTCCACCAACTTTTTCTCAAATGCCTGTGAAACGGCATGTTCTAGCCGCTCCGCCTCGTCATGGACCTCGTACCACGGCATTCCGAACACCTCGGTGAGCATGCGTTCGATCATGTGATGGCGGAAGATCGTGCGTTCCGAGATCTCACGGCCTTCATTGGTCAGTTGCACACGGCCATCTTTGGCCACCCGCACGAGCCCATCCTTGGATAATCGCTTCAAGGCAGTAGTGACTGCCGGACGCGTAACCGAAAGCCAATGGGCCAAAGTTGCGGAAATCACCGGCTCCCCTTCCGCTTCGGCTTCGGCGATCGCCTTTAAGTAATCTTCCTTGGAAACCGTTATCATCGACTTACTGAATTAACCTTTCTGTCGGAATATACATCCACCCTTTGTGCTGTAAGGGCTTTCTTAATAATAGGATAACGCAAATTACCATCAAAATAGAACAAGAATCGATGCATTCATGGTATCCATAAATACCAAAAGTGAAAAGGTTGAAAATGTGCGGTTGGGAGAATCGTATTTTCGGGGTAGAATGACGCCATGGCTTTTCGGGCAACTGCACCAGCTTTCTCCAAGAAAACAACCAAAACACCTCCGCCGGATGAGACCGGAATGGAGTCGGCATACTTAAAAGCACTCGGCGAAAAACAGGCCCCTGTAACCGTGAAGCTGGTTTCGGGAGAGACCTTCCGAGGCTGGATCGAATACTACGACGTGGCCATGGTCCGGCTGACCCGTGACAACGGGCCTAATCTTTTTATCTTCAAACACGAGATCATGTACATTGCCGAAGATAGCGGCCGCCGTTCCCGCTGATGAGTCCTTCCGCGGACTATCTCACTCCCATGCAGGATGTGGCCCGTGAAGCCGGGTCCTTGCTCATGTCGTATTTCGGGAAAGTGGCCATCGAATATAAAGGCGATGTTGATCTGGTCACAGCAGCAGACCGTAACGCGGAAGAGCTGATTGTCGCCCGCATTCGCAAACAATGGCCGGGGCATGACCTGATTGGCGAAGAGGGAAGCCGCCAGGAGACCGGGAGTGATTTCCGCTGGTATATCGATCCCCTGGACGGCACCACGAATTTTGCCCACGGCTACCCGGTCTTTTGCGTCTCAATCGCCCTGGAGCACCGTAACGAGCGGATTGCGGGGGTAGTTTTTGATCCTACCCGCAATGAGATGTTTGCCGCAGTAAAAGGCGGTGGCGCCCGCCTGAACGACCTTCCTATCAACGTATCCAAGACATGCCGGCTGGCAGAAAGCCTGGTCGCTACCGGTTTTCCCAGCCACAAGCGTCACAAAAATCCCAACATTCACTTCTACCACCAGATCACCCTGCGTTCTCACGGCGTGCGCCGCGCCGGATCGGCCGCCCTGGATCTTTGTTATGTGGCTTGCGGACGTTACGATGCCTATTGGGAGTTCAACCTGAACCCCTGGGACACAGCCGCCGGCGTCCTGCTGGTACAAGAAGCTGGAGGCAAGGTGACGAATTTTGCCGCCGGGCCTTTCGCCATCGACAGCCGGGAAGTGCTCGCCAGCAACGTGCTGCTGCACGATGAATTGGTGACAGAGTTCGCCAACATCTTTGAAGGACGGGTGGAGGGCATTCCGCCCGCAGTGTCGTATCTGTCCCGGCGTTAGCTACTTTTTTTCCGCTTCGGGTGCTGTGCCACCCCTCAGCTTTTGCAACTCAGCCCTTGCCTCGTCTTGATCAGGATCGGCCTTAATGGCTTGCTCAAAGGCTGAGATGGCTTTTGCGCGTTCATGGTTCTCTTGATAGGCATAGCCTAAATACATCAGCGCCTCAGCGTTACCGGGATCTGTTTTTACTGCCTCTTCAAGAGTGGAGATCGCCTTGCCAATCTGGCCATTCACGAGATAAGAGTGACCTAAATCAGCCTGTATTTTTCCGCTATTGGGGTTCAGCTTCGCTGCTTGTTCAAAGATGGCGACGGCTTTTTCGGGCTGCCGCGTCAACTCGTATACTGCACCTAACCTGAGTAGTGCTTCTTCGTTGTCCGGATTGGAGGTGGTCATCTTCTCCAGCACTTGCAGTGCTGTCTGGTAATCCTGGCGGCGCAGAAGCGTGTCCACCTTGAACATCTGGCCATGGGCCTGCACCAGTTGACCGCCGGCAACCACCAGCAACGCTGCCGTAATAACCAGGGTGATCGCCTGGACCAATGTATGCTTGCCTTTCGATGATGACGGCACGGCCAGAGGCAGGCCGATAATCAGGCCCGAGATGAAGCCTCCCATATGGCACATGTTGTCGGTATTGCCGCGCATTCCCATGAAAAAACTGAAACCTGCAAAGAATACGACGCTGGAAAAAATCGACCTTTTTTCGCCGCTGGTGATGGAAAGATCTCCGAATTTCACACCGGAGAGAATGGCCCCGGCGAGCCCAAAGATTGCTCCGGAGGCCCCTACCGATAGCCTGTCAGATTCCCACGCCAGGCTGAGAAGACTGCCTCCCACTCCTGTCAAAAGATAAATCACAGCCGTTTGCCATCTGCCAAAAAGCCGCTCGGATAGCCGGCCCAAGTACAACAGGCACCACATATTGAGGGCAATGTGGATGATATTGGCATGAACAAATGCAGCGCTCAGCAATCGCCAATACTCTCCGCCAAGAGTCAGGATGCCCCAATTCGCTCCCCAGCGGATAATATCTCCATTGCTGAAGTGCGTCATCGAGCCGCCGCCAACGACCATGGCCACAAACACAGCCACGTTGACAGCCACCAATCCGGCGGTTACCGGATAGTCGCGCATCGTGCCGGTATATATGCCCTTGCGCGCCCGGGCCGTAGCGACTCCGGCACAGCGATCACAAAGGACCGGCGCGATCCCCTCCTCGTTCACCTGCAGGGGAGTACCGCATTTTGCGCATGCTGGCATTTGGATTCTTCTTCAAGAATAATAATCTACTCGGGATAAAAACCACGAATTTCCGTGTAATGGGGGCAGTCCGGTCCTTGCGTCATGAGTTCTTCCCGAAGCATTTATCGCAACGGAACAAAATTCTCGTAATTTCCGGCATAAGGGAATACACTTCCAATCGTCTCCTGAGGAAAATCATGATTCAGCCTATGGTTGGGCAAAGCTCTGTTCGTTTATGGCTGCTTCCAATCACTCTCATGATTTGTGTCTCTGCTGTGCCCGTTTTCGCCCAAGAAAAACCTGGCACCACGGTACGAAGATACAACGGCCCCGGCTCCTGCTCTGCTTCAGCCTGCCATGGCGGAGCTCAGATTGCGGCCAAGACTACTCGCGACCAGACCCGCACTCATATCTGGCAGAACGAATATTTCATCTGGGCGACCCAGGATCCTCATTTCAAGGCGTTCACTACGCTGCAGGCCGATCGTTCGAAAAAAATATCACAACTTCTGAATCGGTCCACGTCCCCTGAGCAAGATCCGCAATGCTTGGGTTGCCACGCGCTGGCTCCTCAGCGCCCTATGCAAGCACGGCTCTTTGCCCCGGAAGGAGTGAGCTGTGAAAACTGTCACGATGCTTCGTCGGCTTGGTTTGAGAACCATTTCCAGCGCGATTCCACCACAGCAAAGTCCATCGAGTTCGGGATGTATCCCATTCGGGATTCTGTTCAGCGCTCAACAAAGTGCTTGTCATGCCATATGGGCACGGAGAAATATGACGTTGACCACCAGATGATCGCGGCTGGTCATCCAGATCTGTTTTTTGAATTGGACCTGTTCAGCGCCAAAATGCCCCGGCACTGGGCAACTCCCAATGAATTGAACCAGGACTTTAAGGATGTTGCCAAAGATCCCAACTACGAAGTCCGTCTTTGGGCCGTTGGTCAAGCCGTTCAACTGCATACGGCCTTGGACCGGCTTGCCTGGCGCGCCGAACGTGCGCAGCATCCTGCCCCCGGGCAACTCCCCAAGTGGCCGGAATTGTCGGAACTGGACTGTTTTAGCTGCCACCATAGTGTCAACAGCAATTGGCTGGACCCCAATTACGATCGATTTGCCGCAAATTCTCACCCCAGGAGTTTCGACAGTTGGCGGCAAAAGCGTGGATACGAGGGCCGCGATCCGGGCTCGCCTCCTTGGAATAGCGCTCATTTCACTATATTCCGCGTTTTGCTGAAGATCATTGATCGGGAGGATAGCGAAAATCTCAAAACAAAATTACATGACCTCTATCAGGTTGCAAGCAAGCTGAACAGCTCGCCCAAGGACGTAGGCCAAAAGGCACAAGACGCTGCTCGTTTTGCTGCGGGCCTCGTCGAAAAAGTTGCAAACGAGTTTAAGAACACGTCTTCAGAGTCTAAAAAGCCGATTCTGCGACAGATCATGCTTGAGATTTCTGCGGAGGCTGACAGCATTGCCAACCAGGACACGCGCTCGGCAGAGCAAGCTTATATGGCTTTAGACAGCTTGTTTCGCAGCTACGACGGAATTAAGACGGGAGAACGTCTGGACACCGGCGCTCATCGCTATGTGGGCAGCGCAATCGAAGCGCTATACAAGCAATTTGACAATCCTTCTGCTTACGATGCGCCCGATTTTGCCAAAGCGTTGCGGAATATCCATAATGCTTTGCTTAGCGACGTTGCCGTAAAGCAGCCATCACAGGGTGGGATTACGCGGAAACTTCAAGTACGGCAGCCGTACTCCGCGAATTGACAGTTGGTCGGCGCGGATTGCCGTGGGAGCCGCAAAGGCCGTTGTGGCTTGGCCGGAGATGAAATCATCCTGCTCCACTCCGTCTCCGCTGATGCCCAGCCCTCCCACCAGCACGCCATTCTTGTAGAGCGGCACGCTCCCCGGAAAAAAGACAACGCCGTTCTGGTTGAGGCTGGCAGGTTGGTGTCCATTGGTGCAGGGGTTGGCTATGTCGAACTGATAAAGGTCAAAAAACGGGCCCGGTATTGTTCCATCGATCCCGGAAGGAAAAAAGGGTTGTGCGCCAAAGCTGATGGTGCGGTTGGTTACGGCGGTGCTTGCAGGGACGCCCGGCAGGTCGATAGGATTCACGCCCGCGCTGCTGAAATAGACCATGTTGCGCGCCTTGCCTACGGCAACATCAATGCTGAACACGGTGGCGTCCGGCATGCGATTCAAGGCCAGCAGGCTTCCATCCAAGTCAACCACCGCGATCACGAATTTGGCTCTTTGGCCGTCTGGCAGGCGAATGACCGCGCGTGTCTGGTTTGCGGTGGCGATCGCCTGGTCCACAATTCCCTGCACGTCAGCCTGGGTGAGATTGCTGCCGGCATGCACTTGGATCAAATCTCCATCAGGCACCGGGCCAGGGCCGGCTATGGGAGAAAAACCTGATAAGAAACTCCCGGTGAACACTCCTGGATTGGTCCCCGGTGGGACAGTGGTTTGATTTACGAAAGGCAATGTAATGCCGTCGATGACCACAAACCCCGGCGGTGGGAGCGGAAGGGAAACCAACAAATGAGATCCCGCTGCTCCAGAGAACGCGGCAAACTCCGCCACATCGGGAGAGGCCCCGGCTACGCCAACGCCGCCGACAATGTGACCATTTTTGAAGAGCGGCACGCCTCCGGGATTGACCACAGTAGGATCGGAGTCAAATACGTCCTTTTTGCCGGTGATGATCCCCAGTCCGAGCGCGCTGCCGCCAATCGAGCGTGACGGATTGATTGTCTTGCCCGCCAGAAAAGTAGCGTTCAGCAGACAGCCGCGGTTCGTGTTCTCAATGCCATAGAGCGCGGCGCTGGGAGTGTTCCCAATTCCAGGAGGAAAGTGTATGCCGCTGATGAAGCGCACTGTCCGCGACGAGAGCGGAGCCTGATCGTTGCTGAAATAAGAAGCGGTGCGGGCCAGACCGACTGCCAACTCGGTGGCTGGGACCGTGACGCCAAAGTTTCCCACGGCTGTTGCTGGAGCGCCGGTCTTCTGGAAAACCGCCAGGATGTTCCCTCCGCGATCGGTGACGGCAATCACGATGGGGGCATCCACTGACATGGCGGCACTCTGCACCACGTTCTGCACGTCGGCCGCAGTTAGCCCTGCGAAGGGCGTCGAAGGCGGTGCGGGAACCGAAGGAGTATGTGCTCCGCCGCAACCGGCGAGCACGAGCGCGAGAAAAACAACGATGGCGAAGAAGAACTCCGTCGTTGGCGCGCGCTGAGACATTCGCTGTATCGTACTTAAACCAGCATCTTACGCTGGCGGCCACGCGGTTTGTCAAACATAATCGCACATTAAGAATCCCAAATTTCCTTGTAACAGATTCTTACTAAAGGTCACTATAATCATAGGGAGCCGGAAAAGATGTGGTTCGCACTTGGAGATCGTCCAAGCAGCCAAGCGCAATGGCCAACGTCCTCCCCCTGCTATCATCAGTTGCCCGGCAGAAGGAAATAGAATGGCCACGCATATCATGGACCGCAGCAGGAAAGAACGATCGGTGTTACCGTTTGTTTTGGCGCTGTTGATGGCCACGTCCACGCTGGGTTCAGCGCAGAAAGGCGTGCCCCAAGAGCCCGGTCAGGGACAACAACCACCCAAATCCGGAGGACAAGGTTCCTCCGGAGGACAAGGCTCAGGGGTATCGACCGGAGTAGGCGTGGATGTGGGTGAAGTGATTGGACTGTTTCGGAAACATACGAAAGTCCAACTACAGGCGAGCCAACAGCAGGTCCGGGCGGGCGATCCGATCGTGTTTACCGCCGGCGTAACTCCGAACCGGTCCGGATTGTCTTACGAATTCCATTGGACGCAAGATAAAGGTTCTCCCGGACAGCAGGCAACCACTCCCGCCATCAATCATGTGTACGCTACGCCTGGACAATACACGGTAAACGTAATCGTGTATGCGAACGGCAAGAAAATTGGGACGAGCAACGATATCCCTATCGTCGTCCAGCAAGCTGCTGTGGCCCAGGGCACGCCTGCTCCAGTGCCGGTGTTGGGCCTATCGTTGCAGCCGAATCAGGTCAAGTTTGCAACCATCGTCGCCAACAATCTGTGCAACCAGCCGCAGCACTGGGAGATAGTGTCCCAATCGTTTCCTACCTTTATGCACTTCACGGGTGATTGGGGTTTTGACGTCAACGCGCACGGCAAACGCGATCTCCCCGTACAGTTCGATAGCAGCGGGCTCAAAGAGGGGGCCTACAAAGGCGCCGTTACCCTCAGGTGTCTCACCTGTAAACCCACTGAGTGCAATCTGGACAGAACAGTCGTGAATGTCAGTCTGACGGTAGAACCGCCACTGGTGGCGCCCAATTCAGTGGCCGGGGCAAATAGCAATCCCATGCCGCCTCCGGCCAACGGAACTTCCGAACCGGTTAAAACCGTAACCGGGACGTCTGTTGCGGCAACTCCTGGGGTGATAGCGTCGGCACCGGCGGGAAGTAATACTGCTCTTCCGGCCAGTGAGAATAAGCAGGCGCAATCGGCAAACGTATCGCCTGTTACGACACCGACTGCGGTGGTTCCGCCAACACCGGCGAGAAGCAATGCTGCTTCTCCGGCCAGCGGGAATAGTTCGGCTTTATCGGCTGCGGGAAGCGACCACCCGCAGCAACAAAATGTCAGGGCGACGCCCGATCAGGTGAGTCAGCCCAACAGCAATGTGTCCATGCCGCCGGTTGACATCAAGACCGCAGAAGTACACGAAGCCGGCGCCGGCGGAACAACGTCCGTCAATCCTGACCGAGGCGGGGCTGCTTCACTGCCCTATAGCGTTTCCCTCCGCGCTGATTCACATACTGAAGCTGGAAAGCCGTCGAGTTTCAGCGCGGATTTGTATCCTACCCCTCCGCTGGGAAGGCCGGTTCGATATTGCTTTTCATGGGGAGACGGTACCCCCCAGAGTTGCCAGGAATCTCCGGCGGCCACGCACATATATCGCTCCCGCGGAAAGTACCTGGCTTCAGTGGAGGTTTTTGCGGACCAGGAAAAACTGGCAACTTCGATTCAAATTGAAGCTGCTTTGCCTGTGTGGCTAAAAAGTTTGTTCATCCTGGCCCTGGTTCTATTGCTTGTGGCCACAGCTTATGGAACACACCGGGTACGAAGGGTGGTGAAAGGCGCGGTGTCGGTCAAAACAGATTTCGGCAGCCACAAAATCACGCCGGCCGAGGTTGAGAGCGGCGAGGGCCTGCACATCCGTTGTGTGCGGACTGCAGCGGTCTCGAAAATCACATTTTCTTCTTCAGATCTGACACAGGAAAACAAGGAAACAGCCAATGTCTGACATCCCTTTTACCCTAAACACTCTGCTTGGACTTCCGGACCGTGAATTCTGCGAGCAAGTGCTGGCTGCGGGCTCCCAGCCGGAAGAAACGGATTCCATGAAAGAGCGCGCCTCAAAAGGACTGCGTGGATTGCAATGGAAGGCAGTTGAGGGAGAGATACGCAAAAAGGCGGGTGAGCTCTTGAATATTGATGTGATGGGGCTGATTGCCGCTGCATGGCACGATGGCAAAGTGATGGGGCGGTTGGAGGAGGGAGACAAGTCGAAAGAAGGTACGGCCCATATCCCGCTTCAGGAACATACGATTCATTCGGAATTGGAGCCGTATATTGAGATCCAGTTTGGCAGTCTTTCGAAGAAGATAGTTTTGACTGTAAAGATTGAGATTAAGTTGAGCGGTCTTATCCTGAAAATTGAAGATTCAAAAATCAAAGCGATAGAAGCTGGTTCCGTTATGGGAACCGGCGACATCAATATCAAGAAAGTCCGCCTTCTGCGGCGTGGCTTTGGGCCGATTGAGCTGCCTGCGAAAGTGAATTTAGGAAACGGAATTCCTCTGAGAAAGACAGGATAAAAATCCGCTCACAGGGAATTCCTTCCCGCCTTCTTTGCCTTTGCCCACCGGGCCTTTGCTGCCTCTGAAATCCTGCGCCTCGCCGATGCAGAGAGTTTGCGACGGCCTTTGCGTTTTGGTTGGGGCGGCCTGCCCGGACGCGGGCCAGCAGCGCTTTCCAAAGCCTGAATCGCTGCATTAAGGCGGTCACGTTCCTGTTTCAATTCGTTAACGATGCTGGCTATATCAGTCATATCTTTTGATTATAGATAAATTAACTCAGATTGGAAATGTGCAATCCGAAAGTTAGCTTAGTAAGTAACACCGCCTTCAGCCAAAAAGCTAGCATAGTATTAGAAGGTCTGTAGTTGGAGGGGAAATGCCAGCCTGTCCCCTCGTGCATGGCTGCTGAACATTCCATCCAGCTCAGTCATGGCGAATAGTTCAGAGATACTTTTAACTATAGCTGTTCAGCCAAGCTCTCTACCCCAATTTAGCACTCGGATTTGATATTTTGTCATGGTTCCCAAAGGTCAATATCCAATGGGGTTTTCTCGCAAGCCTTTTTGCATTTCAAACGATATATCGAATCCTATAAAGAAAGAAGTTGGATGCTTGGATCAGCGCTCATCAGCGGAAATCAGCGGCTAGCAGATATTCCCCGGTCTTCTCTTATGCCAATCAGTCTCGTGCTGGTAAGCATAAGCAAGCGCCAAAACTTTGTTTTCCGCGCCGGGCGCGCCCGCGATTTGCAGCCCGATTGGCATTCCTGACCGGGAAAAACCACAGGGAATGGAGATCGTCGGCAACCCCAGGCCATTGAACGGACGCGTGTTTCTTAGCATCACCAATTCTTTCTTCCTCAGGTCCTGGGGTGCGGCCTCAAGTTCGGCGATGGGCGGCGGCAAGATTGGACAGGTTGGCGTCACAATCAGATCGATGTGGTCAAACATCTTCAGGGCGTCGCGCCGCGATCGCAGAAGATCACGATAGTTTTCGATATACTGAACGGCCGTGACATCGGCCCCGCTACGGATGCGGCGCAAGGTTTCCGGATGATACTTCTCCTGATACTGCGGCAGATATTTCTGATGCACGACAAAAGATTCGCATCGCATCACGGTGCGGTCGACCTCGGTGGAGAGGCTGATGTCTTCGGGTCCGGCTGTTAGTCTGCGCAGCACCTGGATGGCGGCATCTACGGCGCTCTTTACTTCCTGGTCAACGTCTTTCCAGAAATCGTGGGCTATTCCCATGCGCAACGAGACAGTTTTTTCTTCGATCTCCTTGGGATAATGCATGGGCGGAAATTTTTGGCAGTAGAAATCCTGGGAGTCGTAGCTGGCGATTACCTGGAGCAGCAGCGCGGTATCCGCAACCGTGCGGGTCATAGGCCCGACGTGATCATAAGACCATGAGAGAGCAATTACGCCTCGCGCACTCACCAGTCCATAGGTTGGCTTCAGCCCGGTAATTCCGCAGCATGCAGCAGGCAGGCGGATGGATCCTGCGGTATCGGTCCCGATTGCTCCATAGCAAAGTCCGGCAGCCACGGCCGAGGCTGAACCGGAAGATGAGCCTCCGGTGATGTGGGCTGTGTTCCACGGATTTCGCACGGCGCCAAAATGGCTGATCATGGAGCTGCCGCCATAGGCAAATTCATGCAGATTTAATTTGCCCAGCAGCACAGCCCCAGCCGACCTGAGCCGCTGCACTACGTATGCGTCGTGCTCGGGAACATAATCCTGCAGGACGGCGCTGGCGGCAGTAGTCCTCACGCCCGCAGTTTCGACCAGGTCTTTCACTGCCAGTGGAATGCCGTGCAGCGGGCCTTTCCAGTTGCCTTTGGCGATCTCCGCTTCCGCTTGCCGCGCCTCCTGCAAGGCCGATTCAGCGGCAACCGTGATGAATGCCTTCAGGATTGGATCGAGACGCTCGATTCGTTCCAGGCATGCCCGCGTAAGTTCCACCGGTGAGACCGCGCGCTTTTGCACCAGCCTGCTGGCCTCGGCCAGATCGAGCCAGGCCAGTTCTTCTGACGAATTGCCTGCGTTAGAGCTCATGAAACTGAGCATAGCAAAGATGTGCCGAGAACCCTATCTCTGGCCAGAACAATTTCTTTGCTTGCGAAAAGTTGGAGGGAGCAACAAAGGTACAATAGTGCTACCAATTCCAACCAGGAGAATCCAATGGCAGAGAGACCAGTAACTCCAAAGAAGAAATCGCGGCGATACCTGAAGATGCTGGGTATCCTTGCCCTGCTGGTGGTTGCGTTGGCAGGTCTTTTTTACTCGCGACCGCTGCTGGTGGCCCAGGAAGTGCAGCAGGCCGGCATGTGGATCCACGGTATTCATCGCCGAAATGTGCAGTTGGGCCCCTACCGGATTCATTACCTGGTTGCTGGGCAGGGCCGTCCACTGGTTCTGGTCCATGGTTTGGGTGGGAGTGCTGAAAATTGGCTCCACATGATTCCCCAATTTACTGCCAACGGCTTTCAGGTCTACGCGCTTGATCTGCTGGGTTATGGACACTCCGACAAGCCTGACGTGGACTATTCCATCGCCATGCAGAGCGACCTGCTGCTTCAATTTCTCGATAGCCAGGGTCTGCAACAACCCGACATAGCAGGATGGTCGATGGGCGGCTGGGTGACGGGAAAACTTGCGGTGGACCATCCCCAGCGCATCCACCGGATCATGCTCCTGGACAGCGCTGGACTCAAGTATGAAGCTGTAAACGCATCCTTCCTGCGTCCTAAAACTCTGGAAGACATTCAGCGCATGATGTCGGTGCTCACGCCGCATCCCCAAGCGATTCCTGCTTTTTTCGGCCGCGACATGTTGCGCGCTATGCAGGAGCAGGATTGGGTGGTTGCACGATCGCTCCAATCCATGCAGACCGGGAAAGATATTTTGGATGGCAAGCTCCAGATCGTGAAGGCGCCGGTGCTGATTGTCTGGGGCAAGCAGGATGTGCTCACTCCGCTCTCTATTGGGGAACAGATGCACAAAGATATGCCGCAATCCGTCTTATATGTAGTGGATGGATGCGGCCACCTGGCCCCAACGGAATGCGAGGACCGCATCATTCCGGAGATGAAAAAATTTCTCTCGGAATAGCATTCGGCATAGCAAAGGTTTAATTTGGCTTTGGAAGCACAAGGCGACGCATTTCCTGCCACCCGTTACTCTGTGATATCCGCAGCCAGGAGCGATGATCCAGCGGAGCGCTCCCGCGCAATCGAGGCGATCACCACCTTCTATTGGAAGCCAGTTTATAAATATGTGCGCCTGCGCTGGAGCGTGGACGTAGAAGATGCGCGCGACTTCACCCAGGACTTTTTTCTTCGCTTGATCGAGAAAGATTTTCTTGACTCCTATGATCCGGAAAAAGGGCGATTGCGGACGTTTCTCCGGACCTGCGTTGACAGATTGTTTCTCAACCAATCACGCGATGCTCATCGACTGAAGCGGGGCGGAGCATTGGGCCATATACCCCTCGATTTCGATGAGGCCGAGCGCGAATTTGTCCAGATGGCCCACCAGTCGGGCCAGACTCCCCACTCGCCTGAAGACTACTTCGAAAGGGAGTGGGTCCGAACTTTGTTTGCGCTGG
>Ga0070730_10003089_pt1 | contig 15045 bp, 15 predicted proteins | sample Coa_R1_3_FD_66447 | JGI IMG/M metagenome (GOLD analysis project Ga0070730, IMG submission 66447) | Surface soil microbial communities from Centralia Pennsylvania, which are recovering from an underground coalmine fire - Coalmine... | ecosystem: Environmental > Terrestrial > Soil > Unclassified ...
CCGAGCGTGCGCTACCGAATCACGAACGTTGTCGGCGAAGTGGTCGAAGTCGACAGCCCGGCGAAATTTCCGGCGCCGAGCGACATCGAAAAAATCGAAGAGCCGATCATCAAAGCAATGATCATTACGGACAGCCAATCGGTCGGCGGAATTTTGCAGCTTTGCCAGGACAAGCGCGGCACGCAAAAAAACCTGGAATACCTTTCGCCGACGCGCGTGATGCTGACGTATGAATTGCCGCTCAACGAAATCGTGCTCGACTTTTACGACCGGCTGAAATCGGTTTCGCGCGGTTACGCTTCGCTCGATTATCACCTTGCCGGGTACAAAGATTCCGACCTGGTGAAGCTCGACGTGCTGGTCGGCGGCGAACCGGTCGATGCGCTGGCGATGATTTGCCATCGCGAACAATCGTACGAACGCGGCCGCGAGCTTGTTTCGCGTTTGCGGAAATTGATTCCGCGGCAGATGTTCGAGGTGCCGATTCAAGCGGCGATTGGCAGCCGCGTGATTGCCCGCGAAACGGTTGCGGCGATGCGCAAAAACGTTTTGGCCAAATGCTACGGCGGCGACATTTCGCGCAAGCGCAAGCTCCTTGAAAAACAAAAAGAAGGCAAGCGGCGGATGAAGCGCGTCGGCCAGGTGGACATTCCGCAAGAAGCGTTCCTCGCGGTGCTGAAAGTTTCGTCCACGGAAGAAGAGGACTGAGCCGAGTTTTAAGTTGTAAGTTTTAAGTTATAAGTAAATTCCCCCTGACTGCGGTTATTGCGGATCGACGAATCATCCGTGAACTAACTTGAAGCGATGTTGTTGCCGACCGCTGAAACCAGGAGTAAGCTTCGGATATGGGCGAAACGATAAAAGCGCCGACGCAATTTTTGACGAACGAAAAAGGCGAAAAAATCGCGGTCGTTTTGAGCATCGAGGAGTACGAAAAAATCCTCGAAGAGCTGGAAGACCTGGAAGCCGTCCGCGCATACGACGAAGCAAAAGCGTCCGGAGAGACTCCTATACCGTTGGAGCAGTCCCTCGACGAGAACCAACGGCGTCGTTTTGACGTAGAAAGTTCGCAATAAAATCTAGCTTTACGCATCAAACCTCATTAGAAGCCTGTAGATTCTCTTTTGCTTGAATAGCTTGTGTAACTTCTCGTTAAACCTAAATTTTTCACCTTGCTTGTTGCAGAATGGAAGTTCTCTATAGTTGTTCACAAATTCGGCAAGTAAGGCACGCTCTAAATATTTCCATGAAGGCAAACCTGGCCTTGCCGCGCACGAGGCAATGTAGACTTCCATATCTTTTGATCCCCGCTTGGAAAAAACTTCTTCGGCCTTATTTGCGGCGCTGCTGGCAATTCTCTTTGCTCCGCGCTTGCTGGTCCCGATATATGCTATCTGCGACCTTCCGCCCTTGTAGGTGAATGACTTCTTTCCCACCAATAGATAGACGACACGATCTTTCGTGAGGATTCGCCTGTGAACAGTCATCGCGACTTTAGAATCAAGATGAACTTTCATATTGCTGAACTCCCCGCGAATGATTTTCGCATTGGCCTGTGGTGGCGTGATGCTTGGGCCGAGTGTGTAAATGACGAGATACAGTAATCATGCGCCCTAGTCCTTCGCCTTCACTTCGGTGGTGAGGCGGCCTTTGTGGAGTTGGATGGTGAGGGAGTCGCCGAGGGAGACTGCGGAGGCGTCGCGGAGGACGGCGCCGGTGGAGTCGGTGACGATGGAGTAGCCGCGTTCGAGGACTTTGAGGGGGCCGCGTTCTTCGAGCTGGACGAGGAGTTTTTCGAGGCGTTCGCGTTTTACGCGCGAGAGGCGCTCCATTTTTTTGGCGAGTTCGGTGGCGCGGCGTTCGAGGCGAATGCGGAGCGCGGAAATTCGGGCGCGAAAATCGAAACGGAAAATGCGGAGATGCGCGGCGGTGTAACGCTTGCGGGATTGTTCGAGGCGCGCGCGAAGGCCGAGGGCGAGGCGCGACGTCATTTCGTCGGCGCGCTGGCGCTGCTGGCGCAAGAGATCGAGCGGACGGCGGAAACCGCGGCGCGCGCCGAGTTCGTGCACGCGGCGGCTCAAAACGAGGATGCGATAACGGATTTGTTCGGTGAGCGTCTGGCGAAGGTCGGCGATGTGTTTATCGAATTCGCGGCGCGTTTGCACGACGAGTTCGGCGGCGGCGCTGGGAGTGGAAGCGCGAACGTCCGCGACAAAATCGGCGATGGTGAAATCAGTTTCGTGGCCGACGCCGGAGATGACGGGAATTTCGGATTCGTAAATGGCGCGCGCGACGATCTCTTCGTTGAACGACCAGAGATCTTCGATGGATCCGCCGCCGCGGGCGACGATGAGCACGTCCACCATTTTTCTTTGATTGAAAAATTTGAGGGCTTTGACGATTTCTTCGGCGGAGCCCTCGCCCTGCACGCGCACGGGAAAAACGGTGAGATGCACGTTGTGAAAACGGCGGCGAAGGATGCGGACGACGTCGCGGACGGCGGCGCCTTTGGGCGACGTGATGAGGCCGATGCGGCTGGGAAGAAGAGGGAGCGGCTTTTTGCGCGCGGCGTCGAAGAGGCCTTCGGCTTCGAGACGTTTTTTGAGCTGCGCGAAGGCGAGCTGGAGCGCGCCGACGCCGAGCGGCTCCATGCTTTCGACGTAAATCTGATATTCGCCGCGCTGCTCGTAGACGCTGATGCTGCCGCGGAGCGTGACCTTGAGGCCGTCTTCGACGCGAAATTTGAGGCCGCGACGATCCTGCTTGAACCAGACGCAGCGGATTTGGGCCTTTTCGTCCTTGAGCGTGAAATAGAGATGGCCGGACTGGGCTTCGCGGCAATTGGAGATTTCGCCTTCGACGCTAAGCTCCGTGAAATTTTTGGCAAGGAGGTCGCGGATTCGCGCGGTGAGTTCGCTGACGGTGAGGGCGCGGCGAGAAGGCTGGAGATTGAAGGTGAGCTGGCTCATGGGAGTGAAGGAACCAACGATGCGATGAAGTAAGGAGGTAAAGAAACGGCTGGTACCCCACCCCCCGGGCAGTTTGCATGAGTATAAAAAGAAAGGGGTTGCGCGAGGAGGAATTTGCATGAGTGTGAAAAAAAAGGAGTTGAAAAAGTGTGGCAAGACGTGGACAACGTTGCCGCGAGGGGGTACACCCCGGTTGTTTTGGCAAAGAGTGCGCAAACGGTTGAAAGGAAAGGAGATGAGTTGTCGCTCTTTGCAAAAGAGTGAAGAAAGAGTGCGTAAGCTGCTGAAAATACAGGGGTCACACTTTTGTTGTCTGGTGCACTAAATTGGAGGCGGGAAGACATACGCCGGGCCTTTCGGAAAAAGCTAATCGCGGAGAAAAGGCTGCGCGATTGTTGAAACTACTATTTTACCATGGCGTGCAATAGGAAAAATTTACAGGGTGGCGAAATTGGCTGATGATTTGAAGAAGCGGCGCCTTCGTGCACCGCGACGGTCACGGTGTCTTAGAGAATCGGAGGGAATCCTGACTGAATCCGCCAGGGGGAAAAATGTTTCAAAGACTATGGTTTGCGTTTCGTGGTTTGGTTTAGCTTGGACATGCGCCGGGCCTTTCACAAAACATTTCTTCGAGAAGCGATGCGTTCGGCAATCGAACCGATTAAACATTGCGAGTAATCGGTGAAATTCGAATCGAAGAAGTCGGTCGCGTAATTAGTGCAGGAGTGAACGACGGATGAGCCGAGGTAGCTGCCTCTACTGGGCGATTAGCGATAAGGCAAGGTCCACGATATTTTGATTGACGTGCACTTCCACTTTTCGTTTTTGCCAAAGTAAGGCGGAATCCGGTTCAACTGCGCCAAACGCCCAGTATTTACCGGGCAGAACGCTTGGAATAGTAAAGGATCCATTCAGGATATGAGGATGGCCGTGTTCCATATTCGAGGGCACGAGATCGCCAACATGTGCCTCAATTAATCCCGATTTCAACTCCGCCCTTGTGACTGTTCCTTCAAAGATTGCATCGGCGTGTCCGGCGGCCAATTCGGCTAATTGTCGTGGCGTCTTAAATTCGGGAAGTGGTGGAGCACAGCTGCAAGCAAAGACGTTTACACGACTCAAAGTACAAGCGAGTAGAGTGGCCCAAAGAAATGTGAAACGCACGAAATCCCCTCGAAGCCCGAGTTTACCTGTAAGTGGTGCGATGAAAAACAACAAAACTGGAATGGCAGCGAGTATCGCTCGCAAGGACACATGGATAGCACGACGTTGTGACAGTCCAACCAGCGCGTAAGTACGCAGGCTGAAGCCTACGCTACAGCGACGTGGGCGATGGTTTTGTCGACGAGGAGGAGGAAGGCGCGGATGGAGGGTTCGAGGTGGACGATGGGGGTGTCTTCTTCTTTGCAGTGGGAGAGGCCGCGGGAAGAATAGGTGAACATCATGACGGCGGGCATGTGAAGCGCCATTTGGGCGGCGTCGTGAAGAGGACCGGAGGGGAGTTTGGGCGCGGCGGCGGTGATTTCGCGGACGGAGGCTTCGCAAAGTTTGAGGAGTTGCGGATCGAAAGGGCGCGGCGCGATGGAGAAGAGCGGCGTCCATTCGACGGTGACGTTGTTTTCGGCGGCGAAGCGGCGCGAGGCTTCCTCTGCTTCGCGGACCATGGCGGCGAGGACGTTTGCGTCGAGCGCGCGCTGATCGATGGAAATTTCCGCCGCGCCGGGAATGGCGGTGACGAAGCCGGGTTCGACTTTGACGACGCCGGTGGTGCAGACGACGCCCGCGCCGGGCTTCGAATGGCGGCGAGCGATTTCGCGACATTCGAGGGCGGTGGAGGCGGCGGCGAGAAAGGCGTCGCGCCGCATGTGAATGGGCGTGGCGCCGGCGTGCGCGGCCTGGCCGACGAAGCGAAGCATGTGGCGCTGAAGGCCGAAGGTGCCGAGGACGACGCCGGTGGATTTATTTTGCGATTCGAGGACGCCGCCCTGTTCGATGTGAAATTCGAGATAGGCTTTGGCGTTGATTTTTTTGAGTGAGGCGTGCGCGTCGAGCATGCGGTCGAGCTCGACGCCATTTTCTTTGAGGGCGTCGACGAGGAGCGTTCCCTGTTTATCCTTGAGCGAGCGAACTTCCTCGAGATTGAGCGTGCCGGCGGCGGCGCCGGAGCCGAGAAGGCTGTGACCGAAGCGCGCGCCTTCTTCATCGGCCCAATCGACGAGTTTAAGAGTGACGGGCGGCGGCAATGCAGAGGCGTAACGGCGCAAGGCTTCGAGCGCGGTGACGACGCCGAGAGCGCCGTCGAGCCAGCCGCCATTGGGGACGGAATCGACGTGGCTGCCGACGATGACGGTTTTGTCCGACGCGCCGGAAAGAGTGGCAAAGAGATTTCCGGCGGAATCGAGTTCGTGAGTGACGCCGATTTCGCTAAGTTTTTCGGTGAGCCATTTGCGGGCGGTGCGCCAGACGGGGCCCCAGGCGACGCGCTGTGCGCCGTCGGCGGTGGAGGTAAGGGCGGCGAGTTCGCGAAGGTCGGCGATGACGCGATTGGAGTTTTCGGCACCGGGAAGCGGAACTTGCGGCGTGGATTGCGATGAGGCCATGCGGAATCTCCGAAGTGAAAGATTGAGGATACGTCAAACGGGCGACCGTTTTGTAGAGTTTCGATTTCGCGGCGAAGTTTTCGCGACGAAGGAGAGATTTTCGCTGATGGCGAGGCGGCGGACACATTCGTGGAGCGAGGAGCAATGGCAATGGATAAGGCCGCGCATGAGTTTTTCGAGGCGGCGAGCGCGAGCGACGACCTTGCGCATTTCGACGATTTTGCGGGCGGCGAGATTTTTCCAACGCGGGCCGACGGGAGCGGTTTCGCGAATGCCGCTGAGAAAGACTTTAATTTCCGGAAGGGAAAAACCCATTTCGCCGGCGAAGCGGATGAGGAGAACGCGATTGAGGGATTCGGAGGAGTAGCGGCGCTGGCCGCCGGTGCGGGCGGGCGCGGGAAGCAAGCCGAGCTTTTCGTAATAGCGGATGGCGGAAGGGTTTAGATTGGCGCGTTTGGCGAGCTCTCCGATTTTCATTGGTGACTCCCGAATAAGCGGACGTATTGCCTTTTGGACTGATTGCGCGAAGGCAAGAGCGCCTACGCTACCCCGCTTGACTTAAAGCTGACTTTAACTTTTAGCATGAGTGCGTGAAGGGGAGCAAACCCTTCCGGGAGCGAACATGAAAAACGGAACGATGAGAAAGAAATGCGGAGTTGCGGCGATGGCGGTGTTGAGCGTGGCGGGAATTGGAGCGGCCTTTGCGACGACGAAAGGCGGAGTACAAGAGAGCGCGCACGGAGGCGTGGTCATCGTGGAGGGAAGTTATTTTTGCAATGTGAAGGCTTTGAACGCAGAGGAGAGGAAGAGACACGCGGCGTTGACGGAGAAATTGCTGGCGAAGCGGCGCGAGGTCGTCGAAACCGAGAAGGGCTACGAATTTCAATTTGTACCAGAAGACGTTTCGGTTGCGGAAGTGGCGGAGTGGGTTGTGGCGGAAAGCAAATGCTGCCCGTTTTTCGAGTTTCATATCGATCTGGAAAAGCAGGGGCGGCTGGTGTGTTTGCGGCTGACGGGCGGAAAGAATATCAAGGCGTTTATCCGGTCGGAGTTTGGATTGAAGGAGAATTCCCTAAACGAGCAGAAATAGTTCAGCGACGGAAGTGATTGATGAGCCAGAGAACGAAGCTGAGGGTGGCGCTGAGGATGAGGCAGGTGACAACGGGAAAGTAAAACGAGGTGTGTGCGGATTTGTAGGAGATGTCGCCGGGAAGTTTGCCGAGGCGGAAAGGGAGTTTGCCGCCGAAGTAGAAAAAGGCGCCGACGAGAGCGAGGATGCCGCCGAAGAGGAGAAGCGTACGGCCGAGGTCGCGGAGGTCCATGGAGAGAGTTTAAGAGCGTAGAAAGGAAAGTTGAAGAGGTATGAGCCGCTGGGCGATGCCAAGACGCACGGGTTGAGGTCCTTCGGCGCGCAAGAAACGCGAATCTTAGGATGACAATTGTGTAAGTAGATTTGGCGCGAGCGCGGTACGGAAGACGCACGCTAAAGCGTACGCTACGCGACGGCGGCGATGCCGCTGGTGGTGTGGTGAAGAAATGTGCGGCGGCGCATGGCGGGCCTCCGGTGAATCGAGGAAATTGTACACCGAGATAGACGCGCGGGGCCGCAAGCGGATTATCCACTTTTTGCGGGGCGCGCTGCGACGTGGCAATCAGGGAAAAGACTGAAGCTTGTTCTAGTGTGCGATGGAGTGGCGTCGCGGCTGGCGCGGCGGGATTCGCGCAGCCGAGACCCAAAGAATTGACCGGTCGTTAGATGAGTTCGAGGCCGGCGAAGAAGTAGCCGATTTCGAAGGCGGCGGTTTCGGGCGCGTCGGAGCCGTGGGTGACGTTGTTGCCGATGCTGGTGCCGAGGTCGTGGCGAATGGTGCCGGGCGCGGCCTTTTTCGGGTCGGTGGCGCCCATGGCGTCGCGCCATTTCAGAATGGCGCCTTCGGCTTCGAGGACCAGGGCGATGATTTTGCCGGAGCTCATAAAATCTGTGAGTTCGCCGAAGAAGGGACGCGCTTTGTGGACGGCGTAAAAGCCGCCGGCCTCTTCTTTGGTGAGACGCATGGATTTGATGGCGACGATGGTGAATCCCGCTTTGTGAATGCGCGCGAGAATTTCGCCCTGGATGCCGCGAGAGACGGCGTCGGGTTTGATGATTGCGAAGGTGCGTTCGAGAGACACAAAATACTCCTTGAAGGAATGAAGTAACGACGCAACGAAGTAAAGAAAATCTACTTCGTGAAATTTTTCCACTGCTTCCACAAACTCTTCAGCATCGCTCCAAGCACATTAAAACGATTGTAAAGAAGGTCGCAATCGGCGGCGCTGAGGTGGCCTTCATCCCTGCTCATTTCAAGCCACAATTTGCATTCGTCGCACGAGCCGATGGCAACTTGGAGATATCTCTTGAATTCAGCTGCCGAGAATCGTTTGGCCCAGCCTTCTACAATGTTGGCAGGGATTGACCGCGCCGCTCTCCTCAGCTGCCTGGCGAGCTCAAACTGCTCCGCCGCAGGAAAAGGCTTCGTAGCTCGCGAGATTTCAAGGGCGAGTGCATACGATTCTCTAAATACATTCAAGTCCTTGTATGTCTTGATCGGCATTGGGAGTATACCGGCCAAAGCATTTAATCATTAATTCGTTAATTCTTTACTTCCTTATTTCAGCGCGGCTGCGAGAGTGCTGCCGAGGTCCGCGGGCGTTTCGACGGTTTTGATGCCGGCGGCGGCCATGGCGGCGTATTTGTCCTTGGCGGTTCCCTGTCCGCCGGAAATGATGGCGCCGGCGTGGCCCATGCGGCGGCCGGGCGGCGCGGTTTGTCCGGCGATGAAGCCGACGACGGGCTTTTTTACGTTGGCTTTGATCCAGGCCGCGGCGGCTTCTTCGGCGTTGCCGCCGATTTCGCCAATCATGATGATGGCGTGCGTTTCGGGATCGTCGTTGAAAAGTTTGATGGAATCGAGGAACGACGTGCCGATGATGGGATCGCCGCCGATACCGATGCAAGTGGACTGACCGATGCCGAGGCGGGTGAGCTGATCGACGGCTTCGTACGTGAGCGTGCCGCTGCGGCTGACGACGCCGACGTGGCCGGGCTTGTGAATGCGGCCGGGCATGATGCCGATTTTGCATTTGCCGGGAGAGATGACGCCGGGGCAATTGGGGCCGACGAGGCGAGTCTTGTCGCGATCGATCGTGAGAGAAACGCGAACCATGTCGAGAACGGGAATGCCTTCGGTGATGCAGATGACGAGAGGAAGCGCGGCGTCGGCAGCTTCGAGAATGGCGTCGGCTGCATACGGCGGCGGAACGAAGATGACGGATGCATTGGCGCCGGTGGCTTTGACGGCTTCCGCGACGGTGTCGAAGACCGGACGTTCGAGATGCTTCGTGCCGCCTTTGCCGGGCGTGACGCCGCCGACAACGGTGGTGCCGTATTCGATCATCTGTTGCGCGTGAAAAGTTCCCTCGCGGCCGGTAAAGCCTTGCACGATGAGGCGCGTTTTTTCGTTTACGAGAACGCTCATCGCGCACCTCCCGCCGCCAGCGAAACGACCTTTTGCGCGCCGTCCTTCATACCTACAGCGATGGTGAAATTCAAGCCGGAGTCGCGGAGGATTTGCTGGCCGAGCTCGACGTTGGTGCCTTCCATACGAACGACGACGGGAACTTTCAATTGAAGATCCTTTGCGGCGGCGACGACGCCGGTGGCGAGTACGTCGCACCGTAAAATGCCGCCGAAGATGTTGATGAAGACGGCTTTGACGGCGGTGTCGCTCATGAGAATGCGAAATGCGTTTTTCACCTGATCGGCGGAAGCGCCGCCGCCGACGTCGAGGAAATTTGCCGGCGAGCCGCCGGCGTACTTGATGATGTCCATCGTGGCCATTGCAAGGCCCGCACCATTGACCATGCAGCCGACGCTGCCATCGAGCTTGATGTAGTTGAGGCCGTACTTGGAGGCTTCGACTTCGAGAGGATCTTCTTCGTCGAGATCGCGGAGGCCGCGAAGTTCCTTGTGACGGAAGAGCCCGTTGTCGTCAAAGGTCATTTTGGCGTCGAGCGCGACGAGTTTTCCGTCGCCGGTGAGGACGCACGGATTGATTTCGAGCATGGAGGCGTCGGTATCCACAAACGCGCGATGCAGCGCCTGGAAAAACGGCGCGGCGTTGTTGGCGACGTCGCCGGTGAGGCCGAGGCCGAATGCGAGTTTGCGCGCTTGATACGGCTGCAAGCCGACGGCGGGATGAACGATTTCCTTGATGATGGCGCCGGGATTTTCTTTCGCGACTTCTTCAATTTCCATGCCGCCGGCACCGCTGGCCATGAACACGACGCGGCCGACGCTGCGATCGACCAGCAGCGAAAGATAGAGTTCGCGCTTGATGTCGAGCCCTTCTTCGATGAGCAAGCGCTTGACGATGCGGCCGCCGGGACCGGTTTGAATGGTGACGAGATTCATGCCGAGCATGCGGCTGGCGACTTCGGCGGCTTCATCCGGCGAATGGACGAGTTTTACGCCGCCGGCCTTGCCGCGGCCGCCGGCGTGAATCTGCGCTTTGACGACAATGACGTTTGATTTGAGACGCTGGGCACCGTCGCGGGCTTCTTCTTTCGTGAACGCAACTTCGCTGCGCGGGGTGGTGACGCCGTAACGGGCGAGAATCGCCTTGGCTTGATATTCGTGAATCTTCATTCGTGAGGTTCCGTATCGGGTGTGACCGCAGTGCGGTCACCTGTTAAGATTTTGCTCAGTCGCAGAGAGTAGAAGTTTACCTGCAACCTCATCGTTGGAGCAAGAAGGGGCGGAAAAATCGCGGAAATGAGCGGGTATTTGATTGAAAAACTGGAGGGCGGCGCGGCGCTGGAACGTGGCGAAGCGGAAGCGCTGATGGAAGAGGTGCTCGGCGGGCGAATGGATACACCCGCGATTGTGCGGATGCTGACGGCATTGAACGCGCGGCCGTTTCGGGCCGCGGAATTGGCGGCGTTTGCGCGGGTGATGCGGCGGCATGCGGCGCGCGTGTTTGCCGAGGGCGAAACGCCGCCGGCAAATATGGTGGACACGTGCGGGACGGGCGGCGACGGCGCGCAGACGTTCAACATTTCGACGGCGGCGGCGATTGTTGCGGCGGCGGCAGGCGCGCGCGTGGCGAAACACGGCAATCGCGCGGCGAGTTCGCGCAGCGGATCGGCGGACGTGCTGGAAGCGCTGGGCGTGCGGATTGATTTGCCGTTTTTGGAGATCGGAAAAGCGATTCGCGAGATTGGGATTGGATTTTTGTTTGCCCAAGCGGCGCACACGGCCGCGCGACATGCGATGCCGGCGCGGAAGCAGATCGGCGTGCGAACGATTTTCAATTTGCTGGGGCCGCTGACGAATCCGGCGGGGGCGCAAGCGCAAGTGCTGGGCGTATTTTCCGCCGACGTGCTGGAGTTGGTGGCGGAGACGTTGCGGGAATTGGGGACCGAGCGCGCGATCGTGATGCACGGCGCGGGTGGATTGGATGAGATTTCGCTGGCCGGACCGACGCAAGTGATCGAGTTAAGAGATACCACGCTGAGGCGGTATGAAGTAACGCCGGAAGAGTTCGGGATGAAGCGGACTCCGCTGGAGGAGATCCGCGGCGGGACGGCGGCGGAAAATGCGGCGTTGATTCGCAAGATTTTTGACGGTGAACGCGGGCCACGCCGGAACATTGTGGCGATCAACGCGGGGGCGGCGTTGCTGGTGACCGGAATTGTGAATACGTTGCGAGAAGGCGCGGAGGCTGCGAGTGAAGCGATTGAGAACGGCGCCGCAAAAAGAAAATTGGAAGAGATGACGAGGCTTGGTAACGGTTGAGGGAGGGGAGGCTACGGCTTGGAGGGCGATTCGAGCGCTTCGTCAACGGCGATATAGGTTGCAACTCCCATTGCACCGATTATGAAATAAAGGAAGGCTTTCCTGCGCCGACGTCCGGGGCCGGGCACCTTTTGATGAGGAAAGCTGGAAATGGGGAGGTCATCGTCGGACGGATCGAGAACGAAGCGATAGGAAGCGCCTTCGGCGACGATTTGCGTTTCTCCTGCATAAGAAAATTGGAGAGCGCCTCGCTGCGCGCGGATGTCGATCACTTTTGGGCTAACTATAGAGATCTGCGCAACGGTTGGCTGATCGTTCGCGGGGCGAATGTGCGCTTGCGCAGCCTCGATGTCCATTGCCGAAGCTCGTGCCGAGGAAAAGACCATGGTGCCGGCAGAGAGTTGAGCCAGCGTTCCAGCCGCAACAGAGTGAACACAGAGGGCGCTTTGGCTCGCGAGGTAGAACTGAGCGGCAGCGGTGCGAACGCGAACCAGGCCGCCGGAAGCGGTGGTGAAAGAATCGCCGTCAAAAACGGTGGAGCCCGCAGAGGCAGTGGCGTCTGACAAATTTGCTCTTGAAGCTTGCGTGACAACGCCGATGGCAGACGCGCCGGTGGCGCGGGCTGGGAGCTGACTCGCAGCGAGTGCCAGGACAAGCAAGGATGCGACGATACGCCGTAACATATGCGAACGAATTCTCTTCGCGTTACATCGTTAACTTATAAAGTGTGTACGTAACGAGAAATAGTACTGTGCGAAGCCGCTGTTGGCGGATTCCGCACAGAACGGGGCCTGTACGATCGGACAGGCGACGGAAATAAGATTTCCTGGAGCACGCGAGGATTCCACCGACGGAGGCGCGGCTACCTGGCGCGGAATAAAGACCGAGTTCGGGCAGTTTCGATAAGATTGCAGGGCCCGGTGCGCAAAAGAGGAGAAGAACTTTGAGAAATGTTGCGATCACTTTGTTGATTGCATTTTTGGCTTTGCCGGCGCTGGGGCAAAAGACTACCGCGCCGGCAGAAGCGGCGAAGGCCGTGCGTGCGTACCGGCAGGCGAATGAGGATCGAATTGTTCGGGAGCTGTGCGAGCTTTTGGCGATACCGAACGTGGCGAGCGACGCGGCGAACATCCAGAAAAATGCGGCGCGGCTGCAGTTGATGCTCGAAGCGCGCGGGATTGAAACGCATTTGCTGTCGACGGATGGGCGCGGGCCGGTGGTATTCGGAAAACTCGAAACGCCAGGCGCAAAACGAACCGTGATTTTTTATGCGCACTACGATGGGCAGCCGGTGGATGCGGCGGCGTGGACGGATCATGCGCCGTTCGAACCGATTTTGTACGACAACTCGATTGAGGCCGGCGGGAAGCGCATTTCGTTCCCCGTGCCGGCCGTGATACCGCATTACAAGGACGATTGGCGAATTTATGCGCGGTCGGCGTCGGACGATAAGTCGCCGATTGTGGCGCTGCTGGCGACGATCGATGCGCTGAACGAGAAGAAGATTCCACTGGCGGTGAATCTGAAAGTGATTTTAGAGGGCGAAGAAGAGGCGGGTTCGGAGCATTTGCAGCAGACGCTGGAACTGCACAAAAATTTGCTGGCGGCGGATGTGCTGCTGACGGGCGATGGTCCCGTGCACCAAAGCGGGCGGCCACTGATTTTTTTTGGAGCACGGGGCGATATTGGACTGGGCATAACGGTGTATGGGCCGGTGAGGGCGCTGCACAGCGGGCATTACGGGAATTGGGCGCCGAATCCGGCCATGGAGCTGGCGCAATTGCTGGCGGCGATGAAAGATGAAAACGGCCGCGTGAAGATTCCGGGCTACTACGATGACGTGACGCCGCTTGGCGAAGCCGAGAAGAAAGCCGTTGCGGAACTGCCGGACTACGACGCGACGCTCGAAAAGGAATTGGGAATTGCGAAGCCGGAAGGCGGCGGGAAAAAGCTGGCGGAATTGATTATGGAGCCGTCGCTGAATATTCGCGGGCTGCGCAGCGCGTACGTTGGCGACGCGGCGCAGAACGTGGTGCCGGACCGCGCGGAGGCGTCGCTGGATGCGCGGCTGGTGAAAGGCGAAGATCCGAAGGAAAAGTCGCGGCAGATTGTGGAATTTATTCGGCAGGAGGGATTTTTTGTCGTGGACCGCGAGCCGACGATGGACGAACGGCGCGTGCATGCGAAGATTGCCAAAATTGTTGAACAAGGCGGGTACCGCGCTTCGCGGACGCGCATGGATTTGCCGGTATCGAAAGCGATTATCGGCGTGATGAAAGAAGCAGAAGGCGACGTGGTGATTGCGCCGGCGCTTGGCGGGAGCGTGCCGATGTACGTATTTGAAGACTTGGAATTGCCGTGGGTGGGCGTGCCGATTGTGAATTACGACAATCATCAGCACAGCGCGGATGAAAATTTGCGGCTGGGACATTTTTGGAAGGGGATGGAGACGTACGGGGCGCTGCTGGCGGGATTGAATTGGTAAACGGAATTCGGCGGACTACAGGGTGAGGAAATTTTTGAGAAGCTGTTTGCCGCAGGCGGTAAGAACTGATTCTGGGTGGAATTGCACGCCTTCGAGTTTGTACTTTTTATGGCGGACGCCCATGATGATGCCGTCGGCGGTTTGGGCGGTGATGGAGAGTTCGCGTGGAAGGGATTTTCGTTCGACGATGAGCGAATGATAACGCGTGGCGGTGAAAGGCTTGGGCAATTTGCGAAAGACGCCTTTGCCGTCGTGATGAATTTCGCTGGTCTTGCCGTGAAAAAGCTTTGGTGCGCGAATGATTTTGCCGCCGAAGGCGGCGCCAATTGCCTGATGGCCTAAACAAACACCTAAAATTGGAAATTTTCCCGCGAGCTTTTGCACGAGTTCGACGGAAATGCCCGCATCCTGCGGCGTGCAAGGCCCGGGAGAAATGATGATGGCTTGGGGTTTGCGCTGGGCGATGTGTTCGACGGAAATTTTGTCGTTGCGATGGACTTCGACGTTGCAACCAAGCTCGCCGAGATACTGCGCGAGGTTGTAGGTGAAAGAATCGTAGTTGTCGAGGAGGAGGATCATCGGCGCACAAACGCTTGCAGATTGAGTTTACCGCTTCGCATGGGCGGCTTCCAGCGCACGGACCGAGGCTTTGGATTTGTTGACGCTTTCGTTGTATTCGCCGACTGGCGTCGAGTCCGCGACGATTCCGCCGCCGGCCTGGATGTGCGCGACGCCGTTCTTGATGACCATCGTTCGAAGGGCGATGCAGGAATCGAGATTGCCGGCGAAGTCGAGATAGAGAATTCCGCCGGCGTAAATGCCGCGGCGCGTTTTTTCGAGTTCCTCGATGATTTCCATGGCGCGGACTTTGGGCGCGCCGGAAACCGTTCCCGCCGGGAAACAGGCCATCAACGCGTCGAAACAGTCGACGTCTTCGCGAAGCGTGCCGCGGAGGCTCGAAACGAGATGCATGACGTGCGAATAGCGCTCGACGGTCATAATTTTTTCGACGCGCACGCTGCCATATTCGCAGACGCGGCCGAGATCGTTGCGGCCGAGGTCCACGAGCATGATGTGCTCGGCGCGTTCTTTTTCGTCGGCGAGCATTTCGCGTTCGAGGCGCTGATCTTCGGCTTCGTCTTTGCCGCGCCACCG
>Ga0070730_10003090_pt1 | contig 15044 bp, 13 predicted proteins | sample Coa_R1_3_FD_66447 | JGI IMG/M metagenome (GOLD analysis project Ga0070730, IMG submission 66447) | Surface soil microbial communities from Centralia Pennsylvania, which are recovering from an underground coalmine fire - Coalmine... | ecosystem: Environmental > Terrestrial > Soil > Unclassified ...
AAAACTCTATCAGATCGCGTCCAGCGCCATTAGCATGAGCCTCCATCGAGGAGATTGGCAAAGCCAGAACGGGAACCGAAGGAGGCAGTTGATTCGACGAATCCGGCACATCCGGGTTGGGGGGCCAGGGCGGGAAAGGCAAATCCCACAGTGACGGAGCATCGAGCAGCGGATCAGTATCTTCAGCCAGACGATCTACTTCAATCATAGCCTGCTCTACCCCTGGCTGAGCAGGATAGCCCGTCCGCGCTGGCTCAGCGTTTGGCCCTCTTTCGGCTACAGGAAGCAATTTCCCACTGAGAGCAGGCACTGGCGAGGTGTTGCTGCCACCCGAAACAGAAGAAGCAGCATCGCCTTCTGGCGAGGTCTCAGAAAAGAGAGAAAGCGGCTCTGTATCGCGCGCGGCAGCGCGCTTGTGCCGTCGTGAAGTCGACGCTGGGCTATCTTGCCAGGCTTCAGATGCTGTCGATTGTTCCTGACCTCTCTCAGTTCTTTTCGCCTGAGAAATCGCGCGCTGCCCCATAGAGACCTTCCTTTCGCGGGTAGGACTAAAGATTTTCGCGGGTAGGACTAAAGCAGATGCCCCGAATGATCTCAAAATCATTCGGGGCATCTGCTTACACTGCTTCGTTTTCGCATATCGTGAAGTTTTTCGTGGGTAGCGATAAAGGCAGAAAGCAGTTTAGAAGAGCCTGGCCAGACGTTGCCAGACAAGCACTCTTGCTGGGGCTATTCATCCTAAACTAAAAGACCTTTTTCGCCACTGCTAAAGAACCTGTATTGAAATTGAAAGGTGCGGTTAGTAGTATAGCATGAAAAAAGAGAGAAGACAACAAGCCAGTACTTTTGTACTTGGAAGGTCATCAGGTGGAGGAAGAGCGCTGTTGTTTTTACTTTTTTTCATTCATTCAGCCCTTTTGTATACAAAAGATTTATTATACAAGTAATTACTATACAAAATATATTACTATACAGAGCGCCACCGATAGGTCATGAGACCTGTTATAGCCTGGTCTCGCACGCTTAGCGAAATTTAGTCCTACCCGCGAAAGAAATTTAGTCCTACCCGCGAAAAAAACGCCTCTTTCTTTAGCCCTACCCGCGAAAAAAGGGCATTTGCCTTTAGCGCTACCCGCGAAAATCTTTAGTCCTACCCGCGAAAGGAAGGCTCTGCTCTTTAGCACTACCCGCGAAAATCTTTAGTCCTACCCGCGAAAGCAGGTAGATGATCCCCCATACCTTTAGTCCTACCCGCGAAAACTCCAGAAAATTAGCTCAGATGCCTCGTTTTAAGAAAAACCTTTAGCGCTACCCGCGAAAATCTTTAGTCCTACCCGCGAAAAAAAGGCTTTCGAGAGCGCGCTTGCTTTTATCGCTACCCGCGAAAGCCTCATTATAACAGCTCTGCTTTGCTTAGAGATCAGAGCAATCGTTAACTGAGATCGCTCGCCCATTGGAAAACACTGCTATACAACTGTTCCAACGCCACCCGCAGTTCCTGTCGGTCAATGCGGGTATCGGTAGCAAGCTGCTCAATAGTGTGCAGAATGCGATCAGTTTGCTGGCGGAGGCGGTCTATCCCCTGGATTGGCTCGCGCTGCTGGCGTTGGGGAGTATTGTTGGTTTCTATCACCATCTCATCAGTGTCATCTTTGCCTGGCTTGTATGCCGGAGATGTATCAGCCGGTTCACTGAGCAAACCGAGGGCATACTCGACAGCTAGCTTTGTCTCCTGATAATTCAAGCCTTCGTGAAGCACCTTATTGGTGGCGACGGCCCGCAGAAGAGGGTCTTCAATGCGCCCCAATTCACGGGCATGGCTGGCTGAAAAACTCTCCTCAGGCGTGGTACGTAAGTGCGCCTTCAGATCCGCCGGTAACTGGGCTGTCTCGATACGGTTGCGCACATAGCCCTTACTTTTACCAAGTTTGGCTGCGATTTCGCGCTCGCTGAGGTTGAACTGCTCCTTGGCGCGCAAGAGGGCTTCGCCGACCTCCAACTGTGTCAGGTCTCGGCGCTGCTCGTTCTCTACCAGTGCGACATTGAACATATCCTCATCGGAAAGCTCGCGGATCTCCATTGGGATCTCTTGCAGCCCGGCCATTTTCGCTGAGCGTACTCGGCGCTCGCCGTAGGCAAGCTCAATATGACGATGCTGGCGCCTGCCAAGCAACGAGCCGAAAAAGCCCATTGCTTTCATAACCTCGGCCAGTTCCGCTATGCCCTCTTCATCAAAGTCGCGGCGCGGCTGAAAGGGGTTGGGTTGAATCAGGTCAATGGGAACGTTCTCAATGGCTCTTTCTCCATCGACAGTCGTAGCCCCCTGTGCAATTTCTGCCAGAATGGGGGAGCCAACGTTCAGGCCCAACTGATGCTTTGCCATGTCTGCATTCAGGCGCGCTCTTTGCTGCGGCATTTGTCCTTACTCCTCATGACGACCAACGGTTTTTACGGCTGGGACAGGAGAAAGCCTCCCGCATTCACGCTCAACTTCTTCTGCAAGCTGTCGGTAGGCAGTTGAAACGTTTGCATTGGTATCGTACACCAGTACGCTTTGTGCGACGATAGGCGCTTCTTTCAGGCGCACATTGCTCTTGATGACCGTTGTATAGATGGGCACCTGACCCAACAGTGATTCACGTGTAGAGGAGATCACATCACGGCTATGGAGAGTGCGCGTATCAGCCATCGTCAACAAGACACCGCCAACACACAGCCCTTTGTTGATACGTCTCACGGTCTGGATGGTCTTGAGTAGCAGGCCGACGCCTTTCATCGCCAGATACTCAGTTTGCATCGGAATGATAACGGTATTGGCAGCCGCCAGGGCATTCACTGTGAGGATACCCAGCGATGGCAGACAGTCAATCAGGATGTAATCGTAGCTCCTCCGGGCCGGTTCCAGCAGGTCAGCCAGAATAAGTTCACCCAGTTGAGCATGATAGAGATCAAGCTCTGCCTGGCAGAGTCCAATATTGGCTGGCGCAAGGTCAGGTCCAATCGCTGTGTGCAAGATAACGTCTTCCAAGCGTGGGGTCTGCTCATCTCGCGTTGAAGCCATGAGCGCGTCATAGGTCGTCTGCTCCAGGCTCTCTGGATTGATTCCCATAGCTACTGTGAGACTGGCTTGGGGATCCCAATCAACGAGCAAGACACGCCGTCCACGCTCATGTAAGGCTGCCCCCAGATTTAAGGTGGTAGTAGTTTTACCAACGCCGCCCTTCTGATTGGCGATGGCATAGACGACACCGTTCGTTTCCATTGTGGTGGACATAGGGCCATAACCCTCTCTATAACGGAATGGCTCCGTCAGCATATCGCGCATCTATCAGAGAATCTGGTTCTGTCCTAACCCGTGACTCTACCAGGGCAGCTCGATAGGGAAGAGAACCACCCCTTATGAGGCGAGCGGAGCAATCAGTTTGACGCCCAAGTGGTCTTATGTAAGACCACTTTTTCACTGAATTTTGCTCAGGTGGTCTTACGTAAGACCACCTCAACCTGAAGCTATGGTAGCACACGCTGATTGAAAGCACAAGAGAAAAATGCGCGGTTTGCTCAGCTTCGCTCCTGATCTGCTTAGATGCAGGAATAATGGGTCAAATTGCTCTACCTTCCTGCATGTTCTGGTGGTTCAGCCATCAAGGCCAAAATATCTTTGCTAATTGCCTGGTGCAGTGCCTCCAGAGAGCTATAGCCTGATTCCTCTAGCACCCGCAGTGTTGATATATACTGGCGAGCGCCATTAGGAGCTGTCATTGGAAGCGCAGCCACTAACTCGGCCTCGAGCAGCGCGTGAAGTGGTTTCTCACTATCAACCCCTCGATAACGCTCAATGGCCGCGCGCGTAATCGGCTGGTGCATAATCACCAATGCCAGCACTTCGCGCTGGGCCTGGGTAAGTTGCATCGGCCTTCGAGGCGCCAGACCAATAGCTGTCAGCGCCAACCGTAATACCGGACCGAGCGCGGCATCAGAAGCCAACTGATATTCTCCATTCATCTCCTGTACGACGATCCCATGTCCGGCAAGCTGCTGACGCAATGTTTGAATCGTCTCTTCAACTTCAAATAAGCCACAGTCTAAACCGGCGGCCAGTTGTGCAGCGCTCAGTCGGCCACAGATCAACAGCAGCACCTCAGCAATGCGCCAGCGCTGCTGTGAAGAGAAGTTTGCCTTGGGTAAGGCTCCGTCAGCAGATGTGGAGAGATCAGCGTTTGCTTTGGCTGAGGGCGCCTCGCCAGTTCCCCACGATGCCAGCGCCGTTCTCGATAGTTGCTCACCCCCCGGCGCCGGAAGATTCAGCGCCCCGCGTAGGGCATCAATGACGATCCGTGTTGGATTCTTGGCGTCAGGATCTCCACGCTCAAGCTTTGCCAGATACCCAAAAGAAATACCCGTCAGATCAGCTAACTGCTTCAACGTCAACCCCAGGTCGCGCCGACGCTGGCGGATAGCCGCGCCCCACCGCTGTATTTCCTTCAGACCAATGATCCCACGCTTGCTAGATGTGCGCCCATCATCCCCATCCAGCTTCTCATCAGCACGGCTCGTCTCCTGCGGCCCTACCGCTCCAGCCTTGCTCTCCTCCTGATCTGGCGCCATGCGCCCTCTCTTTCTCGAAGGTCTCTTCGTCAGGCTTCAAGGATCACCTCGGAAAATTGTCATATACGACAATGCTCAGTATATCCCCAAAGCGCAGACTCTGCCATTGGCGACTTCTCACCGTTTCGCCAACATATGGTCTCTTGCTAACCTCATTATCTCTGGCTCGGCGCATACCAGATGGAAAGCCAAGAGAAAAAGCAAGAGGAACGCACACCTTTGTGTGCGTTCCTCTTGCTCCTGCTAAGAAAGGCGTGGTAATACCTTTACCAGTCCGTTGCCTGCTGCTGAAGCAGACGCTCAATGGTGTGGGTATGCCCAGCAATAGCAGCCACCTGCGTGCCATAGCGCGTATAGCGCCCATGCGCCAGATCAGGCTGATTTAGGGTGTGTTCTGGGAAAACAGCCGTCTCGTAGCTCCAAGCATTATCTGCTTCGGGTAGGTCCACTTCTAGAAGGCGGCGTGTGATGACATGCCAGCCCCCAGAACCTGCTGTGATGCGATGATGCAAGAGAACATTATGGCGGGAATCAGACAAACGCTTTACGAAGGCATGATCGTCGAAATCTGGGAGGTACTTGAGGCCGTTTGCAAGATGATCAATTTCCTGCATGGGGTCTTCCTTTCTCTCGTCAACCCAGCCGTGTCGGCGCCGGTGCATTTCGTCTGGGTATACTTTCAGAAGGATGAGACTCCCTTGTCTCCCTGATTCTGTTTGCAGGTGGTGGGCAAGGCGGCTGCGCATCTGGGCTGACTCGTGCCGCTGGGCTAAGAAGCAGCAACACTGATCGCTTTTTGCCTGAATGCCTTCCCCAAACGAAGCATACCATATTTTCCCGGTTTTGTCAGCCCCGCCTTTTTCCCTCTTGCCTGGGTTTTTTTGTGAGCAGTGACCGATCTGATTTGTTGGCGCCAGACTTTGCGGCTAGTGAGGCGCTTGCTCACACGAGGAGGGTGCGTACGTCATCTGGAATAGTGACGAGTTCGAGTTTGCCGTCGCTGCGGACGGGCGCGTGTACCCATCCACGCACCTCATAACCAGTGCCGATACGCTCTTCGCTGCGTAAGATACGATGCTCTAGCCGGAAAGCATGCGTGCGTACCTCCGTGACAGTCGTTTCAATAGTTAGCAGGTCATCGAAACGCGCCGGGATTTGGAAGCGGCAACCAGCATCAATAATGGGCACCTGTGCCTGATACTGGGTAAGTAAGGCGCCGAGTGGTAGACCCAATGCGCGCAAGAATTCGTGGCTGGCCCAATCGAACCAACGAAAATAATTGGGATAGAAAACAATGCCAGCGGCGTCAGTGTCGCCCCATTGCACCTGATAGTGAAGCGTATTCTTGCTCATGAAAGCATTCCTGCGGTCTGGTCTTACCCGCCTGGTGAGGCACTGGGATTGGCGCTGGGTGTCAGATCGATTACGCTGAAAGAGGTCGCATTCTTTTTCACGATGTCTGGGGTGCCAGTGAAGTGGACCGTTACGTCAATGCTGACGGGTATATTGTAGGGGAGGCCACTATAGCCAAGATAGAAAATGGCATACCCATCGGCGCCAGTGGTTTGTGTCCCGGCCTCCCTATTTAGTCCAGAAATGCCCCCACCGTCGGCGTTGTAATGGAAATATAGGCTGACTCGCCCGCCAGCCTGGGGCAGTTGCCCATGATGAAAGATAACGTAGACGATAAGATTTCCACTACTACTGGTTGGTGTGTTATTGTTTACATAAGCGCCAACAAGGTAGGCTGGCGCAGTCGGGGTGGGGGAAAGATTGGGAAGAGAATTATTGATGCTGATGGTTGGCTGTTCGCTCGGCGTGGTACTCAGCCCAAGGCAGGCGCTCAGTCCAAGCATCAGTGCAAGGCTAAGGGTAAGCAGGGCGGGCAATTGGCGCCTGGATGAATGATTCATCAAAATGGACGGCGCTGAGACCTTGGCTTGCAGGTCGTGGCAGAGCGCCAACCTCCTTTATGGAAATCTTTTTGGTTCACAAATAGCAGACGGCAGCAATTTTTTTGGCGCTGCCCGGATATATCTAAGGCTGTTCAACAACTCACGCCCGATTAGGATACTGCCATTGTAGCAGCAATAGCTGGGTTTTGCCAGCTTTGTGTAAAATGGACTAGGCCAGCCAGGACCAATAGGTCTCTGCGCGAGCGATCAATTCTTGCGAATCCTCTCGTCGAATCGTTTGTGACCAGGCGAGGCCACGCACATAGGCGCCCAGAAGGGTCGTGATGATCTCAAGGGCATCGCCTGGCAAGGCTTGCTTCATATAGTCTATAACGCCGCGTTGTAAGAAAGCGTGTCTACCTTGTGCCGTCTCGGATTGCGCCTGGATCATCTCGGCTGGTAGTTCATCAAGCGCGACGTGGATGGCCTCTTCCAGCCAATCACTATAAATCGTGTTGTTCATATGCCCGATAATATCCGCTTCATAGCGTCGGGCTATCAGGCGCTGATAAAAGCTGGGGAGATCGCCTGCAAGTGGCGTAATGAGCGGCAAAGCAGGGAAGGTCACAGTCTGGGGATCAGGAATGGCCTGTTGGGCAATATCAGCCGGAAGCCGGATTGGCAGGCCACGCTGTCGCCCGACATAGACCCAGTGCGCGTGGGCGCGGGCTAGAGGAAAGCCATCGCTCAATCGAGAGACCAGATACTCGCGGTATGCCTGGATGCGCGCATATTGGGAGGGCCAGGTGTCGAAAGCAAGCTCGTCGGTTAGGATGATTGGCTGGTCCACTTCGAGGGTCATTTGTCGAACAACCCAGGCGGAGTTCTGTTCATCATACCAGGATCGCGGAAAACCAGCAGCGGCTGAAGCTTCAGTCGCTACATGTTCAAGGTAGCGGAGCAGCGTTCCTGTTGAAATGATGCCAAAGCGGCCAATTTCGTAACTACGCACACCAAATGAGGTAAAATAGTGGCTCAGACCCATATGATTTATTCCTCAGTGGTTGAGAACCTTCCGGTGCTAGAGTACGCGGCAACGGCTCATGGTGTCAAGGTTGGCGCGGCGCAAAAATAGCTATCCACACCCCTCTAGCATGATTATATCCATGTGCTGTATGATAGAGGCCGACGAGCATTCTGGCATAGTCCATCACTGAAAGAGCATCACTGAAAAGGAAGAATCCCTATATGGCAGAGAATGAACCTCCCCAGAGGGAAGACCAGGCCCCTGGGGCTGGCGGCAACCACCAGGCTCAGGGACAATCAGGCGCGCCGCCGCAGCCGATGACTCCTCAGCCTGGTGGGATGTGGCCTTCGCCGCCCCCGCCTGATGTGTTTCGTGAGTTTGGCGCGGGAGGATGGTCGCCATCCCCGCGTTCAGTGGCGGGTTCGCCATCGGGATACCCTGCGCAGTTTCCCGCCAGGGCCAACACTCCTGGCGCGCCGGGCGCTGGATTTTGGGGCCAGGCGGGTGCGCCACCCCTTGTGCCAGGAGGCCCACTGGTCGTGCCAGAGGCGCCACGCAAGCCTGACGACGGTCAGCAGGCGCCAGGGAAGACCTCGCCATTCTTGATTGTTGCGCTGGGTGGGCTGGCCTTGCTGGTGATTCTGGTTCCGCTGATCCTGGTGCTGGTGTCGCGTTCGCCTTCTACGGCGTCAAATACTCCCCAGGCTATCGTGACGCCAGGAGGGTCAACGCCAGCGCCCACGCCCATGCCGCAGGGGGCCGTCTTTACGCCAGCCGGAACAGCTCCCACCAGCCAGGATTGCCTCTCAAGGTTACAGGCGCCTTGCTATAGCCCGGAGCAGATGCAGCAGGCGTTCAGTCTGAATTCACTCTACAGGCAAGGCTATGATGGCAAGGGCCAGACGATTGTGATTGTCGGCGCAGGCAACGCGCCGAATATCAAAGATGATCTGCATCAATTTGATCTGGCTTGGGGGTTGCCCGATCCACCAAGTTTCAACATCATCCAGCCGTTTGGAGCGCCTGTGCAGTATACCTGCTTTGGCGGAGATGATGGTTTGCAGCTTGAAAATACCCTGGATGTGGAATGGAGCCATGCAATGGCTCCCGGCGCAAACATCGTGCTGATCATCGGAGCAAATACGGAACAGACCTATTTACCTGCGCCCAGCAATGCGTCCAAGTGTGGCCTGTATGATCTGGAACAGGATGTCGGCTACGCGCTGGATAATCACCTGGGCAATATCATCACAATCAGCTATGGGGGCAGCGAGCTAGGCTCCCATACCGATACGACCACCGACAAAACAAACGAGCAGAAAGAGTTTGACGCGGCGCACGCTATCTTCCAGCGCGCGGCAAGCATGGGTGTCACCGTGTTGGCGTCGGCTGGGGATTCTGGGGCGACCAACGGTGATGATAATGTTGATCCAACGAAGTTTTGGAACAAACCCAACATCTCCTGGCCCGCCTCCGATCCCTATGTGCTGGCGGTGGGTGGAACGACCCTCAAAATCAAGGATGCCGCTGGCGATTATGGGAACGAGGTGGTCTGGGATGATAATGGCGCGACCGGCGGCGGGATAAGCGCCATCTATGACGAGCCAAATTATCAGAAGACCGTGCCGAATCAGACCATGTTCCAGGGGAAACGCGCCATTCCCGATGTGGCTTTCCCGGCAGACATCAATTATGCGTTCTACGAGACGGCTGATCCCGGCGGGATCAACGCTACAAAGTGGCAGCATTGGGACATCATTGGCGGCACCAGCGCCAGTTCACCCTGCTGGGCCGGGCTTATTGCTATCGCTGACCAGATGAGTACCCAGGCAGGTGGAAAGTCACTTGGATTCATCCATCCAGGGCTGTATAGCTTGCAGGGCAAAGATATGCACGATATTACCCAGGGCGACAATAGCTATGTCGGGGTGCAGGGCTATCCGGCGGGGGCTGGGTACGATCTGTCATCGGGTTGGGGCACGCCGATTGCAGATCAACTGCTGCCAGCACTGATTCAGGCTGTGCAGCAGGCGGGCAACTCGCCCTAGTTGGAGACAAGCGCACGCTTTAAGCGTGCCTGGAGCTAAAAGAGGAGGCTGTATGCCTATCCCATCTCTGACGTTTTTGATCGATGTGGATAATACGCTGCTCGATAACGATAGGGTCAAGGCAAGCCAGGCGGAGTATCTGCGTGGCTTGCTGGGAGAGGCGCCAGCCTCCCGTTTTTGGGAACTGTATGAACAGGTGCGGCATGAGGAAGATGTGGTGAATTACCCGCTGACCCTGGCGCGCTTCACCCATGCGTTTGCCGATCAGTTCTCAAAAGAGACCTTCTTTCAGCTTGCCAGCTACTTCCTCGCGTTTTCATTTCGTGACTATCTCTATGCCGACGCGCTGGAGACGCTGGCGTATCTGAATACGCTGGGCACGACAGCGATTACTTCCGATGGTGATGCGTCGTTTCAGGGCTTAAAGATCGCGCGCAGTGGCATATCGGCGGCGGTGCAGGGGCGCGTGGCGCTCTATCTGCATAAGGAAGCGCATCTCGACGAGATCATGGCGCTCTTTCCCGCTGAGCATTATGTGGTCATTGATGACAAACCCAGACTGCTCACTGCGCTCAAGCGGGAGATGCAGGAACTGCTCACGACGGTGCTTGTGCGCCAGGGGAAATATGCGCGCCAAGCGCCTGCGGCGGGCGAACTGCCGCCGGACCTGGCGGTCGCGGCGATCAGCGACGTGCGGCAATTGCGCACAGAGCAGTTTCAGGGGCGCCAAGCGAACATACGATAAGAGGGAACTTTCGGTTATCCTCCCGCGTCTCTTCAGTGGAAGCTGTTCTTCAGAAAGACTGCTCACTGAAGAGACGTAGGAGGATGTTATGTACTCTAGCCGTCCCTCTCGCCAGCGCGTGTGGCTGGCGTCGGGTGTCTTGTTTGCGCTTGGGATATTGTTGAGTCTGGCGGCGTGCGTGCCCGCGAGCAGCGCAGGCCAGGGGGCCGGAAGCGAGAGCGCGAACCAGGGAACGCTCAGTGGTGATGTGCTAGCTGGCCCAACCTGCCCGGTTGAGTCAGCAGCACGTCCTTGCCCGCCGCGCCCCGTTCCTGACCGTCAGGTGATGATTCAGACTCCTGATGGCAAAACAATCGCCACGACGACGACGGATAAAAACGGGCATTTCACGATAACGCTAGCGCCGGGGAACTATCTGGTCCAGGTAGCGGCGGTTCCTGGTCCATACTTGAGGCAGCAGAAAGCCGTCCAGGTGGTGATCATTGCCGGGAAAACAGCTTCGGTGAAGATTCTCCTGGATACCGGGATTCGCTGAACGAGGCTGCGGCTGTGCCGGTTTAGCTGGTTGATTGTTGCGCGTGACGTTCTACCAGACGATTGACATGCTGAAGCAATGCCTCCAGATCAACCGGCTTGGGCAGGTAGTCCACCCAGGGATCATTGAGTTTTATCACACGTTTGGCGAGGTCTTCAGCCGCGCTGACGATCAGCACCGGAAGCGTGTGGAAGCGTGGATTCGCGCGCAGAGCTTCAAGGACATCCCAGCCGCTTTGCCCTGGCAACCCCAGGTCGAGCAGCAGCACTTCTGGGGGGGCCGTTTCGACCAGCGGCACAACCAGTTCAGGCACAGCCGCTGTAATCACGCGAAAGTCGGCCTCTTCTACCAGGATGGCTTTGAGAACATCAAGCAATTCTACTTCATCATCTACGACCAGCGCTAATTTTGGGTGAGAAGTTGGTGGGCTAACCATAAGAGCCTCCCTTCGGTTCCTCACAGCCTCGTCTATATCCCTTTTGCATATTGCGGGCCAGGCATCTTTAGCGGCCAATCGACTACAGACCCGCTTTCAGTATCCTCCCCAGGCTAGCTTGCATTGAGCATAGGTGAGGCAGTATAGTTCTGAAGAAAGATTCTTGTAAGTGGCGTAGAAAGGATGTACTTGAGCGTGTCTGATTTGGCGATTCTTGCCAGTTACGCGCATCCTGATGATGAGCAGGGTGTGACTGGCGCACTGGCATGGTATGCAGAGCAAGGCGTGCGCACCGGGCTGATCTGCGCGACGCGAGGTGAATTAGGCGAAATTGCGGAGGCTGATCCTCCATTGGCAACAGTGGAAACATTGGGGCAGGTGCGCGAGCAGGAGATGCGACGCGCGGCGGCGATTGCGAAAATCCAGCGCCTCTGGTTTCTGGATTACCGCGATTCTGGGATGCGTGGGACAGAGGGCAACAACGATGCCAGAGCCTTTATGAATGTGGATGAAAACGAGGCACTAGAGAAGGTTGTACGCATCATTCGGGAGTTCAAGCCAACGGTGATCGTGACGTTTGATCCTAGCGGCGGCTATGGGCATCCCGATCATATGCGGATCAACCAGCTTACGACACAAGCTTTTCGTGTAGCCAATGAGTCCAGGCAGTTTTCCGAAGCTGGCCCTGCCTGGGAAGCGAAGCGCCTGTTCTATAGCTCGATTCCGCGCAGCATGATTCGGCAGTTGGCCCAATTTGCTGAGCAGGCCGGTCTCGCCAGCAACTTTACCGGCATGGATCCTGAGAAGCTGGGCCTGCCGGATGAGATGATTACGAACCGGGTTGATGTGCGGAAGTATATGGGCCTGAAGCGCGAGTCGCTCAGTCAGCATCGCACGCAGTTGAATCCGAATAGCCCCTTTGCGAAGCTGCCCGAAGAGATCACTGCCCAATGGCGCGGGACCGAGTATTTTGCGCTGGTGGCGGGCGTGCCGGTGGACACCGCAGACCAGGCGGCATCAAGTGATCTCTTTTCGGGACTACGCTAAGAAGATGAGGCGCTAACAACAACAGAGTAAGCGGCACAACGCCGAGATCGCGGGGCTGCGCTATCCCCAGACGGATAGCGCAGCCCTTTCTCTTGACAAAAAGCATTCAATTGCTTACTATTAGTTATAGAAATAATAAGCAAATCTAAGTAACATGCTGGAATAGAGAGACGATAATGAAAGAGCTACGCGCTCAGGCGCCAGAGTCAGATGATGCCCACCTGCTCTATGAGGAGCTTGTCGGCGCGCTTGAGTCGATCTTGCCTCGCTATTTTCGGGCAGTGCGCCATACTGTCGAGCAAGCAGAAAGCGCAGAGCGGATAACATTGGCCCAATATCGCTGCTTACAGGCCATTGCGGCCCAGGGCACGACACTGACCACGCACCTGGCCTGGTTCATGGGTGTGACCATGCCGACCATGACGAGCCGGATCGATGGGCTGGTCGAACGTGGGCTGGTGGAGCGCCAGCCCGACCCGCAGAGTCGGCGGCAGGTGCTGCTGCGCCTGACGCCTGCTGGTCAGGCGCTGCTGGAAGCGTATACAGGATTGGTGGATGGGTGGCTCCGCAACCTCCTGGCTCCGTTGAGCAGTCCACAAAAACAGCAGATGTTTGCGGCGCTGAAAGACCTGGAACAACTGCTTGATGACCATGCCCGCGCTCGCGCGGAGCAGGATGTGCCATCACTAGAAAGTAAAAATGCTTGAACAACGGGCGTTGGTAGGACATACTTGACGCATTGTGCTACGCCTGCGACCAGTAGAGCGGGTAAGCGTTGTCCTCAAACTCCGAACAGGCTCCTGTGCTGGCGGCGCATTGGAACGATTTGTACGTCGCGGCGCTTGCTGATGGGGTGGTGTTCAGCGCGATAGTAACGCCGCTGCTATCAGAGAGCCAGGCGCCTTGCCCGCCCGCATAGGCATACGTCTTCTGGTTGCTGCCGTCAACGTTGAGGGTGTAAACGGCAGTGGTTGCTGAAAACAGCACGGCTTTGCCGTTGGGCGAGAACAATAAGGGCGAGAGATAAAACTGAATGAATGGTGAATCCTGGCTGAGATCGACACTGTTCAGAAGCTGAGAGACGCCTGAGCCGTCAACGCTGCCATACCAGATGCCAAGGTTGCTGCCTCCTGGGGAGAAGCCTTCCCAGATGATATGCGCGCCATCAGAGCTAATGTCGAAGGTTGCATAGCCATTTGGAGCCGCTCCTGGCCCTTCAGGAGCGCTTACCTGCCCTAGCGTGAAGAGTTGTTTATCGGTCCTGGCATTCAGGTCATAGCGGTGCAGGATGACGTTGTTGGCGCTGGAGCCACTGACTGGTACCAGCGCGCTGTAGTAGGCAAAATGATCGCGCACGATGACCGAGCCAACCTGCTGCCCGCTGGTAGGAGAAATCGCTACCGAGAAACTATCAATTTTAACATGATAGGCTCGGACGTGGCTCGTGTTGGGATCTCCAGCGATGAGGAGTGTCTGACTGTCTTGCCACGCGAGGGCGTTTTCGCCGCCCTGGGAGAAGAGTTTTTTGGAAGAGCCTGGTTCGGTGGGCTGTGTGACAGCGCCAGTGGTGATGTCAATAATATACAGATTCCCCCCCAGGAAAGCATCGCGGGGGGCATCAACGATCTGTATCAGGCAGGCAATGTAGCGTCCGTCCGGTGAGAAGACGAAGGGGCTTGCCAGAAAATCGGAGTTCACCCCTGCTGTGAGGGCCGGGTTCGACTGCCCCACCTCTGGGATGTTGGTCATTTGCTTGGGGCTTTGCCCGTGAACCGCGACAAAGACCTGATAGTTGCGCAGAAACGCATAAGACGGCTTGGCCGGAGGAGCCTGAGTAGCCGTTGCTGTTACCCCGCTGCCTGGGGTTGTTCCGGCTGCTGCTGTTGACGAGGAGGAAGCCGCGCTGCCTGAGCGGAACTTGGCGAAGGCCAGTCCGCCGACGGCCAGGGCGGCGATCACCAGCACGGCGGCTGCGACGAGCAGCCATTTGTTGCCGCGCCTGGGGGTGGGGCCTGTGGCTAGCTCTGGGCGTGAGCTGCCTGGCGGGCGCGTGCCGGGACGGCGGGGTGCGCCGCCATAGGGATTGGTTGGGCGGCGCGGCGGCGCGGCGGTAGCGAACGTGGCCTCATATTCAGGGGAGCGATCATAAGGTCCGGCAGGAGAGGCGTCATATGGCCTGCCGCCCCAACCGGCGGGAGGCTGGCTGCCGCCGTAGTCGTCGTAGCGTCCAGGGTCGCCGGGGCGTTGGCTTGATCTGGCCCCTGCCCCACCCCAACTTTGCGATGAAGGGGCGCCCTGGCCTGGGTTGGAGCCGAAGCCTGGGCTGGCGCCACGTGACGGCGGAAAATTGTTGCCCGCGCCAACGCCTGGGGCGCCAGAGAGCGAAGGCGGGCCAGATCGCGTTGCGGGCAGCGGGCTGGGGCCATGCGCGGCCCGTGTTTCGAGGTCAGCCTGGTCCCCTGGGACAGCGCGGACGCCGGGGTCTGCCCCGGTCTGGCCGCCGCGCAAAGGTTGCTGCAACCCTTGCGCGGCGCGCAGAAGCGCCCCAGCGCTCTGGAAACGCTTGCTGGGGTCTTTTGCCAGAGCCATATCTAGAATGCCATCGACCTCGCGTGGCAGGGCTGGATTCAGTGTGCGCGCAGGCTGAAGGGGTTGGTTGGCCTGCTTCATCATAATTTCAAACGGGGTGTTGCCGCTGAAGGGGAC
>Ga0070730_10003092_pt1 | contig 15039 bp, 11 predicted proteins | sample Coa_R1_3_FD_66447 | JGI IMG/M metagenome (GOLD analysis project Ga0070730, IMG submission 66447) | Surface soil microbial communities from Centralia Pennsylvania, which are recovering from an underground coalmine fire - Coalmine... | ecosystem: Environmental > Terrestrial > Soil > Unclassified ...
GCCGATCCGCGCCCCACCGCGGGCGAGGCATGCCTCGCCCCTACGCGGTTCCCCCGCCGATCCGCGCCCCACCACGGGCGAGGCATGCCTCGCCCCTACTCGGTCTCCGGTCCCGATACCCTCGGCCCCCTTCCGGAGCAAATAGGGGCGCCGGACCTACGCCGTCCTCCGCGGTGGGGCGCGGTCATCCATCGCACCCGGCAACTGGGGGGAGCCGCTGCGGACCGGCCGATCCGTGCCCCACCACGGGCGAGGCATGCCTCGCCCCTACGCGGTCCTCGATGCCCCCGGTCCCCTGGCGTGCCCCCCCGGGCTTAGGCGAGCGGTTGCGGTTCCCGCGGCAGGAGGCCCACCAGGTCTTCCGCGGCGGGGGAGAGCCGGCGCCGGGCCAACCGGGCATAGGCGTAGGTCCGGCGGGCCGCGGGACTCTGCAGCGGTACCGCCTGCAGGCTCCCCGCCGCGATCTCGCGCGCGACGGCGATCTCCGGCACCAGGGCGATCCCCAGACCGGCTTCGACGCTGCGCTTGATCGCCTCGATTTCCCCCAGCACAATCACGCCCGCCCCGCTCAGCCGCCCCGGCCCCAGCAGCTGCTCGACCGTGGCGTAGAGCGCCGAGCCGGGCTCGCGCACCAGGAGGGGGCGGCTGGACAGGTCCTCCAGCGGGATCGCGGCCCGCTCGCCCCAGACGTCGCCCGGCGCGAGGATCACCACCAGGCGGTCGTGCCGGAAAGGCGTCGCCTGCACCCCGGTGCGATTCGCCGGCAGCCCCACCAGCGCCAGCTCGACCGTTTCCAGCGCGACCGCGTCCAGCAGCTCGGCCGTGTTGCCGACCGTGATCCGCACGCGATGCTCCGGGTAGGCCGCCTGGTAGCGGCGCCAGAGGTCGGGCAGCAGGTAGGTGGCCAGGGCATGGCCGACGCCCAGGCGCAAGGTGCGGTCCGAGAGCCCCGCGGCCACCCGGGTGGCTTCGCGGGCTTCGTCGGCCAGGGTCAGGAGCTGCTCGGCATAGGGCAGCAGGGCGGCGCCCGCGGCCGTCAGCTGCAGCCGGCGGGGCTGCCGGCGGATCAGCGCCGTGCCGATGGCCCCCTCCAGCAGGGCGATCTGCTGGGAGACGCTCGGCTGGCTCATATGGAGCGCGTCGGCCGCCCGGGTAAAATGCCCGGCGCGGGCCACGGCGACGAAAATCCGCAGTTTGTGCAGGTCCATGCGGCTGCTCCTGGCGCCCCGGCACGGGCGGGCCCCTGGGCGATCCGGGCGCTCCCGCCATTATTATAAACCAGTCTAAGCTTGCCCTTGTACTCCCACGCAAGATGGCCACGTATCCACACGTCGGCAAGGCACTGCCCGCCGCCGGTCTTGGCGACCCCTTTCTCGAAGGTGTACTACGCCTCGCTTGCATCGGCCTGCGCCGGCGTGGGCTGGCCGAGGACCGCGTAGAGGTCCAGGAAATGTTCCTGGGCCGGGCTTTTCTCGCTACGCGTGCTGGTCTGCCAGCGGGCGATAAAGGCGGGGAGCGTCAGGGCCATGCCGGGGCAATCCTCCTGTTAAGGCGGTTTCTTCCGGTTATTATACCCGAAAGCAGGCATGGCTTTGCGACTGGTGCAAGTAGATTTAGTAGGTACCTTAACCGTCCAGCCGTATTCGGCTAGGGCACTCGTATCATCTTTTCTCTTATTGGCTTTATAGCTCCGCAGGATCTTCCCCATCTGAATTATGACACCGCGCCGCCGTTATGATCCTGTAGTGGGACCTACGTAGGTTATATGCAACTGTCTCCTACTCGCCATCGTTGGGCTTTATTTAGTGCGATTGCCTTGTGAATCAGCGACCATGCCCTTAACAAGCTCTGCAAACTGGTCGATCAAATTCTTGAACGTTTTATACGCGTGATCTCTAGCTTCATCAGCTCTGACCATTGCTGCTTCACGCTGCTTATCTAGATAAGCAGGAGGCAAATTCGGATAACCATCCATCCGGCTCAGTTCGCTCGACAGATTATCGAGAAACGATATTAGCGTGTTGGAGCTCATTCGTTCCAACTCCGGGTATATCTGCTCAAATCTGCCGATATACGCAGCAGCACTGACAATCTTAAAGTCGTTTTCGTGTGCTTTGACGTATAGCGCGACTTGCGTTTTCAGCCCACCAATGAACTCGTTGACGGCCTCAATCCTGCTTGTCTTTATCTCATTAATGACTTCTGCTCGCTGCTTGGCTCCTGGCTGCGTAAGTCTTTCCCAGAGTCCCGGCATGGGCTCATTCACTGTAGCAGCCAACTGGTTTATCGTGTTGAATATCTCTGGTGGATTGATGCGTGCCGACATATTCATGACATCGCGAGAATCTCTACCTGATGGAACTATTGGATTTTGGCTAGACATTTCTACGCCTCCTTTTAACTGATAGTTGTGCCGCTAATTGCCTAGTTATCTCTTGACTTTAGCTTCGGGCGTGACTGTGCTGGCTTTGATCTACTTAATCAATGCGTCAAGGGCTTTGCGAACTGCTTGTTTGACTGGCAGGTGTGGTCGCTAATCGCCTAGTTATCTCTTGAATCAAGATCCCTTGAGCCTCGGGTATAATCTTGCTGGCTTTGATTTGCTTAATCAATGCGTCAATGGCCTTGTGAAATTCCTGTGTGTTCTCAGATTTTATGTGAAAACCTGTGTTCTCGCGTGTCAGGTCTTGGGTTGTCCTGAATCCCAGTAGAAGGAGCCCGATGGGGCTTTTGAGCAGTCCAGCATGTTCAACTTGCTGCTCCGCAGGGAGATTACGCAAGGCTTCAAGTTCATGAGCAATGCTGGCTTCAGGAACGTAATCACGCCGCCTCCTCTCTCCCAAGTTAGAGAAAACATAGCCTGCACCAAACACGACCGTCGGGAAGATCAACGCTACAAAAAACGATAAGATAGAGTCCACGTCGAATGCCTGGTTTGTCATATACTGCACGTCAGTATATGATAATGGCGCACGTTTGGTTTCATCGACTTTTTTCACGGGAGCCTGCCCGGCCACCGGGGGCGTAAGCTGCTGTTGCTGTTGCCTTAGAGCGTCTGTGTCACGTTGCGCCCGATCCTTCTGTACATTCAGCGCATCTATCTGTTTTTTGGCTTCGCTTTTACCTTCAGCGGGCGAGTTTGGGTCATTTAGCGAATTGTTTGTGTATGCAAAAATGCCGCTATTTGCCTTGTTTATGGTGTCTTGAAGAGTCGCTATTTGGTTTTGTATTTCTCCCTGTCGGGTATTAAAACGATCTTGTTGAGCAGCGAGGTTTTGATTGTAGGTTGAAAGTTCAGCTTGATAAACGGCTTCCGCTCGTGCATCTTCGATTGGATCTATCCCCTGTTTGCTTTGTAACTGATCATACTCAGTACGACGAGCATCATAGAAAACAGAGAATGTAGGGAATGCCTGGAAAAACAAAAAGAGAATAATCAGAAATCTAAGAAGTTTCCGATCTGCACGTTCACCACGATACTCAATCCAGATTCCGATTGCGAGTCTCAGACTGATTACTTCTAGTGCAAAAATGAAAAGCGGAAGGAAGAACTCATGAACCTTCGACAGAGGAAGCGCATCCCAATTAAATAGAGATAAAGTGGAGTCAGGCGGGGTAACAAACCTCCTAAAAAAATTGACAGTGAATGGCGTTACTGTGAGGGCGTAGATAATCGCAAATGCGGTAGTCAGAGTATTGTAAAAAACCTTCTGTAGACTCATAGTTCAGACACCATTGGCTAACTGTTTAACAGCTTCTATTCCATCTCACTCTTAAAATTTGTTAGCTTTGATCTCAATTTGCAACTAATGCCCTTTAGAAACCTTGCAAATAGCTAACCCGGAAACATGCCGTCCCTTTGCGATTCGAGTAGTCAGCCCTTTTGGAGTGATCTTAAAAACTCCGCCAGTAATCGTTCCAACATATAGATTATCATCCGCGTCGAACTCCATGTGTCGTGGCACCGCATCCAACGTTTTAAATACACCTAGCAAATTTCCTTTAGAGTCTAAATGGAAAATATCACCAGTCAAGCTACTCTCACTTTCATCTCCTTCAGAAACAAAAACATCGCCATCGCTTCGGCTGGCGATACCGAGCGGATGTCGGATTCCTGAAGCAAACACACGCCCGAAGCCAAACCGAGGAGGAACTGACTCGATAATTCGCCCACCAGTCCAGTCCGTCACTAGAAACTCTCCTGTCGGTAAAAATACTGTACCTTCCCCATGTTGAGTGAATGGTAGAATGATTCTCTCGGGCTTGTTGCCCGGATCACCACCGATAATCCGATACGCCCCACTATGCGGATAAACATCGAACTCAGCACCCGCGGTATTGAAGAAGAGATTACCGCTAGTGTCAAAGCTCGGACCCTCAGGCGTAAATTGTTGGCCTTCAGGGGTTCGCTGAGAAGAATCAAGTATCGTAGTCTGATCACCGCCATCAGCGTTAAAGCGCAATATGCGACCTGAGCTTGTCTCTGCAAAGAAGATCTGACCCTTCGCGTTGCAAGTACCGTCCTCTGGCTTACTCAAGCCGGTAACTATCACCGTTGTTTCCTGAGTAGATAGATCAACTCGCGCGATTATTCCAGTGTCATAATCGCTTAGAAAAAGTTGATCACCCTGCGGTATGGGGGAATTCAGTGGTATGTGCGTAGGTAAAGCCAAACGGGTAGCTGTTGGATACGGTGTCGCTACAATCGCAGTAGGGGTATGGATGGCAACAGAGTCGCCACAACTGCTAAGAAGAAGTGCAGCACATAAGAGAGAACAACCTGAGCGAATAAGCTTCGGATGCAAGCTTGGTCCTCTTCCGCGGAAAAACTGGCATATAAGCTAGGTAGCCAGCAACAAGCATAGTATATCAATATTCGCAGTGACTGTCAAGTACATCGTATTTAAGGTCAATTAAATTTACTCGACACCAGCGACTGCTATCAAGAAAAAATGTACACCCATGGGCAAGCGGGATGTTCAAGGCAACTGCCATTGTTCGACTTGCCAGGGGACGCTGAGGGCATACGTTAGAGGATCGTTGTAGTCACCAACCGGCGCATAGCGAGGTAAGATACTGTCGGGTATGCATAGGTCCCAGGTGTTTATGTAGAGCGAGTGGATCAAGATATCCCAGTCTTGGATTCCAGCCGCCCAGCTGTACCCGATCCAGGCAGCGATTGATAGGATTATCCTATCAATTCGATTGCCAGGATTGTAGATGAAAATCACGTGAACGGATCTATAATCGATGGGTAGTGCCCGATCGAGATACATCTAGCTCGCTTGCAACGGAGGAAGCAGACACATGGATAGTTTTGGGGCGCGGTCGACCCTGCGGGTCGGGGACCGCGAGTATGAGATTTACCGCCTGAGCGCGCTGGCCCGCGCCGGGCTCGACATTTGTCGCCTGCCGTATGCCCTGCGCATCTTGTTGGAGAACCTGCTGCGCACCGAAGACGGCCAGGCCGTGACGGCGGACGATATCCGCGCCCTGGCCGCTTGGTCGCCCCACAGCCCGCCCAGCGCCGAGATAGCCTTCACCCCGGCCCGCGTCCTCCTGCAGGACTTTACCGGCGTGCCGGCCATTGTCGACCTGGCGGCGATGCGCGACGCGATGGCCCGCCTCGGCGGCGACCCCACGCGCATTAACCCGTTGCAGCCCGTCGAGCTGGTCGTCGACCACTCGGTGCAGGTCGACGCCTATGGGTCGGCGGCCGCCCTGCGGATCAACGCCGCTCTCGAATTTGAGCGCAACGAGGAGCGCTATGCCTTCCTGCGTTGGGGCCAGACGGCCTTCCAGAACTTCCAGGTCGTGCCGCCCGATACCGGCATCGTCCATCAGGTGAACCTGGAATACCTAGCCCGCGTCGTCTTCACCACCGCCCCCGACCCCGGCGCGGGGCGGCCGCAGGCCTACCCCGATACGCTGGTCGGCACCGACTCGCATACCACGATGATCAACGGCCTGGGCGTGCTCGGCTGGGGCGTCGGCGGCATCGAGGCGGAGGCGGCGATGCTCGGCCAGCCCGTCTCGATGCTGATCCCGCAGGTGGTCGGCTGCCGGCTGGAGGGGGTCTTGCGCGAAGGGGTGACGGCGACCGACCTGGTGCTGCGCGTCACCGAGCTGCTGCGCCAGCACGGCGTGGTCGGCCAGTTTGTCGAGTTCTACGGGCCCGGCCTGCCCGCCCTGCCGATCGCCGACCGGGCCACGATCGCCAACATGGCCCCGGAGTATGGGGCGACCTGTGGCATCTTCCCGGTCGACGAAGAGACCTTGCGCTACCTGCGCCTGACCGGGCGCAGCGAGGAGCAGGTGGCGTTGGTGGCGGCCTATATGCAGGAGCAAGGGCTCTTCCACACCGCCGACTCCCCGGAGGCGGCGTATTCGGCGACACTGGCGCTCGACCTGGGCACGGTCGAGCCGAGCGTGGCCGGCCCCAAGCGCCCGCAGGACCGCGTGCCGCTGGCGCACGCGCCCCAGTCGTTCCGCGACGCCCTGCAGCTGATCCCCCACCCGGACGGGCCGGTCCGGCTGCAGCTAGAGAATAGGGAGTACCGCCTGGACCACGGGGCGGTAGTCATCGCGGCGATCACCAGTTGCACGAACACGTCGAATCCGTCCGTGATGCTGGCGGCGGGGCTGCTGGCCAAGAAAGCCATCGCGCGGGGCTTGCAGACGCAGCCGTGGGTCAAGACGTCGCTGGCGCCGGGCTCCAAGGTGGTTACGGCGTACCTGGATGCTGCCGGCCTCACGCCGTACCTGGAGGCATTGCGCTTCCACACCGTCGGCTACGGCTGCACCACCTGCATCGGCAACTCGGGCGCGCTGCCCGCCGCGGTCTCGCAGGCCGTGGAGGAGGGCCAGCTCGTCGTCTGCGCGGTGCTGTCGGGCAACCGCAACTTCGAGGGCCGGATCAACTCCGAGGTGAAGGCGAACTACTTGATGTCGCCGCCGCTGGTGGTCGCCTATGCGCTGGCCGGGCGGCTGGACCTCGACCTGGAGCACGAGCCGCTGGGGCACGACGCGGCGGGCACGCCGGTCTATCTGCGCGAGATCTGGCCCAGCCAACAGGAGATCGCCGACGCGGTGCGGGACTCGATCCAGGTGGCGATGTTCCGCAAGAGCTACAGCGACGTATGCCAGGGGGACGCACGATGGAACGCGCTGGCGGTGACCGGCAGCGAGCTCTTCTCCTGGGCGCCGGACTCGACCTATGTGCGTGAGCCGCCGTATTTCGCGGACATGGCACGGGCGGCGCCGGAGCAGGTAGGGGAGATCACGGGGGCGCGGGTGCTGGCGCTGCTGGGGGATAGCGTGACGACCGACCACATCTCGCCCGCGGGCAGTATCCGGCGGAACTCCCCGGCGGGGGCGTACCTGCTCGCGCAGGGGGTCGCGCCGCAGGACTTCAACAGCTACGGGGCGCGGCGGGGGAACCATGAGGTGCTGGTGCGGGGGACGTTCGCCAACGTGCGTCTGCGCAACCGCCTGGCGCCGGGAACCGAAGGGGGCCTGACGCGGTACTTGCCGACGGGGGAAGTGACGACGATCTACGAGGCGGCCACGCGCTACCAGTCGGCCGGCGTGCCGCTGCTGATCCTGGCGGGGCGGGAGTATGGGACGGGGAGCAGCCGCGACTGGGCGGCGAAGGGGCCACAGCTGCTCGGCGTGCGGGCGGTGATCGCCCAGAGCTACGAGCGCATCCACCGCTCCAACCTGATCGGCATGGGGGTGTTACCGCTGGAGTTCCTGGCGCAAGAGAGTGTGGAGACGCTGGGGCTGAGCGGGGAGGAGACGTTCGACATCGTCGGGTTGGGCGCGGCGATCGCGACAGAGTTCGCGGCGGGGCGGACGCTGGACGTGCGGGCGGTACGGCCCGATGGGGGGACGCTGGAGTTCAAGGTGACCGTGCGCATCGACACACCGCAGGAGATCCGCTACTACCGCCACGGGGGCATCTTGCCGTATGTGCTGCGCCAGCTTTTGGATGCACCCCCCATTGGGTCTAGGCTCACCGCTTGCAGCGCGAAGGTCACGTCGTCGATCGAGAGGTTCTGGTAGGTTTGGACACCAGGGTTATCGTCCGCGAACCAAATACGAACCTGCGTGGTGTTCGGCGGGGCCGTGGTATTATAGCTCTGCAAAGTCCAAGCGCCCGCCACCGGAACCGCCCGATTGGCCAGCACCGTCGATCCGAGCGTGTAAAAGCTGTCATCGAACCAGAAGAGCTGGACCGTCATGCTCGCCTGTGCCTGATAGGCCCGATAATAGTAGCTGAGCGTGTATGGACCGGGCGCGGCGGGGTAGTAATCCGATTTGATGGCCGCATTGGCACCAGGGTAGGAGGACGATCTCCTTCCGGATGTGATAACCAGGGCACCCCGGCGGCGAGACAGGCCGCCCGTATCAGCGGCGTGATCCTTGACGCGAGCTTGGCGCAGATACTTCTGCGCCAGATTATAGCACAGTTTGCCTCTCCACACTACTGCTAGGGGTTGGTAGCCAGGGCTGTAGTCCTACGCTGCATCCACGGCCGCGGAAGCGGCATGGCTTTCGCGCTCCCAAGAATTTGTAATCAGTCTTTGTAACTAGCTAGATTACATCTGCGGGCGTTAGGCCCCGGGCGGGGCGCCGGGTATAATGCGAAAGCTATGCACCGACCCCGCCCCCACTATCGCCCGATGCTCGTCCACTACCTGCGGCCCCAGCGACTCCGGGTGGGGTTGCTGGCCGTGTTGCTGATCAGTAGCATTATCCTGCAGCTGGTCAACCCGCAGATCCTGCGCGCTTTTATCGACACAGTGGCCGGGCCCCACACCGGATCGGCCCTGACCGGGATCGCGCTGCTGTTTTTGGGGCTGGCGATCGCCCAGCAGGCGCTCTCGGTCGGGGCCACCTTCGTGGGCGAACAACTCGCCTGGACCGCGACCAATGCCTTGCGCACCGATCTGACCCTCCACTGTTTGCGCCTCGACCTGGCCTTCCACAAAGCGCGCACCCCCGGCGAGTTGATCGAGCGCATCGACGGCGACGTGACGGCGATGGCCAACTTCTTCTCGCAGTTCGTGATCCGGGTGCTGGGCAGCCTGCTGCTGCTGGTGGGCATCCTGGCCGTGCTCTTGAGCATCAACGGGCCGGCCGGGCTGGCGCTGAGTGTCTGTGCCCTGGTGACCCTGGCGGTCATGGTCAGCTTGCGCGCGCTGGCCGTGCCCCACTGGCGGGCGGCGCGCCAGGCCAGCGCGGACCTGTTCGGCTTCCTCGAAGAGCGGCTGGGGGGCACCGTGGACATCCGCGCCAGCGGCGCCCAGCCGTACGTGCTGCGCCGGCTCTACACCTACCTGCGGGAGCGGCTGCGGACCGGGCGGCGGGCGCGCCTGATCGGCGGGATCGGCTGGAGTGTTCCGTCGGTGGCCGCGGCACTGTGCCAGGCCCTGGCCTTCGCCCTGGGCGCCTGGCTCTACCAGGGCGGGGCGAGCCTGGGCACGGCTTTCCTGGTCTATTTCTACACCCAACTCATGTTCCAGCCCCTCGACCTGATCGCACACCAGATCGATGACTTCCAGAAGGCGAGCGCCGGCCTGGGGCGGGTCGAGGAGCTCTTGCACACCACGAGCGTGCTGATCGATGGCCCGGGCGCCCCCTTCCCACCAGGGCCCCTGCCCGTCGAGTTCGACCAGGTGGCCTTCGGCTACGAGGACGCCGCTGTGCTGCGCGATCTCACCCTCTGCCTCGCGCCTGGCGAAGTGATCGGCCTGCTCGGGCGCACCGGCAGCGGCAAGACCACGCTCACCCGGCTGCTGCTGCGCCTCTACGACCCCACGGCCGGCACGATCCGCCTCGGCGGGGTCGACTTGCGGGCCGCCCATCTGCGGGACCTGCGCCGGCAGATCGGGGTGGTCACGCAGGATGTGCAACTTTTCCGGGCGACCGTCCGCGATAACCTGACCTTCTTCGATCCGCGCATCGGCGACGCGCGGATTATGGCGGCGCTGGAGGAGTTGGGGCTGGCCGAGTGGTGCCGGCATTTGCGGGCAGGCCTCGATACAATGCTCGGGGCCCACGGCGGCGGCCTGTCGGCCGGCGAATCGCAGCTGCTGGCCTTCACCCGGATCTTCCTGCAAGATCCCGGCCTGGTGATCCTGGACGAGGCCTCTTCCCGAGTCGATCCGGCCACGGAGCGGCTGATCGAACGGGCGGTGACCCGCCTGTTGCGCAACCGCACCGGCATTATTATCGCCCATCAGCTGGCTACCGTGGCCCGCGCGGACACCATCCTCATCCTCGACGGCGGCGCGGTGGCCGAGTATGGGCCGCGGGCGACCCTGGCCGCCGATCCGGGCTCGCGATTCGCTGCGCTCCTGCGCACCGGCGCCGCGGAGGTCCTGGCATGACCAGCGCCCGCTTCCTGTGGCAACTGATCCGCTTCCGGCCCCGGCTCTTCTGGGTCAATTGCCTGGCCATCACGCTGTTGTTCCTGTTCGAGCTGGTGCCCGGCCTGGTGGCCCGCGACTTTTTCGACCGCCTGAGTACCGGCCGGCCGATCGACCTCTGGTGGCTCCTGGCCCTGCTGCTCATGGCTGCGGCCGGCCATATCGCGTGCATGGTCGGCTGCCAGGTGACCAACGTGCCTTTCATGCTCAACGCGGCCGCGCTGCTGCAGAAGAATCTGTTCCGCCGCATCCTGGAGCTGCCCGCGGCGCGCGCCCTGCCCGCCTCGGCCGGCGAAGCGATCAGCCGCTTCCGGGATGATATCGATGGGATCACCGAATCGATGATCACCTTCAACGACCTGGTCGCCTCCACGGTCTTCGCCGGCGTGGCCCTGGTGGTTATGCTGGGCATCAACGCGGGGATCACGGCAGGGGTCTTCCTGCCGTTGGTGGCCGTGGTGGCGGTGGCCAACCTGGCCAGCCGGCGGATCGAGGTCTACCGGCGGGCCAGTCGCGAGGCCACCGGCCAGGTGACCGGCTTCCTCGGCGAGATCTTTGGGGCCGTGCAGGCCGTACAAGTCGCCGGGGCCGACGAGCAGGTGGCGGCCTATTTCCAGCGCCTCAACGAGGCCCGGCTGCGCACCCAGGTGCGCGATCGGGTGTTCGACCAGTTACTCGAGTCGATCTTCCGCAACACGGTCAATCTCGGCACGGGGCTGATCCTGCTGTTCGCCGGGCAGGCGATGGCCGGGGCGCAGTTCACCGTGGGCGATTTCGCGCTCTTTGTCTACTTCCTGGGCTGGGTCACGGAGTTCACCGCCCTGTTCGGCATCGTGCTGGCCCGCTACCGGCAGGCCGGCGTGGCCTTCAGCCGCATGACGACTCTGTTGGCCGGGGCGCCGGCGCCCACGCTGGTGGCCCACAGCCCGGTCTATCTGGAGGGGCCGCTGCCCGACCTACCCGGCCTGCCGGCCCCGGCCGGTGCGCCCCTGCAGCGCTTGGACGTGGCCGACCTGACCTTCCACTATCCGGGGAGTGCCCGCGGGATCGCGGGGATCTCCTTCGCCCTGGCCCCGGGCTCGTTCACCGTGGTCACCGGGCGCATCGGCGCGGGCAAGACGACGCTGGTGCAGGTGCTGCTCGGCCTCTTGCCGTGCGACCACGGGGTGATCCGCTGGAATGGCCGACCGGTGGCCGACCCGGCGACCTTTTTTGTGCCGCCGCAGAGCGCCTACACGCCCCAGGTGCCGCGCCTGTTCAGCGAGACGTTGAGGGACAATATTCTGCTCGGGTTGCCCGAGGCCGCGCTCGATCTGCCGGCCGCCCTGCGCCTGGCGGTGCTGGAGTCCGATCTGGCGGCGATGCCCGCGGGGCTCGACACGCTGGTCGGCGCGCGGGGGGTGCGGCTGTCCGGCGGCCAGATCCAACGCGCGGCGGCCGCGCGCATGTTCGTCCGGCCGGCCGAGCTCCTAGTCTTCGACGATCTATCGAGCGCGCTCGACGTGGAGACGGAGACGCTGCTCTGGGAGCGGGTGTTTGCCCGGCCGGACAGCACCGTGCTGGCGGTCTCGCACCGGCGTGCCGCCCTGCGCCGCGCCGATCAGATCCTGGTGCTCCAGGATGGCGCGATCGTGGCTGCCGGCCGCCTGGAGACCCTGCTCACCACCTGCCCGGAGATGCAGCGCCTCTGGCATGGGGAGCTCGCCGCCGAATCCCGCGCGCATCAGCGGACGACGTTGGGATAGAGGTAGGCGGCCAGGGCGACAATCGCGGCGTTGGCCAGCAGCAGCACGCCGAAGTCCAGCGGCAGCCCCAGCGTGCTGGTGCCGCTGACGACCATCAGCGTGCGCAGCCCGTCCACCATGTAGCTCAAGGGGTTGCAGTGGGCCAGCACCGCTACCCAGCCGGGCATCAGGGCGATAGGATAGAGCGCGTTCGAGGCGAAGAACAGGGGCATCGTGATCAGCTGGCCCATGCCCTGCACGCGCTCGCGGCTGCGCACCAGCGCGGCGATGACCAGCGAGAGCGTGGCGAAGAAATTGCCCCCCAGCAGAACCAGCCCCAGGATGCCCAGCAGCGCCAGCGGGTCCCAGCGCACGTTCACGCCCATGATCAGGGCCAGGACGAAGATCGTCACCGCCTGGGTGGTGCCGCGTACCCCGGCGGCCAGGCCCTTGCCCAGCACGAGCGCGGCCCGCGGCGTGGGGCTGACCAGGAACTTTTGCAGCGTGCCCTGGTCGCGCTCCCAGATCACGGCGATGCCCTGGAAAATCGCAATGTAGATCACCGACTGGGCCAGGACGCCCGGCGCGAGGAAGTCGAGGTAGGGCCCCAGGCCCGCCGGCAGCGCGCGCAGCCGGCCAAACACCTGCCCGAAGACGGTGAGCCAGAGCACCGGCTGCACCGCGCGCGTCACCAGATCGAAGGGGTCATGCTGGAGCTTGCGGATTTCCATCGCGGTGATCGCCCCGGTCTTCACCACGAAAGCGATCGGGGCGGCCAGCGGGCCGGCCGGCGCCGGGGCGGGGCGGGCCGCCCCCGGATCAGCCGAGGCGGCGGGCGGTGCGGCGAAGAGCGCGGGTTTCACGGTAGCTGCCTCCCGATTCCAGAGTGTCGCCGGTGAAGTAGACAAAGACATCTTCCATGGTGGCCGCGCCGCCGGGCACCTGGGCCTTGAGGGCGGCGGGGGTGCCGAGCGCGACGATCTGCCCCTGGCTCATGACGGCCACGCGGGTCGCCAGGTGCTCGGCTTCTTCCATGTAATGCGTGGTCAGGAAGAGCGTGGCGCCGAACTCCCGGCGCAGGCGGGCCAGGTGCTCCCAGACCGCGCGGCGGGCCACCGGGTCGAGGCCGATGGTGGGCTCGTCGAGGAACAGGATGCGCGGGTAGTGGATCAGCGCCTGAGCGATCTCCAGGCGGCGCACCATGCCGCCCGAATACGTGCGCACCAGCCGCCCCGCTGCGTCCTGGAGCCCCATGAAGGCCAGGGCCTGCTCGACGCGGGCCCGCTGCTCCCGCCAGGGCACGTCGTAGAGCCGGGCGAAGACCAGCAGGTTCTCGTAGCCGTTGAGCATGCCATCGGCCGAGAGCGCCTGGGGCACGTAGCCCAACAGCCGGCGCACCGCGCTGGCCTGGCGCACGACATCGTAGCCGCCCACCGTGGCCCGCCCGGCGCTCGGCGGCAGCAGCGTGATCAGCATCTTGATCGTCGTCGTCTTGCCCGCGCCGTTCGGCCCCAGCAGCGCGAAGACCTCGCCCGCGGCGATCTCCAGGTCCACCCCATCCACGGCGGTGAAGGCGCCGAAGGTCCGGGTCAGCCCCTCGGTGCGCACCAGGGGCGTATGGTCGGTCAGATCCAGCATGGGGCTAGCATACACCAGCCCCGGCCTTGCTGTCCAGGCGGGCGGCCCCACCCGCGGCCCGCGCCCCGGTTGCAATTCCCCCGCCGCCGCTATACAATAGAATAGAATAGCTAGCACCGCGAGCACCGCTATCGCACTACGGGAGCAGGCACCATGGGCGACTTAACCGGCAAAACGCTGGGCCGGTATCGGATCCTCGAACGCCTCGGCCGGGGCGGCATGGCGGAAGTCTACAAAGGCTACCAGCCGGCGCTGGACCGGACGGTGGCCGTCAAGGTGCTCCATGCCTTCCTGCTGATCGAGACGGGCAGCCGGGAGCGCTTTCAGCGCGAGGCCCAGGCGGTCGCGACCCTGCATCATCCCAACATTGTCCAGGTCTTCGACTACGACGTGGAAGGTGATATCTACTTCATGGTCATGGAGTTTATCGCCGGCCCGAACCTCAAGCAGATTTTAGAAGAGTCGGCGAAAGCCGGCACCCGTCTCAGCCTGGAGCGCAGCGCCGAGATCATTACCGCGATCGGCGGCGCCCTGGCCTATGCCCACCGCCACGGCCTGATCCATCGCGACGTCAAGCCGCACAACATTATGTTCGGCGACGATGGGCGCCCGCTGCTGACGGACTTCGGCGTCGCCAAAATGATCAGCAACGCGACCTTGACCGCCAGTGGCGGCCTCTCCGGCACGCCCGCCTACATGAGTCCGGAGCAGGGGCGCGGCCTGAGTGTGGATACCCGCACCGATATTTATTCGCTCGGCGTGGTGCTCTACGAGATGGTCACCGGCCGGGTGCCCTTCGACGCCGATACCCCTTTCGCGATCGTTATCAAGCACATCAACGATCCGCTGCCTCTGCCCCGCGCCCTGAACCCGGCGATCCCGGATGGCGTCGAGCGGGTGATCCTCAAGGCGCTGGCCAAGGATCCCACGGATCGCTTCCAGACCATGGATGAACTGATCGCGGCCACGCAGGCGGCGGTGGCCGCGGCGACCAGCCCGGCCGTGCCGGCTGTGCCGGCCGTGCCGGCCGAGCCGCCCGCGCCCCCGCCGCGGCCCGTCGTGGACGTGATCCCGGCGCCCGATCCTGCGGCCGCCGGCCGCGGCAGCGTTTCCATCCCCCCCGCCCGACCCGCCGAGCCGATCGCGGCCCGGGACGACGATTTTGCCATCTTGACCAGCGGCCTGGACCCGTCGGTGCTCCAGGGCCGGCCGGGCCCCGCCCTGGGCCCGCCGGCCGAACCCCC
>Ga0070730_10003093_pt1 | contig 15026 bp, 14 predicted proteins | sample Coa_R1_3_FD_66447 | JGI IMG/M metagenome (GOLD analysis project Ga0070730, IMG submission 66447) | Surface soil microbial communities from Centralia Pennsylvania, which are recovering from an underground coalmine fire - Coalmine... | ecosystem: Environmental > Terrestrial > Soil > Unclassified ...
AAGTGGGCCGTGCCCACTTTGTTGAGCATCTCTGCAAACGGATGCGGATGCAACCCCGTATCCGCTGTAGCAGCCACGGCCACTGCCTGTTTATGGCCGCAGTAGCGGCACTTCATCTCTCCCGATTCCGGGTCGAACTCCATATCTGCCGAGCAGCTTGGACAGAGAAACCGTTCCAATTTCTTTTCTTCAGGCATGCAGGCTAGTTATCTCCTCAGGTGAGCAAGCAGCTCACACCTATCATCGAAATGCGCGTGGACGTGAGAACTCTGAAAACTGTAATTGGCAGGAACACTGGTTTCAAGGACTTTATTCCAGAAGAGCGATGAACGGCAGATTGTTGCATTCCCGATAACCCTGTCACAGTAATGTTGTAATGCACTCTTTTTTGTGCTATTTACCTAGAGCGGTCCAGAACTTGTGCAGCTTGCCGGTGTTAGTGGAACCGGGCTAAAGCCCGTTTGTATCTGTGCTCTAAACACGGGCCTCAAGGCCCGTTCTTCCACCGGTTTCTGTTCCATCGGTCTTCAGCATGTAGCAATCATGGAGCCGCCCTAGAAGATTTGCCTTTCGTTTCCGGAGAGAATTCCATGGCCAGCACTATTTGGAAGGGATACCTGACCTTTGGTCTGTTGTCGCTTCCCGTGAAACTATACAGCGCGGCCCGCAGCGAGACAGTCAGCTTCAACCAGTTGCACAAGGCTGACAATTCGCGGGTCAAACAGGTCTTGTACTGCCAAGCGGAAGATAAACCCATTCCGCGTAGCGAGATCGTGAAAGGCTACGAGTATGAAAAAGACCGCTATGTAGTCATTGACGACGAGGACATCAAGAAGGTCGCGCCCAAGACCGCCAAGACCATGGAAGTCCTGGAGTTCGTGAAATCCTCTGAAGTTGATCCCGTGTTTTTTGAAAGCTCTTACTACCTGGCTCCGGAAGACGCTGGAGTTAAGCCCTACGCCCTGCTCTTTGAGGCGTTGCGGAAGACGGGCCACGTGGGCGTAGGCAAGATCGCCATGCATAACCGGGAGCACATCGTGATTCTTCGTCCGGGTGACCGTGGCATTCTGATGCACACCATGTATTACCGCGATGAAGTGCGGCAGCTTGAGGAGTTCCATACGGATACCAGCCTTGTAAAAGAGAAAGAACTGGAACTGGCCATGAACCTGGTCCAGTCCCTTGAAGCCCCCTTTGAGCCGGAAAAATACCAGGACACCTATCGGGAAAACCTGCTGGCGCTGATCGAAGCCAAGGTCAAAGGCCAGGACGTAGTAGAGGCCGCGCCCACGCAGCAAAAGGCGCCAGTCATTGATATCCTTGAAGCCCTTAAGATGAGCCTGGCGGAGGCCAAAAAGCCGGTGCGCTCCGTAAAAGAATCACAGGAGACTCCAGTCGCTGAAGACCCGGCTTCCGAACCGAAGTCACGGGCCAGGCGAGGGAGCTAAGTATGCCAACCCGCTGCCAGGTTTCTAAAGCGGACAGCCACGACCCAACCGGTGAGCACGCGATGGAGTGCAACGCTCCGGCAGAGTATTGCCCAGGTGTGCGACATGAGTGTCTGCCCGGAATGCCATACAGAAATCACCGGAAGTCGTAAACCGCACGATAAGAAACGCCCCACACCGGCAACGATTGGCGATTCCGAAAGATCGATTCGGCGAGTGAAATAAATATTGGCATATGAAGACGGTGAACATTCACGAAGCCAAAACCCAGCTTTCAAAACTGGTTGATGAAGCTTCCAAAGGGGAGCCGTTCATTATCACGAAGGCGGGTAAACCTCTTGTAAAGGTCACGGCGCTTAACGCTCCAACATCTGCTCAAGTACACCGGCTCGGCTTTATGGCAGGGCAGATTTCAGTGCCTGACGACTTCGACCGAATGGGCGGAGAGGAGATCGAGAAGGATGTTAGATCGCCGCACATGAGGCTGTTCGATATGCATTTTCCTTCTCTATAACATCCCTTTCCGCAAGACGCGCAGCTTCCCAGGCCGCCGCCGCTGATGCTCAGATGTATGGAAGGATTGACCCACACGCGCCATGTCATTACCATTGCGACCGCACAGAATCCTCCAATTTTTACATGGTCTTAATATTGTCCCTGTATTTTTCTCAAGGCACTCTTATGACATCCATTTACAGTTTTCTTCGGCTGTTCAGTTTTGTGCTTCTTTTCTCCGTTGCGGCCTTGGCACAGTCTCCCCAAAACGGTCCTACGAAGACCACCACTCCACAGACCGCGCCGCGTGCCATTGGAGAGCCAACCACGCAGCTTCCGCAGCCCATTTCCGGCGGATTTGACTTGCCCAATGGCTGGCGCATCACGCCCGCGGGCAAACCCATTGCCGACACCGAAGATATGGTGCTGAAAATGGTTGTCGCCCCGGATGGGCGCGCGGTGATCGCCACTCATGCCGGTTACAATCCTCACGGACTGGTGGTGATCGACACCAAGACACAGCAGGCAGTTCAGCGAATCCGGCTCAAATCCACATGGCTTGGCCTGGCTTGGGCGCCGGACGGCAAGACCCTCTATGTCTCGGGCGGCAACGCCAATGGAAACAAGGTCAAGCCGACGCTGGCGCCGGTCTACGAGTTCTCTTACAAAGACGGCCGGTTGAGCGACCAGCCTACCGCTCAACTGGATGAAACGATTGCTCTCGATAAGATCTATTGGTCCGGGCTGGCCCATCATCCGAAAAAGGGCCTGCTCTATGCTGCCAACCGCGGCGTCAACTCTCAGCCCAGCAACGTAGTCGTCTTTGATACGAAGACGCGGCAGATTGTTACCCGCATTCCAGTGGAGATCAATCCTTATGAACTGGTGTTCTCGAAAGATGGGGCGACGCTGTTTGTCTCCAATTGGGCAAGCAGTTCGATCAGCGTGATCGACACGGCCACCAACCGGGTAACGAGTGTCGTCCACGTGGGCTCCAATCCCAATGACATGAAATTGTCAGACGATGGGCGGCTCTTTGTGGCTTGTTCGAACGACAACACCATCTATGTGATCGATACCAAGAAACGCCGGGTGATCGAGCGGATCTCCACCACGCTCTCTCCTCAGGCGCCGGAAGGCTCAACTCCGGATGCGCTGGAGATCGATCAGGCGCACAAGCTTTTATATGTCGCCAATGCGGACAACAATTCGATTGGAGTCATTCGCATCTCGAATCTCGCCCATAGCGAGGTGCTGGGTTTCATTCCCAGCGGGTGGTATCCCTCGGCGCTGGCGCTCACCGGCCTGGGCCGCTACCTTTACGTCGCCAACAGCAAGGGCGATGAGGGACACGCCGATATTCGTGGTCCAGGAAGCCCCCTTGCTTCCAAATGGGAAGGCAATGAATCGGTGAAGACCCTGCAAAAGGGCAACGTAGAACTTCTGTCTCTCGACAATCTGCGCCTGAAGATCGCCGGGTACACGAAGCAGGTGCTGGCCAACACGCCTTACAACGACTCGCTCTTGACCCAGGCCAGGCCACCCGCCACTCCCTCGATTATTCCGCGCGAGGTCGGCGCGGGATCACCGATTCAGCACATCATTTACATCATTAAAGAGAACCGGACCTACGACCAGGTCTACGGCGACCTTCCCAAAGGCAACGGAGACGCCCGCCTGACCATCTTCGGAAGGCAAGTCACGCCCAATCAACATGCCTTGGCCGAACAGTTCGTCACGCTCGACAACTTTTATTGCGACGGCGAAGTGAGCGTCGATGGGCATTCCTGGTCCACCTCCGCCTATGCTACCGATTACACCGAACGCCGCTGGCCGCCCGAGTATGGCGGCTTCAGCCAGGCCACGTCGTCACCTGCCAACACTCCTGCGTCAGGACGCTTGTGGGACATGGCCCGGCGCAAGGGGCTTACCTATCGCAGCTATGGCGAGTACGCGGCCCGGGCCAGCGACGGCACCACCATGGAAGCGGCCTACGGCGCAGACGCGCTCTGGGGGCATCTGGCGAAAGACTACAAAGCGTCGGGCGCGCGCGATACCGAGAACATGAAGGTGTTTCTGCGGGAATTCGAGCAATACGAAAAGAATTTCGATGATCCCAACCCTGACAAGCGTCTGCCCAACTACGTAGTGATGAGTTTGCCGGAGAACCATACCAACGGAACGCGTCCCGGCTCATTTACTCCCGTGGCCATGGTAGCGAGCAACGATCTGGCCGTGGGCATGTTGGTGGAGCGCGTCTCTCACAGCAGGTACTGGCCGACCACCGCGATCTTTATCATCGAAGATGATGCTCAGGACGGCCCCGACCATGTGGATGCGCGCCGTACCGCCGCCCTGGTGATAAGCCCCTACGTGAAGCGCGGAATCGTAGATAGCACTCTGTATTCCACCAGCTCGATGCTTCGCACCATGGAGTTGTTGCTGGGGCTGCCGCCCATGAGCCAGTACGATGCCGCGGCCACTCCTCTATATGCATCCTTTGGCATGGAGCCCGATCTTACTTCCTATACCTTGGCGCCGGCACAGGTCAGCCTGGATGAAAAAAACACCGAAAAATCCTACGGCGCGCAGCTCAGCAAGCGGATGGATTTCAGTGACCTGGATCTTGCGCCCATGCACCTGTTGAATGAAATCATCTGGAAGAGTGTGAAAGGCGCGGAGTCGTCCATGCCGCCTCCGGTGCATCGCTATAAACCGGTCATTGGGGCTGATTGAGCGCAGCCGAATGGCTTGTGCGCAGCTCTCGGATTTGAAGAAAAATGGTTCCCAATTCCGGAACCGCAATAGTTGGGATCTTGAGCTATACTAGGTGCCTAAAAATGGAATTTAAGGATGGCCCCATGAAAACTACTACTCTCCGGTTCCGTTTCGCTCGTCTGGTTGTTGTATTGTTGAGCTTCGCCGCGCTCTCTTCAACGATGAGCCTGGAAGGCCAAATAATAACCAGAAGCGGTCACGAGATCGATTACTTCAGCGACGCCACTCACACTCACCAGGTTGGCGTCGTTATTTTCTGCCGCAACGGGCAGACGTTCCGTAGCGGCCAGGTAACTCAGTTCAGCACGATCGGGCCCTCCGGCTGCTAGGCATCTGGCGCAAGGCAGAAAACTGCTGATTGAGATAGTTTTTTGACCGCTTAATCACTACGGCTGATGTTCTTAGACGGAGCGACTGTAGACTATCTCCAGACCTCTGGATTCTTCCTCAACCTCAACCACGGGCTGGGGCTCGGGAGGGAACATGTGTTTTGCCAGGGAGTTATAAAGCCCGGACGCCACTGCTCCGACCACAAATCCGACAATCCCATAGAGCACCGGAAAGAGTGCAGCCAAGGTAGCTCCGTTGATCTCCCCAAAGAGGACGGGGTGGGATGGCGTCTTGACAGCCAGAAATGCAATTGCGAACAACGGAGCCAAGAGCACGCCTAAGGCAACATGGACAGCAGCCGACACGCTGGCGACCAGGAACACATTGATCTTTCGGGTCCGTTCTTCGGGAACTCTTTTCAAGAAAGCATCGCCGCCGACTTCTTCCGATACTTTCTTCAAAAACAAAGCGCGTGCGGGTGAAGACATATCATCCTTCCTTCTCTCCCGGGGGAGATTCTTTGCGGTGGAAAGCGGGCGCTGGTTGGCGCCACTCAGCACAACCCTGCGTTGCACTGCCTTTCCTTCACCGCAAAATGAAAAGGCCCAGAGAGGGTTATCTCTCTGGGCCAAATTTCTTGTTGAAACCGGAAAAGATCTTCCGGGAACTAAAAATCGGGGCCCTGTCTAATCAGGCCGTCGCTCACGCACCCCCTTAAGGGTTGCGGAATGTCTTTTTTGCCACCGCCTCCACGCAGGTAATCTCGCCGTTGCGGAACTGTATCGTAATTGAACCGGGACACTTGCGTGATTGCATAAAATCCGTAAGAGCTACAAACAACTCTTTGGGAAGAGGAATATGAGAGCCATCGGGCGACACAGCCATACATTTACCCTGGAGATCCATCGCTGTTGTAAAAGACGCTTTCGTTTTGTCGGGTGTCGCTTGTTCCACTGCTGTGTCGCTACTATTTCGCGCCGGCAAGTCAGCGAGATGGACTCTGGTGTCAGCCATAAAAATCCTGCATTTCTCTTGATGAACTCACATGCTTAGGACGCCGTAAGCAAGCGGTGCAGTCCAACAAGTAAGTTTTGAAATGCCACGCCAGAGTTGGTCTTGGTAGATCATCCTGGCTCGGCGTAAAACATTCCCCCGGAAGCTCGAAAAACCAGATCACCAGAGAGACATGCTCTTTAAGCCAAATCTCGTGTTTCTTCCGGAAAACCGGGAAAAGAAATCGGGGCTACTAGTGTTAGGACTTATTAATCTTCTTTAAGGACCCCTTGTAAAGCGCCCTTTGAGTCGCACTTATTAAAGAAGTGTACGACTCATTTTGTTATTTGTAAATCTTCTTAATCATGGCCTCCAGGCCGGCAATTCCGCCATTTCTGAATTGAATGGTCACTGAGCCGGTCGGCTTAAGGCTTCCTTGCAGGAAATCGGAGAGCGCGCCAAATAACTCTTTCGGGATCTCGATCTGATTTCCCTCAGGGGAGATGACTACGTATTGTTGCGCCCGTTGTTGAATTGGCACGACTGTCGGCATAACTTACTCCTGACAACGATCTTGAGAACTTGCTTCGTTGACGCTTTCGGAGCCCTCTTCTTCTTGTAGAACGCTGGCTTTACGCATTCTCCAGAAGAAACGACATACACTGAATATGAACTCTAGAATGAAAGCCATTCAACCCGCAATAGAAATTGTTAATGTTCTATTTTTAGAACAAATCCGACTTTGGCCGGGGTTTTTACCCCCCATGAACCGTATAAAAACGGCATTGCTGTAGCTAGGTTTCGGTTTTCAGAAACTGCCGTTTTCGGGGAATTCGGTAAAAATATTGCTATCGGCAACAAACTTTAAGACGGGAACCGAACCGCCAGCCCTTCCATGTTGGATGAATATTCTTTGTTGGATGAATATTCTTTGGAGTTGCGTGGGCCGGAATCATGTTTCCTGGCCATCCGCCGTGTGTTAAAGCCAGTAATTTTGCGGCTTTGGCCGTATTTTGCCTTTGAACTTGCGTTGTATTTTGGTGTAAATGCGAGTATCATGAAATCTTGTAACTGGTTTCGGCTTAAACCTCTTGGAGGTTTAAGTGGGTTTGTAAGGTCCAAATCCGTGGCGGACGTACCAGTGGGCGAGAGGCCCACTTTCTTTTTGGGTACGGGTTTGATTTTTGCCGGATTCTCCCGCTGTCATGCGGGGGGTTGGATTTCGCCGGCAGATCCAGACGCCTGTTGAACGGCCCAAGGTGGATGGCAGCGGAACTCAATACAATTCGCGATATCGTTGGGCGGGTGGCCGCCACTCACGGGGTTGAAGTTGTTGAAGTGGAGTTGCGTGGGGGGGGCAAGGCCCGCACTCTAAAAATCACAATTGATAAACCGGAAGGCGTGACTCACGAAGACTGTGCCAACGTCAGCCGCGAGGTTTCGACGATCTTGGACGTGGAAGATGCCGTGCCCGGCAGCTCCTACATCTTGGAAGTATCCTCGCCGGGACTGGATCGCAAGCTGCTGCGGCCCCAGGATTATCTCCGGTTCACCGGCAGTAGAATCAAGGTCATGACGCGGGAGCCGGTCAACGGCAACCGCCATTTTGAAGGCCGGTTGCAGAGCTTTCAGGATGACAGGCTGGTACTGGAAGTGACGTCGGGCAAGAAACCCAAGCCCGGCCATCCCCAGCCTGGCAAGATCGTTGAAATCGATCTGGCCAATGTAGAGAAGGCCAATGTAGTACCGGAAATTTAGGGACAGGCATTTTAAGGAAAAAGTATGGCGAGCGAGATTTATAACGTCATTGATGCTCTAAGCCGCGAAAAGGGAATCGATCCGCAGATTGTAGTAAACGCGGTGGAGGACGCCATTGTTGCCGCTACTCGCAAAAAAGACAAGAGCCAGGAAAACCTGAAGGGCGAGTTCGACAAAGACAGCGGCAACATCCGCGTGTATGCGGTGAAGAGCATTCTTCCGTCCGATGACGACATTGAAGACCCCCAACTGGAAATCTCGCTGGAAGACGCCAGAAAGATTGACGGCAACGCCGAAATCGGGGGCGAGGTCCGCTTCCTCAAGTCCACGGAAGGGCTGGGGCGCATCTCCGCGCAAATCGCGAAGCAGATCATCTTTCAAAAGGTGCGTGAGGCGGAACGCGACACCATTTACAACGAATATATCGGACGCGTGGGCGAGATCATCAACGCCACCGTAAAGCGCATTGAAGGCCCGGAGGTAATTTTCGATATCGGCAAGGCCGAGGCGCGCATGCCCAAGAAAGAACAGTCGCGGCTGGAGTCTTTTGCCATGGGCGAGCGCGTCCGCGTGGTGCTGGTGCGGGTGGATAAGAATTCGAAGGGCCCGGCCGTCATCGTCTCCCGCGCTGCGCCGGAGCTGGTGCAGAATCTTTTCCAGACCGAGGTGCCGGAGATCTACGACGGCACCGTCGGCATCCGGGCCATTGCACGCGAAGCAGGCGAGCGCACCAAGATCGCAGTGATGTCCAAAGACAAAGACGTGGACGCCGTGGGCGCCTGCGTAGGCATGAAAGGCATGCGCGTGCAATCCATCATCCGCGAACTGCGCGGTGAGAAGATCGACATCATTGAATACCACGAAGATGCTGTGACCTTTGCCGAGAAGGCCCTGCAACCGGCCAAGGTGAGCCGCGTCACGGTGCTGGAAACCGGCGAAAAACACCTGGAAGTCGTGGTGGATGACAGCCAACTCTCCCTGGCGATTGGCAAAAAGGGCCAAAACGTCCGGCTGGCGGCCAAGTTGCTGGGCTGGAAGATTGACATCAAGAGCGAAGAAGAGAAGCGACAGGAAGTGGAGCAGCAGATGGCTTCCCTGGTCAACCAATCTTCTACGCCGCTCGACCGGGTTACCGAGTTGGGCGAGCAATTGATCCTGAAGCTCAACGAAGCTGGTATCACCACCGTGGAAGCCCTGGCTGACATGACTCCGGAGCAGCTTGAAGAATTACCGGGCGTAGGCCCTAAAACTGTGGAAAAAATCAGCCTCGCAGTGAATAATTACTTCTCCAGTCTGGAAGTTGGCGCTCCTGTGGAAGGTGAAGCCCCGCCGGAGATGGATCCCTCAGAATCCGCGGCTTCGCTGGAGGCAGGCGATGCGAGCGCAGTAGTGCAGCAGGAGAAATCGGAATACGCAGAGGCCGAGGCGACCGGCCAGACTTACGAAGCGGAAGCCCTGGCGGGGGTTGAAAATGCTCCGCCTGCCGATGAGGCTGAAGTCCACCCCCACGGTGATCATGGACCCGCAGCCGAAGAAGCCGTGGAGCCCGAGACATTGAAGCCGGGCAAGGAACCCGGTCAAGAGTTGTGATGAGCACGATAAAAAAACAAAGGAAGCCGTGAGGTCATTATGATCGCGTAACGGATACTTGGAGGAAAAGCAGAGCGGATGACGAAGATTCGAATCAATGATCTGGCCAGGGAGCTCGAGGTGAAGAGCAAAGCGATCCTCGATGTCTTGTTGGAAGTCGGCGTAACCGAAAAGAAGACGCATTCCAGCTCCGTTGAAGTGGACGAGGCTGAAAAGATAAGAAGGTATTTTACGACCAAGTCAAGCTCTGTTGCTTCCAGGGAGAGGACCGCTCCCGGAGAGATCAAGCCGAAACTCGATCTGTCCAAAATCTCCAAGCCGGGCGATGTGCTCAAGCTGCTGAAGGAAAAAGAGCTGCAGCAACAACATCCTCCGGTTCCACCGCGCCCTTCGTCAGCTACAGCTCCGCCTTCATCGGTCGCTGCTCCACCTAAGCCTGCTCCCGTTGCTGCCGCCCCGCCGGTGGTGCAGGAAAGGCCGGTAGTAGTTGCTCCCAAAGTTGCCGTCGCCGAGCCTCCGCTACCACAGGAGCAGGTTTCTGCGGTCATGCCTCCGGCGAGCACTCCTCCCGCGCATTCAGTTGACACCGTAAAGACGCATCCGGTTGAGAAGACCGCCCCGGCGGCCGTGATCGTTACACCGCCTCTGCAACCGCCATCAGCACCGGTAACGCAGGCGCCTGGGCAATCCAAGCCGCCAGTTGCCCCTGCTGGTCCTGCTCCGGTGGTGGCTGGGACTCCAGCCGCGCCGCCCGTAGCCAAGCCTGCGTCGCAACAGCCCATTGTTCCGCAGCGGCGAATGATTACGCCGCAGACTGGCCCACGCCCCGTTTATCAGGCCCCTATAGTTCAACGTCCGGTAGCCCCGCCGCCGTCTTCGCCTTCGCGGCCGCCTATGCAGAGTCAAGGTGGTGGTCCTGGCGGGCGTATGTCGGGCGGTCCGGGCGCTCGCCCTCAGGGCGGTGTAGTGCGCGGTCAGCCAATCTTTCAGCGTCCCCGTCCGGCCGGTGGCCCTCCTGGCAGCAGCCCCGGTGGCGGACGTCCGCAATATGCAGGCCGGCCCGGCGAGGCCCGGCGAGGCCCGCATCCGACCAGTACCAATCGCTCTGGTTTTGCTCCGCGTCCAGGCATGGGCGCAGGGCCAGGACTAGCTCCTCCAGGCGCTCCCGGCAGTAAGCCCACGGGACGTCCAGCGCCCTCGCGTCGTCCCGGCCAGCGAACTTACAATCAGGGGCCCAAAGAAGGGCCGATGAAGGGGTTTACTCCTCCGCCGCGTTTCTCGGTCTCCAATGAGCCGCTGCCGATTACTCGCACCCTCACCATTCCCGAAGGCATCAGCGTGAAGGACCTGGCAGAAAAGCTGGGCATTCGCGCCAAAGATCTGATTGCCCGTCTTCTGATGAAGGGCGCGATGGCAACCGTCAACCAGACCCTGGATTTTGACTTGGCTAAGGACATGGCGCGGCACTTTGGTGCAGACGTCCAGATCATCAGCTTTGAAGATCAGGCCGCAGCTGAGATGTCCCAGATGGCGGGCGCCACGGAAGCATCAACCGCCGCCTCGGCTGTAACTCGTCCGCCGGTCGTCACCATCATGGGGCACGTTGATCACGGCAAAACGTCGTTGTTGGACGCCATCCGCGAGACCGATGTGGCCGGTGGAGAAGCCGGTGGTATCACCCAGCATATCGGTGCCTATAAAGTGAAGATCGCCAAGGCCGACTCTCCGGCGTTTGGACGCCAGATCGTCTTTCTGGATACGCCCGGTCACGAAGCCTTTACCCGCATGAGGGCGCGCGGAGCCAAGGTCACGGATATCGTTGTGCTGGTGGTGGCCGCCGATGATGGCGTGATGCCGCAGACGGTGGAAGCCATGGACCATGCCAAAGCCGCCAAGGTTCCGATCATTGTGGCGGTCAACAAGATCGACAAACCCGGCGCCCTGCCGGACCGCGTGAAGAAGCAGCTTGCCGATCGCGGCCTGATGCCGGAGGACTGGGGCGGCACCACGGTATTTGTGGATGTTTCAGCCAAGCAGCGCACCAACCTCGATCTGCTGATGGAGATGATCTGCTTGGTCGCTGATATTCAGGACCTCAAGGCGAATCCGGAGCGTGCAGCCTCAGGCGCGGTGGTTGAAGCCAAGGTGGATCGCGGCCGTGGCTCGGTGGCGACCGTGCTGGTGCAGAACGGCACGTTGCGCATCGGCGACAACTTCATTCTGGGCAATACCTTCGGCAAAGTACGCGCCATGTTTGATGATCGTGGCCACGTCGTGGAAGAGGCTCCGCCCTCCACTCCGGTTGAGGTGCTGGGTCTGGAAGGCTTACCCCAGGCCGGTGACCAATTGCTGGTGGTGGCGGAGCGCGAAAAGGCCCGCCAGGTTTCAGAATTCCGCGAGCAAAAGGCCCGCGAAGCCGCGCTGGCCAAGAGTTCCAAGCTTTCGCTGGAGGGCTTGGCCGAGCAGATCAAGACAGCCGGCATCAAAGAGCTGCCTGTCATCCTGAAGACCGACGTGCAGGGTTCGGCCGAGGTGCTGGCCGACACCCTCACGAAGTTCTCTAATGACAAGGTAAAGATCAAGATCCTGCACAGCGGCGTAGGCGCCATCAACGAAAACGATGTTCTGCTGGCCTCCGCCTCCAATGCCGTGATCATCGGGTTTAATGTCCGTCCGGAGCGCAAGGCGCAGGAACTGGCAGAGCAGGAAAAAGTGGATATTCGCCTGCACTCCATCATTTACGAGCTTCAGGACGAGATCAAGAAAGCCATGGCTGGCCTGCTCGATCCCGTCATCAAAGAAACCTATCTGGGCCGGGCCGAGGTGCGCGATACCTTCAAAGTGCCCAAAGTCGGCGTAATTGCCGGTTGCTATGTCCTTGATGGATTGATCAAGCGTGATTCCGATGTTCGCCTGCTGCGCGACGGCGTGCAGGTTTATAAGGGCAAAGTCACGTCGCTCAAGCGCTTCAAGGATGATGCCAGCGAAGTCCGTAACGGCATGGAGTGCGGTATCGGCATCAGCAACTTCAACGACATCAAGAAGGGCGACGTCATCGAGGCCTTCGTTTCCGAACGCATCGCCGCCGAAATGGGAGTTGCTTAGGAATTTGGTAATTGGGTAATTTTAAATTTGGTAATTTAAGTCTGAGCGGATGGTTGGGCAGACGGCTATCATCAATTACCCAATTACCAACTTACAAATTTACCCAATTACTCAATTGCCCATAGCCTATCTCACCTTGGAGCTGCGCATTGAAGCAGCGCATTCGCTCAAAGACAAACGCCAGGTGTTGCGCAGTGTGAAAGACCGGCTTCGTAACTCCTTCAATGTTTCTGTCGCCGAAATTGACGCCACTGATTTGTGGCAGCGTGCCACCCTGGGCATCGTCAGCATCTCAGATTCGCGCGACTACCTCGAGGGCCTCATGCGCAACGTGGAACGCACGGTAGTCCGCCTGGCCAACAATGCAGGCGCGGAAGTCGTGGATTCGTTTTTAGATTATCTTGAAGATTGAAATGAATATGGCCACGAATCAGAGGGAATGATCCGAATCAGATCATCTCGGTTATGAAGCTGCTGATTTGCTCAGCCACAGGCTCCATTACCTAGGGTTTTTAAAGTTCTAATTCGTGTTTTTTCGCGTTGATTCGTGGCCAACAACCTCTTGGTTTTCCAGTGCTTTACTTTGCTGCGGTGGCAGCCAGCTCGCGTTGCGCATAGTACCAATCGGTGACCTTGAGGTCTCCGTTGTTGAGCACGCGCGCGTCGGCGTCTTTCTTGGAGAGCGGCGGAGGGGCCATGACCGGCTTGCCCGGAACCCAGTTGGCGGGGGTGGAGCATGCGTTGGCGTCGGCGGTCTGAAGCGCATCGAATACCCGGATGATCTCTGCGATGTTCCTTCCCAACGACAACGGGTAATACAAAACCGCGCGTATTGCTCCCTTGGGATCGATGACGAAGACGGCCCGCACGGCTGCGGTGTCGCTCACTGCTTCATGCACCATGCCGTAGCTGGCGGCGACTTTCTGGTCCAGGTCGGCGACCAGCGGAAAATCTATCTTTACGTCGAAATTCTGTTCAATATTGCGTGCCCAGGCGATATGGGAATAAACGGAATCTATAGATACCCCGATAAGTTGAACGTTGCGCTTTTCAAATTCGTAATGATTGCGGCCAAACTCCACAAATTCCGTCGTACAGACCGGAGTGAAATCGGCTGGATGGGAAAACAGTAAGACCCATTTCCCTTTGTTGGTGTAATCACTGAGCCGGATTACGCCGTGAGTGGACTTGGCTTGAAAGTCGGGCGCCGGTTCATTGATACGCGGGAATCTGGGCGGTGCTGCCAATTGATTCATTGATCTTCTCCAGGAGTAAGGTAGATTGCTCAAAAATGCCGGGTCTCGCCACTTCGCCCACGATGAGCACCGCCGGAGCGGGGACTCGTGAGGTGAATTGCAGTTCAAAGAGCGAGAGAAAACGTACCTGTTGTTCCTTGCGGCAGGCATTCGAAACCAGCGCGCACGGGGTGGTGCCAGTCAGGCCGAGTTGCAGAAGTTCTTCTACTGTTCTGCCGTAATCGGGACCGGGCATATAGATTGCATAGGTGGTCTGTTGCGGGTCCAACAGGGTGCGCGACAGAGTCTTGCCTTGGCAAGTGTGCGCTGTCATCAGCACCAGGGTCGAAGCCGCGCGGCGGTCGGTAAGCGTGAGGCCGGCGGTGGCTGCCGCCGCCACAGATGCGGTGATGCCGGGAACGATCTCAAAAGGGACATCGGCTTCGCGCAGGGCCTCCAACTCTTCTCCCAGTCGGCCGAACACTCCCGGGTCACCGGCTTTCAGGCGTACTACCGATTTCCCCTCTTTCGCATACAAAACCATAAGACTGTTGATCTGTGCCTGGGTGATGGAGTGGCTTCCACAACGTTTGCCCACACCGACTACCTGCGCCTGCGGTGAGGCCAGTTCGAGAATCTCGCGTGGCACCAGATCGTCGTGCAGGATGACATTTCCGGCGCGCAATACCGACGCGGCCCTTACGGTGAGCAGGTCTGCTGCTCCCGGACCCGCTCCGACAATTGAAACTTTGCCTGTCATAAATTTTATGCACTTCTCCGGTGAGTTTGCCCCTGTTCGTCTTCCCATGCCTGTACGGCCTGCACCAGGCTTGCTACTAACTTGTCTACGTTGCCGATCATGTTCAGGCCGTCGCGCTGGTGTTCTTTCAAAACTTCTCTCAATCTTGCCGCTAAGGCTGATCCGTTGTTCATATCTGCCTCCTTCGTTCCTTGATTCTGGTTCCCTGAGTTCCCGCTGGAATATGGCATCAACGTTAAGAGTTAGTTGGTCTAGACCACACACTATAGTTAATTTTTGCTCCCTGCTCTTTCTCCGCGACCTCTTCGGTAGGCTTTTTGATTCGGTTTCCTCTGTGTTCCGAAGCCTGTCCTTGAGCGTAGCGAAGGATGTCCTCTGTGGTAAAGGTTTTGGGGTTTGGTTTCGCCCGGCTCTTGATCAGCGTCCATTAGCGTTGATCTGCGGCAAAAACCCCGGTTGTGACGCTGGCTTGGTGTGGGCCAGCAGGTGCAGCAGCTCTTTTCTTTTTTCGCTGCGGGGCAAGACAATCAACAG
>Ga0070730_10003094_pt1 | contig 15020 bp, 10 predicted proteins | sample Coa_R1_3_FD_66447 | JGI IMG/M metagenome (GOLD analysis project Ga0070730, IMG submission 66447) | Surface soil microbial communities from Centralia Pennsylvania, which are recovering from an underground coalmine fire - Coalmine... | ecosystem: Environmental > Terrestrial > Soil > Unclassified ...
CGCGTGCTGGTGATCACCGGGCCGAACACAGGCGGCAAGACCGTGGCCCTGAAGACGGTCGGCCTGCTCACGCTGATGGGCATGTGCGGCCTGCATATCCCGGCCGACAGTGGGTCGCGCCTGCTGATCTTCGAGCGGATCTTCGCCGATATCGGCGACGAGCAATCGATCGAGCAGAGCCTGAGCACTTTCTCGTCCCATATGTCGAACATCATCACCATCCTCAAGCAGCTCAACGCCCGGAGCCTGGTGCTCCTCGACGAACTGGGCGCCGGGACCGATCCGCAGGAGGGCGCCGCCCTGGCACGCGCCCTGATCGAGCACCTGCTGGCCAGCGGCGCCCTCGGCATCGCCACGACGCATTACTCGGAATTGAAGGCCTTTGCCTATACCACGGAGGGTGTGGAAAACGGCTCGGTGGAGTTCAATGTCGAGACCCTGGCCCCGACCTATAAGCTGACTGTTGGACTGCCGGGCCGCTCCAACGCGCTGGCGATCGCCACGCGGCTCGGGTTGCAGCCGGAGCTCGTCGCCCAGGCTCAGCGCTTCCTGAACCCGGAAGACGTGCATGTCGAGAACTTGCTGGAAACGATCCGGCGGGAGCGCGAACAGACCAGCCAGGCGCGGGCCGCCGCCGAGCAGACCCGCCGCCAGGCCGACGTCCGCCTCCACGACCTGGAGCGCCAGTTGCGCGATGTCGATCGGCTGAAGCAAGAAGCCCTGATCGAGGCGCGGGCCCAGGCCGAAGCCGAGCTCGCCGAGCTGCGCGAGCTGATTCGGAAGGTGCGGGTGGAAACCGAGTCGAGCGCCCTGACCCGTGAATGGGTCCAGCAGCAGGCCGCGCGGCTGGAAAGTGCCCAGAAAGAGTTGCGCGCCCGCACCCACCGCAAACCGGCGCCCGGCGTCCCGCGTCCGGCGGGCGCGGCCGCGCCCGCCGTCACGGCGCCTCTGCGCCCCGGCGATCGGGTCTACGTGCCGTCGCTGGACGCCGAAGGCGAGATCCTCACCGCGCCCGACTCCAGCAACAGCTGTGAGGTGCAGCTCGGGGCCTTCAAGCTCCGCGTCAAACTCGACGACATGGAGCGGGTGCGCCCCGCGGGGCCGGAGGTCGGGTGGAGCTGGACCAGCGACGATGGCCCGGGCGCCGGCGCCGGGCGCCTGGAAGAGAGCGGGGTGCGCGCCTGGGGGACCACCGAGGAGCCCCAGCGCGATCGCCGCGGCGCGGCGGGCGCCACCTTGATGCAGCGTGCCGCGTCCGCCGCGGTGCCGTTGGAGATCGACTTCCGCGGCTACCGCGCGGAGGAGATTGAGCCGGCCCTCGACCCCTACCTGCAAGACGCGGCACTCGCCGGGATGCCGATGGTCCGCATCATCCACGGCAAAGGGACCGGGGTGCTGCGGCAGGTAGTGCGCGAGATCCTGAAGAAGCACCCGCTGGTCCGCGGTTGGGCGCCCGGCCCCGTCGAGCAAGGCGGCGAGGGCGTGAGCCTGGCCTACTTCGACAAACCGCCGGCGTAGACGAAGTCCTGCGTTGAAAGTGCTGAGTTGAAAGTGGAGCGATCCTATGTCTATTGTGGCATCTGCGCAGCCCCGACCGGCGCGCCAGCAAGCCGGGAAGGGCCAGCGGTTCGCGCGCTACCGCCCCTGGTTTTATGCGGCGGCCCTGTATAACCTGGTCTGGGGAAGTGTGAACGTGCTGGCGCCCGGCCTGCTGTTTCGGGCGCTGCGCTTGCCGCCCCCCAAGGACCCAGCGTACTGGCAAGTGGTGGGCATGTTTGTGCTCGTGTATGCCCCCGGCTACTGGTGGGCGGGCCGCCACCCGGAGCGCCACCGGCACCTCATTCTCATCGGACTCCTGGGCAAGCTGCTCGGCCCCCTGGGCTTTGTCTGGGCAACCCGGACCAAGCAATTGCCGCTGGCCTTCGGCTGGATCAATTTGACCAATGACGTAATCTGGTGGCCGGCGTTCGTGCTGTACCTCCGCGATGCCGCCCGCGAGTCGGGTGGGTGGGGGCCCTTCGTGGCGGGGGAGTAGGCCTGGCGGATAGCAGCCCCCGCGTCAGGGCCGCGCGGTGCTGGCGGCGGGGGGCGTGGGGCTGGATGCCGGCGGCCGGGACGCCGGGGGCGTCGCGCCGGGAGCAGCCGTGGGCTTACTCAGGGCGGTGAGGATCTGGAGCGCCTGCTGGGCCTGGGAGCTGTTCGGCGCCGTCTGGATGATCCGCGTCGCATAGGTTTGCACCAGCGTCTGGTCGGGGGGGCTCTTGCTCTGGCCCACCTGGATCAGGCCCAGCATGGCGTCGAGATTCTTGGGGTCGACCTGGAGCGCCTGCTCGAAGAGGGGCTGGGCGAGGGACAGATTATGCTGCAACAGCAGGCTGTTGGCCTGGTTGACCAGGGTGGGCGCATCGGGCGCCGCGGCGGTGGGCACCGTCCCGCCCGTTGTGCCGCTATTGATCGTGGTACTCAGGAAGCTGCCCACCGTGCCCAGGACCAGTACCAGGCCGATCACGAGCGTCATGACCTGGTAGGCAAAGCGGTTGTTGGCGCTCTTGCGGCGGCGGCGGCGGGGGGGCGCCGCCGCCGGCGGGATGGCGCGCCCGCGCGGTAGCTCATCGTCGGCGTCATAATCCAGGGGCCGTCCCGAGGGCCGGACGCCTGGCCGCGCGGCCATGGCGGCCTGGCGCGAGGGAGCGGCCGCGGTCGGGGGGCGCGCGGCCTGGCGCGCGGCAATCTGGGCGGCCTCGCGGCGGCTGGGGAGCGCGACGCCCGCCCGGGCCGCCGGCGTGGCCAATGGGCGGAGCGGCGGCGCACCGGGCCTGGCCGGTGCGCCGCCGCGGGTGCCGGTTCCCGGCGTGGCGGGCGGCGGCGCGGCGGGCCGGGCGGGCGCCACCCGAATCGCGGTGCTCACGGGCGCCGGCGGGGCCGAGGCCGGGACGATGGGCAGTCTCGCCCTTTCCTCCGGCTCGTAATCCTCCCCATCCGCATCCTCGTCGGCGGCGAAGTCCTCCGCATCCTCATCGGCATCCGCGTCCTCATCGGCGGCGAAGTCCTCCGCATCTTCGGCATCTTCGTCCTCGCCGGCTGCCAAGGCTGCGGCAGGCTTGTCCGCTGCCAGCCCGTCTTCGACGGGCGCCGGCGCCCTGTCCTCCGCGGGCTCCAGCACCGCCGGGCCGGCGACCGTATCCGGCCCCCCGCCGGTCGGAGCGTCCACTGGTGGCGGGGCGGCCGCCAGGCCCTCGCCCGGTGGCGCAGTGGCCGCCAGGCCCTCGCCCGGTGGTGGGTCGGCGACCAGGCTCACTACGGGCAGGACGGGCGCGGGCGGCGCGGCGGCGTCGACATCGGCGCCCGCGCCCGGCGCTTGCCGGATCTCGGCCTCGGTCGCGCGCAAGGCGGGCGGCAGGTCGGCGATCGCCGGCTGGGGGGCGCGGGCCAGGCCCAGGCGGAGCCGGCCATCATAAGCGGCACGCTGGTCGGGATCGAGCAGCACCGCGTAGGCCGCGGCCAGCCGGGCGCGCTGCTTGCGGGCGTAATCCTGCCGCGAGGTGGGGACCTTATCGGCGGCAAACATGCTGCTCAGGTCGGCGTAGGCCGATTCGATCTCCTCTTCGCCGGCGTCGGGCTTCAGGCCCAAAAGGTCATAATAATTTTCAGAGTCCCTGTCGAGCGTCATGACGAAATACTCCATAAGTGGCCACCGGCCACGGCAACGGCTCAGATGTTCGCGTCCTATTCTACCAGAAAACGGGCCAAGCAGCCAACACGAGCGTAGACGGCGATAAATTTACAAAACATTTACACAACTGGAGGTGTGTAAATGTTGACAGCCCGCCGCGTCATCTGCTATACTGCATAAGATTAGCCCGGGTACGCCTAAAAGGTTCGCATGAGCTAATCTTTTTCATTAGCCTATACGAATATAGCGGCCCCGGTAACGCTGTAAGGGAAACGCTGTAAAGGAGTTGAGTCGCCGTCTTGCCCAGATATCTGCTGCGGAGCTGTAGCTTACTCGCCCTGTGCTTGCTGGTATTGCCCGCCTGTGGGGGGGCGGCCCCGGCCGTGAGCCCGGGCCTGGCTACGCCAGTACCGCTGACTGCCGCTCCGGCGACGCCGGACGCCGCCGTGGCGCATCTTCAGCAGACGGTTGGCGTCCTCAACCAGATGCAGGGGCATCTCCTGGTCGCCGGGGAGCTGGCCGGCGCCGGCCAGGTCGACCAGGCGCGCGAACAGGCGGCGCTGCCGGGAAAAGAGTTGTTTGACCCGCTGGCGCAGGACCTGGCCGCCGCGGGCGCCGATCAAACGGTCCGTGCGGCGCTCGACCGTTATACGGCGGCGATCGGCAATGGGGACGTGGCGGCCCCCGCCGCGCAGGCGACGGCCCTGCACGCGATTGACGCCGCGATCCAGGCTGTTGCCGGGCCCGGCCGGCTGGCGGATAGCGGCTTTCAGGCCGGGGTCCTGGGCGACCTGTTGACGAAAGTCGAAGCCGAGTATCGCGAATCGCTCCAGGATGGCAAGGTCACGCAGCTGGAGCCCTACCAGAGCGCCTACGGGATTTTGCAGGTGGTGCGCCGGCGCTTCGCCGAGTTACAGCACGGGCTGGGCGCCGCGCAGGGGGATGCGCTGCACACGGCGGCCACGGCGCTTGACCAGCTGGCGGGTGCGTTGCCTGCCGCCCAACCGCCCGCGCCCGCAGTAACGGCCACGGCCGTCGAGCAGGCCGCGGACGCGGCCAAGGGCGCGGTGCGGGCGGCCACCGGGATGAGCAGCACGCCGCCGGCGGGCGGGGCGACGATCGCGGCGGCGCGGGCCGATGTGCAGGCGGCGCTGGCGCTCTACCAGGCCGGTCAAAACGACGCCGCCTATGAGCAAGCCGCGGCGGCGTACCTGGACCAGGTGGAACCGTTGGAACCGGACTTGCTAAAAGCCGATAAGACCGTGGTGCCGGTGTTGGAAGCGGATTTCAAAGCGTTTCGGGATGGGATCAAAGCAAATCAAGCGCCGGCGACCCTGGCCGCCCTGGCCACGCGTCTCGACGGCGAGCTGGCGCAGGCGGCCGCGCTGTTAGGGAGATGAGAAACGCCATGTCGATTAAAACGGGGACCGTGCTGCGGGTGCTCCTGGTGCTGCTGGCGCTGGGCAACGGCTTTTTCCTGTTCGTCCCCACGGCGCAGGCCCAGACGACCAGCCCAGCCAATGTGAATGTGCCGGCCGAGGCCGAGCTGATCCGCGACGGCTTGCAGCAGGCGATGCGCGAGTATCGTCTCGGCAACTACGATACCGCGTATAAGCTCGCGCGGGGCGCCTATCTCGATCATTTTGAGAACATCGAGATCCCCCTGCGCGTGATGAACGCCGACCTGACGGCGGATATGGAATTCCGCTTCGCCGCGTTGCGCGGGGCCATGGAAGCACGCCAGCCGATCGACCTCGTGGAAAAGGATGCGCGCAGTGTTCGGGATGGGGTGGACGAAGTGGAGGCCATGTTCTCCGGGCCGGGCCTGGTCGCCCCGCTGTTCGCCTTCGGGACCTCGTTCTCGATCATCTTCCGCGAAGGCCTGGAGGCCTCGCTCGTCGTCGCGGCCGTCCTGGCCTACCTGGAATCGAGCAACAACCGCCGGCTCAAAAAGCCGGTGCTCTGGGGCGTGGCGGCGGCCATCGGCTTCAGCGCGCTGTCGTGGGTCCTGGTCAACACGATCATCCAGCTGGCCCCGGTCGGCCGGGAAGTGATCGAGGCGGCCGTCTCCTTGTTCGCCGTGGTCATGCTCTTCTGGGTCAGCTTCTGGCTGATCCGCAAGATGGACAATAAGCGCTGGATGGAATTCATCAAGGCACGGGCCTGGTCGGCGATGGCCAGCGGCAGCACCCTGGCCCTGGCGATGCTCGGCTTCACCGCGGTCTACCGCGAAGGGCTGGAGACCGCGCTCTTCTACCAGGTGCTGGCGACGACCGGCGTCGGGGTGGAGCTCTATGTCGTCGGGGGCTTCGTGCTGGGGATCGCGGCCCTGGCGGTGGCGATGACGGCCATGTTCCGAGCCGGGCGCAAGCTCCCCGTGGGGCGCTTCCTCTCGATCGCCGCGACCATTATCATGATCCTGTCGGTCGCCTTCCTGGGCAACGCCGTGCGCCAGCTGCAGGACATCGGCGTGCTCGGCACAACCTCGCTGATCGGCGTGGTGCCGCGCCTGCCACACCTCCTGGCCGAGCTGACCGGCATCCACCCGACGGTGGAGACGATCGTGGCCCAGCTGGCGCTGGCCGCCGTCTATGCCGGTGGGGTGGTCATCTTCTTCCTCAAGCGCTCGGCGCCCCGCCCCACCGCCGAGCCGCGGCGCCGGCCGGTTTAATGCCCGACCACACGGCGCTGTTGCGCCCCCCAGGCGACGCGGCCGGCGCGCTGGCCGACGATGTCGACATCCCCAACAGCGCCGGGATGCGTATCGGCGTGGACGTGGGCGGCACCTTTACCAAGGCCGTGGCGATCTACAGCAATCCCCTGCGCATCGTCCACCAGGTGGTCGTGCCGACCACGCATGCGGCGCCCCAGGGCGTGGCGCTCGGCGTGGTGCAGGCTTTGAGCCGGCTGTTGGCCGCGCCGACGCTCTGCCGGTTCCAGCCGCGCGTCGTGGCCCACAGTACCACGCAGGCGGTCAACGCCTTGCTCGAAGGCGATACGGCCGTCGTCGGCATTATCGGCATGGCCCACGAGGAGGATCGGCGCGAGGCCGAGAAACGGACCCGCGTCGGCGATATCGCCCTGGCCCCCGGCCGCACGCTGCGGACGCTCCACCGCTTCCTCGACACGACCAACGGTCTGTTGCCGCGGGATGTGCTAGCGGCGGTCCGCGCCCTGGCCGATGCCGGGGCAGGCGCCATCGTCGCCAGCGAGGCGTTCAGCGTCGACGACGCGGCCCACGAGCGCCTGGTGATGAGCGTGGCCCGCGAGCTGGGCCTGCCCGCTACGGGGGGGCACGAAGTCTCCGGCGCCTACGGGCTGGAGGTACGCACGCTGACGGCGGCGATCAACGCCAGCATTATGCCGCGTATGCTGCAAACGGCCGAGCTGGTCGAGCATTGCCTGCGGGAAGCCGGCGTCCAGGCACCCCTGGTCGTCATGCGCGGCGATGGCGGGGTAATGAGCATGCAGCAGCTGCGCGAGCGGCCGCTCTTGACCGTGCTCTCGGGCCCGGCCGCCTCGCTGGCCGGCGCCTTGCTCTCCGAGCGGGTGCTGGACGGCATCTTTCTCGAAGTGGGCGGCACCAGCACGAACCTCGGGGTGATCCGCGGTGGGCAGCCCGCGATGAAGTACGTCCAGGTGATGGACCACCCGACCTGTTTGCGCTCGCTCGATGTGCGGGTGCAGGGCGTGGCCGGCGGCAGCATGGCGCGGGTGCGGGGCAAGAAGCTGGCCGACGTCGGCCCCCGCAGCGCGCATATCGCCGGCCTGGCCTACTCTTGCTTTGCCCGGCCCGAGGAGCTGGATGGGCCGCTGGCGCTGGAGCTGTTTGCGCCGCGGGACGGCGACCCGGCGGATTACATCGCAGTGCGTAACGCGGCGGGCCAGCGCTTCGCGCTCACCGTGACCTGCGCCGCGAACGCCCTCGGCCGGGTGGCGGCGGGCGCCTATGCCTATGCCCCTCCCGAGGCCGCGCGCCGCGCGTTCGCCCCGCTGGGCCAGGTGTTGGGCTGCGCGGCCGAGGCGGCCGCCGCGCAACTCCTTGATCGGGCGGCGTCCCAGGTCGCCGCCGCGGTGCGGGCGCTGGTGACGGAATACCACCTCGACCGCAAAGACCTGACGCTCATCGGCGGCGGGGGCGGGGCGGCGGCACTCGGGCCGGCGGTCGCGGCCAAAGTGGGCGCGCAGTGGTCGCTGGCCCGCCACGCCGAGGTCATTTCGTCGATCGGCGTGGGCATGGCGATGGTGCGCGAGGAGGCCGAGAAGACCCTCGACCCGGGGAACCCCGACGAAGTGGCCCAGCTGGCGGCGCTGGTGGAAGAGCGGGCGATCCGCAGCGGCGCCGACCCGGCGAGCGTGCATGTCTATACCGAGGCCGTGCCGGAAAAGGGCGGCGTCCGGGCGGTCGCCATCGGCAATGTCGGGCTGGAGGCGAGCGGCACGCGCGAGATTGGCGCCGACGAGGCGCTCCAGATCGCGGCCCGGCGGGTGCAGGCTCCGGCCGGGAAGCTGTTACTGATCGGGCAGACCGCGCACTATTTCGCCTGCGGCCCCCTGCCCGGCCGGGCCTGGGCCTGGAGCAAGCGCTTCCCGGCCGTGATCGTCGACCGTCACGGCAGTGTACGCCTGGAAGCGGACGAAGCGGAAGTGCTGGTCGGGGCGCCCCTGGATGTGCTGGGGCGCCTGCGCCGCATCCTGACCGGCGAGCGCAGCGGTGCCTTCGGCCTCGGCCCGCGCCTCTACCTGCTCAACGGCCCGCATTTGCTGGACCTCTCCGCCCTCCAGCAGGTGACCGCGACCCTGGCGGCCGCGGAGAAAGCTCTGGCCGGCGCGACGGCGCCTACGGTCCTCGCCCTGGTCCAGCGGGCCAGGCTGCTCTGAATGCGGACTGCGGAATGCGGAATGCGGAGAGACGACGTTAACAACCGTCTACTGCCTACTGCCTACTGCCTACTGCCTACTCGTACTGGTCATTAACGATGGCGGTGTATCGGGAGAAGAAGCGGCCGCGGCTGCTGGTGCTGGGGCTGATTGGTGCGGGGGCCTTGATCGTGCTGGGTGGGATCGTGGCCGTGCTCGGCGCTGGCCGGCCGGTCGGCGAGACGCCGCGCAGCCGGGTGCAGCGCAGCTTGCGCGACATGAGCGAGGCCCTCGACCTCTTCGCGATCGAATATCCCAAGAGCCAGGCGGGCCAGCCCTCGGGCGCCGGGCCGGCGCTGGCGCGGGCGCGGCAGGCGTTCGAGGCCGCCCGGCCGGACCTGGCGACGATCGATCCCACCCAGGCCACGGCTTTCGGCACCGCGCTGACCAGCATCGAGCGCCAGGTGGCGGCCCACGCCGGCGTCGCTGCCGTGCTGCCCCCCGTGACCCAGTTGCGGGCCGATCTGGCCGCCTGGCTGCAACATCCGTAGGCGCATTGGGCCAGTTTTCAGGGTCTTTTCCTGATCGAAATTGGGTATGTAGTTATGTCGCCTGGCTATTGACTCGGCCGGAATCGGGTGGTATAGTAGGGCCAGAACATGTAGACAGCCTGGATAACTGCTTTAATCAGGGATGCGACAGCATGACTGCTGGCCACCCAAGCTGGACCATAGTCCAATTCAGGTTGTCTGAGCCAGGGGGCGAGTTGCCAGACTCGCCCCCTTTATTTATAACCATCTACATCCGAGGAGATCTACCTTGCAACGCGCGATCCTGTATACCTGCCTGGCCGGCTTACTAGCCGCTGGGGTTCTCTTGCTGCTGGGGCCCGCGTGGCCGGTGGCCGGCGCCGGGCGCCCGGTGACGCCGCCGCTCTTCGGGCCGAACGTCCGGGCGAACTCCGACACCACGACCTATGGTCAGCATGAGCCGAGCCTGGCCGTCAGCCGCGTCCATACGACCACTGTGGTCGTCGCCGCAAAAGATTATCGCAATAATGACCAGAAAGAAGTCTGGATCGACGTCTCGACCGACGGCGGGGCCACGTGGCCGGTCGGCCGGCAGCTGCAGATGCCGGGGGTCAATGCGACGCTGTTCCCCAACGAGAGCGATGCCGTGGTCCAGGCGCGGAACGACGGGCGGATCTATGTCGCCTGCCTGGGCTATAACAACAGCAATGCGGTGTTCATCACCTGGACGGACGACGACGGCGCGACCTGGCATAACCCGTCGGTGCAGATCAGCCCGACCGATTCCTCGCTGGACGACAAAGATTGGTTTGCCATCGACAACACCCCGAGCAGCCCCTACTATCACGACATGTACATGATGTATGCCCCCGGGGCCGGCTATGTGGCGGAGCAGCACTCGACCGACGGCGGGCTCACCTGGACGCCGCGCCAGGCCATCGGGAGCAGCAACACCGAGTATAGCTACCCCGTAATCGCGAGCGACGGCACCGTTTATAATTTCATGATGGACAATTGGGGGGCGGGCCGGACCGGTACGATCGAGCTGACCAAGTCGACGAATGGGGGTACGACCTGGTCAACCCCAACAACGGTGGCCAGTGTGCAGCAGCCGAACAGCCCGATCCGCAGTAGCGATCAATTTCGCTTCTTCGCCATTACCAGCGCGGTGGTCGATCCCAATAACGGCAATCTGTACATCGCCTGGACCGATAATCGGAACTACAACACCAACGGCACAGATGTGCTGTACGTCAAAAGCACGGATGGCGGCACCAGCTGGACCGCGCCGATCCGCCTGAGCCACGACCCGACGGGCGTGGTCCGCGACCATATCACGCCGATGCTGGCCGTGGGGGCGGACAGCCGCTTGCACGCCTTCTGGCTCGACCGGCGGCTCGACCCCAACAACCACCTGTTCGACAGCTGGTACAGCTCCAGCACGGATGGCGGGGCCACCTGGGACCCCGATAGCCGGGTCAGCACGGTGTCGCAGGACCTCAATATCGGCTTCCCGCCGGGCAGCGGCAACGCGGCAGGCGATTATTGGGGGTTGGATACGGCCCGGGATACCGTGTACACGGCCTGGAACGACACCCGCGATGGCGTCCAGCAGGACATTTACGTGGCCAAAGGCCTGCTCTATCCGCTGTCCGGCAGCACCGCCACGCCCACGCCGCCCCCGCCATCGGCCACGGCGGCCGCGACGGCGGCCGTGACGGCGTCCGCCACGCCGGTCGCGACGGCCACGGCGACCGGTTTGCCGACCGCGCCGGCGACCCTACCGCCGACCGGCAGTGCGGTGCCGACGACGACCCCGCCGGCGGGCTCGCCGACGGCGACGGCGACGCCGAGCGGGCCCCCGCCGACCGGCACCGCCACCCGCACCGCGACGGCCCTGGTCTCCCCCACCGAGACGATCACGCCGTGCGCGACGGGCTTCACCGACGTCCATCCCACGGACTACTTCTACGCGCCGGTGCTTTACCTGACCTGTCACGGTGTGATCAGCGGCTATGGCGACGGCACTTTCCGCCCGTATAACCAGACGACGCGGGCGCAGATGGTCAAAATCGTCGTGCTCGGTTTCGGCACCCCGCTCGTGACTCCGCCCGGCGGGGGCTACACCTTCGCCGACGTCCTACCCAGCTTCCCGTTCTGGCGCGTGATCGAGACAGCCGCCGTGCACCAGATTGTGAGCGGCTACACCTGTGGCGGCCCGGGCGAGCCCTGCGACAGCGCGCAGCGGCCCTACTTCCGGCCCTATACGAATGTCACGCGCGGCCAGCTCGCCAAGATCACCGTCGTGGCGGCCGGGTGGGCCACCGTCAACCCGCCCGCGGGGACTTTTGCCGATGTGCTGCCGGGTACGGCGTTCTACCTCTTCGTGGAGACGGCCGCCTGCCATGGGATCGTCAGCGGCTACAGCTGCGGCGGGCCCGGCGAGCCCTGTGACAGCGGCGGGCGCCCCTATTTCCGCCAATACACCCCGGCGACTCGGGGCCAGATCGCCAAAATTGCCTATGGGGCGATCACGGGGCCGCCAGCCTGCACCGCTGCGGCCGGGCCGCCCTGACGGCGGAGCCCGGCCGGGGTCGGGAGGCGGTGGTGGGAGCAGGCGTTGGGAGTAGGAGACATATCCATCCTTTTGCCCATTGTCGAATTTGCACGAACATGATACAATTAGGTCTAAGCTGCTGGGCTATTGCTCAGCCTCGCGCCGGCCTGTCTACGGTGCTGGGCCTTCGCGCCGCCCCATGCCGGATCTTGCTAAATCGTACCCGGATCTTTGTGATAAAGGAGCCTGACGCCACGTGATGTAGATGCTAGGCCACTAGAGAAGACGGAGTTGATCGTGTCCAGAGAGATCGATGCACCGGTGCTGGTCCTCAACCAGAATTACGAGCCGCTCAACGTGTGCAATGTCAAGCGGGCGCTGGTGCTTGTGTTCAACGGCAAAGCCGAAGTACTGGAGCTGAATCACGCCATGATTCACTCGCCCACGTACACGGTGCATGCTCCGTCCGTCATCCGGCTGGCCCATCTGATCCGGCGCCCGCATCCGCGCGCCAAGCTCTCGCGGCGCGAAGTCTTTTTACGCGATGACTTCACCTGCCAGTATTGCGGCGTGCATAGCCGCGATCTGACCCTGGATCACGTCATGCCCAAATCGCGCGGCGGTGCGCACACCTGGGAGAACCTGGTCTCGGCTTGTCGCGCCTGTAACCATCGCAAGGGCGGCAAGACGATGGAAGAAGCGCGGATGCGCCCGCTGAAAGTGCCGCGCCAGCCGAAGGCCAATATCTATCATCTGGTCTACCGCTATGTGCAGACCGCGCCTCTCGAAGAGTGGCATAAGTTCCTGCCCGGCCTGAGTAGTTAGCCCGCCGGTGGCTCCCAGGCCACCGGATCGCAGCCGCCTGCCGCCCCTCGGGGCCGGGCGGCTCGCTTTTTAGGCGTCGGGCACACCTAATCATCCACGAAGCAGACGAAAGGATAGCCATCATGCTGGACCTGAAGCTCATCCGGGAAAACCCGGACCTGGTACGGGAATCGCAGCGCCGCCGCGGGGAAGACCCGGCCGTCGTCGCTCACCTGCTGGCGATCGATACGCGCAACCGGGCGCTCAAGACGGAGGCGGAAGCCTTACGCGCCGAGCGCAAGCGCGTCTCGGCCGAGATCCCGAAAATCCACGAAGCCGCGGAGCGCGCGCCGAAAGTGGCCGCCATGCGCGAGGTGGGGGAGCGGATCACCGCCATGGAGCACGAAATCACGGCGACCGACGATCAGATCCGCACCCTGTTGCTCAGCATCCCGAATATCCCCCACGAGTCGGTGCCGGAGGGCAAGGACGACAGCGAGAATATCGTCATCCGCACCTGGGGCACGCCGCGGGCGTTCGATTTTCCGCCCCGGCCGCACTGGGAGATCGCCGAGGCGCTGGGCATTGCCGACTTCGAACGCGGTGGCAAAATCTCGGGCCCCCGCTTCTTCGTGCTCGTGGGGGCCGGCGCGCACCTGGAGCGGGCGCTGATCAATTATTTTCTCGACCTCCACGTGACCGAGCATGGCTATACCGAGGTCAATACCCCCTACCTGGTGAAGGGTGAGTGCATGGTGGGCACCGGCCAGCTGCCGAAGTTCGCCGACGATATGTACCGCATTGAAGGCGAGGACCTCTATCTCGATCCGACGGCGGAAGTCCCGGTGACCAATCTCTACCGCGACGAGATCCTGGACGCCGCGCAGCTGCCGATCTACCTGGTGGGTTACACCGCCTGTTTCCGCAAAGAGGCCGGGGCGGGGGGCCGCGACAACCGGGGGATGATCCGCGTCCACCAGTTCGACAAAGTCGAGATGGTCAAGTTTGTGGCGCCCGAGACCTCCTGGGCGGAGCTCGACTCGTTACTGGCCCAGGCCGAGGATTGCCTGCAGCGGCTCGGCATCCCCTACCAGATCGCGCAGATGTGTACCGGCGACGTGGGCTTCACGGCGGCCAAGAAATTCGACCCGGAGGCCTGGATGCCGGGCCAGGGCAAGTACGTCGAGATCTCGTCGTGCTCCAATTTTGTCGACTTCCAGGCGCGGCGGGCCAATATCCGCTACCGGCCGGCTCCGGAGGCCAAGCCCCAATTCGTGCATACCCTCAACGGCTCGGGGCTGGCGATCGGCCGCACCGTTGCCGCGATCCTGGAGAACTACCAGCAGGCCGACGGCACGGTCGTGGTGCCGGAGGTTTTGCGCCCCTACATGCGTGGCCTGGCACTCCTCACTAAGGGGCGGGCGCTGTGAGCCGGCCTCGGTCGGCCTCCCAAAGCTATTACCTTCACGGCCCTCTGTGTAAGTAACCCCTTAAGCCTATTGGTGACTGCTAGGGGATAGTTGATGGACCTGGTGAAACTCCAGGGGAGGGCGCAGGGCTGGCTGGCGTAGTTATCCAGTGCTGCGCGGCGGCATCAAAGTAAAACAGGGTGCCATTGCTCGCTTGCAGTGTCAACTGCATCCCCGATCCGTCTACGATTCTCACCCGTCCTGCGCGCAACGGGGTTTCATAGATGAAAGGGTCGCCGTAGTGTTTAGTCGCCCGGTCGTAGATCCGCACGACAGCGACTCCCTGATTCGAGTTTGCCGAGCCTTGCTTAGCCCCTGCGTAAACGTGAATGACTTGGTTCGGTGTTTCGGCCACCCATTGGTTGATGATATTCCCATAGGTCGAGGGTAGATCTGGGGCGACACTTTCGTCATAGAGCAGGCCGGCCCCCACCGGGCGTGTTAGGTAGAACATATCGACCGGGGTTTCTGGAGGTAGCGTGGCCGGAGGTACACGGGGAACTCCAGGAGGCCACGTCGGGACGGGAGTAAGCGCCTCGCGGGTCGCGGCGGCGTCGTTCTCCGCGCGCAAGACGTCCGGACCCGGAAGCCCGTGCAGTGGGGTTGGGGTAATGTAGATGAATACAGTAGGGGTTGAAAGTGGCGGGGTGCCTGGAGCGAGAGGATCGCTGCCCATCCCGCCGCTCACCTGCCCACATCCTCCTAACACAAGTGCTACTCCGAGTAAAATCAAGCTGTGATTGTATTGACTAGTGACCGTTGGGCTCGGCCCGTTGGGAATGGGCGTATGATTCACCAGATCCCCCGTTCTGAGGGCCAAGGACAACTTGTTAAGCCCCCCGCCACCGTCTTCTGCGTAGTCAATTTCAATGGGGTAAAAGCCGACCGCGGGAAACGACACCGTCATGTACTGCGGGGCCTAAAGGCCCGCAGCTTGTCCCTGATCCCCGTCGCTCACAGCGTCGATGGAGACCGAGACCAATGGCGGCATGACGGCCGCCCTGGCGACCAACGCCCGTTGCCGGATGTTGACCGCCGCGTTAGCGTCAGCCGGGGCAGCGAACCCGCACTGCACACACAGGAAGCGACTTTGCGAGGGGCGATTGGCTTTCGCGATATGGCCACAC
>Ga0070730_10003095_pt1 | contig 15018 bp, 10 predicted proteins | sample Coa_R1_3_FD_66447 | JGI IMG/M metagenome (GOLD analysis project Ga0070730, IMG submission 66447) | Surface soil microbial communities from Centralia Pennsylvania, which are recovering from an underground coalmine fire - Coalmine... | ecosystem: Environmental > Terrestrial > Soil > Unclassified ...
CGCTTCCCGGCCGGGCCGCCACGCCCCTTCGTGATATACGGGCGCCCCCGGCGCTGTTTCGACGGCTGCGGCTTCTCCTGTCGGCCGAAATAGGTCTCATCGGCCTCCACGACCTGCCCCTCGCCTCCGAGCGGCGGCAGATCGAGGCCACCCCGACGCATGGCCTCCATGACTCGATGATGCAGAAACCAAGCCGTGTTGTACTGACACCCCAACTCGCGATGCAGCTGGTGCGCCGAGAACCCTTTTTTGCTGGATGCCGCCATATGGAATGCAACGGCCCACTGAGTGCCGGCATCGCGGGCATGCCCCGCGAACACAGAATTTGACATTTGCAGCGTACAGATCGCCGGTCGCTCCCGACCTCGCCTAGTCCACCCCGCCACTCAGGCTGTATGTGCCTGCAAGGTATTTGGCATTCCAAAATACTCAGACGGCACGGTTCCGGCGATCGGCGCGGCAAACAATGACGTGTCGGCCGCCAAGCTCTGCGGCAATGGAAGAGTGCCGGGACCCATGAACGAGGATGGCCCTGGATCTGATGTCATGAACGAGGCCGGCCCCGGGTCTGATGTCATGAACGGAGCCGGCCCTGGGTCTGATGTCATGAACGAGGCCGGCCCCGGATCTGATGTCATGAACGAGGCGGGCCCCGGATCGGATGCCATGAATGAGGCCGGCCCCGGTTCTGACGTCATGAACGAGGATGGCCCCGGATCGGACGCCATGAACGAGGACGGCCCCGGATCGGACGTCATGAACTGGGATCCATTGCCGCCCGACGAGGGCGCCGGATCGGACGCTGCCGGCGCGTCAAATATGCCCTGGACTACATTAGGGGCGATGCCGTCGGTGGTCCACTCCAACCCGGCCGCCGCTATTGCATGAACGCCGGTGACCTGATTGTTGCTGAAGTCGTACAGCAGGAACTGGCCGGTATTGGTGTTGCGCAGCACCATGTCGGTTTCGTTGGCATTGCCGCTGATATCGCCGAAGCCGACGACCGCCCATTCCAGGCCGACGCTGGCCGGCGATGTCGCCGACGTGACGACGCCATGCTGGAAATCGTAAAGTTCGAAGCTGCCGGTGTTGCTGTTACGCATCAGCAAATCGGTCTCACCCGGACGACCGGAAAAATCTCCCGCGCCCGCAAACTGCCATTCCGATCCGACGGCGCCCACCGTCGTCGGTGCGCCGATCTGATTGTTCCTGATGTCAAACAGCTCGATCGCTTGCGTATTGCTGTTGCGCATCAGCATATCGGTCTCGTTGGGGCTCCCGCTGAAGTCGCCGAAGCCGAGCACTTGCCACTGCAGACCCAGTCCGAGATTGCCTAGCGCCGTGGCCGAGGTGACCACGTTGTTGCTGATGTCATAGAGCTCGAAATTGCCGTTGTTGCTGTTGCGCAGCAACATGTCGGTCTCGTTGGCTTTGCTGCTGAAGTCGCCGAAGCCGGCGACGGTCCATTCCAGGCCGACACCGGCGACCACGATAGGAGCGCCGGCTTTATTATTGCTGACGTCGACGATCTCGAACGCGCCCGTCGTTGTATTGCGCAACATCATGTCGGCGGTGTCGCCGTCATTGAAGCCGCCGAGCCCGACCACGTGCCAGGGCGCGGCGATATTGGTCAGCGGGTGGGCCGCCAGCACGCTGTTGTTGCCGAGATCGTAGATCTCGTAATCGCCGGTCGAAGACCGGTTGGTGATCATGGCCGCCGTGGTGCCGGCAGGCGGCGGCGCCGGCGGTTCCTGCACGGTGCCGCCCGAGGCGGAGCCGGTCTCCGCATTACCGGCGCTGTCGGTGAACGCCACGTCGACGGTGAGTGCCTTGTTGTCGTCCGCACCGACCGGCGTGTAGCTGTTGCTGCTGCCGCTCTGCACGGTCGAACCCGCCACCTTCCAGGTATAGCTGGCGTTGGTGACCGACTGGCCGCCGTCGGTGACCGTGGCGGTCACCGCCGTGCCCTCGACGGCGTCGCCGCCATTGAGCCCGCTGAGTGCCACCACCGTGTCTCCGCCGGCAATCTCCGCCACGGTGCCGGCAGTGCCGGTGGCAGTTTCAGCGTCGTTGCCGGGGTCGGTGAAGCCGACGCTGACGGTGAGCGCATGGCCCTCGTCGGCCTCGGTCGGCATATAGGTCGCGCTGGTGGCGTTGCTGATGTTCACGCCGTCGCGCTGCCACTGGTAGGTGATGTTGCTCACTGCGAGGGCGCCATCGGTGACGCTGGTGACACTGACGGCAGTGCCCTGCACGGCGTTGCCGCCGGTCAGCCCGCCGAGTGTCACCACCGCGTCGGCGGAATCCTGGATGGTGCCGGCGTTGCCGGTCGCGGTCTCGCTGTTGCTGTTGGCGTCGGTGAACGCCACGGCGACGGTCAGTGCCTTGCCTTCGTCGGCCTCGATCGGCGTGTAGCTGTTGCTGGCGCCGCTCTGCACGGTCGAGCCGGCAACCTTCCAGGTGTAGGTGGCGCCGCTGACGGGCAGTCCGCCGTCTGTAACGCTGGTGACGGTGACGGCAGTGCCCTGCACGGCGTTGCCGCCGGTCAGTCCGCTGAGCGTCACCACCGCGTCGGCGGAATCCGCAACGGTGCCGGCGCTGCCACTGCCGGTCTCGGAGATGCCGTTGATGTCGGTGAAGCCGACATTGACGGTCAGCGCATGGCCCTCGTCGGCCTCGGTCGGCATATAGGTCGCGCTGTTGGCGTTATCGATGTTCACGCCGTCGCGCTGCCACTGATAGGTGATGCCGCTCACCGCCTGGCCGCCGTCGGTGACGTTGGTGACGCTGACTGGCGTGCCCTCGACCGCGTTGCCTGCGGTCAGCCCGCTGAGCGTGACCGCCGTGTCGCCGCCAACCATCTCCGCCACGGTACCGGCAGTGCCGGTCGTCGTCTCGACATCGTTGACGGCGTCGGTGAAGCCGACATTGACGGTGAGCGCATGGCCCTCGTCGGCCTCGGTCGGCTCATAGGTCGCGCTGGTGGCGTTATTGATGTTCACGCCGTCGCGCTGCCATTGGTAGGTGATGTTGCTCACCGGCAGGCCGCCGTCGGTGACGCTGGTGACACTGACGGCAGTACCCTGCACGGCGTTGCCGCCGGTCAGCCCGCTGAGTGTCACCGCCGCGTCGTCCGGCGCGTTAGTTACCGTAAGAACGACGTCGTTGCCGGTGCCCCCGGCATAGCTGATGGAATAGGTGATGCCGCCTTGGGTGAATGTCGCACCCTCCGACAGGCCGGCAAATGTGCCGTTCACGGCATCGTTGCCGTCGTTGTTGATGATCTCGAAAGTTTCGCCGATCGCCGGAATGAAGCCGTTGAGCAGGGTGGTGGAGAGCGTGCCGCCGAGCGTGACCGAGCCGTTGACCACCACTTGGTCGTAACCGCCGACGCCGGCGGACGCGCCTTGGATTTCGATCGGGAGCGCCGAGCCCGTTTCCAGATCAAGGTTGCCGGTGGTGATCGTGCCAGGGGCGTCGCCGGGTGCCAGCGTGCCGCCGCTCTCCACCGTCACTGCACCGGTCGTGCCGGTGCCGTCGAGAGTGCCGCCGTTTTGCACGGTTGCGGCTCCGATCGTGCCGTCCACCTGCAGCGTGCCTTGCTCGACCGTCCATGCTTGCGCCCCGGTTCCGGTGAGCGTCCAGGTCGAGGTGTCGATCTTGTTGAAAGTCGCAAAGCCCTGATACTGCGCGGCAGCGCCGATATTGCTGACGTTAAAACCGGCGCTGCCGGTGCCGCCGAGCTGCAAGATATCGGAGCCGGCGCCGAGCACGTTACCGTTGATCACGGAGGCGGTTCCGAGCGTCAGCGTGTTTCCGCTGGAGCCGGTCGAGAATTGGATGGCGGTGGGCGTGGCGCCGGTTCCGGTGATGGTCCCGTCGTTGAATACGGTGGATGCGCCGTTGCCGCTACGGAAGACGATTCCGATCCCACCGGAGATGGCGCCGTTCTGATCGTTCTCGATGGTTGCCGTGTTGACGCGGATGCCGGAGCGGGACGTGATCGAGATGCTGCCGGTGGCCGTGATGCTGCCGGAGTTAATGATCGTCGTCGTTCCGCTGGTGTTGGTGTTAACGCCGTCGAGCGCGCCCGAGATCGTGCCGGCATTGTGCAGCGTCGCGTTTCCGGTGGCCCCGGCCTGGCCGACCAAAACGCCGACCTGGCCAAATTGGCCGGTCGCCGCGATCGTTGCGCCGGATTGATTGGTGATGTCGGCGGCGGCCAGCGCCTCGACCGCCACGATCGCCGCGACCGCGGCTTCGGCCGCTGTCGTGCCCGTGGTCTCGATCGTCGCGCCGGAATTGTTGGTCAGCGTCACGTTCTCGACGCCGACACCCGTCGTAGTGCCGGAAATCGTTGCCGAATTGGTCACCGTGGCGACCGAGCCGCTAACGCCGGTCGACAGAAAGCCGGTGCCCTGCACGGTGCCGGAATTGTCGAGCGTGTCGACGCCCCCTCCGAAGCTGACGGCGACCTGGCCCTTGACCATGCCGCCCGACTGTATCGTCACCTGTGCGGTGCCGGTTCCGGTCGACGCTTCGATACCGGCTCCCGTGGCCGAGCCGCTGATCGTGCTCGTGCCGCTGATGGTGATGTCGACGTTGCCGGCTCCCTGATTGTCGACCAGCAGCGCGCCGCCATTGCCGGTATTGGTGACGTTGCCCGAGCCCGAATAGGTGAACGTACCGAAAGCACCGCCCGCGCCCGGAACGATGTGCAGGGCGCGATCGCCATTGTTTTGGCTGGTCGTGACCGTGCCGTCGTTGGTGACCGAGATGGTCGATCCGGGCAGCGTCGAGGTGAACTCGAGCCCGAACCCGTCGACCGTCACGTTGCTGTCGATCTTGCCGACGATACTGTCATTGATGTCGAACAGCCGATTGCTGTCGCTCGTGGTGGTCGTATTGCTGATGGCCTCGACCGTTACCGGATTCGCGCCGGTGGTGGTGATTGTCATTGGGGCTTGCCTCTCTGTTGTTTTCGGTCGCGCCCTCGGCGCAAGTTATATTTGCCTCGGTCGGAACAGGGCCGAAGAGCCGATAATCCGGATGGCGTCAGATGAATTGCCGAAGAAAAAGAATGCGTCGGCAACAAACCGCCAGAAGTGAGACAGGAAAATGACAACTAGGTTAGTTCTGACTGGCGGCAATTTATGTTGATCAACATAGGTCAGCTCGGCGGCACGCGCTGTGCGAACGCGTCGCCTGCCGACCGCCCAAACGCCAATGCAAAAGGACCTGCACCCAGCTTCGCTTCTCAATCCGCGCACTGCCCAACCCTGCACTGCCGCAACATCACGCCACTCACCGCACACGCCGCGGATTCGAGTCGACGCCGGGACTGAAGATTTTTATGAGAAGTGACGCGAACGATGGCGCGGCTGCAAGAACCGAACGCGCCGCCAAGCGCGAAATTCTATGTCGGTTGTCATTGCATCACGCATTTATGACATCCGTGTCATGTTGCCGCGAAAAGCCGTTGCAATGCTTCGACACGAAATTATGTTGGTCAACATAGGAATAGATCAGCGGCATGCGTGTTAGATCATGGGGTTTGGGGCCTGGGTTTTCATCACAGGTTGAAAAGATCAATGGCAGGTCGCCGCAGCAAGCACGAACAAGTCCGTGAAAAGATCCTCGACAGCGCCAGCCGCCTGTTTAATCGCCAGGGCTTCAACGCCGCGTCGATTGACGATGTCATGGCCGACGCGGGACTGACACGCGGCAGCTTCTACACTTATTTCTCCTCCAAGACCGACCTCTACGCACAGTCAGTTGCGCGCGTGGTCTGCGCCAAGCGCGAAAGCGGCAATGGTCATGACGCCGCGCGCTTTAGTCCCGACCAGATCGTGCGCGATTATCTTTCGGTCCGCCATTTTGAAGACGTGGAGGGCAGCTGCCCGATGATCGGACTGCCGAGCGATATTTCGCGAACCGACCGCTCGGTCAGAGAGGCCTTCGAGTCGGCGCTGCGGCTGATGATCGAGTGTTTCGAGCAAAGCCCGGAGCAGCGCGCCAAACCGGATCGCAAGCGGGCGCTCGCAATCGCCGCACTGTGCGTCGGCGGCATGGTTCTGGCCCGCTCGGTCGAGGATCGCGGCTTGGCCGACGAGATGCGCGAAGCCGCAATGGCGGTCGCCTTGTCGCTCGGCCAGTGGGGGCGGAGCTCGTAGCGCCGGCGCCGTGCTTGCACGTGGCGGCAGCGTAGCCGGATCCACCGGCCTCCGGCTGAGGCGTCATCGGCAATATTGAATTTGCTGCACCTGCCCGGGGCAGCTCCTGGCGCATTGCGTCATTGCGGTGCGCGCCGGCGCTTTGTCGATTTCGCAGCGAAGCGAACGTTGGCCTCGCTCAGCGGCACTCGCCAAGGCTTTTACCTCTTGGCTCAGCTTCGGCCCGCGTTTCCTGGAATCGCCCGGGTGCAAGCGGGAGGACCCTCCCCGCGGGGAATGCGGACGTTTTCGTGTGAAGGGCGAGTAAAATCGCCCCGCTCGGCGCAACTGAAGCGGGGCTACGATTGCTTGTGAAATTCCCCTCGGTTGATATTGCAGATGCTGCCGAATCGACAGCTTTGGGCCTTTGCAGACATGACCGGCACATCTGAGGAAGACAAACGACCCAGCTACCTCATGTTTGAGGAGCTCGGCGAGAAGGCATACGACGACATGTACGAAGGCCGCGTCGCCGGCCGGTGGAGCGACATCAAAGAGTACTTCGGCATCGCCATACTGTCTGCCGAGCGTGCAGGATTGCCGGACGAGGCCGATCGCCTGCGCAAGCGCTTCAATCATATTCGCGAGGTGGTGCGGCATCAATTCAGCTAGGAAAGCACCGCTCCCGGCTTGCGCGTCGCGTCATCCGGGCTGCGCGCTTGTGATTGCGCCGAAAAAACACGCGACAAAAAAATCAGCGCGGTGATTTGACCTGGATCAAAGCTGGGGCCGCACAAGCGTGCCAGTAAAGATCATGATCCTGATGCACACCACCGCAATTGCGCTCGCATTGGCGATCGGATTCTCTGTGTTCGTGAACCAGTGCGAAAGAATGCACCGTTGCCGGCTTGCAGCCTGCGCAATCCGTCGCCGGCAAAACAAAGATTGAATTTGCCGGACAGTTGCGTCTGTAGCGGTGCGTAGACAAAGGAGCCCAGGGCGAAAACCCTGGGCTTCTTCGATTCGCGGCGGCGATCCGAGCGAGCCGGAAGCGAGCGCCGCTTGACCCTAGAACCCACATTCGCATAATTGGAATGCAAGTTGATTCTACTGCCCGCAACCTTAAGAGCTCCTCGCGGGTTTACGTCGGCGGCAGGGTGACGACCCTGCCGTTGACGTTTAAGGGCTGCAGTTGGCGCTTCGATCCCATCGCGGATTTATTTTTCGGCGATGGCATCATTGGCCGCGGCATCATTGGTACGGCTGGCGCTGGCATCGTTGGCACCATTGGCGCCACTGGTAGCGGACCGCACCGCCCGCGACCTCCTTCGATCTCATCGCCGCTCTCCTGGACTGCGCTTTGCGCAATCCAGGCCACGCGCTACTGCCTCACCGGCACTCGCGATAAAGCCCCAACAGCTCGCTGCCGGAGAGATAAAGCATTCTGTCGGTCAGTCCGCCGTTGCGCGCGATCCATTCTTGAATCGGCGGCGGATAGAAGCTGAGCAGCGTGCGCGTTGCCGGCGCGTTGGTGACGTGAAAGCCGAGAAAGCCGGGGCGCCAGGCGGCATGAAAGCCGAGCACGGCGTTTTTGGTGACGCAGATGCGGCGCGCCGGCACGATGCCCAGGACCAGCGTGCAGGCCGACGAGCACTTGCCGTCGATGACGACCTGCTCGTTGGCCTCGCGCGCCGCCATGTAGCGCGACCAATAATCGCCGATATTGCCGCCGTGATCGTCGGTGATCCGCAATGTCGCGCGTGCGCCGTGCGAACCGACGAGGCTGACGAGGCTGACGAGAAGGACGAGACAGGCGACGGCGGCCGAACGCGCGCCACGCCAAGATACGCCGCTCGGGCCCGAAGCTCGCGGCGCGCGGCCAACAAACGGCATCGGTGGATTTAGGGACTCGCGGGCTTGTTGGCGCCGGTATTTTGCAGGATCTCGTAGATGACAAAGCCGGTGACGCCCGCCACGACGCCGCCGAACACCAGGGCGCCGGTGTTGTCGTTGTGGTCGTTTTCGTCGGCGTAGGAGCCGGACGCGCAGGGCGACAAGGCGGCAATGACCATGACCGCGCCAGGCTTGAGCTCGATGGCGCAACCGTCGGCGTACGACACCTTGGCGGAGCCGCCGGGGCTGACCATCACGGCGTCGCCGATCTTGGCCTCGAACGCGGCCTCGACCTTCTTGAAGCCTTGACCCTGGTTGACGGATATGTCGCCCTTGACCGGCTCGATCGTCGCCGCCGAAGCGGCCGATCCGGCCAGCAACAAGCACCCGAAACCCAAGCACCCGATACGCAGTGCCGCTAGCAATCCCCGCATGGTCCCCGTCCCCACGGTGCGATCCATTGCGCTTCTACGCGCTGCCCCATACTACTGCAACCTGTGGCCACAGACCAGCCGTACCAGGCCTCAGGGTTCAGCCTTTGTATGCAGACGAGCGGTTAACGTCCTGACCGTATCTTTTCTGCAACAGTTACGGCTGCCAAGTGAGTTCAATTGGCGTTCAGGGGCGTGGCTGGCCCGATCCAATCGATGATTGGCGGCGCCCCGGCTCCCGCGGAAAGCGAATCACCCTGTGATCGATCTGCATTGTCATATGCTGCCGGGTCTCGACGATGGGGCGAGCGACATGGCCGTTTCGCTCGCCATGGCCAGGGCGGCGGTCGCTCAGGGCGTCGAAACCGTGGCCTGCACCCCGCACATCTTACCCGGCCTGTATCATAATGAAGGCCCGGGGATCCGGCAGGCGGTGGCGGCGCTGCAGGAGCGGCTCGATGCCGAGGCCATCCGGCTGCATCTCGTCACCGGGGCGGACGCGCATATGTGCCCGGATTTCGTGCCTGGTTTGCGCTCCGGGCGGCTCGTTTCGCTCGCCGATTCCCGCTATGTGCTGGTCGAGCCGCCGCATCACACCGCGCCGCCGCAGCTCGAGAACTTCTTCTTCAACCTGGTGGCCGCCGGCTATGTGCCGGTTCTGACCCACCCGGAGCGGTTGTCATGGCTGCCGCAGCGCCATGAGGCGATCGGGCGCCTGGTGCGGGCCGGCGTCTGGATGCAGATCACGGCGGGGTCTTTTGCTGGCGCGTTTGGGCGCAATGCCCTATACTGGGCGGAACGGCTGCTGGATGAGGGGTCAGTTCATCTCATTGCAACCGATGCGCACGATGCCGAGCGCCGGCCGCCGGATTTGGCCAGGGGCCGCGACATCGTCGCCAAGCGCGCCGGGCCTGCAGAAGCCGAGCGCCTAGTAGTGACGCGGCCGCTGGCGGTATTGCAGGACCAGCCGCCGTCGAGTGTGCCCGGGCCATGGGGGGCACGGGGGGTCATGAATGCCGAATCAGGATCGCATCGGCGCCAAGCCGAGCCGGGCGATGACGGGACTGGGAGCGCCGCTCTTGATCGCGGCGGCTTTAGCCTGTCTCGCCGGCTGCGCCGGTTCTTCCGGCAATAACGGGGTCTTTTCTGCGACCGGCGGCGGCAATGCGGCGGCCAACGACACCGCCGCCGTCAGCGCCTTTGCGGAGCCGTCGGCAACGCCAATTCACTCCGCGGCTGCGGCCGAGACCGCCCGCAAGCTCACCGCGGCTGCGACGCCGGGCTCGAGCGCCTATCGGATCGGGCCGCTCGATATGCTGGAAGTGTCGGTCTTCAAAGTGCCGGACATGTCGAAGGCCGTGCAGGTCGGCGACGACGGCAACATCAGCTATCCGCTGATCGGCGAGGTTCCGGCCGCCGGCCGCACCACCCACGAGCTCGAGCGCGACCTTGCCAAACGCCTCGGCGACAAGTACCTGCGTTCGCCCCAAGTCACCGTGCTGGTGCGCGAGTACAACAGCCAGCGCATCACGGTCGAGGGCTCGGTGAAGAATTCCGGCGTCTACGCCATGAAGGGCCGCACCTCGCTGGTGCAGGGCATCGCCATGGCGGGCGGCATCGACACCAGCATCGGCTCGGGCGACGTCGTCATCTTCCGCACCATCGACGGCAAGCGCTCGGTGGCGCGCTTCGACCTCGACGAAATCAAGAAAGGCAACGCCGAGGATCCGGACCTGCAGCCGGGCGACGTCGTCGTTGCCGATGCCTCGCAGGCCAAAGTCGTTCTGCATAACGTTTTGAGCGTGCTGCCGGCCGCCACCGCCACGGCCATGTTCGTGCCGCTGTTGTGATCGGCAGGCGCGACAGCATGAGCTGCAAGTTGAGCTGCAAGTTGAGCTGCAAGTCATGAATCAGCAGCGCGGTCCGGCCGAGGACGGCAATGCGCCTGCGGGCGGGCTCGTTCCGCTCGCGCAAGGCCTGCCGGTCGCGCGCGATCCGTATGCGGTGCCAGCCGCCTACGGCGAAGCCGCCGACGCGCCGCAGGTGTTCGGGCTGACGCTGCACGACTACCTGCGCATCCTGATCAAGCGGAAGTGGCTCATTCTGTCCATCGTCGGCGCCGCGGTCGTGCTCGGCGCGGTCACGACCTTGATGAAGACGCCGCTCTATACGTCGACCGTGCGCCTGCAGATCGATCCGAATACCGCGAAGATCGTGCAGACCGGCGACGTGACGCCGGTCGAGGGGCCATACGGCGACTTCATGCGCACGCAGATCGAGCTGCTCAACGGGCCGACCATCGCCGAGCGCGTCGCCTCCAGCCTGAAGCTCGCCGACGATGCGTCGTTCTTCGCGCCGCGGGATTTCTCGATTCAGCGCGCGCTCGGCCGGCTCCTTGGCTTCGGCCGCGGCGCGCCGGCGCGCACCGACGGCCCGAGCCGGTCGGCGCGCGAAGGCGCAGCGGCCGGCGTGGTGCTCGGCAACCGCGTGGTGCGGCCGGTGCTCGGCTCGCGGCTCGTCAATGTCGACTATTCGGATCCCAATCCGGCGCGCGCCCAGAAGATCGCCGCCGCCTATGCGGAGGCCTTCATCGCCTCCAATCTGGACAAGCGCTTCCAGGCCAATTCGTACGCCAAGGTGTTTCTCGAGGAGCAGCTCAAAACCCTGAAATTGCGGCTCGAGGAATCGCAGAAGACGCTGCTCGGCTTTGCCCAGAAAGAGGAGATCGTCGACACCGACAACAAGGCGTCGATCGCCGAGACCAATCTGGCGGCCGCCAACGGCGCGCTCTCGACGTTGATTTCCGAGCGCATCAAGAACGAGCAATTGTCGAAGCAGCTCGATGCGGCGACCGCGATCAATTTGCCGCAGCTGCTCTCCAACGGCACCGTCGAAGCGCTGCGCTCAAAGCGCAACCTGCTGCAGACCGAGTATCAAGAAAAGCTGGAGATGTTCAAGCCGAGTTATCCGGCGATGATGCAGATCTCCAACCAGATCGCCGAGATCGACCGCCAGCTGGCGGCGGAGCTCAAGACGCTCAAGGCGTCCTACAAGGCGGCTTACGAATCCTCGCTGCGCCAGGAAGAGGAGATGCGGCACCGCATCGAAACGTTGAAAGCCGACGCGCTCGACCTGCAGAAGCGCAGCATCCAGTACAACATTTTGAAGCGCGAGGTCGAAACCAACCAGAAGCTCTATGAGGGCCTGTTGCAGCGCTACAAGGAAGTCGACGTCGCCGGCGGCGTCGGCGCCAACAACGTGTTCATCGTCGACAAGGCGACGCTGCCGGGCGCGCCGTCGTCGCCGCGACTGTCGCGGGCGCTGCTGGTCTCGCTGGTGTTCGGGCTCGGCGCCGCGCTGGGTCTGGCGCTGTTGCTCGAGCATCTCGACGACACCGTGCACTCGCCCGAGGACGCCGAGCGGGTTTCCGGGCTGGTGACGCTCGGCATCATTCCGAAAATCGCCAATGGCACCACCGACGCCGAACTCGCCAATCCGCGCTCGCATACCTCGGAAGCCTATCGCTCGCTGTGCACCGCCTTGCAGCTCGCCACCGAAAGCGGGTTGCCGAAAACCTTGCTGGTGTCGAGCGCCGGGCCGGGCGAGGGCAAGTCGACCACGGCGCTGACGGTGGCGCGGCATTTCGCCAATGTCGGGCTCAAGGTGCTGCTGGTCGACGCCGACATGCGCAAGCCGACCTTGCATCAGCGCTTGGGCCTGGAGAACATCACCGGGCTCAGCAATTACCTGACCGGCGCCTGCGAGCCGCCCGAGGTGCTGCAGCAGACCGATACGCCCAATCTCGCCTTCATGGCGTCGGGCCCGATTCCGCCGAACGCCGCCGATCTGCTCGGCACGTCGCGGCTGTTGTCGCTGCTCTCGATCGGGCTCGAAGTGTTCGATCTCATCGTCGTCGACAGTCCGCCGGTGATGGGGCTCGCCGACGCGCCGCTGTTGGCGAGCTCCGTGGCGGCGACGATCTTCATCGTCGGCGCCGGCCAGGTCCGCACCAAGCTCATTCGCGCCGCGGTGCGGCGCCTGCAGGTGTCGCGCGCCACGCTGATCGGCACCGTGATCACGCGCTTCGATGTGCGGCACAGTTACGGCTATGGCTACGGCTATGCGTACGGCTACGGCGGCTACGGTTATGGGCCCGCCTACGGACACGGTGACGGCGATTCCGGCGCGGCGGTTGCGCTCGCCGACGACGCGCACCACACCCTGACCAACTCGCAGGCGAGCCGATGACGGCCGGCCGCACGGCGTTGAAGCTGGCCATCGATATGTTGCATGTGCCCGCGCAAGTGCGGCTCATCCGGTCCGAGCCGCTGCCCGAGGGCGTCGTGCTGCTGTTGCGCATCGCCGCGAGCGAGACCGACGCCGAGCGCGAGGCGGTGGCGATGACCCGGCGCTCGGTCGACACGATCCGCCGCGCCGCGGCGTTTTTCATCGAGCAGATCCTGTTCGCGCCCGAGGCCGATTCGTATCGCGTGCTCGGCGCCGATTGCGGCGCCGGCGCCGGCGAATTGCGGCGCAATGCCGGGCTCCTGCTCAAATGGCTGCATCCCGACCGCGACCGCAACGATCCGCGCGCGGTGTTCGCGAGCCGCGTGACCGGCGCCTGGAACGATCTGAAAACGCCGGAGCGGCGCGCCGCCTATGATGCGCAGCATCCCAAGGCCGACGCGCGGCGGCGCCACTCCAGCGCTGGCGCGCGCGGCAAGCGCAAATCTCGTTTGGCGAGCGCGCTGGCGCGGCGCCGGGCGCGGCAGCACGAGGCCTGGCTGGCCTACCAGGCCGGCAAGCTCGGCTTCTTCCGCCGCGCGCTTGCCATGCTGCTGCAGCGCCCGGTGTAACGGCGTCGCTGTGATAATGAGCGTCCGTGCCCAGCCCCATCGTCGCGCGCCAGCGATCGGCTTTGCCGTCGCGGCTTTGGTCCTGGCTTGGCTCGTGGTGTCGCACAGCTTTGCGGCTTATCTGGCCGACGGCGCGCCGCAGGCGGCGTTGTGGCTCAACCCGAACGAGCCAGCGGCGCTGCTCAATCGCGCCGATGCGGCGATCAACGCGCCGCAGGGCAGGGCGGCCGCGCCGCCGGACGGCGCAGCTCAAGCGGCGCAACCGGCCGGCGCCAATCGCGCTCCACCGCGGCGCGATTTTTCCGAATTCGGCATGATCGATGCGGCGGCGACCGTCGATCTTCCCGCCGTGCGCGGCTGGGCCGAAGCCGCGCTCAAAAGCGCGCCGCTCAATGCCCGTGCGCTGCGCATCCTCGGCCAGGCCGCGGCCGCTTCCGGCAAGGACGCCGACGCGAACCGCTTCATGCAAATGGCCGCGCAGCTTTCGCTGCACGAAAGCGCTGCCGTCTATTGGCTCTTGGTGCGCAGCGTCCAAAGCAAAGACTACAAGTCCGCCCTGACCTATGCCGATGTCGTGCTGCGCACGCTGCCCGGATTCGATCCTTATGTGATGCCGCTGCTGGCGCGCATGATCGAGGACGGCACGGCCGTGGACCTCTTCAAAACCGCGCTCGCTGCCGATCCGCCGTGGCGCACCACCGTGCTGCAGAACCTGCCGCGTGCCGTTGGCGATGAGCGCATTCCGCTCGACCTGCTGCTGGCGCTGCGCTCGAGCCGGCATCCGCCGCGCGCCGCGGAGGTCGACGCCTATCTGAACTTTCTGGCCGCGCACCGCATGTACGAGCTGGCCTATTATACCTGGCTGCAGTTCCTGCGCCGTGACGAACTCGGTGGCGCCGGGCTCTTGTACAACGGCAATTTCGAAGTGCCGCTGTCGGGTGCGCCGTTCGACTGGCGTATAGAGCAGGGCGCCGGCGTCAACATCGACGTGGCCGAGCGGCCGGACAAAAATGGCGACCATGCGCTGCGCATCGATTTCGAATACGGGCGCGTCGAGTATCACAGTATCAACCAATTGCTGATGCTGGCGCCGGGCCGCTATCACCTGCACGGCATTTATCAGGGCGAGTTGGTCGGACCCCGCGGCCTGAAATGGCGGCTCGCCTGCGCCGAAACGCCGGACCGTCCGTTCGCCGCGAGCGCGATGATCGTCGGCCGTGTCCCGGCATGGAGCGACGTCGAGCTCGATTTCGAGGTTCCCGCCGACAAATGCCGTGCCCAATATGTGTCGCTCGATCTCGACGCCCGCATGCCGTCGGAGCAATTCCTCACCGGCACGATCTGGTTCGACGATCTGCGCATTCAACGCGCGGCGAGCGCGGCGCGTGAGTAGGGCGCGACATGCCAGTCTCGGCGGCCCGCTGGCGCGTGGCGCGCTGGCCACCCCGCTGCGCGCGTTCGCGGCGCGGCTGCGGCGGTCGCGGCTCGTCGCGCTCGTCGCCGAGCGTGGCCGCGCCGTGCCGGCGAGCCCGATGTTCTGGTTCGCCGCCGGCATGCTGTCGCTTTCCGTGGTGCTCGGCGGCGGCACGCGGAGCGGCTTTCTGTCGGACGCGCTGTTGCAGCTTATCGCCATCCCGCCGCTGCTGTTCGCGGTTTTCGGTTTGGCTGCGCTGGCGCGCAGCGATC
>Ga0070730_10003097_pt1 | contig 15006 bp, 14 predicted proteins | sample Coa_R1_3_FD_66447 | JGI IMG/M metagenome (GOLD analysis project Ga0070730, IMG submission 66447) | Surface soil microbial communities from Centralia Pennsylvania, which are recovering from an underground coalmine fire - Coalmine... | ecosystem: Environmental > Terrestrial > Soil > Unclassified ...
TCGTGACAGTAATCACTCCGAAGCTCCGCTCGTTTTGCCGCAACAGCGAGGCGTAGTTGGCAAACACCGGATAGATCTCGCCATTCTCGCCGGCCTGCACTTTGTAAGTGGTCTCAAGACGAGGCGTAATCCTGGCGCGCGCATCGCCCCGGTCCGCAGAATCGCCCGCAAACGCAGAGCCAAGCAGAACCACAACGGCCAGAAATCCCTTAACTGCCAGTGTTTTAAATGAGGATTGCATTTCTAAGGCAGGATAAAGGAGTACGTAGGCGAAACAATCCAGCATTTCCCTTACAGAGAGAGGAGTGTGGGTTACGTAGGAGTGATTTCAGCTTTCTCTTTGGTGGGTGTACATCAGGGTTACAGCGAATGGAGATGGGCTTTAGGGTCTTTGGGCGATGGTGTTTCTACTGGGGACTAGAACAATCAGGCTCATGAATCAGAGAGTCCTGAACAAATTCAAAGAAGCCCATGATCGTTACCTGGAGCTGGACCGCATCCGTACAGACTGCAAGAGTCCCGAAGAACGGGAATTCATCCACATTGCCATCCTGGAAACGTATCTAGAGGTGCAGCACCATGCCCGCACGATTACCGGGCTCCAGTTTGCCGATGGGATGGATTTTGCAGAGGTGCATTAGATCTTGCAAGTAAAGACCAACCCGCCTGCCTGCTCCAGCGTCTAAGTTGTCACGCCACTCCTGTACGCGGTATAGCTGTGCGTTCGTGACGTTCAAGCCGGAGGTGGCTGAGTCATGCCCTTAGCTCGAATCATTACCCGTTATCCTGAACATATCAGCGACCTTTCACAGCAACTTCAGCTCGAAGGCTATTCGGTAGAAATTGCCGCTCCTGAGGAGGCTCACCTTCAGCCGGCTGACCTGGAAATTGACTTTGCAATCTGCAACCCAGCCGAGGTCCTTCAACGGGCCGCGCACAGGGCAACTCAATTGGGGGCGGACGTGGTGGTGGCTTCCGGCGTTCTGGATCTGGCGGCCCAGCCCTCTGCTGTCGATACTGTTGAACGCCAGTCTGGCGAGGTTGTGGAGATTCATACGCAGCCACAGCCGGAACAGGCTGTGACGGAGGTGAGCGGCGCGGATGCAGGCCCTGTGCAGCCCGTCGTTCTGCAACCCAGCCCGCTTGAACCCAGTCCGACCCAACTTGCCTCAGGCCAGCCTATTGCAGAAGAGTCCAGTCATGAGCTGCCGGCTTACAACCCACACTTTGCCGCAAATCTAGGCACGCAGTTGCGAGAATCGTTGAACGGCCTGGGCGTGTCTGCTGTAGAACTTACCAGGCGGATCGTCGAGCACCTCCGGACCGCAGCCGCCAGCGCTCGCAGCCGCATGGAGGTGGCCAAAGCAAACCGGGCGCAAATTGCCCACCAGCAGGCTGAAGCGGAAGCACAAGGCGCCAATCTGTCCATCGCACAGCAGCAACAGCCAGAGCAGAAAACGCAAAGCGAATTACCGAAAGCGACCAGCCGCCAGCCAGTGCCTCTCCCAGCCAGACGATCAAAAATTCCGCGTATGCGCCGCACACCGGTGCAGTTGCGCGGCATCTTTACCGGGGCAGCCGCAGCCAGCGTGCTCTTCGTTGTTGGCATGATTCTGGCCAGCGTCCATCCGCGGTCTCCGCTACCGGCCAGCATGACCCAGACACCGGTGGAGCAACATGTTCCCTTCGGCGCAATCATTGTTCAAGGAACACCAGTGCAGAGAGCACTGGTAAGACCAGCCGCTAATGTCGCCCAGCCAAAAATTGTTCCACCACGTGCCAATTTGCAGCCACGTGAAAACAATCAGCCGCCAGCCCACAAGAAACCCCATCCTTATCGCGCCCGCGCTGCCGCAAACGAAGGCGAAGACGACGTGACTGCGGATGATGTTGTCGTCAGGCATTTTCCTGCACAAGTAAGAAGACTACCGGCGCCACAGCAAGCGAGATTGAAGAAATACTCAGACATGAACTAAGAAGAATCGGGTGATCTGGTGATCGGGACATCGGGTGATCGGAAAGTCAACATCTGAGGCTTAGCGGTTCTGCTCTTGTTGCAAATTGGTCCCCCTGACCAATCAGGGTGTGTGGCTCTGCCATGCTGTGTTCTCCGCGACCCCCTGTGGTTTGGTTTTGATTTTCCTTTGCGTCCTTAGCGCCCTTTGCGGTGCAATGCTTCTGGCCTTTTTACTCATTTCGCTTTAGTATCGCCCTAGTGTCGTCGAGTCAAAAATCGGCAGATCAAAAGCCATTCGACAAGGACCGCGTGGTTTCCGCTGTCCAGGGAGAGGATGATGCTTCTTTTGAGCTGAAGCTGCGCCCCGCATTCTTGCGGGAGTTTATCGGCCAGAAGAAAGTAAAAGACAACCTGGCTGTGGCCATTGAGGCCGCCCGGTCCCGGGGCGAGGCCCTGGACCACGTGCTGCTGTATGGCCCGCCCGGTCTGGGCAAGACCACGCTGGCGACCATCATTGCCAACGAAATGGGCGTGGCCTATCAACAGACGGCCGGCCCGGCCATTCAAATCAAGGGTGACCTGACGGCGGTGCTCACCAACCTCACCGACAAGCAGGTGTTGTTTCTGGATGAGGTGCATCGGTTGCAACCGGCGCTGGAGGAGATACTGTACTCCGCGCTGGAGGACTACAAGCTGGACATCATCATCGGCCAGGGACCCTCGGCGCGCACTCACACCATTGATGTAAGGCCATTCACCTTTGTAGCAGCGACCACCCGCGCCGGCTTGCTCTCCGCACCCCTGCGCTCCCGCTTCGGCATCTTGTTGCGGCTGGAGTTCTATACCGATGAAGAGTTGAAATTCATCATTGAGCGATCCGCTGAGATCCTGGGAGTCGAGATTGACGACGAAGGCGCAGAAGAGCTCTCGCACCGTGCCCGAGGCACGCCCCGTATCGCCAACCGGTTGCTGCGCCGGGTACGGGACTTTGCCCAGGTGCGCAGTCATGGGCGCATCGATAAGGCCACCGCCCAGGCGGCCCTGGAGATGCTAGAGGTGGACAAGCATGGTTTCGATGAAATCGATCGCCGCCTTATGCTGACCATTATTCAGAAATACGGTGGCGGCCCTGTGGGCCTCAACACTCTCGCCGCTGCTTTGGCGGAAGAGTCGGACGCCCTGGAAGAGATTTACGAGCCGTTTCTGATCCAGATTGGATTTCTAGACCGCACGCCCCGAGGGCGGGTTGCCACCCGGCTGGCTTATGAACATTTTGGTATCCGTTATGGGCGCCAGCCTGATTTGTTTTGAGGGGCAGTCGTTAGTATTTAGCTCTTAGCCATTAGCTCTTAGAACACAAACGTAATGCTCCCTCACGCGTTATCATTCATTAAAATTGATTTAATTTCCCCCAACCTTTTAGAAACTACTCAGTCTAAGGCTTAAGTTTTAAATAGGAGAAAGGGTAAGGGAGTGCTGTCGCTACGATACCTGCTGGCTGGCTTGGTCCTCTCGTCGATGCTGGTCTCTGGGCAGTCAGCCAAGTCCCCAGCTCCTGCTACGCCTGCTGCAGAGATCGGCGCTCCAGATATTCCCAAGCTTGCGACCCCTCCCAAGCTGGGCGACTTTGAGGGGATGGAGCCGGCCACTGATCTGGCGCGCTCCATGCTCAAGATTGACAAGTTTACTCAGCGAGATCCCCATGACGGCGCGCCTGCCTCCCAGCGTACCGAAGCCTATCTGGGTTACACCGACAAGGACTTCTATGCCGTGTTTCTGGCTTTTGATTCCGAGCCCCAGAAAATTCGCGCCCGCATGTTGCGCCGGGAGCTGATCGACGACGATGATCAGGTAGGAATGTTTCTCGACACGTTTCACGATCGCCGCCACGCTTATTATTTCTATGCGAATGCTTACGGTATTCAGCAGGATGGTCTGTTTGCGGAAAGCCAGGGGCCAGACAACTCATTCGACACAGTCTGGCATACGCAGGCCAAGATCACTCCGCATGGATACATCATGATGTTCGAAATTCCCTTCAAGTCGTTGCGTTTTCCCCAAGGCCCTTCTCTGAGTTGGGGAGTATTTCTAGTCCGCGTGATTCCCCGCAACAGCGAACATTCTTTCTATCCCAGGAACACCAGCAAGGTACAGGGATGGCTGACGCAGGAAGGCACCATCCAAGGGTTCCGCGATATTTCGCCAGGACGGAACCTGCAGTTCATTCCCTATACATCGGTAGGCGCATTTCGGTCGCTCGATGAGCGCGATCCAGCCGGAGACCGCTTCACCGGCAAGCACCTGGCGCCCAAGGCGGGACTGGATTCAAAGGTGGTGATCAAAGACAGCCTGGTTTTGGACGCCACCATCAACCCCGATTTTGGGCAGATCGAGTCCGATGATCCGCAGGTCACCGTCAACCAGAGATTTGAAGTTTTCTTCCCGGAAAAACGTCCATTTTTTCAGGAGAACTCCAACTATTTTCAAACTCCTTTCAATCTGGTGTTCACCCGGCGCATCGTCGATCCACTCTACGGAGTACGTCTCACCGGCAAGATGGGCCCCTGGGCCATTGGCACTTTTCTTGCCAATGATCGGGCGCCGGGAAAAAGCGTGATCCAAACGGATCCTCTTTCCGGGAACGACGCCTATTTCGGAGTGGTGCGCATCAATCGGGAAATTGGCAAAGACAACAGCGTGGGGTTCATTTACACCGACCGTGAACTGCACACCAATCCGAGCAGCTTTTGTACAGCCACCCCCTGCCAGGTGGGCTTTAACCGCGTGGGAGGCATCGATACTCACATCAAGATCGACCAGAACTGGCAGGTAAACGCCCAAGCAGTCACCAGTGAGACCAAGCTCAACGACGGCACGCACCAAGCGGGTCCAGCCTATCAGGTTTTTCTGGAGCGGACTTCACGCAAGATAGAATTCAACTCTCTTTATCAGGACATTTCTGCGGGGTTCAGCGCTGATACAGGTTTTGTTCCGCGCAACGACATTCGCCAATTCAGCAACTTCTTCGCTTATACGTTTCATCCGGAAGGAAAATATCTGGTCTCTCATGGTCCCCGGCTGTTTCAACAGTCCATCTGGGACCATAACGGAACACGGCTGAACCATTTCATCAATGGCAATTACCAGGTGCAATTGCCGGGGCAAACTTTTGTCGGCATGTTTGCCAACACCGAGCGCGAGCAGTTGCGACCTTCGGACTTCACGGCGCTACCGCAGAACCGTGACTATCCCCACCATGTCTATGGCCCGTTCTTCAACTCCCAGATTTTGAAATGGATCACGCTCAACGGAGAGATCGACTTGGGCACGGCTACTAACTTTGTTCCGCGCAGCGGACCTCCTGCGCTGGCGAATTTTTCTGCCGCCAGCGTCCGATCCACAGTGCGCCCGGTGAACGGCCTGACCATCGAAAACAGCTATTTGCTGACACGCCTGCTGGACCCACAGACCCACTTGAATATCTTTAACAACCACATCGTGCGTTCCAAGTGGAATTATCAGTTCACCAAGGAGTTCTCCCTGCGCCTGATTGGACAGTACACCACCACCCTCTCCAATCCCGGCCTCACGACTTTGCAGAATGCCAAGAACTTCAACGGCGACGTACTGTTCACCTATCTGCTGACCCCAGGAACTGCGATCTATGCGGGCTATAACAGCAACCTGCAAAATCTTGATCCAACCCTGGGTCAAACTCCCGATGGCCTGCTACGCACCCGCAAGTCGTTCATCAACGATGGGCGTCAGGTTTTCATCAAGGTTTCGTATCTGTTTCGGTATTGAATCTGCATTCAGCAGTCAGCAATTAGCATTCAGCCCTTGAACATCCTCGCCACGAATCGAAAATGTTTGGACTGTACAGACTTGTAGCGTCACACGCATCCGGATTGCTCAACACTGTGTGGTTCGATGCTGAGTCGTCAGCTATTCTTCCGTGGCTTCCTTCTGTATCGTGACCTTCACTTTGGCGGATATGTCACGATGCAGCTTGATGGGAACTTCAAAATCGCCCAGGCTCTTCAGGGGCTCAGAGAGTTGGAGCTTGCGCCGATCAATGTTGAAGCCTTTGCTTTCCAGGGCTTCGGCTACGTCGGACGAGGTGACCGAGCCAAACAGGTGGTCTTTCTCGCCCGCTTTGCGATGAAAAGTCAAAGAGACTGCTTCAAGCTGCTTGGCCAGCGCCTCTGCGTCAGATTTCTCAACCGCTGAGCGGCGCACCGCCGACTGTTTCATCTGCTCAATGACAACCTTGTTGCCCTGTGTGGCCTCGATGGCCAGTTTTCTGGGCAGCAGGTAATTGCGGCCGTAGCCCTCCGCTACCTTCACTACCTCGCCACGGTGTCCCAACTTGGGAACATCTTCTTTGAGAATGACTTCCATTTCAGGTCTCCAATCAAAAAATGTCTATCGTGCTGCGAAGGGCAACAGGGCAATGTTACGGGCCCGCTTGATGGCCGCAGTCAAGCGGCGCTGATGGGGAGTACACACGCCGGTCAGTCGGCGAGGCACAATTTTGCCGCGCTCGGCCACGAACTGTTGCAACATGCGGACGTCCTTGTAATTGATGTCGTCAATCTTCTCGACACAGAATTTGCAGACCTTCTTCCGGCGGAAAAACTTCCTTCCACCACCACCGGAGTCGCGGCCTCCGCCACCACCGGGGCCACGGTCGCGGTCCCCTCTGGGGGTATGTGGACGGCTCGACGGTGTTGAAACTTCCTGATTTGCTTCTTCAGCCATAATCTCCTCATCTCTTCCGCGCCGTTGGCGCGGTCTGTCTCAATATCAGAGCACGGGTTGCACGTGCCGAAAAATCCTTGCAATGTATCTGGGCTTTAACCCCGATACTGTTCACTTAAGGCTGCCCTTGAACCTTCTCCGTTAACAGAGTGGTCGAGGAATGCTCTGTCGCCCCTACGGGCTCATTTCGTATCTCACGCATTCCCAGCACTTACGTGCTGGGCTCAATAATTTCGCCCCTTCGGGGCTTGCATTCGTATTACTCATGCAATCTTGAATTCCTTAAGGGAACAGTATTGGCTTAGCCCCTGAGGTAACAAACTCCATACAATCAGGCGCTGACTGCCGGACTTTCCGGTTCGGTCGTAGCCGCCGCCGGGGCCGGGACTTCAGCCGGAGGACGGCGCGCATGGGCAGCCCTGTGCTTTTTGGCCTTCTCCAGCCTCTGATGTTCCTCGTCGGTACGGACCGTGATGAACTTGATCACCTGCTCCGTCACCCTCATGCGGCGCTCCAATTCATGGATGGCCTTGCCATCGGCGAGCAGGGTAAGCAGCACATAAAGGCCATCCTGAAATTTCTTTACATCGTAGGCCAGGCGCCTTTTCCCCATCTTTTCCAGGTTCTGAACCGTGGCTCCGGCATTGGTGGCATGGGTCTGGAGCGTGGTGGTCAGCTTCTCCACCTCCTCCTCCGGCAGGTCCGGACGCACGATGAACATCACTTCGTAAGTACGTTGCATTCTTTTCTCCATCCTTCATCCAGCGCTAGGCGCTGGGCTCAATAGTTCCGCCCTTACCGGGGCCAGCTTCTCCTGGCTCCTCCGGCTTGATTTTGCGGTTGAAGCGATTCATGGCGACCGCAATGTCTTCCGCCAGAATCACATTCACGGCCTGCGCAGCCAGATCCAGGACTTCATCAAGCCTGACCAGTTGCGACTTCTTAAACTGCCCGAGCACATAACGCGCTCCATCTTTCACCGGATGATCGGGCGCAATGCCCAACCGGATGCGCGCAACCTCCTGCGTACCCAGGGCATTGATGATCGACTGCATTCCGTTGTGCCCGGCTGATGAGCCGCGCGCCCGGATACGTATGCTGCCCAGCGGAAGGTCAAGCTCGTCGTAAATTACGAGTAAGTCCTTTTGCGGATCGGCCTCATACTTTCTAACCAACTCCAAGACCGAGACGCCGCTCAAGTTCATGTAAGTCTCAGGCTTGGCCAACAACACCTCTTCGTTGCCAATCCTGGTTCTTGCCGTGAGGGCCTTGCAATGCCGGTTGTCGACCATCACGCCACACTGTTCGGCCAGCCGATCAATCTCAAGAAAGCCGATATTGTGCGGCGTGAACTGGTATTCGATTCCAGGATTGCCAAGCCCGACGATCAGCTTCACGCCGGCTATTTCTTGGCCTCAGGCTTCTTGGCATCACCTTTCTTGCCCTCGGCCTTGGCGTCGCCGCCCTCTTCCTCAGTCTCCTGCTTGCCCTTCTTGATGACCTCGGGCTCGGCCGGAGCAGCCGCGGCGTCAGCAGCCGCAGCATCAGGAGTCGCCACAACTTCCTCTTTCACCGAGGTGACGTGGGCAACAGCCTGGTTGGCGTCGGTAATGAATTTCAGGGTTCCGCCATGGGGCAGATCGCTTACACGCAACACCTGCCCGAAAGCGAGTTCGGTAACATCTGCGGTGAGGCTGCTGGGGATGTCTCCCGGCAGGCACTCGATCTCCACTTCACGCAGCACCTGATCGAGAATTCCACCCTGCTGCTTGACGCCGACAGCTTCGCCCGTGATATGGATCGGGACCTTCACCCTGATCTTTTCATCCATGGCGATGCGCTTCAGGTCGATGTGAAGCAGCTTGCCCTTGAGAGGCTCGTAGTGCCAGTCCACGATCATGGCCTTGGTTTGTTCACTCCCCAGGTCAAGATCGAAGATGGTGTTATGGCCGGATTCCGACCGCAAAATCTTTGAAATCTGCTTGGGATCGACACTAACCGCCACAGACTCCTTCTTGGCGCCGTACACCACGGCCGGAACGCGGCCTTTGGCGCGCAGCCTGCGGGCCTCATTTTTACCGCGCGAGGTTGCTTCCCTGGTTTGGGCTTGAACTACTTCCTGTGAACTCATTTTCTATTCCTTCTTCCTGCTCCCCAGCAGCTTAGGTAAACAGCGTGCTGACTGAGGTCTCTTCGTGTATGGATTGGATTGCCCGGCCCAAGAGACCGGCAATCGACAAAACTTTAATCTTAGGCTCCACTCTGCCTGCCTCGGTGAGCGGAATGGTGTTGGTTACCACCACCTGTTCGAGCTTCGATTTGGCGATGCGCTCGATGGCCGGCCCGGAAAGGACCGGATGAGAAGCACAGGCAAAGACCTTGGCCGCCCCGGCGCTTATCAGGGCTTCGGCGGTTTTCACCAGAGTACCGGCGGTGTCGATGATGTCATCAATAATCAGACAGGTGCGCCCATTGACGTCGCCAATCACGTGCATGACCTCGGCCACATTCATGTCGGTACGGCGTTTGTCGACAATGGCCAGGGCTGCATCGATCTTCTTGGCAAAAAAGCGGGCGCGCTCCACGCCGCCTGCATCGGGTGAAACCACGGTCAGATTGGGCAGCATCATCTTCCTGAAATGGTCCACCAGCACCGGCGATGCGAACAGGTGGTCCACCGGGATGTTGAAAAAACCCTGAATCTGCGGCGCGTGCAGATCGACCACCAACGCGCGATGCGCTCCGGCCGTGGTCAACAGGTCAGCGATAAGTTTGGATGACACCGGCACGCGCGGTTTGTCTTTCCGGTCCTGGCGGGCATAGCCGTAATATGGGATCACCGTGGTGATACGGCGGGCCGAGGCGCGTTTAAGGGCGTCTACCAGAAGCAACAACTCCATCAGGTGCTCATCCACCGGGAAGCACGTCGGTTGCACCACAAAGACATCTGCACCCCGCACGTTTTCCAACACCTGGATGTAGACTTCGCCATCGGAAAAGCGCGTGACGGTGGCTCGGCCCCGATCAATTCCCAGAAAGGCGCAAATCTCATCCGTAAGCGCCTCATTGGCGGTGCCGCAAAAGATCTTGAACTTTTCATCATGGCGCGCCCGCTGCGGTTTGTGTTCGCTTTTGGGCATCGCCTTCTGATGTTTGCTCTCAGTCGCTGTTGCTGTCGTCGCCATAGTCCTCACCCGTTCGAAGCTGGTTTGCTTTACCCCGGATTACCGGTTCACTGCACTGTGTCAGATATTGGCTGGGCCGCTAGGATTCGAACCTAGACAAAGTGCTCCAAAGGCACTTGACCTACCATTAGTCGACGGCCCAATTTCACCGCAGAACGCCTTGCTCGTTAGTACTAAGTTTATCGCTGGATATTTAATTTCCGAAACAATCTCTTGATCGTCAATTCCGCTCAGTTCCTCTGCTCAAATTATGGCAATTCTGGCAGTCATGGCAATTTTGGCAATCATTTCCGGAACATCTCGTTCCAATATTGTACCCTCGGCAGGGTCGTGGTCGCCTGCGCCGGAACGTCCTTTTCGTGCAACGCTACGACTGCCTTCTCGGCCGCCTCGGAGGTATCAAACAAACCGTAAACCGTTGAACCTGAACCAGAAAGCGACGAATAACGCGCGCCAGAGCGTTCCAACACACGTTTGACCTCACGAACTGCGGGATACATAGAAAAGACAACACTTTCGAAGTCGTTTTCAATCCCGGCACGGACAAGGTCGAGAAGCAGTGCCTCGGCCCGGTCCCAGCTCTTATCTGGGACACCGGTTGGGGAACAATTGTTGCCGCCCAGCCATTCATACATCGAATGACTGAACTCATTGATTGTATCGGAGGGTCTTGGACCCGTCAATTTTGGCCTCTCCGCAAGTTTTTTATCCCATTCAGCAAAGGCCGCCGGAGTCGAGACACCAATCGGCGGTGTCGCAACTACGCATGGAATGCCGGGCAGATCTTCCATGGGATACACCTGCTCCCCGCGTCCTGTTCCCAATACGGTCCCGCCCACCAGGAACAAAGGCAGATCTGAGCCTACCTCGCCGGCGATACGCAGACGATCGCTTGCTGTAAGCTGAAGCTTCAACGCCTTTTCCAGAGCCAGAATCGTGACTACCGCGTTGGAAGATGCGGCGCCCAGTCCGCCCTGGATAGGCAGGTTCTTTTCAATCGTGATGCGGACCTTGCCTCGGGTTTTCAGGGCGTGCAGAACGCGGTCCGCAACTCGCCAGCAAGTGTTGGTCTCGTCGGCGGGTACCCGCTGATTTTTGCAGTAAATCTCGATCCCGACTCCGCGCCCAACATCCACTTTTACGACGTCGTGAATCGCCAGTGTCTGATAGAGGGTGCGAAGCTCGTGGAAACCGTCATCCCGGAGAGGGCCGATTCTGAGGCCGATATTAATTTTAGCGAAGGAACGTGCGGCGATTGCCATAAGAACAATAGGGCCATGATAGCACTGGGTTAGAAGCAAATAGCAGTTAGCAATTAGCAATTGGCCAGAAAACGAGACCTACGGGCCATCAAAATTCTGCAAGGGGCGAAGTAGATACTCAGTAGCCTTAACCTGGCCTTAATCGCAAATATTCATGCCTTGGCGCCGAATTTCACGTAGCAATAAACAAAAAAACTGCTAGCCAGTTTTTGGCTAATTGCTAATTGCTAACTGCTATTTGCTTTCTTCAACATCCCTTCCGCCTGCTCCCGGCAGCGGTCGAGCGCGGCCTGCATTTGCTGATGCAGGACTGTCATTTCCTCTTCGGTAGCTTCGGCGGGGACATGCATCGTTGTACTCCCCCAGCCGGCTACTCGGGAAAATGGCTTGGGAATCATCATTCGGTCCCAGGAGTTGAGTACCCAGGCGCGCTCTACGGCAATATGAAAGCAGACGATCCCCTGTCCGGTTTTTTTGGCCAGCAAAATCGGTCCTGGTTTGGCCACGTAGATTGGGCCTCGGGGGCCATCAATGGTAAAGGCCACCGGGTTCCCCTGATCTAATTCCTGTTTCATCCCCATCAGCGCCCCTACAGCTCCTCGGGAGCTGGAACCTCGAACCGCGCCAAATCCAAGCTTCTTGATGATCCGCGCGATGTACTCACCATCAAAGCTGCGGCTGGTCATCACAGCGACCTTTCGATTCCGAAAGCGATGGGCAACGGGAATCACACATTGGTGCCAGAAACAGTAGATTCCCAGGGGGCTAGTCATGCCGTCGCTAAGGCAGCCCTCTTCTACGGCGGTTTGGAAACGCAGTGTTGGCCCGATCAACCGGATCAGCAGGTATCCGGCCCAGGTTATCAGCCACAACACTAGCCTCTGGCGCAAAGAAAAGGGGCGAGAGTTGCTCTCGCCCTCCAGCTCATTTTTTCTGGCCTCATTCACTTCTGCGATTTACCAGTTTTGCCTTTCGGCTATGCATAACGAAGCCACTTTATGATTTCGGGCAAAGTCGGCTTCTTGCCATACATCAGGATGCCCACACGGTAGATTCGTCCGCACAAGAGCACAAGACCCCAGATCGAGACGATCATCACGCCGAGGGAGAGTGCAATCTGCGGCCAGGGCGGCATTTGCACCGCGATTCGGCTGAACATGACAAGCGGGGAGGTAAGAGGAAATATCGAGGCCCATACCGCTATGGTGGAATTAGGGAACTGGATTACGTTGAACATGATTCCCAGGGAGGCCGCCAAAGGCAGCACCGCCAGGAATTGCAGTTGCTGGGCTTCCTGCTCGGAGTTAACCATTGCTCCGATGGCTGCATAAATCGTGCTGTACAACGTAAATCCAAGCAGATAATACACCGCAAAAGCAACCAGCATCTGCGGCGAAATGGCTCCTTTGAGCATGTCAGCAGACGCAACCAGATTGCCGGCCATGAAGAGGACTGCTGTACCGATCCAGATAATAACCTGGGTCAGTCCAACCGCTCCCACACCCAGAATTTTGCCGGCCATCATCTCACTGGGCCGGGCAATGGAGAGCATGACCTCCATAATCCGTGACGTCTTTTCGTCCAGAATTGCCCGCATCACGTTGATCCCATATAAGAGCACGGACATGTACAGGATCATCACCATGATAAAGCTCGCGATGAAGGTGACCTGGGGATTGGCAGAGCCGCCCCCTAAAGCATCCTGGGGATCAAGCTCCACGCGCTTCAGGACTTTATCAATTTCCTGGTCGCTCAACCCTTTGGCCTTGAGCGCTTCGCGATGCAGGGCCCGGTCCACGCCTACTCCAATTTCCGCATTTTGAATAAAGCTCGAAGCTTCGCGGGTGATGAATGGTATTTTTTCCACGGCCAGGGCCTCGTCGGTGGCCCATACGACCCCGTCTAATTGTTTGTTACGGACCTTCTGGGTCAATGCCGTGCGTTCGTCGGCAGAGGTGTTGGTGTCCACATCCACTGTCAGATCAGAGGGCGTCTCTGATGTCCGCTTCAGGGTCTTCTTCTTGGATTCCGCAATCTCTTTGTTCTGCTGCTCCTGCACCTTGGTCAACTGTTCCCGGATGCTCTCAGCCGTTTGCGGGCGGGAGGCTACGACCACCAGATGCCTGGCGCCGTGGGACATGGGATTCATCAGAAGACCGGGGCCCAGCAGAAATCCCGCCATCATAAGAGGGATGAGAATGGTCATGATAATGAACGCTCTAGTCCGTATCCGTTCCAGGTATTCGCGGCGTGCGATCAGGAATATGTTACGCATCGGTTTTTCCCACCACCTCGATAAAGATTTCTTCCAGTGAAGGCTCCATCAATTCAAACCTGTTGATTCGAGACCGCTCCGTCACCATCTTTAGAAGCTGCTGAGAATCTGCTCCAGGAGCCATACGCACCTCCACGTAGTTCCCATAGTTGTTGAAAACGCTTACCAGCGGGTTGTGCTCGAGAAAGGAACCATCGCCCTCGTATTGGATTTGAATGTTGCTCTTTCCGTATCGGGCCTTGATCTGCTTGAGTTCACCTTGCAATACGGGCACGCCTTTGTTGATCAGGCAGATGGCGTCGCACAGCTTCTCTACCTGGTCCATGCGGTGGGTCGAGAACAGAATGGTCTTGCCCTGCTTTTTCAGTTCCAGCAGCACGTCCTTTAGCAGCGAAGCGTTGACAGGGTCAAGCCCAAAAAAAGGCTCGTCCATAATGATGAAATCCGGATCATGCAGCAAAGCCGCAATGAATTGAATTTTCTGCTGCATGCCCTTGGAAAGCTCTTCCACTTTGTTCTGGAGCTTCTCGGCAATTTCCAGCTTCTTGCACCAGTCAATGGCCCTCTCGCGGGCATTGGCTGTCTTCATGCCGTGCAGCTCGCCCAGGAAGACCAACTGGTCCAGCACTTTCATCTTCTTATACAGGCCACGTTCTTCCGGCAGGTAGCCTACGCGCTGTAGCTGCGGTCTTTGAAAAGGCTTCCCGAACATGCTGATTTGTCCCGTATCCGGCGCAGTGATCCCGATCATCATGCGGATGGTGCTGGTTTTGCCGGCGCCATTCGGGCCCAGCAGACCAAATACAGCTCCTTCCTCTATGTTGAAGGAAACGTTGTCAACGGCCACAAACTGGTCGTATGTCTTCCGAACATTGGTCAGTTCTATGGTGTACATGGTTTATGAGAGTCCTGTGCTCAGAATATACGGGAGTGGGAATCTTAGGTTACATGATTTCGAGATATTGGTCGATCCAATTCTTTACCTGTGCCCGCGCCGGGTCGGCTGGATCAAAGCGCATGCCATAGAGCTTTTCGGACTCGCGCGACCAGCAAACCGAGGCACGGATTGCGAGCCTTGCCTGTCCGGGCAGCGTAAATTCCAAGCGCACCGTTTCGGTGGAGGCGATGGGCGATTCACTGCGGACGGACATTCCTCCGGCGCTCACCTCCAGGGTCATGGCGACCATGTTCCTGGCGCCGCTTTGAATCAGCGCCTCAACAACTACGGGGATTCTTACATAGCGGCGCAATTCGTGGACGACCAGCAGATGGGTCGCGCGGACGACTCGCAGGACGCTTTGCTTTTCCAGAGGTTCATCCAGAACGGCATTGATGCCGTAGCTCGAAAACCGTAATGCTTCGCGGGTGTCCCGGGCGATGCCATAGAGGATAATGCGGCGGTTAGAGCTTGAATTTCGAGTCCCGCTTAAGACCCTTTCCGCATCCGGGTCATACAGGCGCAGGATGCAAGCCTCAAATTTCTGCTTGTTCAAGAGGGACATGGGGTCGCCTTCGACTGGAACAATTTGCACCCCGAATTGCCTGAAACACTCGTGCAATATCCCG
>Ga0070730_10003098_pt1 | contig 15001 bp, 11 predicted proteins | sample Coa_R1_3_FD_66447 | JGI IMG/M metagenome (GOLD analysis project Ga0070730, IMG submission 66447) | Surface soil microbial communities from Centralia Pennsylvania, which are recovering from an underground coalmine fire - Coalmine... | ecosystem: Environmental > Terrestrial > Soil > Unclassified ...
GCGCCACAGTGTTCGCGACGCGAAACGAGTGGCGACTTGCCTTGGGTTCGGGCCGCGATTCTTGCACTCGACCGGACAGGCCTACAAAGGCGGCCCAAATTCGGGAGTGTTTCTGCAGATTACGTGCGACGACTCGGTGCAGTTACCGGTGCCGGGGCAGAAATATACGTTCGGTGTGGTCAAGGCAGCGCAGGCTCGCGGGGATTTTCAGGTACTGGCAGAACGAGGCCGACGCGCGTTGCGCGTGCATCTGGGAAGCGATTTGAAAACTGGGCTCGCCACATTGCTGACGGCAGTTCAGAAGAGCTTGTAGTGGAATCCCCACCCTGGTCTCGCAAAAAATGCGAGGTTAGGATGGGGCACTCGGTAAGTGGCAGGAGTTAGACATGCAATTAGGAATGGTGGGACTGGGCCGCATGGGCGCGAATATGACGCGGCGCCTTATGCGTGGCGGGCATTCACTGGTCGTTTCCGATTTGAGTCCGGACGCGGTCAAGCAACTCGTTGCCGAGGGCGCAACAGGATCTTCCTCCATCGAGGATCTGATCTCAAAGCTGAAAGCGCCGCGGGCCGTGTGGATCATGGTTCCCGCTGGCGGTCCGACTGAAGCCACCGTACAGAAGCTCGCGAACCAACTGCAATCCGGAGACGCGATCATCGACGGCGGCAACTCGTATTTCAAAGATGACGTTCGCCGCGCGAAAGAGCTGGAGAGTAAAGGCATTCACTATGTCGACGTCGGCACCAGCGGAGGGGTCTGGGGACTCGAGCGCGGCTACTGCATGATGATCGGCGGCCCGAAAGAGGCGGTCCAGAGGCTCGATCCGATTTTCAAGGCGCTTGCACCGGGCAAGGGCGACATTCCCCGCACGCCTGGACGTGAAAAGCTGGGTGGGACAGCGGAAGAAGGTTATATTCACTGCGGTCCGACCGGCTCGGGGCACTTCGTGAAGATGGTGCACAACGGAATTGAATACGGCATCATGCAGGCCTACGCAGAGGGCTTCGACATCTTCAAGAATGCGACCAGCCAGGAACTGCCCGAGGAAATGCGCTTCGATCTGAATCTGCCTGACATTGCTGAAGTCTGGCGGCGCGGAAGCGTTGTCAGTTCGTGGCTGCTGGATCTGACAGCGATGGCGCTGACGGAGAATCCTACACTGTCGGAGTATGAAGGCTTCGTACAGGACTCCGGCGAAGGACGCTGGACGATCCAGGCTGCTCTCGAAGAGGCTGTACCGGCAGATGTGCTGAGTGCGGCGCTCTACGTGCGATTCCGCTCTCGGCAGCAACACACCTTCGCGGAAAAGATGCTTTCGGCGATGCGGCAAAAATTCGGCGGACATGTGGAAGCCGGCGCCGCAAAACCGGCTGCGTCGAAAAAATCTGCGCCCGCACGAAGGTCAGCGCCACCATCGCGGGAAACGCAACGGGGGCGACGGAAGGGCTCGCGCGTCGGATAAGCGGGCGCGAGAAGATTGCGCCCCGTTCTGAGGAATGATGTATGGCTGATTTAGCGGAACAACCCAAGGTAGCTGCGTCGCCGAGGATAGGAAAACAGGGCGATCCGTGCGTGATGGTGATCTTCGGAGCCGCAGGGGATCTCACCGGACGCCTGCTAATCCCTGCTCTCTACAACCTGGCAAGAGCCGGCCTGTTGTCGCGCGAGTTTGCTGTCTTAGGTGTGGCGCGCAAGGCCATGTCGGATGAAGATTTTCGCAAGACGGTATACGACGACATTAAGACGTACTGCGGTGACTGCGTCGACAGCGATCTGTGGGAGTCGTTCTCGCGGCGGTTTTCCTATCTGGCCGGGGATTTCAACGACGATAAGCTTTATTCCCAGCTAAAAGATACCCTGGCGAAGATCGACCAGGAGCACTCCACTCATCAGAACTTTTTCTATTACATGGCGGTAGCGCCGAATTATTTTGGGCCGATCGTGGAAAAACTTGTGGCCAACGGCCTGATGGACCAGAGCAATAATCACTGGCGCCGCGTTGTAATCGAGAAACCATTCGGTCACGACCTGGAATCGGCAAAGGCGCTGAACCAGCAACTTCTGAAAGTGGCCGACGAGAAGCAGATTTACCGCATTGATCATTATCTCGGCAAAGAAACCGTCCAGAACATCATGGCGTTCCGCTTCGCCAACGGCATCTTCGAGCCGGTGTGGAACAGGCGTTACATCGATCATGTTCAGATTTCGGTGGCGGAAACGGTGGGCGTGGAAGGGCGCGGAAGCTATTTCGATCATGCCGGAACATTGCGCGACATGGTGCCCAACCACATCATGCAGCTCATCAGCTTAACGGCGATGGAGCCGCCAATTTCGTTCGACGCCAACGCGGTCCGCGATGAGCAGGCCAAAATTCTGCACGCCATCCAGCCGATGAGCGATGAAGAAGTGTTGAGCCGCACCGTGCGGGGGCAGTATGGCGAAGGAACCGAAGACGGCAAACGCGTGGGTGCATATCGGTCGGAACCCGACGTGCCGCCCGATTCGCGCACAGAAACTTTCGTCGCGATGAAGCTCTCCATCGATAACTGGCGCTGGGCCGACGTGCCGTTTTACCTGCGTACAGGCAAGCGCATGCCCGTACGCAATACTCATATCGTGATACAGTTTCGTCGGGCTCCATTTGTGTTGTTCCGCGATACTCCGGTCGAGCACCTCATGCCCAATCAACTGGTGCTCCATATTCAGCCGGAGGAAGGCATTTCACTGCAGTTCGCGGCGAAAGTTCCTGGCCCGGTGATGCGGCTGGGCACAGTGGACATGAACTTTGAATATCAGGAATACTTTGGCAAGCAGCCCAGCACGGGCTATGAGCGACTGCTGCACGACTGCATGATCGGCGATCAGACGCTGTTCCAGCGCGCGGACATGGTGGAGGCGGGCTGGTCGGTGGTAAATCCCGTGCTCGATCTCTGGCATGCGCTGCCCCCACGCAACTTCCCGAACTATGCCTCCGGGACGTGGGGACCGAAAGATGCCGACGAACTTTTGGAACGAGACGGACGGCGTTGGAGGAACTTCGAGAAATGATTCTGGCCGGCGATATTGGTGGTACCAATGCCAGGCTGGCTTATTTCCAACCGCAGAACGGACATCTGCGGCTGGTGTCGGAGCGCGTCTATCCCAGCCGCGAGCATCGTGAGTTAGGAGAGATTGTCAGCCGTTTTGTGGATGACTCGGGCACACATCCCGACGTCGCCTGCTTCGGCATTGCGGGCCCGGTGCGCAACGGCCGTGTCGAGACTTCGAATCTGCCCTGGGTGATCGAGCAATCGCGCCTCGCGAAACAAATTCACCTTCCGGCTACGATGCTGATCAACGATTTAGAGGCGAGCGCGTGGGGAATTGGAGCACTGACGGAAGCGGATCTCGTGCCCTTGAACCGTGTCAGCGGCCCTGCCATCGGCAATCAGGCGGTCATTGCGCCGGGAACTGGGCTGGGAGAGGCGGGATTATTTTGGGATGGAAAGCGGCATCACGTGTTCGCATGTGAAGGCGGACACGCGGATTTCGCTCCGCAGGGCGAGCTACAGATCAAACTGCTGCGTTATCTGTACGCCCAGTTTGGTCACGTCAGTTACGAGCGCATTCTTTCCGGACCGGGCTTGGTAAATGTTTTTGAGTTCTTGCGAGGTGCAGGCCAGGGAGTGGAAACGCCAGAGCTAGCTGCCGCAATGGAACACGGTGACCGTGCCGCAGCCATCTCAAGAGCGGCGCTCGATGGGAGCGACGAATTAGCCGTGAAAGCGCTGCATCTCTGGATCTCCGTGTACGGAGCGGAAGCATCGAACCTGGCTCTGAAGACGATGGCTACTGGAGGCCTCTACCTCGCGGGAGGCATCTCGCCCAAAATTATCGCCAAGCTGAAAGGATCATTGTTTATGGAGGCGCTCCTGGACAAAGGCCGTATGCGCAGCTTGGTTGAGGCGATCCCTGTGCACGTCGTCATGAACGAAAAGGCTGGTCTACTGGGAGCAGCGCGGTGCGCGGCTGTGAGTTGCGCCGGCTGATGCCGGGAGCTGAGCGAAATCTTTGAGTTACTCCGCGGAAATCCGAATCCTGACGACTCCGCAGGAGTTGTCTGAAGCTGCCGCAGAAGAAGTTCTGCGCGACGCAAACAACGCCGTTAAGGAACGAGGCCGCTTCACCTTCGCCCTGTCCGGGGGATCGACTCCTAAAGCGCTCTTTAACCTTCTGGCCACCAATGCCCGCAATGCGCTGCCGTGGGATCGTATGTTCTTCTTTTGGGGGGATGAGCGGCACGTGCCTCCCACAGATCCCGAGAGCAACTACAGGATGGCAAACGAAGCCATGCTCTCAAAGGTTCCTATTCCGCCAGCCAATGTATTTCGTGTCCCGGCTGAGAATCCCGATGCTGCCGCCGCCGCCACGGATTACGAAAAGAACGTGCGAAAGTTCTTCCACTTGGAGCCCGGGGCTGTCCCAAAGTTCGACCTCATCCTGCTCGGTATGGGGCCGGACGGTCACACGGCTTCGTTATTCCCCGGAACAACTGGTTTACAGGAAAAGGCGCACCTCGTCATTGCGAATTGGGTGGAAAAGCTCAAGACTCACCGGCTCACTTTCACGTTGCCAGTTCTGAACGCAGCACGGCGCGTGGCATTTCTGGTTAGTGGGGTAGACAAGGCTCCGGCGCTGAAAGCGGTGCTGGAAGACAACATTCCGGGAGAACAGTATCCTGCGAAGCTGGTGCATCCGGCACCGGGCGGTCTGGTGTGGTTGATTGACCGGGCGGCGGCGAGCGATTTGTCCGGCTCACAGAAATGAGAACCGAACAGAGACCGGGATCCCCGGTAATTTTCCAAACCAATACTTAGCGGATTTGCTTCTGGTGAGTGCTCGGGTTCGTCTTAGCCGCGCCAGTCACAGATTTCCTTCAAGCCTTTGCCTCGCGAGTGCTCAAACAGGCGGACACGGTGACGGTAATGTTCGAACTCGTGAATGTCAGCCCAGACTTCTGCTTGCCAGCCTTTTTCGTGGGCCGAGCATTCGCCGCAGGTGGCACAGCGGGTGTGCAGAGTTACAGGAGTAACTTCCAGGCCAATGGTGGGCGCTCCCGGCAATTCCACAAAAATGCAACGGACTTCTTCGATTTCCTCATTCGCACCGAGAAGGTGCTCGTAGCGCAATAAATAGCCAAAACCGAGTTTCTTCGCCTCAAGCTCAGCTTCGGCCCGTGTGTGGAACGGGCCATATTCAGCCCGTAGTTGCTCGGTCGAGTCGCACGCCATCCAGAAAGTTTCTTTGTACGCCATCGCTGGTTTCGCCCTGGGTCGCGAACCGGCTCGTGGCTGCTGAGCCCGCTCTGAGAGTCCGCCCTCGTTGTGCAATTGCACTGCCCTATCGTTTTTTCAGCGGCTCGCTGCAAAATAAGCACTTAGGTGACGACGCAGCTTTTCAGATCGGAAAGCACAGAAAACTTTTGCAGAGTTTAGGCGCGAAGTTGTGCCGAAAACCCGCAGTTCACAGCCTGGACACAGAGGGCATGGAGCAGCACCGGATTCAGTCTGCACCAGCTACGTGAGCCATGGCCGCCCTCACCGGCTCCTCGTCGGGCCACTGCATTCCGCCGTGGCTGGCAACGTACATCGCCAGTTCCAGACGACTCCAAACGCCCAGTTTGTCGAAAGTACTCCGCAAGTGGTTCTTTATAACCTGTTCGGTTGTGCCAACGATCTTGCCGATCTCACGGTTGGTCATTCCCTGCCAAACCAGAACCGCGATCTGGATTTCCTTTTGCGTAAGGCGTTCGCGGGGAGTCATGATTGCGCCTCTTCCATACCAAACATCGCGATCGCGAGCTTTACCCGTTTGCGGCCTTCGCGGATCCCCGCCCGCAAGAACAGCGTTCGCAAGTGCTGCTTTACCGTACGTGGACTGATGTTGAGCTGGCCCGCGATTTCCTTGTTGCTGCAGCCCTGCACTAACAAGTTCAATACCTCCTGGTCGCGCGGCGTAACCTTCACTTGGTGCAAATCGATCATTGCCTGCCTCCTGACTAGAATGGCGAACGCACATTTCCCTGCACGAGTTTCGCCATTTGTTCGTGCTCCGCGTCCGTCTTCGCTCTCGACCGCGGAGCATAATTAAGTACTTTTGTTTAAGGCTCTTATGGCATCCAACCTTAGGGTTTCATCTGACTTTCAGAAAGGGCGTGGTAGTCTGTGCTCGTTTCAAAGTGGTTCTGCAAACAGGGAAAAAAACGCCAGGCGATCCTCGGATTCCGTTTCCAGGCAGCGCCGATGTGAGTTGGAACCGAGACCTGGAAAAAGCGAGGGCTAGGCAAGCGCTTCGTCTTCAAATACTTTGGTCGATTGCAGGACGGCACATACGGAACTGAGGTGATGCATGCGAGCGTTACACGTGGATGCGGCGACGAAGCGTCGGAGTTCCCAAATTGAATCCCTTCGCAGCATTGAATTGTTCGTTTTGGTCCTGGGCGCCATACTCGCCCAGGGTTTTGCACAGGTGACGCAAGTAACGCCAGCGCAAGGCGCACCTTTAACGATCACCTTGCAGGACGCACTGCAACGGGCACAGCAAAACGAGCCACAGTACCGCTCGGCGGTGACGGACTTCGGATTGGCCCGAGAGGACCACGTCCAGGCTCGTGCAGCACTGTTGCCGAGCGTTGCCTACGATAATTCATTCATATACACGCAAGGCACTGGACCGCTACCCACGAACTGCTCCAATCCCACAGCCGGATGCCCGAACATCAGGTTTATTGCGAATAACGGGGTGCACGAGTACATCAGCCAGGCAGATGTGCATGAGGCGCTCTCACTGACGAACTATGCGGATTACCGGCGGTCAGCGGCGGCGCTGGCGCAGGCACGAGCGAAAGCCGAAGTGGCGACCCGCGGGCTGGTAGTTGTCGTGACTCAAGCCTACTACGGTTTGGTTGTAGCGCAGCGCAAATATGCGACTGCTCAACGCGCGGCAACCGAGGCGGGACGATTCCTTGACGTCAGTCAGAAACTCGAAACGGGGGGCGAAGTCGCTCACTCGGACGTGCTGAAAGCCCGCATTCAATCCCAGCAGCAACAGCGGGACCTGCAGGAAGCACAGATTGGGATGGAGAAGAGTCGCCTCGACCTGGCGGTGCTACTGTTTCCGAACTTCAACCAGGATTTCACGGTCGTCGACGACTTGCAGACGCTTGAGCCCCTGCCGACCTTTGCAGAGGTTGAAACGGCGGGCAAGAAAAACAACCCCGATCTGCGGGCTGCCCTGGCCGCTTATGAAGTTGCGAATCAAGAAGTCAAAGCGGCGTGGGGAGGATTATTGCCGTCTCTCAGCGTGGATTATTTTTATGGCATCGATGCCAACCAGTTCGCAACTAAGACCGATGGCGTGCGCAATCTCGGTTACTCGGGAGTGGCAACTTTACAAATCCCGATCTTTAGCTGGGGATCGGATCGCAGCAAGCTCAAACAGGCTGAACTCCGGCGGGACCAGGCGCATGTGGAGCTGACCTTTGCGCAGAAACAGCTACTCAGCCACCTGCGCCAGTTCTACACCGAAGCGGAGACCGCGCGGTCAGAGATGGAGTCTCTGGCCAGCTCGGCCGAGATGGCTGCCGAGAGTATGAGGCTCACAACGCTGCGCTATCAGGCGGGAGAGTCGACGGTCCTGGAGGTAGTGGACGCACAGAATACGTTGACGCAAGCCCGCAACGCGTATGACGATGGCCAGGCTCGTTATCGGGTCGCGGTGGCAAACTTACAGACCTTGACAGGAAACTTCTAGCACGATGAGTCACAACCAGAACTTTTCTACAACCGGCCCCCGTCGAAGTCGCGATTCCCGAGTCTCTAAGCGGCTATTGGCACTAGGCTTCGCAGCGGCATCATTGTTCTTATCGGCCGGATGCTCCTCCGATAAGGGCGATAAGGAGCCCACGGTTACAGTTCAGATCGCTCCTGTGGAAAAAACCACGATTGAGCACACCATCAACGCACAAGCAATTCTTTTTCCGAGGCAGCAGGCCGCGATTGTGCCCAAGATCAGCGCCCCCGTGCGGAGATTCCTGGTAAAGCGAGGAAGCCCCGTGCACGAAGGACAACTGTTGGCGGTGCTCGAAAACCGCGATCTGGAAGCTGCCGCGCAAGACACCAAGGGCAGCTACGATCAGGCACAGGCCAGCTACGAGACGACAACGGCCGCCAGTCTCCCGGAAGAGATTCAGAAAGCCGAGGCTGACGCGCAGCAGGCACAGCAGGCGCTCGATGCGCAAGAGAAAGTGTTCCAAAGCCGGCAACAGCTTTTTGATCAGGGTGCATTGCCGAGGAAGGAGTTGGACCAGTCGCGCGTTGACGTCACTCTGGCTCGCAATCAATCTGCGATCGCGAGGAAGCATCTGGATGCGCTGCTGGCGATCGGCAAGCAGCAGGAACTGAAAGCTGCGGCGGGACAACTGGAGTCAGCCAGGGGCAAATACATGGGCGCGCAGGCGCAACTCGGCTACTCGGACATCCGCAGCCCGATGAACGGTGTAATCACGGATCGCCCGCTGTACCCGGGCGAGATGGCGACTGCCGGCGCCCCGTTGCTCACAGTCATGGACATCTCCTCGGTCATCGCCAAGGCGCACATTTCTCAAAGTGATGCCGCAGCCTTGAAGGTTGGCGACCCGGGCACCATGACCGTACCCGGTCTTGAAAAGCCGATTGAGGGCAAGGTAACGGTGGTGAGCCCTGCGCTCGACCCCAACAGTACCACCGTCGAAGTCTGGTTCGAAGCCAAAAATCCCAAGCATGCGTTAAAGCCGGGAACGAGCGTCCAGCTTGCCTTGACGGCGCAGACCTTAAAAGACGCGCTGGTGATTCCCTCGAGTTCCCTGCTGACCGCACCGGACGGGACAACCACAGTCATGGTCGCGGGCGCGGACGGACGAGCCCATCAAACGCCGGTCAAGGTCGGCGTTCGGAATGGCGAAGATGTGCAAATCGTCGAGGGCGTCAAGGACAGCGACAAAGTAGTGGTCAACGGCGCTTACGGGTTGCCCGATAAAACCAAGATCAAAGCTGAATCGGCTGAAGCCCCAGCGGAAAGTGAAGGGGCGAAGCCGGCGCCAGGCGGGAAAGCTGAGGGTTCCGATGAAAAATAACTTCAGCGGAGCCGCCGCGTGAAATCACAGAACGGCGCTCACTCGGGCCAGCATTGGATCGCTCAACATTCCCGTCCGATCATTTTCTTGATTCTTACCTTAGGCCTGCTGGGAGCTTATCTCGCATTCACCATCCCGGTCTCGGTGTTTCCCTCCACGGATTTTCCGCGTGTCTTGATCGCCGTCGATAACGGGGTTATGCCGATCGACCAGATGATGGTGACGATCACCCGTCCGGTGGAAGAGGCAGTCAACAGTGTCCCGGGATTGCTTACGGTCCGCTCAATCACAAGCCGCGGCTCGGCGGAAGTGGATCTCTATTTCCGCTGGGATGTGGACATGTTCCAGACGCTGCAGTACGTCAATGCCGCGATCTCGCGCGTGCAGCCGGAACTGCCTTCGACAGCAAAACTCGAAGCGCACCGGCTGACTTTCGCCGCATTTCCCATCATCGCCTACAGCCTGGTCTCCGACACAACCCCGCAGACCAGGTTATGGGAAATGGCGACGTACGAGATGAAGCCGCGCCTCAATCGCCTGGATGGCGTTTCCACGGTAATCATCCAAGGCGGGCAAGAACCGGAGTTTCATATCACTCCGGATCCCTCAAAGCTGCTGACGGCTGGCGTAACCGTATCAGACATTTTGGAAGCGGTGCGGCGAACCAACCTGATCGACTCCCCCGGCCTGTTGGAACAGAATCATCAACTCTATCTCGGGCTGGTCAACGGACAGATACGAACGCCGGAAGAAATTGCGAATACGGTAATCAAGAACACGCAGGCGGGGATACCGGTGCGCATCGGCGACATCGCCATGGTAGCTCCCGGCGTGAAACCTGTTTACACGGTAGTTACCGCGAACGGAAAGCCGGCGGTCCTGCTCAATATCAACCGTCAACCCGACGGCAACACCATGCAGGTCGCGCAGGAAGTTCACGAGGAAATTGAGAATATCCGCAAGACATTGCCGCCGGGGATCAAGATTGAACCTTTCTACGATCAGTCGATTATTGTGGGGCAGTCCATCAAGAGCGTGCGCGACGCGATTCTGATCGGGCTCATTCTTGCTTCGATCATCCTGGTCGTATTTCTGAGGGACTGGGGAACATCCCTTGTCGCCGGCCTCGTGATCCCTGTGACCATCATGGTCACATTCATCATTCTCAAGCTGATGGGCCAGACATTCAACTTGATGACTCTGGGCGGCATGGCCGCAGCGGTCGGGCTCGTGATTGACGATGCCATCGTGGTGGTCGAAAACATCGTTCTTCATCGCGACGCGGGCCAGTCGCGGCTGGAGGCGATCCGCCGCGCCCTGAAAGAGATTACGATCCCTCTAATCGGATCAACCATTACGCCGGTGGTTGTCTTCATTCCCCTCATCGTGATCACCGGGGTGACGGGAGTCTTCTTTCGCGCGCTAGCCGTAACCATGACAGCTGCGCTGCTAACGTCGTTGGCGCTTGCTTTGACCTGGACTCCGACTCTAAGCCAGTACTTCATCAAGGGGAAGCAGGAGCGCACTTCAAACCCCGATGCTGATTCTTTTTCAGCAACGCCAATTGATGCGGAAGCAAAGGATGATGAAGCTAGAAAATTGCTGGAGGCCGAGGAAAAGCATCTCAGCGGATTCTTCCTGCGGGTTGTTAATTTTCACGAGCAGTGGCTGCGCCGGGCGCTGGAGAAGCCCGGATTGCTCATCGTCTTCACCGTTGCATTAATCGTTGCTTCATACGTCTGCTACAGCTTCTCCGGTTCGGACCTGCTTCCTGAAATGGATGAGGGCGGATTCGTGCTCGACTATTGGACCCCTTCCGGCAGTTCTTTAACCGAGACAAACCGCATGATCGGCCATGTGGAACAGATACTTCGTGAAGTGCCGGAAGTCGAGAGTTCTTCAAGGCGAACTGGCCTGGAGTTGGGACTTGCCGCAGTCACGGAAGCAAATCGCGGCGACGTTCTGATCAAGCTGAAAACCAAGCGAAGCCGCGACATTGAAGAGATCATTGAGGACGTACGCGCCAAGATCGCTGAGGAGGAACCCGCTCTCAAGGTAGAGTTCGTTCAAGTTTTGCAGGACATGATCGGTGATCTGACATCCGCACCCGAGCCTGTCGAGATCAAGCTGTTCTCCCAGGATCCCAAACAACTGGACGAGTGGGCGCCCAAGATCGCCGAGGCCATCGGAAAGGTTGAAGGCGTGGTGGACATCCTGAATGGAATCGAAAACACAATCAGCGGACCGGCGGTCACATTTCAAGTGGATCCAAGCGTTGCAGCTCGCGCCGGATTCACAGCCGAAGAAGTTGCCTTGGACGCATCGGCGATTCTTGAGGGCGAACCTGCGCCAATCCCTGTCATCGCCAATGATCGTGCTTACACACTGCGGGTAAGATTCCCGGCGGCTAACCGAGCATCCTTGCAGGCCATGCGCGACACGCTCCTCGTGAGCAGCAGCGGACATACTGCGACTTTGGGAGCGTTGACTGCGATCGTGGAGCATCCGGGACAGACAGAAATCCGGCGGGAGAATCTGCAACGCGATGTGGCTGTTACTGCCCGCCTGGAGGGCCGGAGTCTGGGGAGCGGCATGGCGGATGTGAAAAAGAAAGTTTCCGAGATGCACATCCCCTCGAGCATTCGCGTCGAATACGGCGGCACCTATAAAGAGCAACAGAAATCCTTTCACGATCTCGTGATCGTGCTGATTCTGGCGGTCCTGCTTCTGTTTATTGTTCTGCTGTTTGAGTTCGGGACTTTCGCCGCGCCCGTCTCGATTCTCTCGTCTGCGCTGCTTTCGACTTCTGGAGTGTTCATTGCCCTGCTCATCACCCGCACCACGTTCAATATTTCTTCGTTCATGGGAATGATTATGGTGATTGGCATCGTAGCCAAGAACGGCATTCTATTACTGGATGCTGACCAGAAGATGAGCGGCATCGGCCTTTCGGCGCAAGACGCCATGCTGCAGGCGGCCCGCCGGCGGCTGCGCCCCATCTTGATGACCGCACTCGCCACAATCGCCGGCATGTTACCCCTGGCCTTTGCGATCGGAGCGGGTTCTCAGATGTTGCAGCCACTGGCGATTGCAGTAATCGGCGGCGTGCTGATTTCCATGATTCTCTCGCTCATCATTACGCCAGCAGTGCATTATTATTTGGTCGAAGGCCGAAAGGTGTCATCCCCTGCCCCTGTGTAGGCAAACTTTTGCACATGGTGCGGTTAGAGTAATTACCAAGTAGCGGTTACCGATCGGCCTGCCCATCAGCCGGAGCTATGCTTGCGTCACTTGTCCACCTACTCGCAAGGATGCAGGTTTGAGCGTAAACTATTGACACAATTGAGACTGCAGCGTTCAAGGCGGCTCAAGATGCTCTCTCCCTTCGAAACTCACCCCAGATTCGGGCTCGGGTCTTGGCGCTCTGGCTTGGTGAGAAGCTTGCAACAGAAAAAGGGCATTTCATTCAGGTTTCGCGAATTTCGCGATTAGGACGTTCTTCCCGTGGTGAACGACGAAATCGTGCCGGACGAGAAAAAGAAACCAGTCCTCGACGAGCCGACGCTCGCCAAGTTGCTGGAGGCCGCGTACGTGCTGCAGGAGCACAACCGCGAACTGCAACAACTGGAACTCGGCTTCGCACTCAAGCGCGACCAGATCGAGGCCGAAGATCATTCCGCAACCTCCGCCAGACGCCGTAAAATTTCTGAAACCGCGGAACAAGCCGATTACACCACCACGCTGGCGCAAATCGTCGAAACTCAGCACCGGATTCAACTTCGTAAACTGGACCTCCCAAGTGCGATTTCTTTGATCGCTGAACGGGTCGTAGAGATTGGGCATGGTGCCGGAGCAGCCATCGGCATCTTGAAAGATGAAAAGGTGCTATACCGGGGCGTTGCCGGACGACCAGCACTGCCTAAAGATAGTGAAGTTCCGCTGGAAAAGGCCTTATGCGTTTCCTCGGTCCGGACAGGTCAGGTTTTCCGCTGCGTCGATGTTGATCCTGAAGTTTTGCTCGATTCGGAAGAGTGCCGCCGACGCGGTATTCAATCGCTCATTACGGTTCCGGTGTTTCACGAAGGTGGCGTAGTGGGGGGCTTAGAACTCTACTACTCTGAACCCAATGGATTCACCGAGCAGGATGTTCACACGTGCCAACTGATGGCTGGCCTGGTCACAGAAGCACTGGCGCGCGACGAAGAGATCAGCTGGAAGAAATCGCTGGCCAACGAGCGGGCTGTCATGTTGGAAGCTCTGGAGAAGTTGAAGCCGAACCTGTCGGCTTTGGTCGAACGGCCCAAAAATGAGGGCATTTCTACTCCGAGTTATACCTGCCATAAGTGCGGACACAGTCTGGTCGCGGGTGAGCAGTTCTGCGGACAATGTGGAACTCAACGCGCAAACGACCACGCTGATGCCACGCCGTCCGGCGAAAGCATGCCTGTGTCTCTGAAGGAAGGCGAAAAGGATTCCGCTGATTCTGAACCGCACATCTCAGAAAAGAAGGTTAAGAATCCCGAGCCAGTTGGGACTGAGTTGTCTCTCCACACTGCGCCTGAGTTATCTCTCGACGAGATGGTCGAGTCCCTCAAGGAGCCTGCACTGACGGCCGAGTCCACAGAGGAGCATGCGGCGGATCATATCGAACAATTGCCGGCAGAGTTACTGAACCCTGAACTCGGCGAGGGCGGACTGGAGATTCCGGGGGAAGAGGAAGAAAGCGGCGAGGAAGAAAACGAATCTCAAGAGGTCGCGCTGGTGAAACCGGTGGCCGGCGCACATTGGAGTTCCGCGGTATCAGCTCGCGACTACCTGGAGAAGTTGGCTGCGGCCAAGAGATCCGCAGGCCTGGCCCGGTTCTGGAATGCGCGCAGAGGGGACATTTATCTTGCCATCGCAGTGGTCCTGGTCGGGTGCGTGATTCGATGGGGGATCTGGTCGAATCATCCCGTCAGAGCGACGGCTGCGCCGAATAGCTCGGCCGCGACACCTCACAAGACCAACTCCGACGCGGATCTTTCGTTGTTTGACCGCATGCTCATATCGCTCGGTCTGGCCGAAGCCCCCGAAAAGCCTGAGGATAACGGCAATCCGTCCACGCAGGTGTGGGTTGACCTGCATACCGCGCTCTACTATTGCCCGGGCGCGGATCTTTACGGCAAGACGGCCAGGGGAAAGTACACCACCCAGCGCGATGCCCAACTCGACCAGTTTCAACCTGCGTATCGCAAAGTGTGCAAATGAGGCTCCTTCACCTTCATTCCACGTGCCTTAGGGTTGACAACCTAAGGTCCACGAATTGCAATCATAATTGCGGTTATTGAAGTTGGCATCGCTCGACTGGGGGACCTTTGCCACAATCCACCGATGAAACCTCGGGGTCGAATGCCCCGCCGCGCACCGAACTGAACCCCTTGCTTAACCCTTTGTTGGCGGACAACATGGGCCGCTGGGCCGAAGTCTATTTCAAGAGTCCTCCAGAGAAGCGGGACGAGGCGGTGCTCGAGCTGCTCCATGAGTTGGAAGGTAAAAAGGGCGGCCATCTCTCGTCGCCCTCAAATCGTTACGAAGACACTACTTCCGGATATCGCTCCCAAGGTCTGCTGGCATCAGTTCGTTGCGAAAACTGCGGCCACGATAATCCAATCACGCATCGGTTTTGCGGCAACTGTGGTGGAGCGCTTGATTTCCGGGCCGAAGGGCAGCAACATGCGGCGGACGAGCGATACCGTGGTGAGGCTGCCGTGGAGCAGAAGCGGGATTCCGACCGGCTTTTTACCTCGTACGAGCCCGTAACGAACACCAACTCACTATCCCTATTTCAGAGCATTCCTCGAGAGAACTAC
>Ga0070730_10003099_pt1 | contig 15000 bp, 14 predicted proteins | sample Coa_R1_3_FD_66447 | JGI IMG/M metagenome (GOLD analysis project Ga0070730, IMG submission 66447) | Surface soil microbial communities from Centralia Pennsylvania, which are recovering from an underground coalmine fire - Coalmine... | ecosystem: Environmental > Terrestrial > Soil > Unclassified ...
CTTCAAGGCAGCAAATCCTCTGGGTGCTCGTCGTACCGCCCCAAGAGGCATAGTGGCCTGAGCCAGCGTCATCACATGTGATGATACAGGCCCTTCTGTAGGGAGATGGAAGGACTGCTCCTGATACCACGCAGGTGGTGGCGGTGGGGGAGGCAACCTGACAGTCGGAGGATCCTGGAAAGGAGATCCTGCTACCCCTACAGGAGGTGTGGCTGGAAAAGGAGTCTGTAGGATCGTTGCATCATCTATAGAGGCAGGGAAGGGAGCCTGCACAATCGTTGCCTCCTCAGAGATCGACTCAGAAAGCTGCGGTAGCGGCTGAGTCTTCACCCTCGTCGTGGCATCCTCGGCAACAGGCACAGCAGGCGCAGGAGTCTGGACGATCGTCGCATCGTCCAGGGAGGCAGGGTCAGTGACAGGAGCCTGCATGATCGTTGCCTCTTCCGAGGAGAAAGCTTCAGCCAGTTGCGGCACTGGCCGGGCCTGCACGCGCATCGCTCTAATGCGTGGTAAGGAGGGCTCGGTCCGCTCCTTGTCGTCTTCATCATCTTCTATGGTGGGGGATAATACACCATCCTCCTTATGCTCAGGCTGAGTCTGTATAGTCGGAAGATCCTGGTCCAGCTCTTCTTGCTTGATCGCTGGCAGGTCCTCTTGTCGAATCGTAGAGGGATCTTCGTCCGGCTCTGGTTTCATCGTTGGAAGGTCCTCTTGTCGAACCGTAGAGGGATCTTCGTCCGGCTCTTCTTGCTTGATCGTTGGCAGATCCTCTCCAGGCTGCTCCTGTTGGTCCTTAGAAAGATCCTTTTGAGGCTCTGGCTCCATTGTTGGAAGATCTTCACCAGGCTGCTCTTCCTGGATCGTTGGGTGATCTTCATCTGGTTGCGGCTGAGGCGTTGAAAGATCATGAGATGGATGTAGAAGTTCTTCAGGATTCGAGGATTTATCGCTCTCTTGATGTGCTGCCATCAGGCGACCTCCTGTTATATGATGTTTGTTTCCTTACTGAGTGAATACGAGCAATAATGGCTACTATACATAAAAATCAATCCAATCCAAGAAGAGTCTACACGAACAGAACCTTAAAAGCAATAAAGGGGATAGAAAAAGTACAGTAGAGGTTACAGCAATGCATGCTCGCGGGCATAGATTGCAGCCTGCGTGCGGTCGCGCAAACCCAGACGGCTCAGGATATTGGAGATGTGATTTTTCACAGTACCCTCACTGATGATCAATTGGCTAGCAATCTCACGGTTCGTCGCGCCACTGGCAATCAGACGCAGCACCTCGATTTCGCGACTCGTCAGGTCGGTTACAGCCGAGGAAGAAACGTTGTCACTGGTGTTGGAGGGGATAGCAGCCATACGCCTCTGAGACGGCTCTTGTGGTCTGGTAAGTGAGGCCACGACCTTGCTCGCCACCGCTGGATCAAGCTGATAGATGCCCTTATGGGCTGCCTGCACAGCCTTTGCCAGATCTGGCGCGGGAATGTCTTTGAGCAGATAGCCACTGGCCCCCACACGCAGCGCGTCAACAAGGTACTCCTCATCATCGAAGGTTGTTAGCATTAGCACTTTACAGGCAGGCAACTGACGATGTACTCGCAGCGTAGCCTCTACACCGTCCATGATAGGCATACGCACATCCATCAAAACAACATCGGGGAGCAGAGCCTGCGCCTGCTCAAGGGCCTCTTGCCCGTTGGAGGCTGTGCCAACGACTTCAATACCATCTTGAATGCCCAGTAGGGAGGCAATGCCATCACGCATCAGCCGCTGGTCATCAACCACCAGCACACGTACACGCGTCTCTTGACTCTGGTATGAATTCATCATGGCAACCTCCCTCCTTAAAGGCGTGCTCGATGAGAGAGTTACATCGTATCCTTAAATAGACTACTGACTGACTCCCCATTATGAATACGCTGGATCGTTTCAGCCAGCAAAGGGGCAATCGAAAGTACCGTCATATTAGGCAACCGTTTATGAGCAAGTTGGGGCAAGGTATTGGTGGTAATAATCTCAGCGACATCGGTCTGCTCTCTCAAGCGAGCAAGGGCCTTTTCAGTAAAGACACCATGGGTGCAGGCCACACTTATTTTACGCACATGCCTCTCACGTAAGCGCCGCAAGATTTCAACAATCGTCCCCCCATTGGCGATCTCATCGTCAATCACAATCACATCCTTCTCCTCCACATCACCCACAATCGCGTCAATAATCACACGATCATCGCTCAGCCGCTGTTTACTACCCGCGGCTACTGGCAGTTTCAACAGGCGCGCAAAATGGGAAGCGACTTTGGCATTACCCAGGTCGGGGGAAACAACCACAGTGTTTTGCAGATCGCGCTTACGAAAATGATTGGCCAGCACATTCAGCGCATTTAAATGATCGGTCGGGACACTAAAAAAGCCATGCACCTGGGCGGCATGCAGCGTCATTACCAGCACGCGATTAGCGCCAGCAGTCGCCAACAGATCAGCCACCAGCCTGCCGGCAATCGAGATACGCGGCGCATCTTTTTTATCCGAGCGAGCGTAGGCATAATAGGGGATCACGGCAGTTGTGCGGGCGGCTGAAGCGCCACGAGCGGCATCCAGCATCAGCAACAACTCCATCAGATGCTCCTGCACAGGCGGCACCAGAGGCTGAAATAGGAAGACATCACTCTCACGGCAATTGGCATTCAGCTGCACCTGTAAACAATCGTTGCCAAAACGTTGAATGGTCGCAGGTGAGAGCGGGACGCCTAAACAATTACAAACCTCTCGCGCCAATTCCTGGTGAGCAGTACCACTAAATATTGTAATTTCGCGCATTGCATTATCTCTCTGCTTTGTCGTCGAAGGATAGACCCCTCATTATCAACTCTCGCAGCAATATCCTCACGTGCTGTTCCTCCTTTATCCCACAACCCACCCATGATAAGCTACTGGATAAGCATGCAGTTGGGGCTTTTAGGGGCTTCTTAAGAGGGAAAACCCACACACAACACGAGGATATGCTCCGCCCTGAATTATACCAGAGTTTTTCCATCGCCGCCATCCTCGCTTTAGCGGGTCTTTGGTTGGCCTGCTCTCTCCCAAGTTCTAGGTAGGGGCTTCAATCGCCATAAACCCACAAACAATTCCTCAGTTCTAGGGATGTAGAAACCGTGGCAAATCTCGTAGACTATTAAACACAAGGAGCTGCGTGCTTGTCTGGTTGCTGCATTTCCAGAAAGCATGCCTCCTGCCCGCCTGCGGCTTTAGCAGAGACAGAGTGCAAGACAATAGCACAGAGAAGCTAAAAGGCATGGTCGTCTTTAGGGACAGTGGCAGAGAGATGCGTTCCCGAACCCGGGCTACTCTCAATATGCAGGCTACCACCAACCAGTTCCAGTCGCTCGCGTATGCCCTGCAAGCCATAAGAGCGTTCAGGCCCGATCTGCTCTGATTGTGCGCTGGCGGGATCAAAGCCACAGCCATCATCGCTCAATGAGAGACAGGCTTCCCGCTCCCCAAAACACATCTCTACCAGCACATGGGTAGCCCTGGCGTGCCGCTGTACATTGGTCAGCCCTTCCTGCGCCACACGATAGAGGGTCAGCAAGCGCGGTTTAGAGAAGCCCTCCTCACTGCCCTCGATACGTAACTCCACCATACCTTGCTCGCCGCGCACATGCTCGATCAGTTCAGCAAGGGCAGGCGCCAGGACAAAGAGTTCCCGTGTTGCTCGCAAAGCTCCGACCGAGTGCCGCACATCTTGCAAGGCCTCGCTCGCCAGGCGCTTGGCATCACTCAGCGCTTGTTCAGCCTCCTGTGGCCTCTTCTCACGAAATGCCATTGACTTCTCTAGTTGTACATTGATAATGGTGAGATAGTGGCCCAGGCTATCGTGGATATCACGCGCCAGGCGATTGCGCTCTCTAGTGGTTGCCAACTCCTCCACCTGTTCGGCGTAGGCCTTGAGCTGCTGGTGCGATTCTCCAAGTTCAGACAGTAATTGTTCGGTGCGCATCCGGCTGGCTCTGGCAAGTAGGACCACACGCGCCATCGCCATCGCGAAAACCACACCGGAGAAAAACAGGATCATGTCATGAATATTGCTTGCTTTATACCACCAGCCACGAGTATAAACGCTCATTTTTATGAGATAGATCAGGCATGTCCAGGCCATCATTCCCCAGGCTACTGCATTCCCAAAGTACACATAGGACAGAAACGGCAAAATGAGATACAGAAATGCAGAAAACATAAAATGGTCACTTTGGGAGGCTATTTCAATCAAGATGATACGTATGATCATCAGGACAATTGCGGGCCTGGTGGGTGTATTTTCCTCATAGAGCCAGTATTCCAGCCGATCTATCCCAAGCAAACCAGCAATCGACGCCAACAACAAGGGTGTGCTCCAGGGAGACGTTGCTCCACAACCGCAGACAACAATATATTTGTTATAGAGAAAGGGGATCAGCACGGCGAGACATACGCAGGTTGAAACCAGGTCAAAAGGTTTGGGCATCAACCACCAGGTCCAGCCATGCCTGCGGAGGGATCGTGGCTGAGAGGATCTGATGGGCTGAGATGGTTTTTCGATCTGCATAACGAGTGTGCTTCCATAAAACAAGGGAGCAGGTGACAACGATTGATCAAAAATAGTGTACCAGAAAGAGAGGCAACACTACAATATGCCAGACTTCACACCAGAGTAGCCAGAAGTCATATGACCTCTGACTGGTTCCACCTGCATGATGACCACAGAAAATAGCTCTAGTGGCCTATAACGTTTCGCTCAACAACATTTATACTTGGACTGTGTTGAAGATACATTCTTTTCTATGAGGTTCCTGAACTTTCTCAATGTGATGAACATGGCTTTTTGAATTAGAAAGGACAAATAAATAGATGGCCTCTCTCTTCTCGCAGGGAAAACACATATTCATGACTGGCAATAAAGCCGACGCGATAGGCGGAATCGGCTTCGACCGACTGATGGTGGCGCTGGGCTGCTGGTTTATAGGAGGACTCTATATCGATGGCTGGGCGCATGGCCATGGCTTTGTGGATAACACATTTTTTACGCCCTGGCACGCCATTCTCTATTCCGGCTACTTTGCCAATGCCGCCGCACTCATCGCGACTACGTTTATCAATCACAGACGTGGCGCTGGCTGGTTGCAGGCCATCCCGAACGGCTACGAACTGGCCCTCTTCGGCGCCCCCCTGTTTACCGTAGCGGGCGTTGGGGATCTGATCTGGCACACCCTCTTTGGCTTTGAGGTTGGAATTGCGCCGCTGCTCAGCCCTCCTCACCTGATACTGGCGTTTAGCGGCCTCTTAATGATCAGCGGACCCTTCCAGGCCGTCTGGAGACGCGCTGACCGCCGAACGACACAGAGCTGGTCAACGCTGCTGCCGGGCCTGATCTCGCTTTTCCTGATCCTATCCATCCTGTCATTCTTCACCGAATTTGCACAGCCCTTTAGCTTGCGATACCTGGCCATCAAAAACTATACAAATCAGAACGGCTCGCTGGGCGCAGCTGGCATCATCATCCAGGCGGGCCTGCTCATGGGCACGATCTTACTGGCCGCACGGCGCTGGCGATTACCAGGAGGGACCATCACGTTGATCCTGGGGGTCAATGCCCTGCTGATGGCTGTGCTGGACGATGGCTATATGCTTGTGCCAGCTGCGGTCGTGGTAGGTGTTGTGGCTGATCAAATGGCAGCCATCCATCAGGCGGTTGGAGGCCTGGAGAGCGTTTGCATTCCTGGTTCCGCTCATCTACTACCTGGGCTACTTCCTCTCGCTCCTGCTTTACTATCAAAGCATCACATGGACGCTGCACCTCTGGCTTGGCTCCACAATCGTAGCGTCTGTTGCCGGCCTGCTGCTGAGCTACCTGCTGGTGCCTCCACAATTTCCTACTGAGGCTGAGGAGTAACAATAGTAGCGTTCAGAAGAAGACTATGTGCTTCTTCTTCGGTCGCGCCTCTTATGACTCATCCCGAATGGTGATCCCGTTGGTAAACAGCCACCAGGTTTGCAGAAGTCTGCAGAAAAGTCTGCAGGTTCTGGGAACTACAGGCTTTTCTGAGTCCGCTCCAGAAGGGGGTTGAGAGGGTAAAGTCTGCAGAAAAAGTTTCCTAACGGGATCACCATTCGGGATGAGTCATACATTTCCTATCGCAGCATGAAAAGCCTCTCAAGACAGCGCCTGCGCCCTCGCCATAGCGTATAATGGAACTGATTTCATTTCTGCTGAGAGGACCACGACACTTTGACCTACCTCAAGTTTATGGGGACCGGTGATTCCCAGGGAATTCCCCGCCTGCTCTGTCTATACTACAATTTCATTACTAACTCTGGTTGCTCGTTAATTTAAAAGAATGGGGCTTAAAAACTATGCAAAAAATTATTATTCTGCACAGCAACGACATCCACGGCAATATTGAAGGGCTGGCCCGTATCTCAACCCTCGTGAAACAGATTAGAGCCGAAAATCCCGCTATTCCAGTCTTCTATCTCGATGCGGGTGATATTGAAGAAAACACTGTACGCGTGAGCAATTTTACACGTGGGGCCGCTATGCACCGCCTGCTCAGTATAGCGGGTTGCCAGGCTGAGACGATTGGCAATGGCGGCATCCTACGCTACGGTTTCGAGGTGCTGGCCGATTATGGCACCATGGCACAACATCCTTTGTTGCTCGCTAATATTCGCAGGCCAGATAATAGCCAATACCAGGGCGTACAGGACACTACGATTCTGCAGGAAAACAAGCTTAAACTGGGCCTGATCGGCATTACAGACAACCTTGGGAATGAATATAGCAGGCGCTTCGGTCAGCTTGTGCTCCCTGAAGTTCCTCTGGTGCGTAGGCTGGCAGGGCAACTGCGCCATCAAGGGGCCGACGCGGTGATCTTGCTCTCGCATATGGGACTGGATCAGGATCGGGAGTTGGCCGCTGATCTGCAAGAGGAGATTTCGCTGATCATTGGTGCGCATAGCCATCACGCGCTATCAGAAGGTGAGCTGGTTGGCAAGGTCTTAATCGCTCAGGCCGGTATTTTCGCGCAATATCTGGGACGTCTGGACCTGCTCTGGGACGATACACAACTTATCGTCGAAGAGGCATCCCTCATCCCTATTGATGCCGAAATTACGCCAGATCCAGCGATACAGGCAGAAATCGAAACCATTGAGGCGGATCTCGTCGATTTTCTGGATGTCATTGTCGGCGAACTGGCAGAGCCGCTGGACTTCGCAACAGACCGTGAATGCAAAATGGGCAATATGATGGCTGATATGCTGCGAGCACGTATGCAAGCGGATGTAGGCATTATCGTCGCTATCAACGCAGGCATTGGGCCTCTCGCCGCTGGTCCGCTGCGGCGCAAGACACTATGGGAGACCTGCCAATCGATTATGAATCCCGCGGTCACGCAGATGACAGGCGAGCAATTATGCGCTGTCATTGCCCGCGGACAGGATCGGGCCTTCGCAGCCAGTGGCTCACGTGCCCAGCGTTGCCATGAGCGCGGACTGCTGCACCTCAGCGGAGCCAGCATCAGAGATGGACAGATCTTTGTTGGAGAACAGCTCATTCAGCCTGAGCAGTTCTATCGCGTGGCAGCCAGCCATTGGGAACTGAGAGATTACGGCGGCTACGTCAAAAAAGCCTGGGACCTCTCCATTACCTACGATGTCCCGACCACCCTCTGCGATGCAATGGAGGCGTATCTGATGGAATGTAGCCCAATTCGTGTGAGCAGTGGGAGATTGGGGTAGTAGAGTCGCCTGTGGAGAAAGCTCTCGCGGGAGCGAAGATACGAATCTGGCAGAAGGCCTCTCTCATAAGCAAATAAATATACTATAAATAGGATGATTATTTTACAATATTTAACTATTTTTTAATGATCGCATAATCTGGCCAGGATACTTTAAATAGGAAGACGACGATTCTTAAACTTATCCTTAAAGCAAGGAGCGGTGTTCCGCATGTTAATAGAAGAAAGCCAGTCACTAGATATACATATAAAGAGACAACGTATTCAGAGTGTATTAGCTGAACTTGATAATAGTCAACTGACCGGCTTCCACTGGAAAGCCATGGTCACTTCCGGCATGGGCTTTTTCACTGACGCGTATGACCTCTTTATCATTGGGGCCGCACTCGCCATTCTGACCCCGCTCTGGAACCTTAATGCCCTGCAAATTTCGCTGGTTGGTAGTACCTCGCTCCTTGCCGCTGCCCTGGGTTCATACATCTTTGGTCGCTTAGCCGATCGGATTGGTCGCCACGCTATCTACGGGCTTACGCTGGTCGTGCTTGCGATAGGGGCGATCCTGACATCGCTTGCCCCCAACATCTACTGGCTGCTGATCTTTCGCTTTATTATGGGGCTTGGTATCGGCGGCGACTATCCGCTCAGCGCCACACTGATGAGCGAATATGCCAACCGCAAAGACCGTGGCAAGTTGATTACAATGGTCTTTTCTATGCAGGGCCTGGGGCTGATCCTTGGCCCTCTGGTGGCCATCCTGCTGATGATATCGGGCATTCAGTCTGATTGGACATGGCGTATTATGCTGGGGCTTGGCGCGGTGCCCGCCCTGGCGACCTTCTATCTACGCCGACAAATCAAAGAAACTCCCCGCTTCGCCTTAATGGTGCAGGGCAATGTAGAGGGCGCCAGACAAACAGTGAAGAGTGTGACCAGCGCGAACCCCATCCTGAACGGCCACAACGGCTCAACTCCTGCGACTAAAAAGAGCCGCACATCGCAAAAGTCGTGGCTCTACCTGCTACGAACCCCACGCTACCTCAGCTGGATGATCGGGACGGCAGGAGCCTGGTTCCTGCTCGATATCGCTTATTATGGGACCACCATTTCCAGCCCACTCGTGCTGCAATCGTTGAATCCCCATTCTCATCCGGTCACCGATATGTTCTATACCCTGCTGATCTTTCTGGTGGCCGCCCTTCCTGGCTATATAATAGCAGCGTTAACCATTGACCGGCTGGGGCGTAAGACGATCCAGTGCTTCGGCTTCGCTATGATGGCGCTGGCCTACGGCCTGCTCGCGGTCATACCCGGTTTAACCCAGGTCACCGTCCCTTTCCTCGTGGTGTATGCCCTCTCCTACTTTTTTACCGAGTTTGGCCCCAACGTCACCACCTTTGTCTATCCAGCGGAGATCTTCCCGGTGATGGTCCGCAGCACCGCGCACGGTATTGCCGCCGCCCTGGGGAAATTTGGCGCGTTCATTGGAGCATTCATCTTCCCTTACCTGCTGGGTACCTGGGGTCTGCCGAGCGCGATGGCGGTATCGGCGATTGTTTCACTTGGCGGACTGATCCTTACAGCGGTGACGCTGCCCGAACCCAACCAGCGCTCATTGGAGGAGATCTCTGGCACCCATGCTGTGATGGAGGCGGAGCCAGTGGGGGCTTGAAATCAGCTTTTTTTGCGAGCTATCAGGCTTGAGCCGTTTCTGTCAGCTTGCTCCCCGTCGCCTGGATCTCTCGCGAGATTCTTCCCCCTCGCACAAGAATATATGCAGTCACCAACCAGAACCAGACCAGGCTGACCAGCGAGATCGCCACCGTCCAGCCTCCTGCGTCCGGGATCAAGGTCAGCGGGCCAATCGTTCCTGTGAGCGGGACCGTCAGCGGTACAAGCAGAGCGGTCAGGCAGAACACCGCCAGAGTGAGATACGCACGCGTTTCTTGAAAGGCCAGCGCGATAAAGAGGAAATGCAGGCCCAGGGCCAGCAATGCTCCAGGAACCGCATACTCTGGATGATGGATGACACGTGCGATCACATTTGCCAGTACAAACCCAACCAGCGTCACCGCATTTCCGGTGATATAGAGCCAGACAACACGGCTACTCGCAAAGAGCCGGGGGCCTGCCAGCCCCCGCAAATACGTCGAGAACTGCAAGGTGAGAAACAAGAGAGGCAGAGCGAGCACGAGAGGCAGCAGCACAGCGAGAGCCTGCGGTACCCCCTCGATAACTTCCATGATGAAAAAACCCCAGCCCCAACTCATGACCGTATAGACCCCAAGCGTAAATCTCATATTCCTGAGTGTCCGAATGTCGTTGTCCATATGTTACCAATTCCTTTCGTTCTGGCCAGTTCATACATGGTGGGCAATACACGATACGTATGACACAACGGCGTTTGCGTCCCTTTCCCGCTTCGTCCTGAATGCGAGCGCGTGCAACTTCTTTTGATAAGGTAAAGTGTAACTCTATTCCGTAAATAAAGCATCGCAGTACGGATGGATGCGTGGGTGGATTTTTGGTGCGTCCATGCTCCACCCTGGGATGGAGAGAGCAAACAAACCATGAGAAGTTGGCGACTATTTTCTCAGCGAGATTATACGATATAATACTTCAGGCTGATGTGGCGAGACGATACAGAAACGTCGAATAGCATGAGGAGAAACCGTCTATGCACATCTCATCGGGCATCCCACTATTTGGCAACGTATCGGAGGAGCAAATCTCAAAGGGGCTAGAACAGAGGCCAGAAAAATGCTCAGTGTTCGACAATCTGTACGTGTTAGGCATTATGCCGGGCGCCTCTACGCGCGTTATGATCATCCCCATCACCTTCATGGTGATCTTCTGCCAATTCTCGATCCTCTTCTGGCTGCAGCATAGCGCTGCGTTGACACTGGCTGGGACAGAAGCGCTCTTTCTTGCCAGCATAGGACTGATACTCCTGGCAAATAGATCCGCCCATTTCGTAGCGGTCCTCGCCTGCTTCGGCGCTATCCTGTCCCTGAGTATAGCCCTCAATACTCTGTTTCATTACCATGAGACCTATGATCTGTTTCAAGGCTACTGGGGAAACTACGGGCTGTGGATGTTGTGCGGTTTCGCCTGTTACCGTTTTCCGGCGAGCTGGTCCTGGCTTTTGATAACAATTTGCGTGAGCGTCTCAGCAGGTACCAGCGGACTCGAGCAGTTGCTTACCACACATCAGTTTCGTGATAGCGCCCCTATTATTCTGAGCTTAATAGCAATAGGGTGGTTCTGCTGGTTTTGTGGGATGTCGCGCTCCAGAGCCACCGCTTTTATGGAATTGCATGCGGTGCAGGAACAGCTGCGCAGAGAGATCGTGCATACCGAGGAACTGTCCGCCACTCGCGAACGAACGCGCATTGCCCGCGACATTCACGATGTGCTGGCCCACTCGCTAACTATCCTCTCGATCCAGGTGCAGGCGGCTCGCCAACTGGTACACAGCGATCCCGAACGTCTCGCCACAAAACTGGATGAAATGGCGGTCTTGCTGCGCGAGAGCACGATGGAGAGCCGACGTGTGGTTGGCCTGCTGCGCGCACCCGAGACTACCATAGCACCATATCATACTATCGCAACCCATTTACGCACAATCATAGAAAGCTTCAGCGAGCGCAGCGGGATAGCTTGCCTGTTTGCAGAAACGGGGGCAGCACAGGCCATCAGCGCAGAGCAAGAGAAGACGCTACAATTTGCCTTGCAAGAAGCGCTCACCAATGCCCATCGTCACGCAGGGGCCTGCACGATCTGGGCCGAACTACTCTGGCAAGAGGCACAGGTCACACTGCAAGTACGCGATAATGGGCAGGGACAGGCCTCTGAACAATCGCAGAACGGAGTCCATAATGGTCATCATGGCCTGCAGGGTATGTGCGAGCGCGCCACCGCCATCGGAGGAGAGTTTCAAGCGCACACCCACCCGGATGGCGGCTTTATGATTACGCTCGCTCTCCCTCTTAATGGATTAGAGCAGATAGTCAGGAGATAAGTGATGAGTGAGCAAAAGATCCGCGTGGCCCTCGCCGACGATCAGCGCTTGCTGCGCGAGGGATTACGCATCATTCTCGAATCGGCGCCAGATATCGTGGTGCCTGGCGAGGCTGAAGATGGAGAGGCGGCCATCCAGCTCGCGGCAACCGCCCTGCCTGATGTGATGTTGATGGATATTCGCATGCCAAAGTGCGACGGGATTGCAGCCACCAGGATTATTCACCGGGCCCATCCAAACATCCGCATCATGCTCCTGACCACCTATGACACGCCCGACCTGGTGATCGAGGGCCTGCGTGCTGGCGCAACGGGTTATCTGCTCAAAGATTGCAGTGCTGAAGAACTCTGTTCAGCCATACGCTCAGTTGCTCGCGGACAGGTACTTCTCCAGGCTACCAGCGCGGCTCAGTTGCTCGCGGGCCTCTCTCCCCCAGCGTCTCCATCGTCTCCACACGCACAACAACTGGGGTTGACCGGGCGCGAATACGCTGTTCTGCGCTTAATTGTCCAGGGGCGGAATAATAGCGAGATTGCGAAAGCGTTATATGTGGGTGAGGCCACCGTCAAAACCCATATCAACCACATCTTCGCTAAACTGGGTGCGCGCGACCGCGCGCACGCGGTGGTGCTGGCCCACCAGTTTAGCCTCGTCTCACCGTAGGGTCACCCCTTGAGAGGGCCTGGTGATATAAAAGACCATCAAAATACCCTTGACCTTCCAGCGGTGGGAAGGTGTATGCTTCTTTCTAGAAGGAGATATCAACGCGATGATGCAGACACTAAGATCGTTTGAAATGAGAAGTAGAGGACAGTTCGAGAGCCTCACCATCAGTCAGGTAAGCCGTATGACAGGCGTGAATGCCAAAGCGATTCGTTACTACGAAAGTATTGGTTTGCTGCCACGTCCAGCTCGCTTTGCGAACAGCTATCGGCGCTACAATATGGTCGATGTCAATCGCCTGATCTTGCTGCGCAGCATTCGCGATCTGGGCGTTCCTCTTACACAGGCCAGGCAGTTGCTGATCGGGTCCTCTGATGCGCGCTGCCTGGATGTGCAGCAGGAACTCATACGCCTGGTAAACGCTCGCCTGCTGGCCCTTGACCAGGAGATCGCTGAACTGCACCAGTTACGCGACGAGATAGCCAGTTACCAACACGAGCTGGCCGACTGCCATCCCGATGAACGTGCATCGTTTCGTACCTGCATTGATATGTCCTGTCTCGCTCTAGCAAAGGAAACACCCGGAAAGGAGAATATGGATGATGGTCTGTAATCAAGTAGAACAGTGCCCTTGTAGCTGCGATTGTCCTTGTGGTTGCGGTTGTGGCGATTGTTGTGGCTGTAAGAAGTAATATTGAAATCCCAAAGAAGGAGTAAGGATTTGTGATGGAGAGCAAGAAACAACCCTTTCCAGAAACGGCAACATTTGCTTGCCTCATACAGGATCCTGAGCAGCAGCGGCAGCGGGGGCAGGAAGTTGCCGCTCTGTTTTCAGGAGCACAGCGTATCCAGGAATTAAGCGATGGCTACGCCTTCAGCTTTCCCGCCGACCCCTCATGGGCCAGCAAACTGCTGGAATTCATTCTGTTTGAGAAGGAGTGTTGCCCCTTCTTCACCTTCGAAATGGTTTTTGAGCAACACCATGGGCCACTGGAACTGCGCCTGCGTGGACCAGAGGGAGTGAAAGAGGTGTTGAGAAATACTGCCTGGCTTGATGGGGCGGTAGTTGAATAACCCAATGTGCCATTTTCCGGCCTGAGGCCGGTTCCCCATTGGCGTCTAACCAAAGAGGTCTTTTCTCTTCTTCTCTTTCGACTTCTTTCCGGTTCGCCAACAGGATCCTTCCAATGTTACACGCCGAGGCAGCTAAGGAGAAGCTCGGAAATGCCGCTTTTGCTAGTGTTACAATTGTACAATTATACAATTGTATAATTGTAACACTACAAGGGGGAGGTTCGCCCACGTCCCACATTTTGGGGTAACGGGCAAATCCCCATTCTGCTACTTGACACATCGCAATCGAACTTGTTATTATTAGGGCAGCAATGAGGAGAGGGATTCCCCTCATTACTGGATGGCTGTTATGCGCCCATAGCTCAGTGGATAGAGCAAGCGACTTCTAATCGCTAGGCCGGGGGTTCAAATCCCTCTGGGCGCGCCTCCAAGCTGTAGACGTAAGGATGTCTCTACAGCTTATTTTTATAGTTCGTAATCTTTTGCCCACTTAATGTTCTTCTGCTGATTATTTCTAGGTGGCGCCAGTCGTAATACCATGTGCGCGCCCGTTCCTGTTTCCGCCACTGCAACCATATAGACTCTCCCTGTATCTGGCGAATACACTCCAAACCACTCAGCTTTGCCGTGGTAGTTGTGACTTTTTCGACCCCATTCTGCGGCTGTAGAGATATTAAAGGTCAAACATGCACCATTGTTTGAGAGCCAGGCCAATTTACATTGAACGCGTACAAATTCAGTTGTGCCGCCTTCTTTATCGACGACATAGGCGAGGTCATAGCTAAGTGAGCTATTCCAGGGATGTAAGACTTCATATCCGAGCTGGATCAATCTATTTAAAATAGCAGTTTCAGCTTGCAGGCCGCGTAGTTGTGTAATTCCCATCATATACCTCTTTTCATCTTGCCAACCAGGTCCAGACAATACACCTGAGTATTTGTTCCTCTTCACCTTTGATGAAAGCTTTTTATAGCTGTCTAATAATAGATATCTATTATTAGACAGCTATATAATAATATTCTAAAACAGGTATTCATGTCAAGAGGTAGATGTGGTAAAATGCCTTAAAGCATAAAAATTGGAGTAGGAACGTGTTACGATTAAAGATTAAAGAGTTAGCAGAAGAGAAAGGGATTAACCAGGGGAAATTGTCGAGGCTGGCGGATGTGGGCTACTCGACCATACGGCGTATTTTCGATGATCCCTACACCTCTATCAATTTTTCGACGCTGGAGCGGATAGCCAGGGCGTTGGGTGTGCCGGCAAAGGATTTGATTGAGGAGATAGCGGATAAGCAGGAGTCGGGAGGGGAATGAGGTATGGAGGGGTTGGTGGTGTGTGAGATGGGGAAAGGGGTGGGACGGGGCTGATAAATCAACGGGATGACCTACGGCCCTCGATAAATCGACCTATATATGGGGGTGACCTGTATATAGTGTATAAAGGAGGAGAGAGTATGTCAACGCAAC
>Ga0070730_10003100_pt1 | contig 14997 bp, 15 predicted proteins | sample Coa_R1_3_FD_66447 | JGI IMG/M metagenome (GOLD analysis project Ga0070730, IMG submission 66447) | Surface soil microbial communities from Centralia Pennsylvania, which are recovering from an underground coalmine fire - Coalmine... | ecosystem: Environmental > Terrestrial > Soil > Unclassified ...
TATCCGCCGATGATGTTTGCGCCGCCCGCTCCATACGGCCAGCCGGTGTCATACGCACCGCCCCCGCCGGTGGTGCTGCCCGCGCCGCAGCCACAGCCGCCAACGATGACAACACCCTCGTAACGGCGCAGTCAACGGCGGAAGTGTGTGGTAAGGTAAGTATCCGAGAGTCCGGGCATTAGGTCACATCGCGTTATCATCGGGCTGCGTGGTCGTCTGCTTTAACAACGACGTGCGCGGCTGGGCCTATGGGCGCCGCACCGCCGCGCGATATGCGATCCAGGCAATATATGCTATAACAGTGGAGGGGGCATATGCGGCAGATTCTCCTTGCGGACGACAGCTTAAGCATCCGACAGATGATTCGCGCGATGCTGGAGCCGGAAGGGTATTTCTTGATCGAGGCAACGGACGGCGTGGAAGCGCTCGCTGCGATGCGCATGTATACCGAGCCGCTCGTGGTGCTACTGGACTATCAAATGCCCAACATGGATGGCGAAGATGTGCTGCGCGAGGTCATAGGCGCCGGTCCGCCACTCTCCACGCACGAGTACCTGGTAGTTTCCGCCAACGCCAGCACGTTCCCCGACTCGTTTATTGACCTGTTGCGGCATCTCTCCCTGCGCGTCATCCCCAAGCCGTTCACCCGCGAGACACTCGTCACCGCGGTGGCGCAGGCGGCTGAACGCCTGGACGCGCCTCCACCGGAGCCGCTACCCAATCTGCCTGACGCCTGACGCTTGATTCGATAACCTGCCCCTTCGTACAGATTTCTGATGAACCCAGGCGCAACGTCCCGATTTCGCTTGACATTGCGCCAGAACCGCCGGTATACTCGATGCAGTCCGCTATTGCGGACACCGGGTTAGCTGCCTTCGACCAGGCGCGTTGATGCGAGAGCACAGAGAGGAGACGAGCAAGATGGCTAGCTGGATGACAAACAGCAGCGGCTTCCGCCCTACCACTGTGCCCGTCGCGCGCCTTCGTGTCGAGGCCGGTATGTGCGCCGCGGCTGGCGGGTTTGTCTTCGCCAGTGGCCGCAGTGTGCCCAGATCCCAGGAAGCGAGCGTTTATCCTCGTAGGCGTTGAACGCACGCAACCGAGTAACCGTCCAGGATCATGGGCACGCGGCACACGTCGCAGCCCATGATCCTTTTTTTGTTGTTTGCGGCAAGCTCCCAGAGGGGGGGGCATCCAGCTGCTCGTGGAGGGTGGATCTTGAACATGATTTCTATACCTGACAGGAGATGTCAAGAGGTGTCGTGTATCCTGATTCTGCTGAGCAATCGCTGGGAAATGTGCTGCGCTGCCGTCGCCGAGAGGGGGATTCTTTGGCAATCTTGAATGATGACCTGATTGCACCGGAACACGTTGAGTATTCCGTCGAAGTCGCGCCTACTCGCCGCACTGGCATGCTGACGGCAGCGGAGCTTGCGGACCTCGACAACCACGATGCGCTGGTCATCGAGCATGTCTCCAAGCGCTTTACCAAGACCGGCGAGCGACCTGGCTGGCTGCGCTGGGGTCAGGCACGCAAGCGCGGACCGAAGATCGTGCGCGCGGTGGACGACGTTACGCTCACCATCCGGCGGCGCGAGATTTTAGGGGTGCTCGGCTCCAACGGATCGGGCAAGTCTACACTCATCCGCCTGATCTCGACACTGCTGCTTCCCGATGAAGGCAACGTGCGCATCTTTGGATACGACGTTGAGCGCGACGAGCGCATGGTGCGCCGGCTGATCAATCGTGTCAGTGTCGAAGCGGCCTTCTTTCGCAAGCTAAGCCCGATGGAGAATCTGCTGTACTCCGCGCGACTCTACGGCGTACCGGGAGGGCAGGCGCGTGAGGATATCCGCTCGCTGCTCACACGGCTCGGTATCAAGCCAGACCGCATCGGGCAGCCGCTCGAAAGCATGTCGCGCGGCATGCAGCAGAAAGTGGCTATCGCGCGTGCGTTTCTCACGGCGCCCATTCTCTTGCTGCTGGACGAGCCGACCACCGGCCTCGACCCGCGCTCCAAGCAGGATGTGCAGCGGTTCGTGCGCGAGCTACGCGATACCCACGATGCCACCATCCTGCTCACGACACACGATATGGACGAGGCGGAGGCGCTCTGCGACCGCATCGCGATCATTGATGGCGGGCGCATCGTCGCGATGGGCACGACCGACGAGTTGAAGGCCGCCGTTAGCGCAAAGCTCGACCATGCCGCGACACTGACCGAGGTGTTCATGGCTCACACGGGGCGCGACTGGGAAGAGGATGAACCGGAAGACGACGAGGAATAAACGCGTATTTGGCTCGCACGGCACAGGGTGTGACCCGTGTACACTCCGCTCCACTGAAGAGCGGGGATGGGATGAGGCTCATTTGTGGGAGGAGAGATAACGACATGCTTTCGGCGAAAGTCGTAGCGGGCGCGCGGACGACGGTAGGTGACGCCCTGCGCGGCGCGGGCAGCGAAGCGATAAAGAGCTACGCCTTTGTCGAGCGCGGGTGGTATCTGACGAAACGCTACTGGGCGTGGGAGCTTGTCTGGATCACCTACAACATCATCAACGCGCTTAGCGTTACCTTTATTGCGGCCAGCCTACAGAATACTATACCGAACATTCATTTCACGGCGGAGCAGATCAGCCACGCCATCCTGTATCTAACCATCGGTACGGCTGTCTGGACCTTCGTGAGCGTGGTCTTTGACAACGTCACGGAGACCGTGACGATGGAGCGTTGGGAAGGGACCATCGAGTACACCTTTATGGCTCCTGTCTCGCGGATGACGCACATGTTCGGCGCCTGCGCTTTCGCGTTGATCCACGGCTTCATCCTGACGACGGCGCAGCTCTTCGTGGTGGGGGCTTTCTTCCACCTCGATCTGAGCCACGCCAACTGGGGCTCCGCTGTGGTGTTGATGGCGCTGGGCAGCATCTCGCTCATTGGTCTCGGCACGATCTCGGCCATTCTGCCAATGCTCTTTACCGAGCGCGGCGCGCAGATGGCGTATATCATTCGGGCCATCATGCTACTCGTCTCGGGCGTCTACTACCCGATCACGGTGCTGCCTGGCTGGCTTCAGTCCGTCTCGAAGATTACGCCCACTACCTACATGCTGGACGGTCTGCGCAGCAGTATCCAGCAGGGGTATGGGATTGGCAAACTCACGGGAGATGTCTGGCCAATGGTAGTTTGCGGCGTGCTCGCCGTACCTCTCGGTCTCATCATCTTCAACCAGGCCGAACGCTACGCCAAGCGTACCGGCAAACTAAAGCGCAACGGCTAATACTCGGCCGCTCGCACGCAGATCGCTTCACGTGAAGCGATCTGCAAGCAGAGAGAACAGGGCCAGCCAGTGGAGTCTAGTTGCGTTGGATAGAAAGGCGAAGAACGACATGTCTGTTCACTTGCTTCCGGTAGACGACGCGACTGACTACGCGCGCCTGGCCGAGATGCTGCATGCCGTCAGCGCCAGTCCCATCTCAGCGGACCGGCTGCGCCTCTCCGAGATCACTATGCCGGAAGGGCAGATTCGCTGGCAGGTCATTGCCGTGGCCGGATGCGGTGCGATTGTCGGCTACGGCGAAACAGGACGCGATCCACGTATGGAGCCGGGCCACTTCTGGCTTCAGATCGTCGTGGATCCAGCTTATCGCAATCGAGGCATCGGCACCATGCTCTATGATGATGTTGCCCGTTTCGCCTGGGAGATGGGCGCAACGCATCTCACAAGTGATATGTACGGCGACCAGCGCGAGGCGCTGTGCTTCGCCAAGCGGCGCGGCTTCATTGCCGAGCGGGCGGGCGACAAGCGCGTCCGGCTGCAGCTCAACATCACGGCTGGCGTGCCGCCCTCCCCGCGTGAAGCGGTGAAGGCGCGCTACCGCGAGTTCTACTTCGAGCTGGCGATGCTTGAGGCCCGCTCATAAACGACGATATGGGACCACCTACAAACGTCTTTTGCAGGTGGTCCTGTGTCATTCAATCAAGGCGTTATCTCTCCGTGCTCCTTCATGCTGAGCCGGTTCTCCTATTCCCACACTGGCCAGTGGATGAGGTGGCCCGTCTGGCACTGGGGACAGGGCACGCCTGGAAGCTGGGCTTCGTCTTCGGCGCAAATCCGCAGCCCCGCAATGTGCCCCTCACATTCTCGTAAGCGCGCTTGCAGGAGCTGAACGGCGGCATCCAGGTCGAGCGCGTTCTCCAGCAGCGCGCCGATGCCATCGAGCGCAGATGTCGTATTGGCACCCCGCGACGCCAGATCAACGGCGAGCGCATCCAGTGTTTCCATCGTCGTCGCTTCGCCCGTTGCGACGGACTCCCGCAGGTGAGGCACGTCGCTCAGGGCCATTTCCAGGCGTCCCGCTGCCTCTTGCTCGCGATGGAGATCCAGCCAGACTCGCGAATGGCTCGCCTCCGCCAGCTCGCGTAGCGCCTGCTCGAAGGTGAGCGCGGTCGCACCGCAGCGCGGACAGATCATGGCGGCTCCGTCCGCTATCACCAGGTTTTCTGTCACGCGAACGGGCAGCCGGCACGTCCCGCAAAGTCCATCGGTCCAGTATCCGGCATGCGCCCCAGCGGCTTCCGATGCGAGCACGTACGGCTGCCCCGTGGTGTCGAGCGCGAACGGCTGGCGCTCATAGAGCAGTGCCGAGAAATCACATTGCTCGCAGCCTAATCCAATCCCACGGCCCATCCGTACGATCCTTTCACACCACGCGGCCTGTTGCCGTCGAGTATATCACTGCAGTCTCCCCACCCAAACGAACGAACGCTGATTTCTTGCCGCCAGCTCGTTGGGGTGATCTGCCCCCTGGCTCGCGTGACCACGGAAGAATGGTACAATTATGAAGCGGAATCTCCAGCGTGTGCCTGCCGCGTGACCAACGCCCGCCCGGCGCGCACGTGTAGCAACCCAGATTTGATGGTACGAGCGATATGCGACAAGACCCAAACGACGAGCGACAGGACATCCCACTCAGCGACGTGGATGAGGACGGTGTCGCAGGCGAAAGCCCACAGCAGCCGCTCGTGCGCGTCCGCTACGGCCTGGGCAAAGAGCTGAATCTCTACCCTGACGCCATCGTGGTGGAGCTGCATGAGCAGCGCGAGGAGACCCGTTACGAGCTGGACACCATCAAACGATTGATCCTCATGCCGGGAGAATATGTGCCAAGCAAGTGGGTGGTCATGCTCGATCTCGACGACGAAACCACCGTCGTCGCCGTGGATGGCATGACCAATCACCGCGATTTTCGCAAGCTCGTCGCTCAGCTGGTGGAGACGCGGCCTGATATCGAGCTGGACCCACCGGACATGGACGAGCAGATCGCGCAGGCGCTCGACATCAAGAAGCGCAACCTTTTCGGCTGCTATGGCTTCGTTGCGGCCTGCGCCATCCTCCTCTATATTATTTACCTTGTCGTCGCCTTCATCGGCGCGCACGGACCACATTGAGAGCGGGCGCGGCTTCATGCACAACATCCCACCCGAATGGATTGAACAGCTCGACGCGCTGACGGCGGAGACCGAGGGCGAGCTCGAATCCGTGGATGAGCAGCGGCTTCTCGATCAGATTGCGCACGCGGACCCTGACCTGGTGGCTTTTCTCGTTGAGCAGCTAGCCGCCCAGGAGTCACCTCAGGCCGCCGCCGCGCTTGAGACACTGGCAGCCAGCGCTGCCGCACCGGAGGCTGTCCGCTCACGCGCGCGCGCTGCGGTGGACGAGCTTACGAGCAAAGGTATCACGGCGCCACCGCCAGGAGAAGATCGGTTCTATGCTGGGTGGGCGCAGCTCGGGCGCGAGCGCGGCGAGCAGATCCTCATCTTGGGCTGGCGCGTGCCAACCGGCAAATTGGAAGCCCTGGTATTTCTGCTCGATTGGCGTGGCGATGGCCTCAAAGATTTCTATCGCACACGCGACCTGACCAGCGCCGAGTGGCGCGAGCTAGTGGAGCACAATAACCAGAAAGGAGCGCCGCTCGTCGTAATTTCGCTGGCCGAAGGCCGTGGTCTGCTCGATGCCGCGCTCGCCGAGAGCAGGCGGTTTAGCCGGCCGCTGCCACAGGAATACAAACGTGAATCTCGATTAGTTGACCGGCGTGTGTTCCAGGCGAGCGCTCCCGTCACCCATTCGCGCTCATTCGTTTCTCCTGACCTATCACCCGAAGATATCGTTTCCGCCTATGTGGCGGCGTTGCACTTTCGCGATTATGCGCTGGCAGCCGAGCTACTCGCCCGGGAGCACCCACTCCGCGCTGGACACTCCCTGGCGGAGACCCCGACTTCGCTGCATACCGCGCTCAAGCACGCCCCTCGCCGCCGCGAAGAAGTACAAACGCAGCGCGCGAGCGGTGCGGATGACGGTGAGGCAATCATCAATGCGCTCGGAAGTGAGGTGCGCATTGAGCCGAGCGGACGGCGCATCGAAAATCCAGTTCGGGAACGCTTTACGTTACGGCTCGTGTCGCGTGCGTGGCAAATCGTGGATATCACACCACAGAGCTAAGAGTTGGTTGTCGCCATAATGCGTTGCTCGTGGTACAATCGCCCCGTGGTACATGATGGTATACTATGTTCCAACGCGCCCATGTGCCATCCATCCACGCACCGACCGGTGCTCAACATGCTTTCAGTCCTGGTGGCAGATCGTGTGACCCTAAGACCTTCATAGTCGGCGCCGTTAACGTCGCTTGTATCGCAAGGACCACAGGCCCACGTCACGTGAGAGAGAGTGGGGCAGCACCATGACGACCATACGCCGCGGACTACACAAAAGTATGAGCCTGCCGGCATGGAAGTTTGAAGCCCCGCGCCTGGCGGAGCATCTGATAACACGCGAGCACCTGGTCGAGAAGATCGAGCAGCAGATCGGCAAGAAGCGCAGCAGTGGAGACGTCTTCCTGGTCAGCGCTCCTGCCGGTTATGGCAAAACCACGTTACTGGCACAGTGGGCCGCGGCATCTTCCGTGCCTGTCGCTTGGTATCACCTGGACGGCAGCGACGATGATCCGGTAGTCTTTATCCTCGGCCTCGTGCGCGCTCTGCGGGAAGCGATGCCGTCCCATAACCGTTCTCGCGGTCAATGGATGGTCAAGGAGCTGCTTGATAATCTTCACTGCGGTACCCTCTCGCCGGTGGATCTTCGACGGGCAACCACGCTCCTGATTGACGATATTCAACGCAACATCACACGTCCACTCGCGCTCATCCTCACGAGCTTAGCGGAGATCAAGGTCGGCGGCAGCACACACTCAGTGCTTGACAGCCTGCTTGCCCGACAACCAGATCATCTGCGTGTCATATTGGAGACACGCGAGGCGCCGCGGCTGCGCGTCTCTGCCTTGTTGACACAACGGCGATTGGATGGCGTAGGCGCCGACGATCTGCGCCTGCGTGACGACGAGCTGACGGCGCTCCTCTCCGTCATTGGCAAGCCGCTGGACTCCAATCGTATGGAGATGCTGCGCTCGCTCTGCGCGGGCTGGATTACCGGAGTGCTGCTGGCGACGGGAGCGCTCCTGCCGGCTTTCCTTCCCACGGCCGCAACGGAGTTTGATCGCGAGCGCGTGTTTGATTATCTCGCCTGTGAGGTCATCGAGACCTTGCCACCCTCGCTCTGTGAGTTCGCCACCGAAGCCGCTGTGCTCAGCTACATGACGCCGACACTGTGTGCCAATCTGCTGGAGCTTCCCACCGCGCGTGAGAAGCTAGTGGAGCTGGAGAAGCGGACGGGATTTGTGACACGCGCAGGCAGGCGACCAGAAGAGCCGGTGTATCACGTGCAGCCATTGCTTCGCCAGGCGCTCCTGGAACGGTTGGAGCAGGGACCTGACGGGCCGGCGCGCCGCCGTGAATTGCACGAGCGCGCGGGCCTGCTGCTTGAAGCTGTTGATGAGCATGATGAGGCGGTCCAGCAATACGCCCAGGCAGGCTGCTATGAGCGCGTGATCGCAGTGATCGAGGCAAATCGCGGCATGCTGCTGCGCGCGGGACGCGGCGCCACACTGACGCGGTGGCTTGATCTGCTGCCACATGCTGTCTGCGAGAGCCGGCCCGAGTTAGAGATTTTGCTGGCCGATATACACCGTCAGGCTGGGCGTCTTGCCGAAGCGGAAGCGGCAGCACGGCGCGCCTGCGATATCGTCTTGCCTCGCTCCAAGAGCGATCCTCTGCTAGCCGCGCGGGCACTGGTTGTACGTGCCCATATCGCATCTCCTCTCGGTCACTTCGCGGACGTATGCCGGGATTGCGAGGCTGCGCTGCGTCTAGCGCCGGATGACGCCGACGAGATTCGGATTCAAGCGGGGTTCTTACTGGCGTCCGCGATGCAGGCCCTCAACGGGCCCACCGCTGCCTGGCAGTATCTCGAAGGGCTGGAGGAGCGATGTACGCGCCAGCGCGATCTCTGGACGCTGGCACGGCTCAACTACCTGCGGTCACGTTTGCTGATCGCACAAGGGGCCTACGCGCAGGCGGAGAAGATGGCGTCTGCCGCGTTGCTCACCGCGCAGGAAGCGGGTGACGAGATAGATTCCATCATCATTCGTCTCAATCTCGGCTATATCAAGTGGCGAACAAATCAACCGGCTGCCGCGCGACAACACTTTGAGATTGCGTATACGCTCGCGGAGAGCGCGGGAGACACCTTATATAAGGCGTATGCGGTGGCAAATCTCGGTGATCTGGAGGTCGCGGTTGGGGACTTCGCACAGGCTACGAGCACGTACGAACGGGCGGTGACTATCGCGACCTCAGCCGGTGATACGCACCTCCGGGACTATGCGCTTGCCAACCTGGGATATGCGATGACACTTGATGGTCAGCCACAACAGGCAGCCGCGCTGCTCGCGCCTGAGCTGACGCGATCACGTGATGCCGGCCATGAGGTTGATTGGGTCACACTAGCCATCGTGTTAGGGCTAGCCTATGTCCGAGATAGCGTGGCCACTGAAGCGATTCCATTGTTGCGCGAAGCGTGCGCGCGCGCCCACGCCTGCGGAGGGGTCAACGAATATGTTCAGGCAGAGCTCCATCTCGCGGCTGCCTACGCCGCACTGCACGATGGCGCACTTGCCATTGAAGCCCTTCATACCGCGCTTGACACGGCTGAACGTGCTGACGGCGTCACGATGCTTCTCACCGAGGTGCGCCACCTTCCCGAAGTTGCTTCTATCATAGCGGAATCGCCGCACCCACTCGCGGAGGCGTTTCGACAACATATCCAGGATCTGGAGGGGCAAGGACACGAGCCGGTTGACCAGCAGGGGCGGAGTCCAGATACCTTATCCCACGTCGAGGATGAACCCGTGCGGGTATTCGCTCTCGGTGAGGCACGCATCTTCGTCGGAACTGAGCGAATTACACGCTGGCGCAAACCGCTTTCGCGTGAGTTACTGCTGTTCCTGCTCGATCAGGGCGAGCCCGTCCATAAAGAGACCATCCTCGAAACGTTCTGGCCGGACAAAGATCCTGAACAGAGTGAGAGCGCCTTCCGGCAGGTACGTTTTTGGCTCAAACAGTCGCTTGGCCGCGAGTGCCTGGCACAACAAGAGGGTCGCTGGCGGCTCACCATTGAGTGCTGGCACGATGTGCGCGAGTTCGAGCGTTTGGTGGACGACGGCGAGCGCCTCTTCCACGAGGGGAAGCTCTCACAGGCGGCGGTTACGCTTCGCCAGGCGCACACCTACTGGACGGGCCACTACCTCGAAGACATCTATAGCGACTGGGCAATTCTTCGTCGAGACGCGCTGAGTAGGCGCTATCTGATGTCTCTGGAGCGGCTGGCGGATATCGAAACCCAACTAGGCCATCATGACGAGGCCGTGCAGCTCTACTATCAGATACTGGAAGCGGAGCCCCACCGTGAAACGGCGCACCGCGCGCTGATGCGCCACTTCGATCAGCGTGGTGAGCCTGCCGAGGCTATCCATCAATTCGCGCGCTGTCACAATATCCTCAAGCGCGAGCTGGGCATCTTGCCGTCACGCGAAACCAATAGTCTGTACCGCTCGATTCGCGCAAAACTGTTGACGCCGCGCGCCACCAGCGTTCGATAATCGTCTCAGGCAACACTGCGCTCGGTGGTAATACTCAGGCGCACGCCGATAGCTGCGTGTCTATGCGTGCGTGCATTCCGATTCCTCCTGGGTAGCCATACTTCGCGTCACAGAAAATAACGGGCCTCGGCGTATCGGTGACACCGGCTTCGAGAGCGGTTTTGCGCAGAATCGCGCGCTTTGGGCGCGCGGTGTAAACGCTGGGTAAACGGTCCCTCGGGTACCATGTGTCCAGACGCACCGGACCACGATGTCATTGTTTCGTCCGCGAGAGCGAACCCGATGCAACACATCTGAACGAGGAGAGCCGCAATGCAAGTACAATCTTTCATTACCCACTCAATCCAGCCACAAACGCTCGTCGCCACATCATCGCGTGCCCGGCGATTTATCGCGCTGGTGACAGTCTGCGCGGTCCTGGCAGGTGGAGCATTGTTCGCGCATCCAGCGACTCCGTCTCATGGGGCATATGCGACTCCGCACGTGCTCGTGACGAGCACAGACGTAGGGACGGGCGGCGGCCCAGGTTTCTAGTGCATTTACCGCCTTGCGGCAGAGTTTTGTGCGACACAGTGACGGCGCCCGAATGATGCCCGGTAAGGATGCATGTCACGGTTCTGGAAGAACCAGAACTAGGAAGTAACGGGGACGCAATGTCGCGTGAAGAGTGGGAGCTAGCTATGGCGAGAGCCGTCGTGGAGCGGGCTTTTCGCGCTCGGCTTCTTGCCGACCCCGCTGATGCGCTCGGTGATTATGGGCTTCCCGCGAGCCAGCGGTATGCGGTGGACGGCATGCGGGCCAACTCGCTCACGGAACTGGCGGCTCGCATGCTGCGATTGGCGGCAAGCGCCTGGGGACCTGGCTTCGATGGAGTCGCGCTGGAAAGCGACTCTCTCTAGCCGGCTGTGTAGGGGTGCCGACGGCAAGGCCGTCGTGTAGGCGCAAGGACGTGCCAAGAGCAAGGACGCAACGGCATCCCTTTGGGGGCATCCAGGCGTGAGCTAGCGGCGCTCCGCCACTCGCGCGAATGCGCGCCGCGCCGCCGCGATGGTTCGCCCGATGTCCCCATCGTCGTGGGCAAGCGAGATGAACCCTGCCTCGAACTGCGAGGGAGCCAGGTAAACTCCCTGCTCAAGCATAGCGTGGAAGAATATCCCGAAGGCGGCGGTATCCGAGCGCTTCGCGCTGACTTCGTCGGTGACGGGACCGGGCGTAAAGAATGTGGTGAACATCGAGCCGGCACGCGTCTGAAACACGGGAATGCCAGCTGCTCGCGCGGCTTCGCCGATACCCTGCGTCAGAGCGGCGGAGAGCATTTCGAGCCGCTCGTAGGTTCCTGGCTCGCGGAGCAAACGCAGCTGGGTCTCTCCGGCAGCCATCGCCAGGGGATTGCCCGAAAGCGTGCCTGCCTGATAGACTGGCCCAGAGGGCGCCACGCGCGCGAGGATATCGCGCCGGCCGCCATAGGCGGCGGCGGGCAGGCCGCCACCGACGATTTTGCCAAGGCAGGTCAGGTCCGGCGTGATACCGTAGAGCGCCTGCGCCCCGCCATAGGCCACGCGGAAGCCCGTCATCACCTCGTCGCAGATCAACAACGCGCCGAACTGGCGCGTGAGGTCGCTCAAGCCAGGAAGGAAGCCCGGCTGGGGTGGGATGCAACCCATGTTGCCAGCCACCGGCTCGACGATGACGGCGGCAATCTCGTCTGGGAAGCGCTCGAATAGCGCCCGGACGGCGGCGAGGTCGTTGTAGGGTGCGACGAGTGTCTGGGCCGTCGTCTCCGGCGGAACACCGGGGCTGTCGGGCGTGCCAAGCGTCAGTGCGCCGGAGCCCGCCGCGACGAGCAACAAATCCGCGTGACCATGGTAGCCTCCGGCGAACTTGAGAATCTTGCTGCGATTAGTGTAGGCGCGGGCTAGGCGTAGCGCGCTCATGGTCGCCTCGGTGCCAGAGTTGACGAAGCGCACCATCTCGATACTCGGCATTGCCTGGATAACCAGCTTCGCCAACCGCACCTCGGCCTCCGTGGGAGCACCAAAGCTGGTGCCGCGTCGCGCCGCATCCGTGACGGCGGCGACGACGGCGGGGTGAGCATGCCCCAGAATCAGCGGACCCCACGAGCCGACATAGTCAATGTATTCGTTGCCGTCTACATCGAAGATGTGCGCGCCCTCGCCGCGCTCGATAAAGACTGGCTGCCCACCGACGGCCTTGAAGGCACGAACCGGGCTATTGACCCCGCCAGGAATAACCTGTTGTGCTTCCGCGAAAAGCTGCTCTGAGCGTTGGATGCGCATCTCGCCCTCGTCATCTTGCTGGATGTATGGCACTGATCCGCTGGATGCTACAGATTGTAACGCGCTCAGCTCTTTAAGTTGGCGGAAACGTACTGCGCGATGGCGTTCCAGTCGCCGTTGGCCGGCAGCAAAATGTCCTGTCCGTCGCTAGATTGCGCATCTACCAGGACGTTTTGATCGGTGAGGCCGATACGCGCGGCGTGGGTGAGATCCAGCGTATGGGTGAAGAGCATCAGATCGGCCAGTGAGAGATTGGTATACATGGCGCTCTGTAGGGCGTTGGTAGCGTTGAGCAGGCCGGGCCAGGCGCCCACTTGCCGCGCGCGGTCGAGAATCGCGCGAATGAGGAGCTGCTGCCGGGCGGAGCGGGCGAAGTCAGAGCCTTCGCTGGCGGGTTCCAGGACGTAGCGAGCGCGAGCGTACTCGATGGATTGCTCGCCGTTCATGTGCTGCTCACCCGCCTTGAACTGAATGGTTTTCCAGTTAGGGTCAATCTGGGGATCGTCGTTGGCGGGATAGCGTGCGGTGAAGCCGGTAGGAACGTTGATGTCTACGCCGCCGAGTGAATCCACCAGCTTGCGGAAGCCAGAGAAGTCTATGGTCAGCCAGTAGTTGACGGGAATGCCCAGCACATCGCCGACTTTGCGCGCCGCCTCGAAGCCACCGGCCACACGCCCGGCGGGATAGCTACCGTAGCCGTTAGCCAGTCCATCAGCGTAGGCGGTGTTGATCTTGGCGTACTGGCCGGAGGTAGGAGGCACCTGCACCCATAGGTCGCGCGGAACGGAGATCAGGCTGGTGGCACCGCGGCTGGGAATGAGGCTGATGACCATGAGGCTATCGGTCAGGTACGCGCCGTCGTGCCCGGCGCCGCCATATCCGAGCACAACCAGATTCACTCGCTTGTCGCCCGACATAAAACTCGTTTGTGTACTCAGCGGAGCTTGCGTCGAGATGGCCGAGCCAAAATCGTAGAGACGGTGAAGCGCGAGGCCGCCGAAAATCAGGATGAGGACCAGCATGGTCAGTACAGCGTATTTGAGGATGCGGCGCCCAGTCCACTGGCGCGGGCCAGGGTATCGAGGCGCGCGCGGGGGGCGCGGAGGTGCGCCGGGGGGCGCATATATCGGCGACGTGGGAGTGGGGCCGCCGCGTGGTAGCGGTGGTGGGTATTGTGGTTCTGGCGTCATCGGATCCGTCGGCTCATCCCACGCCGCGAGATTCCGTGAGTTTTCCGAGTTTGGCATACACTAGTTCCTTTCCGCACCAAGACGCCGCATCCTCAAAGGAGGATACGCATATGAGACGCCTGAAGTTCCATGGATGATACGGGGTTCACAGAACCTGTGTGATTCGCGCCGTTGCCATCGCTCCGCCTGGGCGCTATACTGCATTGAAGCAGAGGCCGGGTTCCGAGAGTGCCGGCGCGGGGAGGATGAACGTGACGACGTGCGAACAATGTGGCGCTGATGCTGTGAACGCGCAGGGTGTCTGCGCGAGCTGCGGTTGGCACGCGCCAGTCGGAATATATGAGGACGACGACTCACCCTCGTTCGGCGAGACACGCGCGGCAGACGTTCCCACGACTGACGATGCTCCTGGCGCGCGGTATCCACAAACACCGCCGCGCTTCGCTCGTACCAGCGAGATGCCACGCCCCGGTGAGCCGTCTCGTGTGTCCGGGCCGCCGTCTGGGAATGGTATGGGGACGGGCGCCGGCACGGCGCGCTATTGCGGTACATGTGGCGCGCGGATCGCGACGGGCGAGGCGTTCTGCGGTCAGTGCGGGACGCCTGTTGGGGCAAGCGGTGGCGACTATGGCACGGTGAACATGGCCGCTGGCACTGCCGCGCGCTATCAGATCGGCGGAACGGGGTGGGCGGCAGGCGCTGGCGATGCCTCTACGGAGGAGTATGCCGCGTCCACCGCGAACGGCTACCTGCGTATGCCAGGTGGCGTCCCATACACGCCGCCAGTGTATGCCGGCGGGCCATCTATGGGAGCGGGCGGCGCCGCGACGAGCGGATCAGGGCGCACGGTGCGCCTCGTCTTTGGCGTGCTTTGTTTGGCTGGGAGCATCGCGTCCGCCGTTGCGGCGGTCATTCTGGCGGTTCATCAATAGGCAAATGACGAGCTGAGGGTCGAAGATATGTCTACAGATGTTTCACTAGACACGCCCATCGCGAAGACAGAATATGAGGCTATCGCGGCTTTCCGATACGCGATACGCCGCTTCCAGCGGTTCAGTGAGCAAGCCGCGCGCCGCGAGGGCATCACTCCGCAGCAGCATCAGCTTCTGCTGGCGATCAAGGGATATCCGAACCGCGAACATGCGAGTGTCTCAGAGCTGGCGGACCGGATGCAGATGCGCCAGCATAGCATGGTGGGGCTGATTGACCGAACCGAGGCGCAAGGGCTCGTGCGGCGCAAGGCAGGTGAGGTGGATCGCCGCCAGGTATTCATCTACCTGACGCAGGCGGGCGAGGACAAGCTGCAGAAGCTGTCCATGCAGCACCGGCGCGAGCTACGTACCATGCGAGACGCGCTGCTGGCGGTGCAGTAAGGTCGCCGCCGGCGCCAATCTGGCTGTCATACGTCGTGGAGGAAAGCCGCGCGCCCCGACATCTCGCCACTCGCCGCGTCGTCCG